>Ga0315907_10007481_pt1 | contig 11378 bp, 9 predicted proteins | sample LakEriMetagenome_3_FD_203525 | JGI IMG/M metagenome (GOLD analysis project Ga0315907, IMG submission 203525) | Freshwater fungal communities from buoy surface, Lake Erie, Ohio, United States - Buoy 12 MA123 | ecosystem: Environmental > Aquatic > Freshwater > Lake > Lake biofilm | place: USA...
GTGAAACTTATGTAGCAAGTAAAGTGAAAAACTGCGAAGAGACTGGATTTGGTTCTTCTCTTTTCCGTTTCGACGAAAATGTAACTGAGGCAGAATTATTAGCACAAATTGCGGCATTGAATACCAACGAAAATGTGGATGGAATTTTAGTACAACTCCCCCTTCCTAAACATATTGATGACGCAAAAGTCATTGAAGCAATTGACCCTAAAAAAGATGTAGACGGATTTCATCCTTCCAATGTAGGCAGGTTGGTACAAGGACTCAATACATTTATTCCTGCAACACCATATGGCGTGCTATTAATGTTAGCGCATTTTAATATTGAGACAAAAGGGAAACGTGCTGTGGTAATTGGTCGCAGTAATATTGTAGGAAGACCCATGAGTATTTTATTAAGCTCAGATCATCCTCAAGGAAATTGTACTGTTACTTGTTGCCATAGATATACACCAAAAGAAGAACTTATTGACCTCTGTTCCAAAGCAGATATCCTTGTTGTTGCAGTGGGTATGCCTGAATTTGTAGATGCAAGCATGATCAAGCCAGGTGCAGTGATTATTGACGTAGGTATCACTAGGGTAACAGATGCAACTGCAGCAAAAGGTTTTAGAATTAAAGGAGATGTTAATTATGCCTCTGCCATCACAGTGGCTTCTGCAGTCACTCCTGTGCCAGGTGGTGTGGGCTTAATGACCATTGCAGGCTTATTAAAAAACACGATGAAAGCCTACCAAGGTTTATAAATCATTTAAATAAAACGCATTGAGCAACGCTTCCTCTTATCCAGTAATGGAACTATTTTATTCTTTACAAGGTGAAGGCTATCACCAGGGTAAAGCTGCGTTTTTTATTCGCTTAGCCGGATGTGATGTGGGTTGTGTTTGGTGTGATGTAAAAGACAGTTGGGATGCGAGTAAGCACCCGGTATTATCAGTGGAAGAAATTGTAGCTGCTGCAGCTGCGCATCCAAGTCGCATTGCTATTGTCACAGGAGGCGAACCCTTATTGCACCAATTGGATCCATTAACGACTGCTTTAAGAGCTGCCGGATTTCAAACACATATTGAAACATCTGGATCAAGCCCAATGAGTGGATCTTGGGATTGGGTTTGTTTGTCACCAAAAAAATTCAAAGCCCCTTTACCTGAATCAGTGAAAGCTGCAGACGAATTAAAGGTGGTTGTGTTTAATAAATCTGATTTTGATTGGGCTAATTCTTTTGTAAATGATGTTAATACGGATTGCAAAAAATACCTCCAACCAGAATGGGAGAAGTCTGATGCCATGACGCCATTCGTCATTGAATACATTAAGTCCAACCCAAGCTGGGAATTGAGCGCTCAATTACATAAGTATATCCAAGTTCCTTAATTCATTTAAGGACTTATCCTACCTTTATGGTAGATGCATTTTCTATTACGATACAAAAAAGGTTTTGCAATTATATTCTGTTGCATAGTATGTAGTGCCAATATTGTATTGGGCCAAAATAAAATAGCAGTACAAAACTATGAGGCTGGAATAAGCGCATTAGACAATAAGGATATCAAAAAAGCAATCCAATTATTTACACTTGCTGCTTCAAAAGATAGTCAATATGTAGATCCTGCGATTGCTTTGTTTCAGGTATACCATGAGCAAAAAGATTTTGAAAAAGCGATTCTCTACTTTAATCAAATAAAAAAAATTGATACTGCTGCTAGTATTCCATTTTTAGTAAAACAAGGTACAGCGCTAGCTAGTCTTGGACAGTATAATACTGCATATAAATTACTAGAGCCTTATTTTAGTAATAACAGTTTGCCTACTTATTTAAAGGAAAAAGCAAATGCATTGTATGCCGTTTGTCAATTTGCCAAAAGTCAAAATATTGCACCCGAAATTAGTATCCTGAATATGGGCGACAGTATTAATACACCTGCGTCCGAGTATTTTCCAACTGTGAGTATTCAAGACAGTTTGTTTTTATTTATGCGTAGACAAAATTTAAGTCGCGAAGATTTCTATGCAAGCAATATGGGCGTGAATGGATTTTCAGCTGCGATTCCATTATCAGATACTTTAAATTTCGCTGCAAAAAAAGGCAGTATGAGTTTGAGTGCAGACTTACAAACATTATACTATGCTGCCGATTATGCAGAGCAAGGATATGGACGATATGATATTTATAAAGTGCAGCGTACTCCATGGGGATGGTCTAAGCCAAAAAATTTAGGTCAAAACATCAATAGTGATTTTTGGGATAGTGCACCAAGTATTGCACCCGATGGTAACTCTATTTATTTTGCCAGCAATCGTCCTGAGGGTTTGGGCGGCATAGATATTTACGTATCGTATAAAAATGAAAAAGGTTATTGGGAAGAAGCCATCAACCTTGGACCATCTATCAATACAAAAGGAGATGATCAAACGCCATTCATTCATGCCGACAATCAGAGTTTATATTTTTCAAGTAATGGTCGCGCTGGATTCGGAGGATCGGATATTTATGTGTCAAGAAAAAAGATTGATGGCAATTGGACTACACCAGTAAATCTTGGTTATCCTATTAATACTTATGACAATGAAGGAAGTATTGCTGTAGCAAGTAATGGCGCTACTGCATACATTGCTAGTGATAGATCAGATAGCAGAGGCGAATTAGATATTTATAAAATTACTTTAGCCGAAAATACAAGGGCTTATAAAACTTGGTACATCAAGGGGCAAATTGTAGATGCGAAAACAAAAAAAGCACTTGCTGCCGAATTGCAAATTGTTGATCCAGCTTCTGGTTATCCAATGATGGAAATACAAATTGATAGTATGGGTCAATTTTTATTAGCCCTCCCTTATTTTGACAGCCTAGGATTAAAAATAAATAGTGCTGGTCATAATTATTTGAGCAGCATCCTTCCAATAGATAGCGTAAAGGCCATGGCCGGAAAAACTTTTGATTTTGCATTGACGCCAATTGAAAAAATATTTACAAAAACATTTAACCAAGTGTACTTTGAGACTAATTCTGCTGTTTTAAAAGCTATTTCTAGCGTAGAGTTGGATGCGTTGGCGCGCTATTTAAAAACAACATTGAATGCGCAGATATTAATAGAAGGACATACAGATAATACAGGCACTTCGGTACAAAATAATTTACTTTCATTACAAAGAGCCAATGCCATTGGCGATTACTTGCAACAAAAAGGCATTGCGCCTAATCGTATACAGCGCAAGGGCTTAGGCGCTACTATGCCAATCGCTGATAACAAAACAGCAGAGGGTAGAGCTAAAAACAGAAGGACTAGTTTTACGATTACGCTGAAGTAAAAATCATGCTCACATATACTTATACATAAAGCGAATTGAATTTAAAATAAAAGCTTTTTTGAATTTAAATCGCGTATTTATACTCGAAATCTTAATTGATTTTATTCGGATTTTCAAGTAATGAATGATCCCCTTTTATATGCCATTGCTTTTTCACAAATACATGGTATCAATTTATATGAACGAAAAAAATTAATAAATGTATTTGGATCTGCCCTATCCATTTACAATGCCTGCCAACAGGGAGCGGATGCATTTGTCGATCTTGAAATAAAATCTATTGAAAGTATCCTTTCTCCTTGGCCTTTAAAAGCTGCCGCCGAAGAACTTGCTACCATGAAACTTCTAAATATAGATACCTGTTGCATTGATGATGCGGCATATCCAAATAGATTGTTTCAATGTGAAGACGCGCCAACGATTCTTTTTTATAAAGGAATCAAAAAATGGAACCTACCTTATTTAATAAGTATTGTAGGCACAAGAAACAACACCATGTATGCCGACAGGGTGATTCAAGAACTACTCGAAGGCATACAACATTTAAATTTGGGTGTAGTCAGTGGACTTGCACTTGGTATTGATGGCATGGTACATGAAAAAGCATGTCAATTAAAGATTCCAAATTGGGGTGTTATTGCAACTGGCTTAGACGACATCTACCCTGCACAACATCAACGCTTAGCCAATAAAATGTTAGAGACTGGTGGAATCCTTACAGAAAACACCAGCAATACCCAACCTCTGGCTTTTCAATTTCCAAAACGCAATCGCATTGTGGCGGGCATGTCCGATGCCACCATCGTGATTGAATCTCAAGTGCAGGGCGGAAGTATGATTACAGCTGGTCTCGCAAGAGGCTATAATAGAGAGGTTTTCGCAGTGCCGGGGAAGATTACGGACCAGAAAAGCTCGGGCTGTCTAGCACTTGTTCGGTCCAATACGGCTCAATTATACCAAGGCCCTAGTCAATTATTAGAAAGTCTGGGTTGGGCCGCTCAGGAGGATAAAACCTCCAACCAAAAGCCCCTACCCTTTGAACTTAGCCCTATTTGTCAAGAAATTTTAGATGTCATAAGCAAGCAAAGCCCCATCCACCGAGACCAACTCTCCAATCTGTTCAATCTCAATATAGGCCAGCTTTCCACGCATTTGCTCACCCTCGAATTAAACGGCCTTATCCTCCCCCATGGCGGTGCATTTTATAGTATCCGTTAAAAAAGGATTTTGCCTAAATATGGGCTTGCCCTATCTTTGCCTATGGCAACAAGAAATTCTACCTCCCGCATTTTTGGACAAGGCTTGACATTTGACGATGTGTTACTAATGCCTGCCTATTCCGAAGTCCTCCCTTCCGAAGTAAATATCCACGCACAATTGACCAAGCATATCAAATTGCATGTGCCAGTTTTGTCTGCTGCAATGGATACAGTGACCGAAGCGCAATTAGCGATCGCACTTGCAAGAGAAGGTGGCATTGGTATCCTTCACAAAAACATGTCTATTGAACGCCAAGCAGAACAAGTGCGTAAAGTAAAACGTAGCGAGAGTGGCATGATTGTAGATCCAATTACTTTAGAAGTAACAGCTACCATTGGCGATGCATTGAACTTGATGCGCGACAATAAAATTGGCGGTATTCCTATTGTTGACAAAAGCCATAAATTAGTTGGCATCTTAACCAACCGTGACTTACGCTTTGAGACTGATCGTAAAAGAAAAGTGAGCGAAGTCATGACCAGTGAAAAATTAATCATTGCACCAGAAGGAACGGATTTAAAGAAAGCAGAAAAAATATTACGCCAATATAAAATTGAAAAATTACCTGTTGTCAACAAACAAGGAAAATTAATTGGTTTAATTACGTACAGAGATATTTTACAAGTCACTGCATTCCCGAATGCAGCAAAAGATAGCATTGGTCGTTTACTTGTTGGTGCCGCATTAGGTATTACAAAAGATGTATTGGATCGTGCAGCTGCTTTACAAAGTGTTGGAGTAGATATCGTTTCACTAGATAGTGCACATGGTCATAGCAAAGGCGTGATTGAAGCATTAAAATTGATCAAGAAAAATTTTAAAAACCTACCTGTCATTGCAGGCAATATTGCAACCGGACAAGGTGCTTTAGCTTTAGCAGCAGCTGGCGCAGATGCCGTGAAAGTTGGTATTGGCCCAGGTTCTATTTGTACAACCAGAATTGTTGCAGGTGCAGGCGTTCCACAATTAACAGCAATTATGGAAGCAGCCAAAGCACTCAAAGGAAAAAATATTCCAGTGATCGCAGATGGTGGTATTCGTTATACAGGTGATATGGTGAAAGCTTTAGCAGCTGGAGCTAATTGCGTAATGATGGGAAGTATTTTTGCAGGTACCGAAGAAAGTCCTGGCGAAACAATTATATACGAAGGCAGAAAATTCAAAGGATACCGCGGTATGGGTAGTATTGGCGCCATGTCACAAGGCAGTGGTGATCGATATTTCCAAGAGGATGCAGACGCTAAAAAGTTTGTACCAGAAGGGATTGAAGGTCGCGTTGCTTACAAAGGCACATTAGGAGAAATCGTTTATCAATTTGTAGGCGGACTAAAAGCAGGTATGGGCTACTGTGGTGCAAAAACTGTGAAGGATTTACAAAATGCTACATTCGTTCAAATCACCAATGCTGGAATGAGAGAAAGCCATGCACATGATATTGATATCACTAAAGAGTCGCCAAACTATAGTAGAAAATAAGTCTACACGAATAAATTAACACAATGCGTAAACTTTGTTTACTTCAACTATTGTTATTGTTCGGATTATTTACATCCAGTCATTTAATTGCACAGGATAGTAGCAAGGCTGCATTACAAATTAGTATTTTAACTTGCGCACCTGGCGAAGATGTCTATACAGCATGGGGGCATACCGCCATTAGAATCATTGATTCATCTAAGCAAACAGACATCGTTTACAATTTTGGCACATTCGATTTTGATACCCCAAATTTTTTACTTGAATTTATAAAAGGTAATTTGAATTATTTTTTATCTGCAGATAACTTTCAAAATTTTATTTTAGAGTACCAATACTATGGTCGAAGCATCAAAGAGCAAGTGTTGGTTTTATCTGATGTCGAAAAAATAAATTGGCAAAATGCCTTACTTAAAAATTTAGAAGGCAATAATCGTTATTACTTATATAATTTCATTACAGATAATTGTACCACAAGGGTAAAAGATGGCTTTTATCAATTTGCAAATACCCAAGTCCCTCCCTCTAACATTAAAAGCTTTAGAACCCATGTGGTAGAAGCACCTTACCAACAAGGCATCCCTTGGATTGGATTAGGCATTGATGTATTATTAGGAGCGGTATCAGACCAAGCACCAACTGCTTTGCAGGCAGGCTTCTTGCCAGATTTGTTTTTTGAGCAACTAGCAGCGCAAGCAAGCTATATTGCATCAACTCAAAATTATGATTTCACAAAAACGGTTCCAGTACAACCTACAGATCCGGTCTATTATATTATTGGATTGATAATGGTGTATTTATTTGTTGGCAAATGGAATGCTAGATGGACCGTGATTGCTGCTAAAATGATTGATGTTTCATTATTATTTATTTTTGGACTAGGTGGATTTTTATTATTGTACATGAGTGTGTTTTCAAAACACACAGCATGCCATAACAATTTTAATATTGCATGGATTCATCCATTGTATTGGATTGCACTAGTTTGTTATTTTATCAACCCTATTTGGGCAGGCTATATTGGTCGACTATTTATGGCTGCTACTATTGGACTTATTTTGATTAGCTTCTGGCTACCTCAATCTTTTTCTATTTCGGTCTATCTTTTAATGGGACTTGCATTACTACTAAATTACCGCTTAATTAAAAGAGGAAGGGATGCAAAATTCATTTAAACTAAACCTTCATCATTATAATTACGGGATAGACAAGCTTGCTTATTATGACCAAGGCAAAGGCGAGCAAACCATCTTACTGATTCATGGATTTGGCGAAGACAATACCATCTGGAAAAATCAAATTGAATTTTTATCTACTCATTATAGAGTCATCGCACCAAATTTACCTGGGGTACATTGCAAACCATTGGCATTGCACCATAGCCAAGCACCAGATATCCGAATGTATGTAGAAGTGCTACACGATTTAATGCATCATTTAAACATTGATCAATATTTTATTGTAGGGCATAGCATGGGTGGCTATATTGGCTTATCCTTTGCAGATTACTATGTGAATCATGTTCAAGGTTTGTTATTGTTCCACTCTACTACTTATGAGGATAACGAAGCAAAAAAAACAAGCAGGATGAAAGTGGCAGAATTTATCCAAGAATGGGGAGTCTCTAAATACCTTGAAACTGCTACACCCAATTTATTTGGGGATGCATTTAAAAAAACAAACCCTGGAGTCATTCAAAATGTCATTGAAAGCGGATTGGGTATTAGCCAAGAAGCGATGATCCAATTTGTATTTGCCATGCGTAATCGAAAAGCAATGACCCACCTGCTTCAACAACATACAATACCTGTATGGATGATTGCTGGTGAAGCTGACCTTGCCGTGACGATACAAGATAGCTTAGAACAAATTAAATTGCTACCTTCATCTAACAGTTTGGTGCTAAAAGAAGTGGGCCATATGGGCATGCTTGAAGCAACCGATTTAGTGAACCAATTCATTAAAAAAATGTTAGTTGGTAATAATGATGCACTTTAAATAAAAATTTATAATAACTACAAGACGATGTCAAAAATTATTTTAGTTACTGGAGCAAGTTCAGGTTTCGGAAAAGCAATTGCCACAAAATTTGCGGCAGGTGGTTGGAATGTAATATTAACTGGACGCAGAAAAGAAAAATTAGAAGCATTAGCAAAAGCACTCAAAGCAAACTACGGCATTAAGACATTATGCCTAAACTTTGATGTACAAGATAAAAAAGCCGTTTTTGACAACTTACAAAACTTACCTACCGAATGGCAAGCCATCAATATATTGGTGAACAATGCAGGCCTTGCTTTAGGAAGGGACTCTTTTGAAAACGCCAATTTAGAAGATTGGGAGACGATGATTGATACCAATGTAAAGGGTTTATTGTATGCTTCTAAAGCTGTCTTACCTATGCTCATCAAAGAAAAAGGGCATATCATTAATATTGGAAGTACAGCAGGCAAAGAAGTGTATAAAGACGGGAACGTTTACTGCGCATCCAAGCATGCAGTAGATGCAATTAGTAAAGCACAAAGAATTGACTTACTACAATATCAAATAAAAGTAACCGCCATCCATCCTGGTGCAGCAGATACAGAATTTTCTGTAGTTCGATTTAAAGGAGATGCAGAAAAAGCAAAAGCAGTGTATACAGGTTATACGCCATTAATGGCAGAAGATATTGCAGACACGGTTTGGTATGTGGCAAATACTCCGGCACATGTATGTATCAATGACTTGGTGATTACTTGTACAGCACAAGCGAATTCAATGTATCTACAGAAATAATTTGAACGATTTTTTAAAAAAATATTTTGAATCAATAATTCTTGATTCAACTGATTCTACCCAAAGTCAATTTCAGTGTTGTCGCCAATATTTAATGTACGGCTCATGCCCTTCACTGCAGCATCACTTCCAATTAGTGAATTATCCAATACTACTTCATCCAATGCAGTATAGGAACCAATGATGCTATCTTTGACAATCGAACTTCTGATAGTGGTGTTATTACCTATTGTAACATGAGGTCCGATGATTGAATTTTCAATGATACATCCATCTGCAATACTCACTGGTGCAATGATAATGCTATTGGTGTATAATTCTGGATTAATCGCATAGCCTCCTGACTTCTTAAGCAACATGGCATTGGTTTCTAGCAAAGTTTCTTTTTTACCGCAATCAAACCAGTTCTTTACTTTAAAGGATTTAAACTGTACGCCTTTTTTGATCATACAATCCAATGCATCTGTTAAATTGTACTCATCGTTAGATTTAATATTCTCGTTTACTAATTTTTGAAAGCATTCAAATAAAATAGCAGACTCTTTAATTTTATATAATCCTACCAATGCATGGTTGCTTTTTGGAATAGACGGCTTCTCAACAACATGTTCAATGAGTCCATCTTCATTCATTTCTGCCACACCGAATTGTCTTGGATCATCAACCTTTTGAACACCCAACATACTGGTTGGACTTTCAAGTACTTCTTTAATATCGTATTCACAAATGGTATCTCCTAATGCAATAAAAACTTCGTCACCTCCAACAATTTCTTGAGCCAATTGAATCGCATGCGCTGTCCCTTGTCGATCGTTCTGATACACAAAATGGGTCTTTAAATTTGGGTAGGTTTGCTCCACATAATCTTGGATCTTCTCTCCCAAGTAGCCCACTACAAAAATGAACTCATTGATCCCTTCTGCTTTTAATTGATCGACAATAAAACTCAGAATCGTTTTACCTGCAATAGGTATCAATGCCTTAGGCTGTGTATAGGTATGTGGTCTTAATTTTGCTCCTGCGCCTGCCACCGGTATAATCGCCTTCATTCAGTTATTGTTTTGGGGAAGATAAAAATAGCAAAAAACGGCTTGTTCTTGCATTTTGATCGCATCAAAGATAGGATTATTACTAAACACTAAACAAATGTGGATATTCAGCCTAAAACTCTTGTTAGAAAGCTTTGGAGTGGCCTAAGGAATGAATTAATTTTGCCCTTTATAAAATCATCCTTATGAAAAGAGATACCCTTGTTTTTGATATCATCAACCAAGAATTAGCACGTCAAAGACGTGGTATAGAACTAATTGCTTCTGAGAACTTTACAAGTTTACAAGTGATGCAAGCAATGGGTAGCGTGATGACCAATAAATATGCAGAAGGCTATCCTGGAAAAAGGTATTATGGTGGATGCGAGATCGTAGATAAAACGGAGCAATTAGCGATAGATCGTTTAAAAGAAATATTTGGATTAGAATATGCCAATGTGCAGCCACATAGTGGTGCGCAAGCCAATGCTGCTGTGATGTTGGCAATTTTACAACCAGGGGATGCCATTCTTGGTTTAGACTTAAGCATGGGTGGTCACTTAACACATGGTAGTGCAGTGAATTTTTCTGGTAAAACATATACCCCGCATTTTTACGGTGTAGTGAAAGAAACTGGATTGATTGATTATGAGATGTTAGAAAGTCAAGCAAGAACGCATAAGCCTAAATTAATTATTTGTGGTGCGAGTGCATATAGTAGAGATATTGACTACGCGCGCATTCGTAAAGTAGCAGACGAAGTAGGTGCATTTGTTTTAGCAGATATCGCACACCCTGCAGGATTAATTGCAAAGGGATTATTAAGTTCACCATTCAACCATTGTCATTTTGTAACTTCTACCACACACAAGACATTGCGCGGACCAAGAGGCGGTGTAATTATGATGGCAAAAGATGGTGAGAATACTTTAGGATTAAAAGATGTAAAAGGTAATTTAAGATTGTGGTCCAATGTGATTGATATGGCGGTATTCCCAGGTACACAAGGTGGGCCTTTAGAGCATGTGATTGCAGCTAAAGCAATTGCATTTGGAGAAATTTTATCCGAAGAATTTATGGTGTATCAAAAGCAAGTTCAAACAAATGCGAGAACTATGGCTGCAGCATTTGTTGCAAAAGGCTATGAAATTATTAGTGGCGGTACAGACAATCACTTAATGTTGATTGACTTAAGAAATAAAAATATCAGTGGTAAAAAAGCAGAACAAGTATTAGGAATGGCGGATATCACTGCGAATAAAAATATGGTGCCATACGATGACAAGTCTGCTTTTGTAACATCTGGTATTCGTTTTGGGGTAGCTGCAATTACCACAAGAGGCATGAACGAAGGTCATATTCCATTTGTTGTTGATGCAATTGATACCGCTTTAATGAACGCAGACAATGAAACTGTATTGGCGAATACCAGGAAAGAAGTCAACCAATTCATGGAGCAATTTGTATTGTATCCTGAATTAGGATAATTATTGGCTAACTTTAAGCTATGATACAAAGAATACAAAC
>Ga0315907_10007482_pt1 | contig 11378 bp, 3 predicted proteins | sample LakEriMetagenome_3_FD_203525 | JGI IMG/M metagenome (GOLD analysis project Ga0315907, IMG submission 203525) | Freshwater fungal communities from buoy surface, Lake Erie, Ohio, United States - Buoy 12 MA123 | ecosystem: Environmental > Aquatic > Freshwater > Lake > Lake biofilm | place: USA...
TAAATGCTGAGTGCCCTGTTAAAGTAGTAAAGCCAGATTGAATCCCACTTGCACTTCCAGAGCCAGTTTTGAAGTAATTAATAGTATTTGTGTGCGTCGTTTTAAAATGTATTACACGATTATGAGCGTTTGTTGATCCATAAAACCGTAGTTCCGAAAAAGTATAACTATTTAAATAGCTATTAGACACATGCCCCCATGTAGTAGCAGAACCAGATTCATCAGTTCCTAATGAAGTTGTACCCAAAACCGGCAGAGCATTTGTAAATGTTTTTAACGCTGGATCAGTACCTCCTCTATGCATATAATTTAAAACCAGTGTCCATCCTCCTCCATCGGTGGTCATATCACAATAACAATTTGTAGCTGGAAGCGTACCTGATACTCCATCTGGATCGATGATGTACACTCCAGAAACGGCACTAGCATTATTAGTAAGTATTTCTTTACAGGATTTAAAAACTTGTTCCCGTAATAAAATACCTAAACGCATAGAAGCAAAATTAAATACTCCAATTGGTGTTACACGAACGTATCGTGCATACATTACATTCGGGAAATTTCTTAAAACTTTAGTACTTCTATCTGAGTTAAGTGTAAGACTTGATGCAGCAGTTACCCAATTTACATTATCAGGACTTACATCTACTTTAGCACTCGTAACCCACTGATCCATATTAGCTCTACCTTGTGTTACAATTCCTTGAACCCATCTGATGCTACCTAGGTCGTATTGTAAATAATCTGTACCATTATTTGCAACAGCTGCTGACCAAGCTTGATCTGAATCAATCCAGGGTCTATTATGATTTGTTCCATAAGCATCGCCAATAAATACAGAAGAAGCAGACCAATTACCTTGAACATTTAAGGACTCTGTTGGCGCAGATGGATTAAAAATGGTAGCAGCAATCCATTTACTAGTGGCACTAGAAAAAGCCAACTTAGCTGAACCGTTAAAAATTATTTTGTTTGAATACACATTGTTCCCAGCTGGAATAGTAACCGTGTGTCCATTCAAAATATTCGCTATACCAGTTAAATCTTTAGGACTTGTCCAAGTAGCCGATGCATTAAAATTACCTGACCCAGTACTATTGGTAGTCGTTTGCGCTTGCACTAACAAGGCGCTTATAAAAAATGATATGAAAAATATAAACTTCATTATTATTTCTTATCCTTTTTTTTATTCAATTGAATTTTTAAACTGTCAATTTGTATTTGCTGCTCTTTAATGGCTTCCACTAATAAAGCCACCAATTTGTCATATTTAACAGAACGGTATTCCTCTTTGGTATTGTCTTTAGTTACAATTTCAGGAACTACATTTTCGATTTCTTGAGCAATAAAACCTAATTCATCCTTTGAACCAAAGTTTTTATCAGGAAAAGCCTCTTTATTCCAATTAAAATAAACACCTCTTAATGCTTTCACTTTATCTAGCGCATTATATACAGGACGAATGTTTGTCTTATAACGTAAATCCGAGGAGCCTGCAATTGAATTTGCGATAATATCACCGTTTACTTGTAAGCGAACTGAAGGTGTTAAACTGCCCATACCAATATTCCCATTTTCCATGATAGTAATACCATTTGTTTCAGCAATGGAATTAAAAATTCGCAAGCGGGCATCAGAAGAAGTGGTGCCATATTGATCTATAATCCAATCTGCGGTGCTTCCGTTTAACGATTTTCTAATGTTGATTTGTCCACCTTCATTAGAAGCAGCGGCAGGATTTATTGAAATTTCCCCAGCTATTGTTCCTGTTGAATTACCTACCGTTAGGGTGCTATTGGGTGCAGAATTACCAATGCCAACATTTCCTCCAATTGGATTAATTACAAGATTATATAATGTTGCATAATTGCCTCTATCTCTCGCCTGCAACCAAGAAAAAGTACTTGTACTACTTAGTCCAAAATCCAACACATGGGTATTTGCCCCTGTAGCTCCTAATCGTAAATTACCATTTGAAGATGCGTTTGAAGTAGCTGGATCTGCTTTTGCAGAAAATATGTCTAGCTTATTAACGGGTGTAGTTGTACCTATACCTGTTTGTGCTTTAACAAACGAGCCAACAAATAAAATCGATATTATGAAAAATATTTTTTTCATTATTTAACAAGTTTATGTTCTTGAGCAAGTTTAAATAATTCAATATTGTTACTTACGCCAGTTTTAGCTAAAATACTTTTCTTGAATGTTGAAATAGTATTTGATTTTAATTCTAACTGAGCACTAATATCTTTTACTTGCGCACCTTTTAATATCAAGTCTAACACTTCACGTTCTCGTTTAGAAAGAACTTTAAAAGGATTAGCTATTATTATATTTTCCATTTATAAGTAGTTAAAATTTGTAATTAATTTGATTAGAATAGTGCTCTGAATATATACCAGTTCGTTCCATCAGAAACGAGTCTCATCCAGTTGTTCGATGGTTCTATTCCTAAAGCCGCAGTTGTTGCACTTAATGTAGAATTGTCTTGGATTAAATTGCCCCCCGCTGAAGCAATACTTACCGATACACTTGCCACATTTTTAATCGTTAGTTCTCTTCCAGCACCAAGAGTCACCGCACTAGGAATTGTTATAGTTTGAGAAGCTGTTGAACCCGTAAATATGATATAACTAGCAGTTGATGTTGCTGTGCCTGTTGCACTCATAGTTACAATAGAGCCTCCACTATTTTGCCATGTTGCTACACCGTTAGCATCAGAAACCAGAACCTTTCCTGCACCTGGTGATCCTCCATCGATTTCGATTTGACTAGTGACACGTACGAGACCTGCTGTACCCGTTCCATTTGCCGCACCAGGTGTTAAAATAATATTTCCCCCATTCGTATTACCCGTTGTGAAACCATCTTGAGCTTCTAAAGTAAAGTCTCTTCCATTTCCAGAGGTTGCTGTTGCTGGTAAATTTGATAAACTAGTAGATCCATAAATTATTGATCTGGTAGTACTCGAATTACCAAGGGTTGTTGTATTAGAACCATTACCATTTGAATTAGCCCCAATAACTATTTCATTAGTTAATCCATCGGCTGATGGCCATGCTTTAAATCCTAAAAATACGCCATTAGTACTCGTTGTATTACTATTTGACACATTTGAAAAATATGAACCGGCATCCACACCAATTGCTGTATTATTACTTGTGGTAGTTATATTAACTAACGCATTTGACCCAATACCAACGTTATTATTACCAGTTGTATTTTTGTTCAATGCATTAAATCCTAAAGCTGTGTTGTAAGTAGAAGGTGTTCCACTAACACCATTTGCCCGATTTAAAGCTCCATTGCCTACAGCAGTATTATACATTATAAATTGACCATTTGAAAGTGCTGTAGAACCTACAGCAACGTTAGCAGAACTGGATGCTGCATTATTTAAGGAATTTAGCGCATGAAATCCAATAGCAGTATTATCAGAACTAGTTGTATTGTTTGCTAAAGAACCATGACCCAATGCAACGTTACCAGATCCTGAAGTATTCACTAACAACGCTTGATAGCCAATTGCTGTATTAAACCCACCTCCGCCTGAAGGTACGGCATTAAGCGTTTGATATCCTAATGCAGTATTGGTTGAAATATTGTTTTTACCAAGACCAATGGTAATGGTATTTACCGTCATATCTCCACTATTTACAATTACCCTTCCGGCCGTACCTGTTCCAGTTGTTCCTGGATAAAGATTGATATCGCCACCATTACCAGTCCCGTTTCCATTACCCGCTCGTAATATTAATCCTCCACCGGCTAAATTTGTACCTCCATTTTGTGCAGCGATAGTTGATGAATTACCTGCTCCAGTTGCAGTATTAGGTATGACGGTTAATGCTCCATAAATTTGTGATTTTTGTGTAGTAGTAGAACCAATTAATGTTGAATTAGACCCTAAACCTACAGTTCCTGCTGTCCCATTATAACCAGAAATTACAATTTCATTATCATCTGCATTAGCAAGTGGTCTAACATCATATCCAATCAATACACTATTTAGACCAGTTGTATTGGCGCTTGAACCAGTTGAAATACTTTTACCAGCTAAGGATCCAATAAATATGTTTTTGGTTCCTGTTGTTAATTTTGTACCTGCAGAAAGACCAATGGCAATATTATCCGATGCAGTTGTGGAAATATCTTTCATTGCTTCAAAACCAATAGCATTATTGCCTTCACCAGTTAAATAGTTGCCAGTTGTTGATCCATAAAGTGCCCCTGATCCAATGGCAACGTTTTTCGTTCCAGAAGTAGTACTATACCCTGTTTGATAGCCTAAATAGGTATTATGTGAACCTGAATTGTTAAAAAAAGCAGAATTTGCTCCAACAGCTGTGTTATAAGATCCAGTACCAGATGAATTTTGCATTGCCGAAATCCCTATGGCCGTATTGAAAACATTTTCATTTGTAACAGTTGATGTACCGCCCAATGCTAATTTACCTATAACTGTATTTGAGGTGTTTCCAGCAACACCTTTACCAACTCTAACATCATTATTTGTAAATATATCAGCACTGAATGTTTTAGCACCAGCAATTGTCTGTGCAACTGTAGAAACCAAACCTGGTTTTGTTCCATCTGCCGCACTTAAAGTTAAAGTTGATCCATTAATTGTTCCTCCTGCTGCATAAGCAGTTGTTGTAAATGTTCCTAAAGAAGTTACAGCAGAAATAGCTGCCCAAGAAGGTATTCCACTGGCTAGAGTTAATACTTGTCCATCCGTTCCCTTTGCAAGTCTAGTACCTGTTCCACTTGCGCCTCCATAAATGATATCACCAGAAGTGCTCATCGGAGATAGCGCATCAAAAGCTGCCGCCTTCGTCGTTGCCCCAGTTCCTCCTTTAGCAATACTGATAGTCGTACCACTCCATACACCCGAGGTAATGGTTCCCACACTAGTTAAACTAGAATTAACCACATTACTTGCTAAAGTTGTTCCCGTTAATGTATTTGCATCAGCCACAATCGTAATGTCCGCACTACCATCAAATGCCACACCATTAATATTTTTTGTTGCTGCTAATTTTGTTGCTGTACTTGCATTTCCTGTTAAAGCTCCAGTAAATCCTGTAGAAGTAACTGACACTAAACCGGTCACAGAAGTTACAGTTCCTCCCAAAGTCATTGTTGTACTTCCTAAAGTGGTTGTACTATATGCTAATTGTGAATTTGTAATAGCTGCATTGCTTGCTAGGTTACTTGTAGTTAATCCAGTTGCAGAAATTGTTCCAGCACTAATTGAAATACCAGAACCTGCTGTTAATGCACCCTGATAATCTGTACCGGCTACTGCAGCACTTACTACGCCACTTCCATTTGCTTTAAGTAAACCATTAACTGTTCCGGCACCACCAACATTGCTTCCAATTGTTGTTCCGCTCCATGTTCCTGAAGTAATTGTACCAACAGTATTTAAATTTGATAAAGATGTTAATGTCGTATTTGTTGTGGCAGTGATATTTCCTGCAGTTGTTGCAGTAGTAGCATTTCCTAAAAAGTTTGGAGCTGTTAGATCATTATTAAAAGTTTTTAATCCTGCAATTGTTTGTGTTCCTGTAGAAATTAAACCAGGATTGGTTGCATCAGCAGCTGTTAATGTTAAAGTTGTTCCACTAATTGTTCCTCCATTAGATGATCCTGTAGTAGAATAAGCTAACGAAGAAACACCAGCCGTAATTCCAACCGTTCCAGCTGCAGTTAATCTACCTTTTGCATCTACCGTAAATGTTGGGATTGCTGTTGATGAACCATATGATCCCGCAGTAACTGCTGTGTTCGTTAAGGTAGCAGATCCCGTTACATTAGATGTTCCGTCAAATGCCCCACTTGTATATGTCACATCACCCGTTGTAGAGATGGTTCGTCCTGTTGCTAGAGCAGTTGCTGTACTAGCATTACCTGTTAATGGTCCGGTAAACCCTGTTGCACTAATAGTACCGCTGGTCACCACGCTCGTCACGTTAGTATTACCCAATTGTATTTGATTACTTGCGCTTACAACCGCCCCATTACCTATGGCAGTTGCATTAGTTAAAGCTGCCGATGCTACATCCGCCTCATGACCAATTGCAGTATTATTAGAACCTGTTGTATTATTAAATAAAGCAGATTTACCCAGCGCAGTATTATTGCTACCGATTGTATTTGACTGCATTGCCTGAATACCATATGCAGAATTATTACTACCAGAAGTATTGTAGTACAAAGAATTAACTCCAGTGCTTGTATTTTTTTCACCAATAGTATTTGTAACCAAAGCTTGAACACCAATTGCAGTATTCCAAATACCTGTTGTATTTCTAAATAAAGCGTTTAATCCGTTTGCAGTATTTAGTGCACCAGTTGTATTATCATATAAGGCTTGATAACCAGTTGCTGTATTCCAATTTCCTGATGTATTCACTCTTAAAGCAGTTGAACCAACTGCTATGTTTGTAGATTCATTACCTGCTCCTCTACCAAATGTCAAACCATTAACCATTAAATCTGAACTAAATGTTTTTGCTCCTGCAATCGTTTGAGTCCCTGTAGTTACAATACCTCCATTTGAAGCATCAGCTGGTGTTAACAATAATTCTGTGGTTCCGCTTATTGTGGCACCTTTTGCATTTGAAGTTGCAGAAATTGCTCCTATCGAACTAATTCCCGAAGCACCTGCAGAAGACCATGTTGGAACACCACTTGCAAGCGTTAAAACCTGTCCATCAGAACCCTTAGCTAATCTTGTGCCAGTACCTGATATACCACCATAAATTAAATCACCAGATGCAGTCATTGGTGAAAGTGCATCAAACGCTGCGGCTTTAGTTGTTGCACCAGTACCACCATTTGCAACTGCAATAGTTGTTCCGCTCCATGTTCCTGAAGTAATTGTACCAACTGTATTTAAATTTGATAAAGATGTTAATGTTGTATTTGTTGTTGCAGTGATATTTCCTGCAGTTGTAGCTGTGGTTGCATTACCTAAAAAGTTTGGTGCAGAAACATCGTTGTTAAATGTTTTCGCACCAGCAATTGTTTGCGTTCCTGTAGAAATTAATCCAGGATTGGTTGCATCAGCTGCTGCTAATGTTAAAGTTGTTCCACTAATGGCTCCTCCATTTGTAGCACTTGTACTTGAATACGTTAATGAAGAAACACCACTAACGGCAGGCGCAGAAGAAACCCAAGTTGTTCCATCAGAAGTTAATATATTTCCTGATGCACCAGGGCTTGTTAAGCCTGTTCCTCCTTTTGCTGCACTAATAGTTGTTCCGCTCCAGGTACCAGAGGCAATGGTACCTAATGTCCAGCCGGTAGTTCCATCGTGTTGTGCTCGAATATTTCCAGCACCATCTGCTAAAATTATATTATTAGATAAAGTAGGAGCAAGACCAAAAATTCGACCTCCAATAATGGTATTGTTACTTCCTGTTGTAATACCAATCCCAACTTGCGCTCCACTTACAATTGTATATGTTTGACTTCCTAAAATAGTATTATAACTACCTGTAGTTATTCCTGCGCCTGAACTATTACCTATAAATGTATTTTCTGTAGGAAAGGCAGTACTAATAGTTCTTAAGGAAGATCCTGAATGAAATCCAACAGTAGTATTGTATGACCCTGTTGTATTTTTTGTTAGAGAGCTTCGCCCAATAGCTGTATTAAAGTTTCCCGTTGTATTATCATACATCGATGCATGTCCTACAGCAGTATTCCATGAACCTGCATTATATGATCCTGCTTGAACGTTATTTAAAGCAATATAACCAAGAGCAGTATTTCCATAAGTGGTAGATCCTCCTATTGTTAAACCATTTACTTTAATATCTGTCCCAAAAGTAACCGTATTCGTAAATGTTTTAGCACCCGCAAATGTTTGTGCACCTGTTGTAACCACACCCCCATTTGTAGCATCCGCCGGAGTTAATATTAATTGAGTTGTTCCACTTATAGTTGCACCATTTGCATTCGATGTTCCAGAAATAGCTCCAATGGTGCTTAAGCCTGCACTAGCAGCAGTAATCGAATTCTTAACATATTCTGTTGTTGCCACTTTAGTAGAATTATCACTTGTAGCTGGTGTAGGTGCCGTTGGAGTTCCAGTAAATGTTGGAGAATTAATTGGAGCTTTTAATAAAATATCAGCGGTATTAGCAGTAATGCTAGCAGTATTAGAAGTGATTCTTGTATCCAATGCAGCTTCAGCATTAGTAGCTCTTGTAATTTCGGCAGTAATACTTGCTGTATTTGTATTTACACTTGTGGTTAATGAATTAATATTATTTGTATTTGAAGTTATACTAGTAGTATTTGAAGTTACTCTTGTATCCAATGCAGCTTCGGCATTAGTAGCTCTTGTAATTTCGGCAGTAATGCTTGCTGTGTTAGCATTTACACTTGTAGTTAATGAACTAATATTATTTGTATTAGCAGTTATGCTAGCAGTGTTTGCATTAACACTTGTAGGTAAAGTTGCAATGGTACTTGAACTCACACCTCCTACACTATTTACAGTAGTTGCAAAACTTCCATTTCCAGAACCTGTTACATCACCAGTTAAAGTGGTAGTTGCTGTTGCAGACATCACATCGGTACCAATTACAAGTCCTAAATTGGTTCTTGCACCTGCTGCAGTTGTTGCACCTGTTCCTCCTTTAGCAATCGCAATTGCACCATTAATTTTTGCAGAAGTAATACTATTATCAGCAACACCTGCATTGGCACTTTGCTGATCTACATAATCTTTTATAGATTTTACTGTTGGGTATTTAGTAGTTGATGTTCCATCCGCTGCAACGCTATTACTTTTGTTACTTGCAAGTTCTACACCAGCAATGTCAGCGGCAGTTAAAACCACATTTGGTCCAGCGCTACCATTTACTGAAGTAACTGATGACGGTGTCGCTAATTCTACCCAATTAGTAAATGTTGTAGCAGGTAAAGCACTTAAAACATAGTTTTTATTATTGTCTGTTCTAATAGCAATACTACCAACCTGCTGGTTAGTAAGTGCAAGCATAGCAGTTTGGTTAGCAACTACCGATGCACTCTGAAATGAAATAGCAGGTATTTGTGTAGAAGGAATTTTCCCATCATTACCAAGTGTTGCTACTCCATTATTAGCACCTTTCTCGGTGGCAGCAATAAAATCTGATGTACTATTATTAGCAGCAGAACCAAAAGTACGTTGCGCTAAAACATCTGTACCAATTACAAGACCCAAATTAGTTCTTGCACCAACAGCAGTTGTTGCACCAGTACCTCCATTTGCAACTGAAACTGCACCAGTAATTTTACTTGCAGCAACATCAGCAATTTTAGCATCAGTAACTGCACCATTTGCAATTCGTGGTTGCGCAGCCGTGCCGGTTAAATCTCCAGCTAATTGAACAATACCTTTTGTATTAGCGTCAGCATCTATTGGGTTACTTCCAGTTGCAATAGTTATATTAGATGTACCATCAAATGCAACACCATTAATAGTTCTTGGGGTTGCAAGTTTTGTGGCATTAGCTGCAAGTGTTGCGTTAGTTGCATTAACCGCATTTGTAGCATTAGCTGCAAGTGTTGCAGTTGCTGCATTTCCTGCAATATCTCCAGTTACTTTAGCACCAGCAACAGAAACTATTTTAGCATCGGTAACAGCACCATTTGCAATTCGTGGTTGCGCAGCCGTGCCGGTTAAGTCGCCAGCTAATTGAACAACACCTTTGGTGGTTGCATCTGCATCTGTAACACCAGATCCAGTTGCAATAGTAATATTAGACGTACCATCAAACGCAACACCATTAATAGTTCTAGGGGTTGCAAGTTTTGTGGCATTAGTTGCGTTTACCGCATTTGTGGCATTAGCTGCAAGTGTAGCTGTTGCTGCATTACCTGCAATGTCTCCAGTTACTTTAGCACCAGCAACAGAAACTATTTTAGCATCTGTAACGGCACCATTTGCTATTCGTGGTTGCGCAGCCGTGCCGGTTAAATCACCAGCCAATTGAACAACACCTTTAGTGGTTGCATCGGCATCTGTAACAGTAGATCCTGTTGCAATTGTAATATTAGACGTTCCATCAAACGCAACACCATTAATAGTTCGTGGCGTTGCAAGTTTTGTAGCATTAGCTGCAAGTGTTGCATTAGTTGCGTTAGTTGCATTTACTGCATTGGTTGCGTTCACCGCATTTGTAGCATTAGCTGCAAGTGTTGCAGTTGCTGCATTACCTGCAATATCTCCAGTAACTTTAGAACCTGCAATAGAAACTATTTTAGCATCTGTAACAGCTCCATCTGCAAGTTTTGCTGTCGTAACAGACCCGTCTGCTAATACAAAATTTGAAAATTGTAAATCTACATAGCTTTTTACCGCTCTTACGCTTGGATATTTTACATCCGATGTAGCATCTGTGGTTACACTCGTAGATTTATTTGCAAGAATTTCTTTTTGAATTAATGATGCATAAATACTTGTGGTATCAAATTTTACTGCTCTTAGTTGTGTTGGTGTAACATATATGGTAGAACTATCGGCAAGGTTAACCTTTAATGCTAAGTCTGTTTTTTTAGCATATGGCAACAACATAGCTGCGGTATCTGTAGTTTTTACTTGATCCTTAACCGAAGCAGTTCCAGCCGAATAAAATGCGTAAGGAACTGTTCCAAAGGCAGAAGCCCCTAAATCAATCAATTCTTTGGTATAATCCCAGTTGGTAACTGGCGACAAAGGCTTTATCGCAATTTTTAAACCCAAAAAGTAGGGTCCATTTGCCCAGTCCACTTTATCTAAACCACTAAGGGTTCCTCCAATACGGGTTCCACTACCAATACTTATACTAAATACCCCAAGTCCATCGGTGGTTGTTTGGAATAGTTCGGTTAGCACTTTGGTACCGTTGGCCGCATTTTGAATAATGCTAGCCTCCACATAAACAGTTCGGTCTTTTGCAGGGTTAGAGTAATTATCCCTGGCTACTGCCTGAAAAAAGATACCACTATTGGTTGGAGCAATTTGAGCTTCTACACTAGAAAAGCCAAAAGCACCGATTAACATAACAAAGACAAAAAGTAATTTTTGCATACCTAATTTTGTATTTAAGGCGCGCAAATTAGATTTATGTCTAATAATAGATGAATGTCTAGGGGGAAAACATGTCCTATTTTAGAAAATAGGACTAAAAAGTCGATTCATATAACACAAAAGATATATATCCTACCTCATATTAAACAAAATTGGAAACCCAAAAGCAACAAAAGCCGTCCAAATAAAATAAACCGGTAAGAACATTGCAATGCTTTGTTCCACTTCTTCCACCCCTACTTTGCCTCTAACAATTAAAAACAGTTTATGACTCACGAGTATTAGGTTAAACAAAATGAGCAAATCG
>Ga0315907_10007484_pt1 | contig 11377 bp, 10 predicted proteins | sample LakEriMetagenome_3_FD_203525 | JGI IMG/M metagenome (GOLD analysis project Ga0315907, IMG submission 203525) | Freshwater fungal communities from buoy surface, Lake Erie, Ohio, United States - Buoy 12 MA123 | ecosystem: Environmental > Aquatic > Freshwater > Lake > Lake biofilm | place: USA...
CTGGCTTACGAGACAAACAAACTGTCGTTTATTTTGTCTTTACCAAAGGAAATCAACGAGTAGTCCAAACGCTGAATTAACAGTGAATGGCACATACTTCATTGAAGTATTTATTTAGAGAATGACTTCTAGAAATTTGCATGACTAGTTGAGCCATTCTCTGGCATTGACTTATGGCACGCTGTTGAGTTCTCAAGGTACGGATGCGCACTGCGTCTTAGGATTTCGCCTAATTTTCAGGGCAGACTGCCAAACTTAGTGCATACGGCTAGGCCCGGTCAAACCGGCTAGATAGACGCTAAGTGCGGAAGTGATGCTGTACGGCCCCCAAGCTTCCCAAGGGTACGTTCCACAGCAAGGAGCGTAACTATAGGGGTGACCAGTCTGAGGGTCAAATCGGGGTCCTGGGAGATGGCTCACAGGGGTTCTGAAATGGAAAATCTCGAGAAATTGATACTTTTAAGCGTAAAAAGTGGGCTTTTTAGCTGATCTCAGAAGATCTAAACGAGTACTACCGCCGCTAGATCGCGCTTTCCTTTACGCAAAACTGCATATTTTCCGCATAAAAAGTGGCTTTTTTCGAGGCGGAAATCCTCCCCCGAGATCTTTTCATTATTGAGATATGCGCCACCTTCTTTAACGATTCGGCGGGCGGCGGATTTGGAGTCGACGACGCCTGCAGATGCTAGAAGATCAACCCATGTAGGAATCTCTTCCTTGGAAGAGATCTCAACACGAGGCAACTCACTTAATGCACTCGCTAAAGTTTTTTCATCCAGTGAAGTGAGATCTCCCTGACCAAAGAGGGCCTTCGCGGCTTCTTCTACACGAGCAGAAGTTTCTGCACCGTGAATCAATGAGGTGAGTTCACGTGCCAGCGCACGATGAGCGTTGCGCGCACCTGGATTCTCATTATGTTCCTTTTCAAGTTCTTCAATCTCTTGACGTGACATGAAGGAGAAAACCTTGAGGAAATTAATGACATCTTTATCATCAGAGTTCAACCAATACTGGAAGAAGGCGTATGGAGAAGTCATCTCTGGATCTAGCCAGACACTACCGCCTGCAGTCTTTCCAAATTTAGTTCCGTCAGCTTTTGTAAGAAGCGGAACAGTAAATGCGTGCCCACTTCCGCCTTCGACACGTCGAATCAAATCCAATCCTGCAACGATGTTTCCCCACTGGTCTGAACCACCAAGTTGGAGTGTGCATTTGTTGCGACGATAGAGTTCTAGGAAATCAAAAGCTTGGAGAACTTGATATGAGAACTCTGTATATGAAATTCCGCCTTCTAGGCGATTAGCAACTGAATCCTTTGAGAGCATCTGGTTGACGCTGAAGTGCTTACCAATATCACGTAAGAATTCGATTGCAGAAAGTGGTGATGTCCAATCAAGATTGTTGACGACTACAGCAGGGTTGGCCGCTACCTTGAAATCTAAAACCGATGAGACCTGCAGCTTGATTCGATTGACCCACTGCTCAACGATTTCAGTGCTATTGAGGCTGCGCTCTTCATTGCGGCCACTGGGATCGCCCACTAAGCCGGTGGCTCCCCCAACCAGCGCGATCGGATGATGTCCGGCCAATTGAAAACGGCGCAATACAAGGAGAACAACGAGGTTTCCCACATGGATACTTGGCGCAGTTGGATCAAATCCAATGTAGAGAGTGATTGGCTTCTCTAAGGAAGCAGCCAACTCCTTCTCATCGGTGGTTTGTGCAATTAGCCCACGCCAGCGCAGGTCATCAAGAAACTGACTCATGCGCTCATCATGCCTGAAAAGGCCTTCGACTTGGCGGAGAAATTCGCTTCAAATGCGGTGACTTCACTCTTGAGAATAACCAATTGACGTCCAAGGGCGGCCGGGGCTGTTCCGCCATAGGTGGTGCGCGAACTCAAAGCACCTTCCACAGTCAGTACGCCACGGATCTCTGGAGTCAGTGACGCATGGATTGCAAGGAACTGCGAATCTGAAATTTCGTGAAGCGGGATCGCGTTCTTTTCGGCAAGTGCCACACATTTTCCTGCCGCTTCATGAGCTACAGAGAACGGAACGTGTGCTCGTACAAGAAAATCTGCGATCTCAGTTGCCAATGAGTAACCCGTTGGCGCTGCCGCAGCCATCTTTGCGCGATCGAAATTGGTAGTTGCAACCATTCCTGTAACTGCTGGAAGAACTAGAGCCAGTGTGTCGAATGAGTCAAAGAGAGGTTCTTTATCTTCTTGCAAGTCACGATTGTAGGCAAAAGGTAAACCCTTCAACATGGTGAGAACACCCGTGAGATTTCCGATCAATCTTCCTGCTTTGCCTCTTGCCAGCTCTGCCATATCCGGATTCTTCTTCTGCGGCATTATTGACGAACCTGTCGAGTAAGCATCAGAGACCTTTGCCCAACCAAATTCAGTTGTTGCCCAGATGCACCACTCTTCACCGATACGTGACAGATGGACTCCCACCATTGAAATGATAAAGAGCGCTTCGGCGACAAAGTCTCGATCAGAGACACCATCAATGCTATTACCAGCACTCTTTTTAAAACCGAGCGCAGTGGCCGTGGCTTCAGGTGATAGCGGAAGGGAAGATCCTGCCAGCGCTCCAGAACCTAATGGGCTCACTGAAGTTCTTACTAGCCAATCATCAATTCGATCTAGATCTCGGTTAAATGCATGTACATGTTTTGCAAGTTCGTGGCCAAAAAGTACTGGCTGTGCATGCTGCATATGGGTGAATCCAACAGCTGGCGCATCAGCGTATTCATCGGCCTTTGTAATAAGCGCTTGCTGCAGATGAATGATCATCTCAGCTGTGGCGAGCATTGCATCGATTGCATAGAGGCGTAGATCTGTCGCAACTTGATCGTTACGGGAGCGACCCGCACGGAGTGATCCCCCGATCTCGCCCAACTTCTCGGTAAGACCTCTCTCCAGCGCCGAGTGCACATCCTCATCGGTTTCGTTATATGTAAATCTGCCCGATGCGACTTCATCTTTTAATTCAAGCAAGGCAGCACGAATCTTCGTTGCTACTTCAGGGTTTAACAGCCCTGATGACTCGAGTACTGCAAGGTGTGCCAACGATGAACGAATGTCGTATGGCGCAAGACGCCAATCGAAGTGCACGCTACGAGAGAGTGCGAAAACCACATCTGCAGGTTTATCCGAAAATCTTCCACCCCAAAGTGCCATTTTTCTACCTTCTCTTCTTTGTTCTAGATATTCCAGCAAATGTCAGCAATTCACGTGCCAAGGCATTTCCGCCACTTGCACTCCGTGACACAACAAGAACAGTGTCATCACCTGCGATAGTTCCGATGATCTCCTTTATTCCTGAGTGATCTAGAGAGCTGGCAAGTAGTTGAGCACCCCCTGGCGGTGTGCGAACAACAGCGAGATTGCCGCTTGCTTCGACGCTTAAAATTAGCTCTTGAGGAAGTGGCAGCGAACGTGCGAGTGACGAATCACTGTCCTCTGAGATGGAGTAGACCATCTCACCCTTCTGATTTCGAATTCGAACCGCGCCAATCTCTTCAATATCTCTGCTGGCAGTTGCCTGTGTAACGGGAAAGCCAGCTTTCTTGAGAGCTTGAACTAGATCCTCTTGGCTATGGATACGTCCGGAATTAATCGCAGTAATTGCGGCAGAGCGGCGTGCTGAGACGGAATTTATTGGTTGCACCTTAGCCATGATTTTGCTCCTTTAATACTTTCTTAAAAACTGCAAGAAACTTATCTATTTGAGGCATAGTCACAATAAGTGGAGGAGCAATACGAATTGTTTGATCATTAGCGGCATTAACGACCACACCCTGATCAAGCAGCGCCGCTGCCACTTTCTTTGCAATAGGGGTTGTGAGCTCTATACCTAAGAGCAGTCCCCTTCCTCGAACTTCGGAAACTCCGACCGTATTTGAAAGATGCTTCTTAATTTTCTTCTCATAAAGCTTCGCCGATTTCATGAGTTGTTTTCCTTCGATCACATCAAGGACAGCATTAGCTACCGCGCATGCGATTGGATTTCCGCCAAAAGTAGTGCCGTGATCTCCTGGTTGGAGTAGCTGTGCCGCGCGGCCATAAGCGATGGTCGCTCCTAGCGGTAATCCACCACCGATTCCCTTCGCCAAAGTAATGACATCAGGTGTTACTGCTTCATGTTCAAAACCAAACCACTGACCAGTTCTGCCGATTCCAGTCTGCACACAGTCAAAGACAAGTAGTGCGCCCACACGATCACAAATAACTCTAAGCCCAGCTAGATAACCGTCCTCGGGTGTAACAACGCCTGCTTCTCCCATGATTGGTTCAACAATTACCATCGCTGTCTTCTTTGTAACCGCGCGTGCCATTGCAGATAGATCGCCATAGGGCACATGCGTAATTCCTTTAAGCAACGGAGCGAATGGCTCTCGCTTAGATGGCTGACCTGTGAGAGATAGAGCCCCCATCGTTCGACCGTGAAATGCACCTTGAGCGGCGACAATGCGCGACTTGCCCGTACGACGTGAAATCTTTAGCGCTGCCTCATTTGCTTCAGCGCCGGAGTTGCAGAAGAAAACGCGCGCATTTACATCGCCAGTCATTTCTTGCAGTCGGGAAGCCAGACGAAGTCCTTGCGGATGAGCAAAGAAATTGCTTACATGGCCAAGCGTTGACACTTGTTTTGTTACTGCCCTTATAACCGCTGGATGTCCATGGCCCAAAACGTTAGTTGCAATTCCTGCGAGGAAATCCAAATACGTCTTACCTTGATCATCTTTTAGGAGGCAACCTTTTCCGCTCACAAAAGTGCGTGAAGGAGTCCCGTAATTTGCCATCATGACGCCGTCCCAAGTAGCCGTCACGCTTTTTCTCATCACGCACTCACCAAAGTTCCGCCACTGTTTTCTAGCGCTAGAGCAAAAGCCTCAGGGTCTCTACCATCGATTATTCTCACCGCGCGGGCGCCAGTGTCAATCGCTTCTAAACAAGCTGCCACCTTCGGTGACATTCCATCTGCAAATGAATCCTTGATCGCAAAAAGTTCATCACGGGTTATTGAAGATATCAGTGATTGGCGATCTGGCCAGTTGCGATAAATCCCTGCAACATCTGTCATCACGATCAATGCCATCGCATCAACCGCTCCTGCAATCGCGGCGGCCACGAGATCCCCATTCACATTGAGTGATCCAGTGCCAGCTTTATTCGAAGCTACCGGTGAAATCACAGGGACTTTTCCTTGATCCAGTAGCGAAATTATTCGATCAGCATCCACGGAAGTTATTCGGCCAACAAACCCAAGATCAACCTCGGTTCCATCGACTAAACGGTTCAGCGTTTCTGCCTTAATGATCTCGCGTCCTGAAAGACATACCGCAGGGATTGCATGGGCGATCAACGCAGATGTCACTGCCGGCCCCACCTGATTTGCTAGAACTTCTTCGGCTACCTCAAGGGTTGCGGAATCTGTATAGCGGAATCCACCTATGAAGCGAGGTGTGATGCCGCGGGCCATCAATTCAGCATTTACTTGAGGGGCGCCACCATGGACGACTACAACCTTTAAATTCTTAGCAAGTGCTTGGCTGAGCGCCCCGGCAAAAAGACCCGAGTCGTCAGACATTGCGTGGCCACCATATTTGACCACAAGAATGTTGCTCATATTCCGATTCCTTGGACACTCAAACCCGCAGAAGAATCAAGTCCACACATGATGTTCGCATTCTGCACCGCTTGACCAGCAGCTCCTTTACCCAAATTATCAATTGCGATACTGACTATTGCACGCTTCGTATGCCCATCTACTGCAACTTGAAGATGAGCGGAATTACTTCCATATACCGAGTGAGTCGCAGGCATCTCACCTTCGGGCAGAACAGAAACAAAGATTTGATCGGCGTAATAAGTTGAAAAATGGTTTCGTAACTCATCTGTGGAGATAAATTGATCAAGTTTTACTGTGACGGTTGCGAGTATTCCGCGAACCATCGGTGCCAGCATAGGAGTGAAGGAAATCCGAACCTCTTTACCTGTTGCTTGCGAGACACACTGTTCGATTTCAGGAGTGTGCTGATGCACTCCCCCAAATTTATAAGAAGACATTGAACCCATAATGGCACTCGCCAGAAGATTACTTTTGGCGGTACGCCCTGCGCCAGATGTTCCAGAAGCCGCCACCACAACTACATCGTTGAGATGTGCAAAGTGAGCAAGTGGTGTCAGCGCCAGAGCTACGGCTGTCGCATAACAACCTGGATTCGCAACCTTCTGCGCACCTTCAATTTTGGCTAGTTGTCCTTTAATTTCAGGAAGGCCGTAGCTCCAGTGTCCAGCATGCTCTCCGCCGTAATATGTTGCCCACGCTGCAGGATCTTCCAACCTAAAGTCAGCTCCGATATCAACAAACTTCATACTTGGTTTCACCGCTGAAATTTCTTTGACAGCTGAAGCAGATTCGCCATGAGGTAACGCCAGAAATACGAGTTCACAGGCGCTGAAAAGATCAGGTGAGAACTTAGAGAAACGCTTTCCACTGAATGAGCTGAGGTGAGGATGCAGGGATGTGATCAACTCCCCCGCATTTGAGTGTGCCGAGACTGCTTCGACTTCGAAAAGGGGGTGGGACGAAAGAATCCTGAGCAGCTCGCCTCCGGCATACCCGCTGGCTCCTACGACACCAATTTTCATGGAAGTGAGTATATCTAGAGATCTATAAATATGCAAGCATTTGCATATTTATGCAGTACGAAGAACCGCGCCAGTAGCCTTAAGCGCCGCAGCAACTGCCGATTCGCGCATCAGAGCTACCTCTGCCCCGGTCAACGTCCTATCGGGGGCCCGGAAAACAAGTGAGAACGCTAGCGAAATCTTGCCATCGCCTAGCTTGTCGTAGCGATCAAAGAGCGTAATCGATTCGAGCAGGTCACCTGCACCCGCACGTAAAGCTGCTTCAACATCGCCTGCAGCCACTTTTTCATCAACAATAAGGGCAACATCTTGCAGGGCTGCCGGCATTGTTCCTACCGTGGTTGGTCGAACTCGTGGCGAATCAGGTAGGGCGCTCAAAGCAACTGCAAATGCTGCGCTGCGGGCAGGCAGCCCATACTTTGCAATAATCCTGGGATGCAATTCGCCAGCATGGGCAACTGCTTTGCCGTCAACAATTAGCTCTGCACATCGACCAGGGTGCCACGGGGCGAATTCGCTGCGCGCGATGCTCCAAGGAAGATGACAAAGATCGAGAATATCTGCGGCTGCAGCGATGGCATCCTGCCAACCGTAAGAACCGGAAGCGCCTTGCCAATCTTCGCTCTCCTTTTTGCCAACCAGCAATCCTGCAACATGGAAACCTTGAGGCGGGACACTGGCATAGATCTCTTTGATGATCTGCGCAGATGGACGAGTACCAATTTCTGGATAAATACCATCAATGAGTTTCTGCGAACTTCTAAAGACTGAACCCATCTCGAATATCGCGAAGTCTTTGGCCCCACGCGAAATATTTCGGGCAGCAACTTCGATCAGTCCAGGTACCAGGTGTACGCGCATCAGAGGAAACTCTTCTGACATTGGGTTTGCAATCTTGTAGGTCGATGCTCTTTCACCAACAAAGCCCATGAAATCGATGGTCTCTTGATTGGTAAATGGGAAAGTCTGAACCTCTGCCAATCCACGAGAAGCCAACATAGTTGCCACTGCTCGACGGCGTTTTTGGCTTGAAGTGAGCGACGCGTGAACAGGACGAGGTGGAAGTACAGAAGGTATAGCGTCATAACCAATCATTCGCGCTACTTCTTCAGCTAAATCTGCAGGGGTCAGCAGATCCCAGCGCCATGATGGAGGGTCTACCTCGAAGTCCTTTTCATCAACATCACATCCAACGATGCGAAGTAGTTCAGCAATCTTCGCGGGCGCAATTTCTAAGCCCAAAATACGAGAGATATAAGCAGGATCAAGTTTCAATAGGGGCGCATAGCGCGGCTTACCATCGACAACAGTGGCTACATGTTCAGCCGAGCTATGTTCTGTAAGGAGCTGCACGAAACGCGCTGACGCAAACTCTGCCAGCGATGGGTCCACGCTTCGTTCCAGTCGACGAGAAGCCTCTGATGACAGTTTATGGCGTCGAGAATTCTTGGCGATACATACAGGGTCAAAGCGAACAGCCTCGAGAGCAATCTCAGTGGTTGTCTCGGAAATTTCTGAAGATGCGCCTCCCATGGTGCCGGCTAAGGCAAGAGGTTGTTCGTCATCGCAGACCATTAGATCATCCGGATGAAGTTGTCGAACTTGTCCATCTAAAGTTGTGAAAGGTTGCGCCTTGCCTGCGCGCTTAATCGTTAGACCACCTTTGATCTTTGCCTTATCGAATGCGTGGAGTGGTTGTCCAAGCTCAAGCATGACGTAGTTGGTAACGTCAACGACGAGTGAGATAGAGCGCATGCCCATCTTTTCAATTCTTCGACGCATCCATAGTGGAGTTGTCGCTGCTGGATCAAAGTTAGTCAGCGTGCGCAAATAGAAGACTGAAGCCGTCGTTGGATCAGCAATCTCTGCAGAAACACCTTTTCCAGTGTCAGTAAAGGTGAGAATTCGGAGCGCATCTACAGGATCAGTGAACTTGAGATTGAGTGATCCAGCTACTTCGCGAGCGATACCTCGAATGCTCAGGGCGTATCCGCGATCCGGATTAACCGCGACATCGAAGATCACATCGTTAATCTGAAGGCCCTCAATTGCGTCATCACCGATTTTCACTGAGCCCTCTGGAAAGGTCATGATCCCAGAATGATCCTCACCCAATCCAAGTTCACGGGCAGAGCAGATCATTCCGTTCGATGTTTTTCCGTAAGTTTCGCGAGCTCCGATTGCGAAATCACCTGGAAGAACGGCACCAGGTAGCGCGGCAACGATGTAATCCCCCACCACGAAATTTGTTGCTCCACAGATAACAAATCGAGTTTCTTTCTCACCGCAGTCCAAACCAACGTAGCGGACTGGTTTTTTGAACTCAGTGAGTTCTTCGATACTCAAGACCTTGGCAAAAACTAGCGGTCCTGTGAGATCGGCTCCCTGCACAATTACTTCTTCTACTTCAAATCCGACCCGGATCAAACCATCTGAGATCTGCTCAGGAGTCACTGAATCTGGAATCGCTACAAATTCCTTAATCCAAGATAGTGGTGCGCGCATGTTAGAGACCCACTCCAAACTGACGAGTGAATCTGAGATCGCCTTCAACAATGTCATGCATATCGGTAATTCCATGGCGAACCATCAAAGTTCGCTCTAGACCCATTCCAAATGCGAACCCCGAATAGACATCCGTATCGATACCGCAGGTTGCAAGGACGCGTGGATTAACCATTCCGCAACCACCCCATTCAATCCAACGACCGTTGAAGTAGATGTCCACTTCAGCACTTGGCTCGGTGAATGGAAAGAACGATGGACGAAGACGTGTAGTGACATCGGCTCCGAACATATGGCGAGCAAAGTTATCTAGCGTCCCCTTCAGATGAGCCATCGTGATTCCCTTGTCAACGACTAGCCCTTCAACCTGGTGGAAGACAGGGCTATGGGTTGCATCGAGTTCATCGGCACGAAATGTGCGTCCCGGACAGATTACATAAATCGGTGGTTCGTTCTCCAACATGGTTCGAATCTGTACTGGTGATGTATGAGTTCGTAAAACGACTCCAGATTCAACTGGCTCGATAAAGAAAGTATCTTGCATGGTGCGGGCTGGATGATCTGCCGGAATATTCAGGGCATCAAAATTAAGCCACCCCGACTCGAGTTCGGGACCCTCAGCTACCGAAAACCCTTGCTCGATGAAGAAATCAGAAATCTCGTTCTTAATGATTGTGATCGGATGTAGCCCACCCTTGTGCGCACGTGAAACTGGCAAGGTAATATCAACAACTTCATCACGAAGAACTCTTTCGTTCTGTTCGATCTCTAATTTCATAGTTGCTTTTTCAAGTGCGGCTGCGATGGCAGCTTTACCTTCACCAATAATTTTTCCTACAGATGCTTTTTGATCGGCCGGTAAAGAGCCCAGCCCACGACTTGCCAATGCAATGGGAGATTTATCACCGAGGTGAGCAAGACGAGCTTCTTTAAGGGAATCTAGATCACTGGCTGCGGTGAACGCTTTTTCAGCTTCTTTCACCCATGACGAAACCTCGGCCTGATCCATGGACCGTATTCTAACCGCGCGATGGTCGAGAAAGCGTGAACATTACGATCGAGGCTGCCGCCGAAAGATTGAGACTCTCTGCCTGACCTGACATTGGAATTGCAACGGTGCGCGCTGAGACCGCTAATTCAGCAGAGCTGGTGCCCGCCCCTTCATTGCCAAAAATTGCTACACAAGGACCAGTAGCGCGAAAATCATCAATTGATTCGCTTGCATGGGATGAGAGAACAATGCATTCGGGGTTATCTAACTCTTTAAGGAGTGCTACTAACTCAATAGATTCAAATACTGGAATGTGCCAGAGTGAGCCAGCAGTGGAACGAACAACTTTAGGCGAGTACATATCAACGCTCTGGGGCGAAGTGATAATCGCACGCGCACCAAAGGCATCGGCTGAACGAAGAATGGTGCCCGCATTGCCTGGATCTTGAATCCGATCGAGATAGATAAAGAAAGATTCCGGAGTAACAGCGATCTCTGAAAGCTTAAAGTTTGGAATCGAGCAAACCATCAAAATTCCTTGTGGAGTCACCGTCGAAGTCATGGCCTGCATGACCGCATCATTTACCTCGACAACGTTTACCTCTGTTACATCCAGATCAGAGATTCGCTGCGCACCCGATGGACTGAGGTAGAGAGTCTCAATTGCTGGACCTTGCTGGCAGGTAAGTGCTTCACGCAACGCTTGAATTCCTTCGGCGACGAAGAGTCTTGATTCGCTTCGCTCTTTAACACCCCGAGAACCGATAAGAGCCTTCACTCTCCCGACATGCGGGGAATGAAGGCTCTCAATCATTGGATTGATTATCGGCGCTGTAACTAATTACGCAGAAACTAGGCTCTTGCGAGCTAGATCAACAAGAGTCTTAAATGTTGCTGGATCGTTAATCGCTATATCTGAAAGAACGCGGCGATCTACTTCAATTCCAGCAGCCTTTAGACCTTGGATGAAACGGTTATAAGTCATTCCGTTTTCACGAGCTGCTGCATTAATGCGCTGGATCCAGAGCTGACGGAAGTCGCCCTTCTTATCCTTGCGGTCATTAAATGCATAGACCATTGAGTGAGTAACTTGCTCCTTCGCCTTTGTGAAAAGACGTGAGCGCTGACCACGATAGCCCGCTGCGCGAGCCAGGGTTGTGCGACGCTTCTTTGCTGCGTGGACACCACGTTTTACTCTTGCCATTTAGTGCACG
>Ga0315907_10007492_pt1 | contig 11365 bp, 7 predicted proteins | sample LakEriMetagenome_3_FD_203525 | JGI IMG/M metagenome (GOLD analysis project Ga0315907, IMG submission 203525) | Freshwater fungal communities from buoy surface, Lake Erie, Ohio, United States - Buoy 12 MA123 | ecosystem: Environmental > Aquatic > Freshwater > Lake > Lake biofilm | place: USA...
CTACGAAATTCTCGGACCGTGAATTCTTTTAGCTTCATTGTTCGCCCTTCTCATATGGCCCTAGAAACCGCTCGCCGTTAAAGTGGATGAGGTGGGTCGGCGCATCTGCGCACCAGACTTCCGTTTCCCAGGAGATTTCACCCAAGTAGCGCCCCATAATGCTCCGGTCGGGGAAAGCAGTGACGTAAACTAGGCCAGGCTTAGCATCATTGAACAGTGCGGCCAGTTCGTTGTGGCGCTTGGAATCTACAGGGCCGTGGCTGGTGACAGATTCGATAAGAAGCAACCAGCCTTTCTTGCCGAAATAAAGCACCACATCCGGCATCTTGCCGTGCTTGTCCACTGTAACGCCTAGTGCGGCCAGCCGCTCCTTCTCAAAGTAACCGATCTTGTCGCCCGTATCGCCCACATAGATGACTTCGGATCCGGGCGCAAAACGTGGGGCAAAATCAGTGATAATCTTCTTTATGAGTTCGCTGTGCGCACCAGGAGTGAGTGTAATCTCCTTACCGTCCGCAACCTGCACTGGGATCATCTGCATTTCGCGATGCTTGGCCCATTTGGCAGCGAGCGTCTCCTGCCCCTCTAGGAAGGCGTCGAGCGTACTTTTCCATGCATCGGTTCCAAAGGTAAGAATGACAGCGTGGGCTTCCGCGCTGACTTGGTAGCAGGCTTTGGGGCTGTTAACCGGCCGCGCCGGATCGTCGGGATTGTAGAGCGCAATTCCGGCTTCAACGAATTGATGCATGGTTTGGCGGCGGAAGGTTTCGCGCGTGTTGGGAGCATATTCACGACCATAGTGGTCGCGCGTAAAGTCCATAATTGGCGTTATCCCCATAAGCGGCTTGTGCAGAATGTTCCATACGCCATCGGGCGTGAGGTTAAGTAGCGCGAGCAAGGTTAGGGCTGAGCGCTCATTCCGCTGTCCACGCGGCATTCCTAGCGCAGTCAAAATCTTCAAAGCATCGTCGATCTTCTGCTGCGCTTGTAGCGGATTTTTCTTGTCAGTCATGTGAGCTAACTCCCCCTCTATAATGTCGTCGATGTCCTGTTGGGAGAGGACGTCGCTGCCTGTTTGCTTTCCAATGCGCTCTAAAACTTCTCGGTTCGGGTATTTGAGTGACCGAAGATCAGTCGCGTTAACTTGGGTATGTCCGTTAAACTGCCGAAAGTAGCGATCTACCAGGCTACTGTTGAGATAAATGGCTAACCCTTGCGCCAGTGCTGGCGAAAGCCCGGCCTGCTTTATATGAAAAACATTAAGGTGGTTTTCAAAACCGATTAACTCGCCCGGTAGATTAGACGCATATACGGCGGCAACGATACGGCGACGCTCTTCCTTCGCGGAGAATCGTTTAGTTACGACGAAGTGCCCCTTGTTGCCCCATAGCCATTTGCGGCTCTCCGGAGACAGGCGGATAGAATTGGGTTTCTTCATCACCTTCGGCCAGTCCAACGTGCCGCTCAGAAAATGAGCAGCGTAAAGAAGCGGCACGGTACCGCTTTCTGGTTGTGCTCGTAAATCGTCCTTAAGTCGAAAATCTACAACGGGTCCAGTAGAAACTTCTACGCCTATATCTGCGAGCGTCGAGGTGAAATGGGCCATACGCTCGACGATCCCCTGTTCAAGATCATTGGCGGCGATGTGGATAAAGCGGTCCGGATCGCTACTCCGAACTACGCTTTCGTAGGGAACAGTCCGAAGAGTCATGTCTTCCGCGACGCAATGGCCATCAGGGGCAATATGGAAATCTCCGCCGTGGCTCGTAGAGATTATGACTTCGATTGGCTGCGCGCCCTTTACGGCATGAAGTATAATGTTTTCCTGCAAGACTTCATCGCCTTTGAACGCACTGTCTCGTTTCTCGAAAACATGAATACGGCGAAGCCCCATCATCGAAAAAAACTGCTCTCGAAAAGGCTTGAAGTACGGGCCGTTGCAAAAGGAACGAGGGACGATCGCCACCATCTCCCCGCCCACATCTAATTGTAGTGCGGCAAGATACATGAATGCTGAATAGAGATTCGATGTTTCAAGACCAGCGCGTCGAAGAACGGAGCGATGCGCAGACTGAGAATTAATCTTTTTATACGGCGGGTTCATAATCACGTGCGAAAATCTGTTCGCGCCTTCTTCTCGGCGGTGGAAGATATCCTGTCCAGCGCCGCACACATGACTGAGTATGAAGTCGTCTTCCTTCAGCAGTGTTGTTGCCTTGATGTGCGCACGATGAAATTGCGCAACAGAATCATCCAAAACATCGCGGAGATACTCAACTAGAATCGGCTCAAGCTCATATGCAGTGAGAGAAACAGAACTCAACTTGTTTGCTTCGGCACAAATCCGCTCCACGAAGGCCGTTGATAGCGCGCCAACTCCAGCCCCAGGATCGAGAAGCTTAACTTCACCGGACAAGCCGCCAAATAGGCTCGCCATGAAGCGCGCGATTGGCGCAGGTGTCATGTACTGCCCCATTTCGGAACGTCGATGCGGGTCGAGTTTAAGAACCGGATTGACCCGGTAGAATTCTGATGTTCGTAGAACAACGGGCTGGCTCATTGATCTCTCATTCCGCTTTTACTTTTTGATATTGGTGGAAAACTCAGTTCTGCTGGAATTCAATTATAGTGAATAAACAACATGGCAAAAGATTCATTCATGTCAATGATAGACCCTACGCCATGGTGGTAAGTGCGAGACCAATCTTGCTATCGTTGAAGGCGTCGATGAAAGGTCAAGCACGCTCAAACCTCGCTACCCAACCGTCATAGCCGATGGTTCGGCGAATGCGGCGATCGACGCCGATGACACGGCCTGTCGGTACCTGTGTTGTACGACCGGCGTTGTAGTCCTGCTCGATTTTCGTCGGGCGGGTCTCAACGCCGAGACGCTGGAGCGCCTCTCTCACGGTGCGCAATCCCCTCACGGGCAATGGTCTGCCGTCGAACGGGGAGCGCGTTGTGCGCGCATAGAGGCCCTTGCCAACCTTGATTAGCTCGCCTTTGGCAACAAGCTGCTTCAAGATACGGCCTACTTGGTCATAACCGCCAAGGTCGCCGAAATCCTCGCGCAAAAACACATCGCCCTTTTTGCGAGCGATGCGCTTCAGCACCTGCATTTCCAGCGTTTCTTTACGCATTAACCCTACTCCTTTTTGACAGAATACGACATTTAACTACATTTGTCTACATAATTTCAATAACTTAGAAAGTAAGATACCTATGTCCGTTCCTTAGGTTATTCAAGGCAGTAGCTGCACCTGGGGAGGCTATCTGCAGAAATCATACAAACGTAATCACGTTCTTTACGGCCCCAAAACGTCTGCATCATATAATTGTATTCAATGCGGAAAATCGGAGGGGCGATTGGAAGGTTTGGTCGCGGCCATCACCTACATCATATCCCAGGCGGGATACGCGGCCATTTTCGCAGCGATACTAGCCGCCGCAGTCATTGCAAGCTTCAGACATCGAACCAAAGATGAAACCGCTACCGCCCACGGCACGGCGCGGTGGGCGTCGCGCATTGAAGCGCGGCGGGCGGGACTATTTTCGAATGACGGCCTCGCGCTCGGCCGCTGGCCGGGCCGACTTCTAAAGCCGCTTATCCGCATTCAAACTGAGAAGCACCTACTCACCATCGCACCGACACGCGCGGGAAAGGGCGTCGGTACGATTATCCCGAACCTTCTGACGTACAGAGGCTCTGCCTTTGTTATCGACCCCAAGGGCGAGAATGCGCGCGTAACTGCAAGGCGGCGCAAGGCCATGGGCCAAACGGTCCATGTCCTTGACCCTTGGAACATCACCAGCCTTGGGCAAGCCCGCTTCAACCCGATGATGATGCTGGATGCAAACAGCGTCGATCTCGCGGAAGACGCGGCGCTGATTGCCGAGGCGCTAGTTCCGAGCAATGCCGGAACCGCGTCGGAAGCCTTTTGGGAAGAGGAAGCCAAGGCGCTAGTTGCTGGTCTGTTGCTCTACATCGTCACGCATGAACCGCCTGCGCTGCGGACGCTGCCGCGCCTGCGCGAACTTCTGACGATGGATGCGCCGGACTTTCAGGCGCTGATCGAGTTTATGGGCACCAGTAATGCGGCGAATGGCCTTGTCGCACGCTGTGCCAACCGTCACCGGCAAAAGCCGGAGCGCGAACGGGCGTCCGTTATATCGAGTGCGCAGGCGCATACGCATTTTCTCGATAGCCCGCGTATCCAAGCGACGTTGGCGCAGTCTGACTTTCAGCCTGCGGATTTGAAGGCGGGGCCGGTGACTGTCTATTTGGTTCTTCCAGCCAATCGCTTGCATAGCTATGCGCGCTGGCTGCGGCTGGTGGTCAATTGTTTACTCTCGGGCCTTGCCGACAAACCGAGCCGCACGTCGCATCCCGTTCTTTTCATCCTTGATGAGTTTCCGGCACTCGGCCGCCTCGCCTCAGTCGAAACTGCGCTCGGGCTCATGGCGGGGTTTGGCGTCCAGCTTTGGCCGATTGTGCAAGACCTCGCACAACTGAAGCACCTCTACCCTGATCGCTGGGCGTCATTTCTGGCAAATGCCGGAGCTATACAGGCGTTCGGGGTCAATGACCCGATGACGGCGGACACGCTCTCGAAGTTTCTGGGGACACGCACTGTCAGCGTCAAAAATCGAACTGAGAAGAGCGGCGGAAGCGGCTCAGCCGATACCGGCTCCAGCTACAGCGTCGTCGGTCGTCCGCTGCTCTACCCTGCCGAACTGCGCACATTGCCAAAATCAAAGCAGTTGTTGCTGATTGATGGGTTGATGCCGCTGCTGGCGGATCGCATCACCTATTATGCGGACCGCGATTTTCAGCACCTCCGTCACGTCATCGCTTGGCCGCATGGTGCTGCTTCATGATTGACGAACCAACAAGCCAGCCGCTCTTTCCTCCGCCTGCCGATGCCATTCTTGAATACGCTGCCTATGGCTGGGCCAAAGCCAATGGACACTTGGCCCCGACCGGCCGCCCGCGACTGCTTGAACGCAAAATCTGGGTGCCGCTGTTCAATGCGCTGGCGCAATCGGATGCGGGCCTCCTCAAACTCAAGGCCTATGCGGAAGACGGGCTGAAGGCTTGGAACGTCGCACCCTCCATCGCCGCATGCCTCGATGCGGCTTTCGCGACGAAAGGATTCGATAGCCTGCTGCAAAGCGAATTGCAGCACCTCGCCGATACAGCCGACGTTTCACGCGGCCCCGTCATCCTGCACGACCTGCCGACGCCCGAGCCGCCCACCACTGCGCCAAGCCAAACGGATACGCCACAGGCCGAACGCCCCTCTATCAAGTCGTCCTGGCAGCCAGGACAATCGAAGGGGCCAACACCACGTCTTTGAGGTGACGCGGGCCTACCGCTCGCGTCCACCGCGTTCGCGTTCAAGCTGCTTCTCAATCTCGCGCTGGCGGTGACGGCGCTCGATTTCATCCATGCGGCGCGCGGCCTCTTTCTGGCGTTCCAACAAGGCGCGACGTTCTGCTGCGAACTGTTCGGCCCGCGCTTTGCGTTCCGTCTCGGCACGGTCATGCTGCGCTTTTGAAAGTTTGTCGGTCGCGCTGGCGATCTCCTGCTTTCTGACTTTTGCAAGTTCGCGGTCTTGCTGCTTACGCGCTTCAGCGATTTGCTTCTCGGCGGCGGTGCGGCGCTGACGCTCGCTGGTGCTGAGTGCTTCCTTCGCGCGCTGCAAGAGGCTGCGGTCTTTCGTGCGCTTGGTGTCCTCGCGCTGACGTGTATCGCTGCGGGCTTTGTCTTCGCGGGCAAAACGCTGCTGTAATGCCGTTTCAAGCTTGGCGCGTTCGGCCGCGACGATACGCGCCTCCCGCTCTTGTGCCTCACGGGCGCGCTTGGCTTGAGCGGCTTCAAGCTGCTGCCGTTCGGCTTCCTGCCGTTTCAGAAGCGCCGCATCGGTGGCATTGCCGCTGCCGGTTTGTTTTTCAGCGGCGCGATCGCGTGCGAAACTTGGTTCGAACTGAAGCGAGGAACCGCGCCCTTGTTGCCTGCGCATCTGCGAAGCCAGAATACCAATGTTCGGGGCTTCATCGCGCGCCACAAAAAGCTGCGAAGGCGAACGCGCGCGCGTCAAGGCGACATAGCTCGACGCGTCGCGCCAATGGCGGGTATGGAGGAGATAGGTGTCCTCCAGCGTCTTGCCCTGGCCTTTGTAGATAGTGCCTGCATAGCCAAGCGTAATCTTGTCGAAGTTTGCGGTATCGAAGGTGATTTCGCGGCCCTTGTCGGTCACGACCTTCAGGATGGCGCTGCCGTCCTCGCGGTCTTGGATGTCGGCGACAGTCGCAAACGCGCCATTATAAATATGCTGCTTCTTGTCGGTCCCCTTGAACATCAAACGGTCGCCTTCGCCGATACGCAAGGTACCGTTCTCGGTTTCGAGTTCGGCGACATTGACGACACGCCCACGCGCGATTTCGATATCTTGCATAGCGTCGTTTAGGCGGCGGGCCTCGTCATTCGTATAGGCAAAGGCAAAGCGATTGCCTCGGCCGTCCGCCGTATCGGCTTTCCACTTTTCGACAAGGGCATTGCGGGCGGCGGCAAGGTCGTCGGTCCAATTGATACAGCCGCGCTCTTGATAGATGGCAAGTCCATCGGCAAAGCGCCCTTCGGCGAAGGCTTTGGCGGCTGTCCTGTTCCAGCTCTCGCGCTGGCGGCGCACGGTCGTCAGTTCGGCACTGCCGATGCTGTTTGCGATATCGGTAAAGAGTCCGCCGCGCTCCACACTGCCGAGCTGCCGGTCGTCGCCCACAAGAATGACCTTCGCGCCCAAACGCTCGGCCTGCGCGGTGAACCGGTCCATGATATCCGTCGCCAGCATGGCGGCTTCGTCGATGATGAGCACAGTCCGGCGATTGAGCTGCGCCTTTTCATGGTCTGGCGCATTCTCTAGGTACCAGAGCAACGAGTGGACAGTCGCGGCGTTGGCAAAACCAGACGCCTCCAGGTCCTGCGCGACGGTGTTCGTGGGGGCAAGGCCGATAACGCGATAGCCGCCCTTTTCGGCGGCTCTGCGAATGGCCGAAAGCGTATGACTCTTGCCCGTACCGGCGCGGCCTTCAATAACGGTGATGGCACTATCGCTCAGCGCGTGCCGCATGGCCGCTTCTTGCTCGCGGTCCAATGCTTCGGCGGCATTCGCCAGCGCGCGGGCGGCGATATGGTGGTCAGTGCTGGCGGCCATACGCTTCGCGCGCGCCAGCACCCGCTCCTCCTGCTCGCGATGGGCCTTGATGGTGTAGCCGACCGTCTCGCCGCTCTTGCGGTCTTTGAGGGTCACAAGGTCATCGCGATCGAGCGCGGCGGCAACGCCCGCCGCAGGGCTGCGACTACCGAGCTTTTCGGGATGGTCATAGAAGGCCCGGTGGATGTCGGCCTTGGTTACATAGGCGCGCGTCCGCAACAGGCCCGCCAGTAAATCGCCGTCCTCGCCGGCGGTTTCGATTTCATGGGCGCGATGGCGCTGGATTTCCTGCGCCTGTGCGGCGGTCGGCAGCTTCGTGTGGTCGAGCTTTCCAAGCCGCGCGCGGATGTCTTTGGTCTTGGCCCCTTCAATACGGCGGGCGAGGCTGTGAATGCCGCCAGCCGGATCTATGGAGACAAAATCCCGCCGGTCGCCCCGCGCCAGGATGTAGCCCTTTTCCTCAAGAGCGCGGACAAAGGCCGCCGGATTATCGGCAGACCGCCAAGCGGCGCTTAGGTCTCGCGTCACGGCGTCGAGCTGAATGCCGGTGCGGGTCGCCTGCTGCATCTCTGCGACGGACGGCGTGCGGGCGGCACGGTCAGCCCCCTCACGCCCAATATGGACGCCTTGGACATGCTCATGGCCAAAGCGGCGCTCCAGCTCGCGGGCGACTTCCTCATGCGCGCGGTAATTCCAGCTATCGGACACCGCCTGCATCCGCTCAAGGTCGATGCGTGACCAGACGACATGCACATGCTCGCGGCGGTTTTTGACATGGCGCACGACGACGCGGGGATGGCCCGCAAGGCCGAGCCGCGCCTCCAGTGCCTCAACTGCCTCCTGCCACTGTTCGCCCGTCATGGCATAGCGGGCATCGGGGTCGATATTGGCGTGATAGAGGGGGCTGCGGCACCGTGTCCCCGCTGACACCGCCTCCATCTCGGAAAGCGCGCCCAGCAGGTCGGCGGCCACGGTCCCGCGTGTTTCGATAAGTTCAACTTGCTCGTTCGTATCCCGCCGCGCGAGGTGCTTTGCCAGCTCTGCCGCCCCGCCTCGGGAGCCCCCTTTGACAATCATGCGCGCGGCCCCTTCGGGCGTAGGGCAGTCGGCGCTTGCGGACGCGTTGGCCCCGTCCCTTGGTCGCCCCTGGGTTCGCCCCTGGGGCTGCGGCCCAGCGCCTCCATCAATGCCGCCCGCATGGCAGCAAGGTCGTCCGTCGCTGTCTGAAAATCTATCCGGTCGAAGGCGTCAATCCCGTCGCTATTCACCTCGCGGGCAAGCTGATTGAGGTTCGAGCCGATTTTGCCGATATGCCCGAGCAAGCGGGCAAGCTCCATCTTCTCGATGGGCGGGCGTCGGGCCTGGCGCGGCAAGGGTGCTTCGAGGAGCACTTTGCGGATATGGCTGCCGAGAGAAAGGCCAGCCCGTTCGGCGGCACTGTCGAGCGCCGCGCGTTCGGCTTCGGTCAACCTTATCGTGATGCGGCGGCCTCGTTGCCGCCGCTCGCTCCCTCGGCCCAAACGATTTCCTCCATACCCCTAAACTTTGGGGATGCAACGGGGGCGTGCCCCCTTGCCAAGCGCGCGGTCTGACCGCGCATGGCTTGCCACTACCCTTAATTTACCAGAAAAGCGTAGGTGAATGAAAGGATGTACCGACGATAGAAACCGGATTCGGCCTAAAACGCAATGAAATTGCCTTTAAACGGCGGTGCAATTTGCGAATAAGCGGGGCGTAAAAACGGGGCGAAAGATTTTGTGACATTGCGGCTGAGCGTCTGGACTCCCACCACTTTCGGATGCTACTTTTTTTGTGTCCAAAAGGGAGCTGAGCACACCCGCGATGGAAGGCCTCATTTTACTGCTGGTTATCGGTGGTATCGGCTATTGGATTTACAAAGCCTCCCAACGAAAGCCCGCCCCGCCCCAAAAGCCGACTAGCCACGGCTCTGCCGAATTCGCCAAATGGGAAGACCTGGAGGCGCAAGGTCTCCTGAAGCCCCAAGGCTACCCCCTCGGCTTTTGGCGGGGGACAAGGCGCAATACCGACGGTGAGGCGTCTGAACGCCCGTCTGGACCGCTGCGCTACTCCGGCGAGCTGCACCGCCTGATTTGCGCCCCCACCCGCTCGGGCAAGTTCGCCTCCTGCGTCGGGCCGATGCTGCTCAATGAGGTCGATAGCTCGGCACTCATTGTAGACGTAAAGGGAGAAGCGGCGGCCATTACCGGCGAGTGGCGCGGGAAGGCGGGGCCGGTCCATATCCTCGACCCTTGGGGCATCTCGGGGCACGAAAGTGCCGCCTTCAACCCCCTCGATATTCTGGCGATCGACAGTCCCGACCTTGCCGAAGACGCCGCCATGCTGGCGGACGCTATCGTCATCGGCACGGGGGAGCGGGACCATCATTGGAACGAAGAGGCGAAGGCCCTCTTGGCCGCCGTCATGCTCTATGTGGCGCTCGACCCCGCCGAGCAAGACCGCCGCACCCTTATCCGCGTGCGTGAACTTATCACCCAGCCGAAGGACGCCTTCAAAGAGACGCTCGCCTTGATGCAAGGCAGTTCGCTGGCGGACGGCCTCATTGCACGGGGTGCCGCGCGTCTTGACCAAAAATCGGACGATGAACGCTCGGGCTGCCTATCGACTGCCCAGCAACAAACCCACTTCCTCGATAGCCCGCGCCTGCATGGCGTGCTGGCTAAATCGACTTTCGACTTTGCTGCCCTCAAAAAGGGCCTTTGCACCATCTACCTCGTGCTGCCGCCGGAGCGACTGCCCAGCTATAACCGCTGGCTGCGCCTGCTCATCTCCTTCGCCCTCACGGCGCTGGCGCGCACGCCCGGCAAACCCACCGAGCCCATCAAGTTCGTGGTCGATGAGTTTCCGGCGCTGGGGCCACTTAAGGCCGTCGAGACGGCGATTGGCCTCATGGCCGGATATGGGGTGCAATTCCATATCATCTGCCAAGACCTCAGCCAGCTCAAAGACACCTACAAAGACCGCTGGGAATCCTTCATCGCCAATAGCGGCATCTTGCAGCTCTTCAATGTGCGTGACGTGTTCACTGCCGAATATGTGGCGAAGCTACTTGGCGATAGCACCGTTATCGCCAAGGGCCAGAACTATGGCGAAAGCAGTGGCAGCGGCCCCAATCGCAATTTCATGAGCGGCACCAGCTACAGCGAGATTAAGCGCCCGCTGCTGACGCCTGGGGAAATCATGACCCTCGGCACTGTGGGGCAGCTGATCTTTCCGGCGAACAATCGCCCCATCCTCTGCCGCAAGCATCGCTGGTTCGAGGAAGCGCCTTGGAAAGAACGCGGCAAACCGCCGCCGGAGATTTTCAAACCGTTACAGCCTGCGGCGGAGCATCTCACGGTGCAAGGCGGGGTGAGCTATGAGGTGGCGTGAAACGATAGATTTTTGCTGCGAGTTTGATTCACTAGAATCCCACATTAACTATAGAAGCAACCACCCCGGTAAACCTGTTGCAATGGAAACTCTGTCACCAAGATAAGCTGAGAAACTGAGTTAGGGAGCAACGAAATGCCGATAGACACAATCTCTTTCGAAGACAATGATCGAGCCTTTGCGCCATTTTTAATTGAGATACACGAAAGCGAAAGACGTCCCGATTTTGCGCCACTATCAACTAGCCTTGCTCCGCTAAAATCATTCGAATTTGTTTGCGGTGCTGCAGAGCTTATTTATGCAAATCTTCTGTCAAAAGCCAGCCCTACTGAAGCATTGCCGTACCGAAGAGAAACTCTAGCCAATTTTGATTCTGAGTTTCTACGTCCGATTTTTCGACGCGGACAACGACTAGATCTGACTGACCTTATAGAAAACAAATGGGGAGGACCTCTTAAAAAGCAATTTGAGCGATTTTTTGAAGAGCGGATTGATGGGCCAAGCGCAATAGCATCAAGTTATTCTTTCCGCGTTGAGGTTATAGGAATCTCAAAAATCAATCCGACTGCATGGAAAATTTTTGCTCGCGGCGCGACTGCTGTTATACTAATTCTGGTAGGAACCTTCAGCTACATACAAACTTCACGTGAATTTAATGCAGAGGATTGTAGAGAACGTCACAACACCTACTATAGCCAAGAACTAGACAAAATCTTAGCTGGGCAAAAGTTTCGAGGGCA
>Ga0315907_10007493_pt1 | contig 11364 bp, 10 predicted proteins | sample LakEriMetagenome_3_FD_203525 | JGI IMG/M metagenome (GOLD analysis project Ga0315907, IMG submission 203525) | Freshwater fungal communities from buoy surface, Lake Erie, Ohio, United States - Buoy 12 MA123 | ecosystem: Environmental > Aquatic > Freshwater > Lake > Lake biofilm | place: USA...
TGACGCCCGAGCGTGTCACCGTGGTCGATGAATCCGGCCGTCTGCTCACGCGCGATGAACCGGGCAGCCCGGAAGCGGTCAGCGCCGAGCAGTTCGCGCTGACCCGCGACAAAGAATCGGCGCTGGCCGGCAAGATCGCCAGCCTGATCGAGCCGCTGGTCGGCGTTGGCCGGGTCCGCAGCGAGGTGGCGATCGATATGGACTTCGCGCAGATCGAGGAGGCGCGCGAGATCTATGCGCCCGAATCCGGCCAGATCCGCAGCGAACAGATCAGCGAGGAGCGACGCACCGAGCAGGCTGACCGTGGCGTGCCGGGGGCCGAGAGCAACGCCCCGCCCGGCCCGGGCGCGCCCAATGCGGCGGCAGGCGGCGCGGTCCCGACGGATCCAAATGCCGCGCCCGCCGCGCCGGTGCCGGGCGAGAGCGCCACCTCACGCACCCGCAACTTCGAGCTTGACCGCACCCTGACCCACACCCGCCAGCCGACCGGCCGCGTGCGCCGGATCACGGTCGCCGTCGTGGTCGACAACGTGCCCAACACGCCGGCCGAGGACGCCGCGCCGGCCGCGGGTGGCGCCGACGCCGCTCCGGCCTCGCCGTTCCGCGCCCTGACCGCCGAGGAACTGCAGCGCATCGAGGCGCTGGTCAAGCAAGCCGTCGGCTTCAGCGAGGAGCGTGGCGACGTGGTCACGGTCGTCAATGCGCCCTTCGTGGCGCCGGAGCCGCTCGAAGAAGTCGCCACGCCGATCTGGGAGAACCCCTTGGTCTGGCAGGTGGGGCGGATCGCGATCGGCGCCCTGCTGGTGCTGCTGGTGGTGTTCCTGGTCCTTCGTCCGGCCCTTCGCCAGCTGCTCGCCGTCCCGGCGCCGGCCGAGGGCGCCGGTGCCGCGGGCCAGGCGTATGCTGCGGATGGCACGCCGCTGCCGCCGGGAAGCGCAGGACTGCCGGCCCTGCCGGGACAGGCGACGGGCACCGCGCTGGCCTTGCCGGGCCAGTCCAGCGGCCTGCCCGCGCCGACCAGCGTCGAGGGCAAGATCGAGTACGCGCGCGCCGCGGTGAAGGACGATCCCCGCCGCGTGGCCCAGGTCGTGAAGGAATGGATCGCGAACGATGGCTGACAAGAATGGCGAGTTCAGCGGCGTCGAGAAGGCCGCGATCCTGATGCTCTCGCTCGGCGAAGGCGAGGCCGCCGAGGTGCTCAAGCACATGACGGCGAAGGAAGTGCAGAAGGTCGGCCAGGCCATGGCCGCGGTCGGTGGCGTCTCGCGCGAGCAGATCGAGAAGGTGATGGGCGATTTCGCCATCGCGCTCGACAAGCAGACCTCGGTCGGCATCGGTGCCGACGATTACGTCCGCAAGGTCCTCGTCCAGGCCCTGGGCGAGGACAAGGCCGGCAGCGTGATCGACCGCATCCTGCTCGGCCGCAACAGCTCGGGCATGGAGATGCTGAAGTGGATGGACCCGCGCGCGATCGCGGACCTGATCCGCAACGAGCACCCACAGATCATGGCGATCGTGCTCTCACACCTCGAGCCTGACCAGGCCGCCGACACGCTGCGGAACTTCCCGGAGCGCGTGCGCGCGGACGTGCTGCTGCGCGTGGCGACGCTCGACAACGTGCCGCCCGTCGCGCTCAACGAACTCAACGAGGTGATGGAGAAGCAGTTCGCCGGCGCCCAAGGCAGCAAGGCCACCACCATCGGTGGCGTCAAGGTGGCGGCCAACATCCTCAACTTCGTCGACAGCGGCCAGGACCAGGTCATCCTCGGCGCGATCGGCAAGATCGACCAGGCGCTCTCCGACCAGATCCAGGACCTCATGTTCGTCTTCGACGACCTGGCGACCCTGGACGACAAGTCGATGCAGGCCGTGCTGCGCGAAGTGCCGGGCGATCGGCTGCCGCTGGCCCTGCGCGGCGGTTCGGACGACGTCAAGGAGAAGGTGTTGCGCAACATGTCGCAACGCGCCGCCGCGATCCTCAAGGAGGACATGGACGACCGCGGCCCGGTCAAGCTCAGCGAAGTCGAGGCCGCGCAGAAGGAAGTGCTCCAGATCGTCCGCCGTCTCGCCGACGAGGGCACCATCAGCCTGAGCGGCGCGAAGGATGAGTTCGTATGAGCGCGGGGCAGGCCCTCGACGAGCCGGCCCTGTGGCGCGTTCCGGCGCTCGACGCCCCGCCGCCGCCGAAGCCACCCTCGATCCAGGAGCTGCAGCGCATCGAGGAGCAGGCGCGGCAGGCCGGTTTCGAGGCGGGGAAGCGCGAGGGCTTCGCTGCCGGGCAAGCCGAGGTGCGCCGGCTGGTCGCCCAGATCGAGGGCGTGGTCGATGCCTTCGCGCGTCCGCTCGGCCGCCTCGAGGACGACGTGCAGGCCGCGCTCGGCCAGCTCGCCGTGCGCATCGCCGGTGCGCTGGTCGGCCGCGCGGTGGAAGCCGATCCGGCCCTGCTGGCCCAGCTCGTCCGCACCGCGCTCGATGCCGTCGGTGATGGGGGTCGTCCGGTGGAGCTGCGCTTGAACCCGGTCGACGTCGAGGTGCTGGCGCCGTGGTTGCCGCAGTGGGGCGACGCCCGCGTCGTGGCCGACGTGCAGATCGCCCGCGGCGACGCCCGTGTGCACGGCGATGGCGTGCGCATCGACGCGCGGATGGAGGCGCGGCTGATGGCGGCGCTCGCCGCCGTCGGCCAAGGCGGGAGCGGCCCATGAGCAACGCGACCGGTCCCCTGCTCGCCACCCGCGGGCCTCGCCTCGCGGCGCGCCTCGGTGCGCTCGAGCCGCAGCTCGAGCGCCTCGGCACCGTGCGCGAGGGCGTGCTGCGCCGCGCGATCGGCCTGACCCTCGAGGCCGAGGGCCTCGAAGTGCCGCTGGGCGCCGCCGTGCGGGTGGAATCGCAGGGCGGTCGTTTCGTCGAGGCCGAGGTCGTCGGCTTCGCCGGCGACAAGACCTTCCTGATGCCGACCACCGACCTGCACGGGCTGCTGCCGCGTGCCCGGGTCGTGCCCGGCTGGTCGCGCGGGCGCGTCGCCGTCGGCGAGGGCCTGTTGGGGCGCGTGATCGATTCCGACGGCCATGCGCTCGACGGCCGCCCGACCCCGCGGCCGGACGGTTACATCGGCCTCGCCGGCGTGCCGATCAACCCGCTCCTGCGCGAGCCGATCACCCAGGGCCTCGACGTCGGCGTGCGCGCGATCAACGCGCTGCTCCCGATCGGCCGCGGCCAGCGCGTCGGCCTGTTCGCCGGTTCCGGCGTCGGCAAGTCCACGCTGCTCGGGATGATGACGAAGTACACGCAGGCCGACGTCGTCGTGGTCGGCCTGATCGGCGAACGCGGCCGCGAAGTGCGCGATTTCGTCGAGAGCACGCTCGGTCCCGCCGGCCTGAAGCGCGCCGTCGTCGTGGCCGCACCGGCCGACCGACCGCCGCTGGCGCGCATCCACGGTGCGCAGCGGGCCACGGCGATCGCCGAGTACTACCGGGACCAGGGCTTGAACGTCCTGCTGCTGATGGATTCGCTGACGCGCTTCGCGCAGGCGCAGCGTGAGATCGGCCTGTCCATCGGCGAACCGCCGACCACCCGTGGCTACCCGCCGTCGGTGTTCGCGCGCCTGCCGGGGCTCGTGGAGCGCGCCGGCATGGGGGCGGAGGGTCGCGGTTCGATCACCGCGTTCTACACGGTGCTGACCGAGGGCGACGACCAGCAGGAGCCGATCGCCGACGCCGCGCGCGCCATCCTCGACGGCCACATCGTGCTCGACCGCCGCATCGCCGATTCCGGCCTGTATCCGGCGATCGACATCGAGCGCTCGGTGTCGCGCGTGGTCACCGAGATCACCGACCTCGCCACGCGCGAGCGCATCCGCCGCCTCAAGCGGCTGCTGTCGGCCTACTCGACGCAGCGCGACCTGATCGCGATCGGCGCCTACCAGCGCGGCGCCGACCCGCTGGTCGACGAGGCGATCGCACGCTGGCCCGCGATCCAGGCCTTCCTCGGCCAGGACGTGCACGAGGGCGCGAGCCTTGCCGACAGCAAGGCGGCGCTGGCCCGGCTGCTGGAGGCCGCGCCGTGAATTCCAAGCGCCTCGATCCGCTGCTTCGCCGCGCCGAGAACCGCGAGGATGCGCTGGCGAAGGAGTTGGCCAAGCGCGTGCAGGCGCACCAGCAGCAGGAGCAGCGCCTCGGCGATCTCGAGCGCTTCCGCGGCGAGTACGCGCAGCCGCCGGCGACCGGCAGCGCGGTCACCCCGGGCCTGCTGCAGAACCGCGCGGCCTTCCTCGCGAAGATCGACGACGCCGTCAGCACCCAGAAGAAGCACATCGCCACCAGCGAGGAGGCGCTGGCCATCGAGCGCACGCGCCTGCTGCTCGCCAGCCGGGACAAGCTGGTGCTGGAGAAGCTGGCCGCCAGCTACCGCTCGGCGGAACAGCGTTTGCAGGACCAGCGCGACCAGCGCGTGCTCGACGATCTCGGCGCGCGCCAGCACCACGTCCGCCGCGAGGAGACCCCCTGATGCCCGCCGTCCTGATGAACGCCGCAGTCCCTGCGCCTGGCGTCGGCCCTGCCGGCCCGGCCTCGCCGACCGACCCGGTGCCGGCCGACGATGGCGCCTTCGCGGCGGCGCTCGCGGAGGCGCGGGACGCGGACGCCGAGGACGAGACACCAACGGCCGCCGCCGACGCGGGGATTCCGGCATTGGTTGCTGCCTTGGCGACCCTTCCACCGTCGCCGAACGCGCTGCCTCCCGAGAACGCCCCGGCCGACTCCGTGACCGTTGCGGCGCTCGTGCCCGGTGCGCCGGTGGCCTTGGGCGCGCCGACGCCAGCCAGCGAAGGCGCGACGTCGCCCGGCTGGCCGCCGCCGGGGCTCGCGGCGCTGTTCCCGACCGCGGCGATCGCGGGCGATCCGCCCAGCCCATCCGCGCCGATGACGGCCGCCGTGACGTGGGGCCCGACGACGCGGGCGACCGGCCCGGAGGCCGCGGCGCCGCCGGCGAGTGCGGGCACGACCACGCTCCGCGGCCTGCTCGCCGGGCTCGCGGGCGTCGCGCCACCGAACGATGCGGTCGCACCGGAGGCCTCGCGGTCCGCGGCCCCGACGGTGGCCGCGCCGGCGCCGGCGACGACCCCGGCGGCGCTGGCCGCGCCGATCGTCGCTGCGGCCGATGCGGCGATCCCCCTCAAGCTCGAGGCGCTCCGCGCGATGGCCGTTCCGGTCGCGGTTCGCGAGGCGATCGCTGCGGTCGGCGAGCCCCTCGCCGCGCCGATCGGTCCCGATGGCCTCGATGTGGCCGCGTGGTCGCCGCTGGCGCCCACCCCGCTGCCCCGCCTCGACCTCGCCGCGGCCTTCCCGGCCCCGGTGCCGGTGCACGACCCGCGCCTCGCCGAGGCGATGGCCACGCGCGTGCAGTGGATGGCCGAACGCGGCGGCGGCGAAGTCACGCTGCGCGTGGCGCCGGAGGGCCTGGGACCGGTCGAGATCCGCCTGCAGCTGGACGGCGACCGCGTCGATCTGGGGTTGCAGGCGGCGCAGGCCGAGACTCGCCAGGCCTTGCAGGACGCCTTGCCGAAACTGCGCGAGATGCTCTCGCAGAGCGGCCTGCAGCTTGGCCATGCCGATGTCGGCCAGCGGCAGTCGTCCGGCGCGTCGCCGAACGGCGACGGCCGCGACGGCGCGCGCTCCTTCGGCGGCGACGCCCGCGGCACCAACGCCGCCGACGACACCGCGACGCCGATCGTCGTGCGTTCGCCACCGCGCGGCAACGGCCTGCTCGACCTGTACGCCTGAGCGTTGGTCCTTGCGGCGTGCTCGGCACGGCGACGCGCGCGTGTCGCTGCATCCGGAAGGCCGCGTGCATCGTGGCGCATGACCTCTGTCACTTCTCCGATGCCACCCGGCGACCGCAGTCTGGCCGTGGAAACACCCCACGCAAGGAGGAATGCACGCATGAAGCTCGTCGACATCTTTCTCGATACGCCCGCGGTCTTCACCGCCGAAAAGGACGCGCCCTCTTTCCTGCTGCCGATGGCGATCATGGTCGCCGTGTCGGTGGGCATGATCCTCGCCTACTACCTGCGCGTGGATGCCGTGTGGTACCAGGACTTCTCGTTGACGATGATGGGCGAGGAGATGACGCCGGCCGAGGTCGCGCAGGCCAAGCAGTTCATGCCCAGCGCCAAGGTGCAGGGCTACATCGGCGCCGCCGGCACCCTGATCTTCGTGCCGATCATGTATGCGGTGTTCGCCCAGTACTACTTCCTTGCCGGCAAGATCGCCGGCGCGGGCCTGTCCTTCAAGCACGGTCTTTCGCTGGTCGCCTGGAGCGGCCTGCCGACCGCGCTCGGTGCTCTCGTGGGCCTGGTCGGGGCCCTGACGATGGCGCCGCAGACCGCGCAGCACACGCTGATGCTCACCCACATCGATCCGCTGCTGGTGCAACTCCCGTTCGACCACGACCTGAGCACACTCGCCAAGGGGTTCGACCTGCTTAGTCTCTGGGCCATCGCGCTCGGCGCCATCGGCTGGAAGACCTTCACCCGCAGCGGTTGGGGTTCGGCCGTCTTCGTCGCGGCGCTGCCTTCGGTGCTGATCTACGGCATCTGGCTGCTGATCGCCCTGCTCTGACCCTCCCGGCCCCTCGTCCATGCGCATCCCGAAGAAAGCCCTGATCGCGGGCGGCATCGTCGTCGTCCTCGCCCTGCCCTTCATCGCCAAGCGCGGTGGCAGCGATGCGGTGGAGGTTCAGGCCGCCACCGCCGCGCCGCAGGCCATCCGCCCCACCATCCTCGCCTCCGGCACCCTGGCCTTCCGCACCGAGGTGAAGCTCACCGCGGAAGTGCTGGCGCAAGTGAGCGAGGTGCTGGTGAAGGACGGTGACCGCGTGCAGCGCGGCCAGGTGCTGCTGCGCCTCGACCCGGAGACCTACCGCAACGCCATCGAGCGCGAGGAGGCCAGCCGTCGGCAGGCCCTGATCAGCATCGAGCGCCAGCGCGTGACGCTGGCGCTTCGCGAGAAGCAGTTCGAGCGCTACCAGCGGCTGGCCGACGCACAGACGATCGACCGCGCGCGCTTCGACGAGGAGAAGAACCAGCTCGAGCTCGCGCGCATCGAACTGAAGAGCAGCGAGGAATCGCTCAAGCGTTCCGAGGCCATCCTCGCCGACGCCCGCGAGACCCTGGCCAAGACCGAGATCATCGCGCCCATCGACGGCATCGTCGTTGCCGTGCCGATCAAGGCCGGCGAGATGGCGATCCCCTCGACGCAGGCACTGGCCGGCGCGCAGCTCATGACGCTGGCCGACACCAGCGCCATCGAGGCGCGCCTGAAGGTCGACGAGGGCGACATCGCCAAGGTCGCCGCCGGCCAGAAGGTCGAGGTGTATCCGGCCGCCTTCCCCGATGTCGCCGTGCCCGGCGTAGTGCGGCAGGTGGCCTTGGCGCCGATCCTCGAGAACCAGGGCCGTGCCTACGAGGTCATCACCGAACTGACACCGCCGGCGGGCTTGGCCTTGCGCTCCGGCATGAGCGCGCGCGCCGACCTCTTCCTCGGCGACGGCACCTCGAGGCTGGCCGTTCCCGTCGAAGCGGTCATCGCCACCGAGCCCGAGCCGCGCAAGACCGCCCACCACGTGTGGCGCATCGTCGACGGCAAGGTGAACAAGATCGAAGTGCAGGTGGGCGAGGCCGACGACCGCTGGCAGGCCATCACCTCGGGTCTTTCCGAGGGTGATCGCGTGGTCTCGGGCCCGGGCCGTGCGCTGCGCCAGCTGATGGACGGCGGCAGCGTCAAGGAGATCGAGGCCAAGGACGACGAGGACGCCGAGGACGAAGACACCGACGCCGAGGACGACGCCGGGTGATCGAGCTCGTCGGCATCCACAAGCACTACCTGATGGGCGACCAGGAGGTCCGCGCCCTCGACGGCGTCGACCTCTTCATCGACCGCAACGAGTACGTCGCGTTGATCGGCCCCTCCGGCTCCGGCAAGTCGACGCTGATGAACCTGCTCGGCTGCCTCGACACGCCGAGTGCCGGCCACTACCTGCTCAACGGCCGCGACACCGCGACGCTCGACGACAACGAGTTGGCGCACGTGCGCAACCGCGAAGTGGGCTTCGTGTTCCAGAGCTTCCACCTGCTGCCGCGCATGAGCGTGCTCGACAACGTGATGCAGCCGCTGGTCTACCGCGGCCTGCCGCGCGCCGAGCGTCGCCGCCGCGCCGTGGAATCGCTGGAGCGCGTGGGCCTGGGCAACCGCCTCGACCACCGGCCGAACCAGCTCTCCGGCGGCCAGCGCCAGCGTGTGGCCGTGGCCCGCGCGCTGGTGGGTGAACCGTCCCTGTTGTTGGCGGACGAACCCACCGGCAACCTCGATTCGCGCACGTCCTCCGAGATCATGGCGCTGTTCGACGCGCTGCACGCGCAGGGCCAGACCGTCGTCGTCGTGACCCATGAACCCGATATCGCCGCGCATTGCCACCGCACCGTGCGCATCGGCGACGGTCGCATCGTCGAAGACCGGAGGACGCGCTGATGCAGGCCCTGCTCGAAGCCTTCCGCGCGGCGCTGGCCAGCCTGATGGCCAACCGCATGCGCAGCGTGCTCACCACGCTCGGCATCGTCATCGGCACCGGCTCGGTGATCGCCGTCGTGTCGCTGGTGCAGGGGTTCTCGGCCTCGATCAAGAACCAGCTCGCCGACCTCGGCGGCAGCACGCTGACGCTGCAGGCCGTTAACACCAACGAGAACTTCCAGAGCGGCCGGCTCAACTACATCACCTTCGACGACCTCGACGTGCTGCGTTACCGCGTGCCCGGCGTCGGCCAGGTGGCGCCGATCATGGTCGTCAACGTACCCGGCATCAGCTACAAGGGCCGAACGGTCATCGGCGATGTCCGTGCCAGCAACGCCGACTACGCGGCCGTGTACGCGCGCTGGCCGGTGAAGGGTCGCTTCCTCGCGCCGGCCGACGACCGCGGGCGCCGCAAGGTGGCGGTGATCGGCGAGAAGCTGCGCGTCGACCTCGACATGCCGGAAGACCCGGTGGGCGAGTACCTCCGCATCGGCAACGAGTGGTTCAAGGTGATCGGACTGATGGAGAAGCAGGGCGACCTGCTCGGCTTCAGCCTCGACAATTACCTGATCATTCCCTTCGATGTCGGCCGCTCGATGATGGGCGCGAGCAACCGCCCCTTCATGCAGGCGAGCTTCACCGTGCCCGATCTCGAGCAGGTGAACGCCGTGCGCGAGCGCGTCACCCGCGCGATCCGCACCGCGCGGCGCACGCCGGCCGGCGAGGGCAACACGTTCAAAGTGGAAGCGGCCGACGCCTTCGTGAAGCAGTTCGACCAGATCGCCGGCACGGCCACGCTGGTGGTGGGCGGCGTGGTCGGCATCAGCTTGCTCGTCGGCGGCATCGGCATCATGAACATCATGCTGGTGTCGGTGACCGAGCGGACCCGCGAGATCGGCATCCTCAAGGCCCTGGGCGCCACGCGCCGCGACATCCTCGTGCAGTTCCTGCTCGAGGCCGCGATGCTGGCTCTGCTCGGTGGGATCATCGGCATCGTGCTCGGCATTGCGGCGGGCGTCGGCATCGCCTCGATGATCCCGGGCTTCCCACCGGCCTCGGTGCCGGTCTGGGTGATCGCCGCGGCGGCGGGATTCTCGGCGCTTGTGGGCGTCATCTTCGGCATCATGCCGGCCTCGAAGGCCGCGGGGCTCGACCCGATCGAGGCGTTGCGCTACGAGTGAGGGCGGCCTTGCCGCTGGCTTGATGGCGGACGCCCCAGGCTTCCGCCATGCCCGAGCTTCTCGAACTCACTCCCGAAGGCCTGTACTGCCGCGCCGGCGATTTCCACGTCGATCCGTGGCGTCCGGTGCCGCGTGCCGTGGTGACGCACGGGCATGCCGACCACGCGCGCCCGGGCATGGGCGTGGTGCACGCCGCCGAGCCCGGTCTCGGCCTGCTGCGTTGGCGGCTCGGGACGAACCAGGCGCTGCAGGGCCACGGCTATGGCACGCCGTTCCGGCTGGGCGACGCGCGGGTTTCCCTGCATCCGGCCGGCCACGTGCTGGGCTCGGCGCAGGTCCGCATCGAAGTCGATGGACGCGTCTGGGTGGTCAGCGGCGACTACAAGCGCGACGAGGACCCGACCTGCGCGCCCTTCGAGGTCGTGCCCTGCGATGTGTTCATCACCGAGGCCACGTTCGGCCTGCCGGTCTACCGCTGGCGGCCGGCCAGCGAGGTCGCGGCCGAGATCCGCGCCTGGTGGGACGCTTCCGCCGCGCGCGGCGAAGCGGCGCTGCTGCTGTGTTACGCGCTCGGCAAGGCGCAGCGGATCCTTGCCGAACTGGCGCGTTTGCCGGGGGGGCTCAACCGCGAGGTGCTGCTGCATGGCGCGATGGGGCCGGGCGTGGCGATCTACCGCGACGCGGGCGTGGTGCTGCCGCCCACGCGTCCGCTGTCGGAGGAGGCCCGTGGCAAGGACCTGGCCGGCGCGCTGGTGCTGGCGCCGCCCTCGGCCGTCGGCTCGCCGTGGATGCGTCGGTTCAAGGCGGTGAGCGTCGGTTTCGCCTCGGGCTGGATGCAGCTGCGCGGCAACCGCCGCCGGCGCGGCGTCGATCGCGGCTTCGTGGTCAGCGACCACGCCGACTGGGACTCGCTGCTGCGCACCTGCCGCGCAACCGGCGCACGCCGCGTGCTGGCCACGCACGGCAACACCGAGGCGCTGGTGCGCGTGCTGCGCGACGAGGGCCTCGACGCGGCGGCGCTGAAGACCGAGCTTGGCGGCGAAAACTGATGCTCGCCTTCGCCGCCCTCTACGACGCAATCGATGCGAGCACCGCGCTGACCGACAAGCGCGCGGCCCTCGTCCGCGGCTTGCGTGCGATGCCGGCGGCGGATGCCGCGTGGGCCGTGCACCTGTTGGCTGGCGGAAAGATCGGTGGCGCCAAGGCCGGAAAGATCGCCGCGAGTGGCGAGTTGCGGCGCTGGTTGTGCGAGGAGAGCGGCCATCCCGAATGGCTGATCGAGGACAGCTACGCCCATGTCGGCGACCTCGCCGAGACGATCGCGCTGCTGCTGCCCGAGCGCGCTGGGGAGGCGTCGGACGGCGATGCGCCCGGCCTCGCCGAGGAGATCGCCCGCCTCCGCGCGGTGGCGGGCCGCGACGAGGCCACGCGTCGCGCCGCGGTGGTCGACGGCTGGCGCCGCTGGCGCGGCAGCGCGCGCTTCGTGTTCACCAAGCTGCTGACCGGCGCGCTGCGCGTGGGCGTCTCCGGTGGCCTCCTGCAGCAGGCGCTCGCGGAGCTGGCGCAGGTGCCGGTGGCGACGATGGCGGAGCGGCTCGTCGGTGGCATCGCACCGACGCCAC
>Ga0315907_10007499_pt1 | contig 11360 bp, 10 predicted proteins | sample LakEriMetagenome_3_FD_203525 | JGI IMG/M metagenome (GOLD analysis project Ga0315907, IMG submission 203525) | Freshwater fungal communities from buoy surface, Lake Erie, Ohio, United States - Buoy 12 MA123 | ecosystem: Environmental > Aquatic > Freshwater > Lake > Lake biofilm | place: USA...
CGCCACCGCACGGTGTGGGACTGGCCGGAGGAACTGCGGGCGGGGGATTTGATCGTGGTGAATGACACCAGGGTGTTGCAAGCCCGCCTGCGGGCCCGGCGGGCCAGCGGTGGGGTGGTGGAGGTGTTGGTGTTGCGACCCGCTGGTCACTCCCCCGCGTCCCTGGAGGGCGGCGGGGGGTGCGACTGGTTGTGCCTGCTCAAGCCCGCCAAGCGGGTGAGGCTCGGCGAAATCCTGGTGCTGGAAACCCCATCGGGCCAACCCTGTGATCCGCCGGTGCGGCTCCAGGTGGTGGCCGTGGAGCCGGAATCGGGGGGGCGGGTGGTGCGATTTCCTCCCGGGTTGACGGATGCCCGGGCCATCGAGCCCTTTCTCCAGCGCCACGGGGCCATGCCCCTGCCGCCTTACATCCACGGCGACCCCGCGGTGGAGGGCGACCGCTACCAAACCCGCTTTGCCGCCAAGCCCGGGGCCGTGGCCGCGCCAACGGCTGGCCTGCATTTGAGTGACACGCTGCTGGAACGCCTGCGGGAGCGAGGCGTGGAACGTGCCGCGGTGACGCTCCATGTGGGGCTGGGCACCTTTCGGCCCCTGGAGCGGGACCATCTGGAGGGCCTCCAGCTTCATAGCGAGTGGGTGGAGGTGAGTCCGGAGCTGGTGGCGGCCGTGGAGGCCACCCGCGGGCGGGGCGGCCGGGTGGTGGCGGTGGGCACCACCTGCGTGCGCAGCCTGGAGGGGGTGGCGGCCCTCCATGGCGGGCGGCTGCGGCCCCATGTCGGGCCGATCGACCTGGTGATCCAGCCCGGTTTCCGCTTCCAGCAGGTGCAGGGCTTGCTCACCAATTTCCACCTTCCCAAGAGTTCCCTGCTGCTGCTCGTGAGCGCCCTGATTGGCCGAGAGCGGTTGCTGGCTCTCTATGCAGAGGCGCTGGCCGAGGGCTATCGCTTTTTCTCCTTCGGAGACGCCATGTGGATTCCGCCGGAGGCCGTGTTGGAGGAAGCCAAGAAAGGGCCTACGCTATCAAACTGATCAATCAGCCGCGCCAAGTGATGACCCTTTCCCTCAAGAACGATGGTTACGTCGTCTTGCGCCAAGTCATCCCCAGCTCCCTGATCGACACCCTGCTCACCCGTTTGGACGCGGTGAAGCACTCGCGCCGCTTCCGTTTCCGTGCCCAGGGCACCAACTCCTTTGAGGGGCCGAGCCTGGATGGCCATGGAAACCTGCGCAACTCGATCCAGAACCCCCATTTGCTGGGCGCGCTGCCGGGGTTCCGCCAGGCCGTGGAGGCCATCATCTTCTCCAAGCCCATCCATCGGGCCCTATCTCAGGAGCTGGGGGAGGGCACTTTTGTGAACTGGCAAACCATGCTGTTTGATCGCAGCGTGGGCACCAAGGTGCATCAAGACAGCTGGTATCTCGACACCCTCCCCCAAGGCGGGGTGGTGGGCACCTGGATCGCCCTGGAGGACATCACCAAGGATTGTGGCCCCTTCAAGGTGTACGACCACACCCAAAAGGAGCGAGTCGACCCGTCGGACTACGACTTTGACGGGTTGGAGCGGGATGCCAAGTTTCAGCGCGACTATCCCACCTCCCAGTGCCAGCGCCTGCTGCTCAACAAGGGGGATGTGATTCTTTGGAACTCGTTTCTGTTCCATGGCGCTGATCTGCCCTCCTCAAGCCAGCGCACCCGCAAGTCGCTCACCGCCCATTTCTATCGCCATGGGGCGGCGGTGCAAGACCAACCCATCCAGCGGGCGTTCTCCATCTATGACCACGCCCACCCCAAGCCCACGGCCGTGCCCGGCCTGCTGAAGGCGGCCACCATCCATCCCCTGGTGTACAGCGCCCTCTCCATAGGTTTGGCCGGCTTGAAGGCCCGCAATCTCACGGGGAAAGCTGGCGACCTCGCGGAGATCCGCTCCCTGAGCTAACTGCCTGTCACCACTCGCCCCAGCGCCTCCCGCAGGGCCCGGCTGCCGCTCTCCAGCCCATCGGCGGAGGGAAACCAGTAGCGGAAGTCGTTGAGCACCGAGCCGGCCCAGGAGCCCCGGGCTTGGAAATCCACCGGGTAGGGCACCACCTCAAGGCCCTGGCGGGCAAAGAGGGTCCTGGCTCGGGCCATGTGGAAGGCTGAGGTGACCAGCAGCACCCGACTTCCCTTGGGAAGCCGGGCCGCCACGGCCCGGGCCTCCTCGGCCGTGTTGCGCACGTAGGGAGTGACAGCCAGGGCTTTCGCTGGCAGGCCAAGGGCGAGGGCCTGCCGCCGATGCTCCTCCCCCTCGGTGGGTCCGTTGCGTTCCAGGGTGATCGCCCCACCGGTGAAGAGCAGCAGGGGAGCCTTCCCGGCGCGAAACAGGTCGATTCCGCCAAAGAAGCGATCGGCGTCCACCCACTCCGTGCGCCGGAGCGACCCGGGTGCTGGATGGCGTCCGCCCCCCAGCACCACGATGGCCGAGGCGGCGGGCATGGACTGGGGACGCAGGGGTTCCCAGGGGCGCTCCATCAGCCTCCAGAGCCCCTGGGCCGTCAGGGGGGTGGCGAACAGCCAGAGCAGGGCGAAGGCCGCCTTCACCGGGGCCCAACGTTGGCGCCCGATGCCCCAGCCCACCAACAGAAGCGCCAGCCCGAGGGGGAGCACCAGCAGGGGGAGCAGCTTGCTGAGCACAAACATCATCGAAGCCAGCCGCGACGATCAGAACCATGGCGCTCCAGCCCCCAGGAGTGGCTCCAGGGGCCGGAACGCCAGGGAAGGAAACCACCGCCCGGAGGGCGGCGGACTCAGGCCGCGGCCAGATTGGCGGCCACGAAGTCCCAGTTCACCAGCTTGTCGAGGAAGGTGCTGATGTAATCAGGGCGACGGTTTTGATAATCGAGGTAGTAGGCGTGCTCCCATACATCCATGGTGAGCAGAGCCTTCTGTCCATGGGCCAAGGGCAGGTCGGCGTTGCCGGTTTTGGTGATTTTCAGTGTGCCGTTCTCCAGCACCAACCAGGCCCAGCCACTGCCGAACTGGGTGGCGCCAGCGGCTTTGAACTGCTCCTTGAAGGCGTCGAAACCGCCGAAGTCGGCATCCATCTTGGCGGCCAGATCACCGCTGGGAGCGCCACCGCCACCAGGTTTCATCCCCTGCCAGTAAAACGTGTGGTTCCAGACCTGGGCGGCGTTGTTGAACACGCCCGCCTTGCTGGCGTCTCCAGCCACGGCCAGGATGGTGTCGTCCAGGGAGTGGCCCTCGAGATCGGTTCCGGCCACCAGGTTGTTGAGGTTGGTGACGTAGGCCGCGTGATGCTTGCCGTGGTGAAACTCGAGGGTGTTGCGGGAGATGTGGGGCTCGAGCGCATCGAGGCTGTAGGGCAGGGCGGGCAGCTGGTGCGCCATGGAGTGAGACAGGGGCGGAGGAAGCTCGGCATCCTAACGATCGAATCTCACCCCGAGGGGCACCGAGGCCCCACCCTCAACGGCCCACGCCCAGCAGCTCCACCTCAAAGAGGAGGGTGGCGTCCGGGGGGATCACGCCGCCGGCGCCGCGGGAGCCGTAGGCCAGATCGGGAGGGATCACCAGCTGGCGCTTGCCCCCCACTTTCATGCCAGCGACGCCCTCATCCCAGCCCTTGATCACCCGGCCGGCGCCGAGGGGGAAACTGAAGGGCCCCCGGCCGTAGCTGCTGTCGAATTCCTTGCCGTTGCGCAGGGTGCCGCGGTAGTTGACGCTCACGGTTTGGCCTGGTTTGGCTTCCTCCCCTTCGCCGATCACCAGATCGGTGATTTGCAGGCCACTGGCCGTGGTGCGGGGTTTGGGGGCGCTCATCTCTCCGCCCAGGGCGCTGGCCTGGGCCAAGGAGGGAGCGTCTTCCATCGGAGCCATGGCGAAAAGAACGGGATTGGAGAGGTCGGGATCCAGCTCCATCGGTGAGGTGATCCGGGCCACGGCGGTGGCGCCGGGGGGGGTGGGAGCCGGGCTGGCCAGGGAGGCGGCCACCGTGGTGGCTTCGGGAGGGGCGGCTTCCACCACCGATGGGCTCACCAGTTGGCTGATGAGCGCCACCATCAGGCAGGCCAGGCAAACTCCGGCGCTGATCAGGATGTCTCGCATAAACGGGCTGAAAACGCCAGGCGGGTGGATGGATTCTGCCAGGGCTGGGTGGGGCGGCGCCCCACCGCTCAGTCAGGCCAGTCGGTTTTGCTCTGCGCCTGGCGCAGCTGGCTCTCCAGCCGATCGATGCGGCCGCGGAGCTCATCGAGTTCCCGTTGGCGCGCCAGGCCCAGGTCATGCAGCAGCTGATCGCGGTTGCGCTCCAGCTGGCGCTCGGCCTGCTGCTCCACCTCGGGAGTTTCGCCCCGGATGGCCCTGAGCACGTCTTCCACCAGGGCGGAGGCGTGGGTGGGATCGAGCTTGCCGCTTTGCACCCACTCCTGGGTGACGTAACGGAGACGGTCGGCCACCAGGGTGGTGGTGCCGAGCCCCCGAAGGAGAAGCATCTGTAGCAGGTTGCCCTGGTCCATGGTGGCTGAGGGTTTGGAAGGGAGCCTTTCTGAGAATGGCAACGGCCGGAGGTCATGACCATGGGCAATGACCGGCGGCGGCGGGCGCTCCTGGCGACGGTCGCCGGCGTCTTGGCGGGTCTTTCCCTGCCTCCCCTGGGCTGGCCCTGGCTGTTGTGGCCCTGCCTGGCCGTGCTTTGGGCCCTGGCCGGTTCTCCGCGGGGGGAGGGAATCGGGGCCGGTCTGCTCTGGGGAGTGGCGGCCGTGCTGGTGAGCCATCGCTGGCTGCCCGCCCTGCACCCCCTCGATTGGATTGGGGTGCCCTCCGCCTTGAGTCTGCCCCTGTGTTTGCTTCTCTGGGCCCTCTGCGCCCTGGCGGGCGGGACGCTGGTGGCGGCGTGGGTGGCCCTGGTGGGTCGGTTGGATCCAGGGCGGCCGAGCTCGGCCCTGGTGGGGGCCGGGGTGTGGGGAGGGGCGGAGGTGCTGCTGGCCAAGGGGCCCCTCTTTTGGGTGGGCCTGGGGGTGTCTCCCCTGCCCGGGGATCCATGGTTGGCGGGGTTGGGGGCCCTGGTGGGGGCTGGAGGGGTGGCGGCGGTGCAGCTGCTGCTGGGCTGGGGACTCTGGCGGCTGGCCCGGGCTTGGTCGAGGGGCTGGGGGCTCACCCTGCTGGTGGGGGTCCTGCTTCCCCACCTGGCGGGAGCCCAGGCCCGAGCGGCCCTTTCCGTCGGTCCGAACCTCTCTCCCGAGACGGTGATGGTGGTGCAGACGGCGATTCCCACCCGCCAAAAGTTTTGGCCCGACCAGCAGGACCGTTTGCTGCGCCTGCTCGCCTCGGCCCAGAGGGAGGCCCACTCCTCCGGGGCGACGGTGGTGGTGCTGCCGGAGGGGGCCCTGGCGCTGGACCAGGGCCTGCCCGGCCCCGCTCCGGTGGAGGTGTTGAGCGGCGGTTTTCGCCGGCGGGATTCCAGCGTGCGCGCCGCCCTGCTGCGTTTCGCGCCGTCCGCCACGGTGGCGGCCAGCTGGGTGGACAAGCACCGGGTGGTGCCCTTGGGTGAGTGGGTGCCTTTGGGGTCGTGGCTCCGTTGGAGCGGCCTCTCGGCGGTGGGGGGCATTGAGGCGGGAGCCCCTTCCAGGCTGCTGCGGCGTCCCTCCGGCCCCATCGGGGTGGCGATCTGCTACGAGATCAGTGATGGCCAGGCCCTGGCCCAGGCCAGTCGGGAGGGGGCCGGCTGGCTGCTCGCCAGCGCCAATCTCGACCCCTACCCCCTGGCTCTGCAGAGCCAGTTTCAGGCCTTGGCCCAGTTGCGGGCGATGGAGAGTGGCCGTTGGCTGGTGAGCGCGGCCAACACCGGACCGAGTGTGTTGGTGGATCCGTCAGGCCGGGTGGTGGCCGCCCTGCCGCTGGGTGCCCGGGCCACGGGCCTGTTCAGGGTGCCGGCGAGGTCCGGGCTCACCCCCTATCTGCTGGTGGGGGAGGCGCCGTTGATGGGCCTGATCGTCGCTGGGGGGGGGCTGAGGGCCCTGCGCCAGTGAGGCGTCTCAGCCCTCCACCAAGGGGGCCGACTCCACCAGGGAGGGGGCCAGGCGCAGGCCCGGATCCCCCGCGGGCACCTGCAGCAGCTCGGCGCCGCGGATGCGGGAGAGCAGGCGGGTGGTGGTGACGCGGGTGGTGCCGATCAGTTCGGCGATGCGCTCGTGGGTGAGGCGGAAGGGCAGGTCGCACCAGGCCCCGCGGCGCCGGCCCAGTCGCCTGGCCAGGAGGGAGAGCAGGGCGTGAAGCCGTTTCTCGGCGTTGCCCAGATGGCGAATGCGCAGGAGTTGGAGGGTCCACTCGTTCACGGGATCGAAGCCGGCGGTGTCGCTGAGGAGCGCATGGCGGCGGAAGCGCAGGGGGGTGAGGGCTTCGACGCAGACGCCCTCGCTGCAGAGGCGGTCGGTGCGCAGGTGGTCGCCGGCCTGAAGGAAGGCGATGGTCATGCCCTCGGTTTCCTCGCAGGGGCAGGACACCCGAGCGATGCCGTCGAGCACCTCCAGGCAGGCCGCGGAGGGCCGGATCCCGGGATCCAGCAGCACGGATTGGCCCGCCAGGAGCTGAATGGGGAGGCCCTCGGGATTGGACAGGGAGCGGGGGACCATCGGAGCCAGCACGCCTGATGTCGCGGATGGCTCAAAAAATAGGGGAGGCCCCGGTGTTTTTGCAAGCGATTCTCAATAGCAGTTGGAGAGAGCCTCGCGGTCCGGCGTTCCCCCGCCCAGCGGGGCGGCTGGCCGTGTACGTTTTGCTACATCGCTTCGCAGCATTTGCCCCGGGCCGAGGCGCGCGAGATTTCTAGCCTCCGGGCCTTCGCCCCCCGCGGGTTTCCGTGACCACCACGATCCATCGCCCCTTCCGCTCCCCGGCCGCGCTCCTGGCCGCCCTGACCCCTCTGCCGCTCGCCGGTCCGCTCGGACTGGCGTCGGTGCCGGCCCGAGCCCAGCCCATGGAAATCGGTGTCTACTCCGGCCGCCACTACAACACCGACAAGGCGCTCTACAAGCGGTTCACCGCCAGCACCGGCATCCGCGTGAAGCTGCTGGAGGGCAAGGATGACGCCTTGATCGAGCGCCTGCGCGAGGAGGGAGCCAACAGTCCCGCGGACGTGCTGGTGCTGGTGGACGCGGCCCGTCTCGACAAGGCGGCCCGGATGGGCCTCTTCCAGCCGGTGCGGTCCTCAGCTCTGACGATGGATGTGCCCGCCCCCTTGCGGGATGGGCAAAACCGCTGGTTCGCCCTCACCCGGCGGGTGCGGGTGGTGATCGTCAAACGCGGGGCGGTCAACCCCGCCACGATTCGCTCCTATGCCGATCTGGCCAAGCCGGCCCTCAGGGGCAAACTCTGCCTGCGCGACAGCAAGAGCGTCTACAACCAGTCGCTGGTGGCCGATCAACTCATTCAGCGGGGCCCCGCGGCGACCCGCGGATGGATCCGGGGGATGGTGGCCAACCGCAACCCCCGCCAACCGTTCTTCACCGCCGATGTGCCCCTGGCGCGGGCGGTCGCCAAGGGGGATTGCGCCGTGGGGCTGGTGAACTCCTATTACGTGGCCCGGATGTTGGCCGGACAGAGCGGAGCCGCCGACAAAACCCTCGCCCGTGATCTCCAGGTGATCTTCCCCAGCCCCGCCCATGTGAATGTCACGGGGGCGGGGGTGACGCGGGCCTCGAAGAAGGCGGCGGCCGCCACCAAATTGATCGAATTCCTTGCCTCCGCCAAGGGGGGCAAGGGCTATGCCGAAGCCAACAACGAATACCCTCCGCGGGGCTTCGGGGGCAATCCCATTCTCAACAGCTGGGGTGGCTTCAAAGATGACGGCGTCTCCGCGGCGGCGATGGGGGCGCGCAACAAGGAAGCCGTGGCCTTGATGCGCGCCAACGGCTGGCCGTAGGCCTGGGGCTCAGGGTTCCAGCAGGCTGCGGAGCATCCAGGCGGTTTTTTCGTGGATGTGCAGCCGCTGGGTGAGCAGATCGGCGGTGGGTTGGTCGTCGGCTTCATCCGCCATCCGAAACACGGCGCGGATGGTGCGGGCCACGGCCTCGTGGCCCCCCACCAGCTCCCGCACCATCTCCAGGGCGGAGGGCTGGCCCTGGGTTTCGGGGATGGAGGCCAGGCGGGAGATGGCGCCGCCGCCGTAGGGGGCTGGAAAGCCCAGGGAGCGGATGCGCTCGGCGATGCCATCGAGGGCGGTCCAGAGCTCGGTGTATTGCTCCATGAACATCAAATGGAGCGTGTTGAACATCGGCCCGGTGACATTCCAGTGGAAGCCGTGGGTTTTGCTGTACAGCACCGTGCTGTCGGCCAACACGCGACCCAAGCCCTCGGCGATCTGCCGACGCCGCTCGTCGGGGATGCCGATGTCGATCGGGGGGGCGGAGGAGGAGGCCATGGCTTTAGGGGAGAAAGGGGGGCACGGGTCAAGGTATAGACCAAGCCTGGTTCAGCGATGGGGTGGTCGGGATCCTTTGGTTTTCATGTGACAAATCATGGCGCAAAGCGAGAGAGAGCCCCCCTTCTATGCCCCAAGGCAAGGGATCATCTAGCGTTGGCAAAGAGGCCGGCAAGCCAATGGTCGCGCGGGTGTGAGCTCCGTAAGTTTCTATCGTAAACCCATGGCTTCTTTCCCATCCATCACTATTTAATCTTAGGTCTTCCGCCGCCATCCAAGGCGTCACCTTGGCGGAGAGCCCACTGGTCATCAGTGGCGGTGTTGGTCGAACAGGCGGTGAACTTCGCGGTTCCCCACCTGTCGACCCGTTCTCCGCTCCAGCGGCCACTGTTTCTCCGATTGGGCGGGCGCCGCCGATGACAAGGACCACGACCGTTTCGACCTGGCCCACACCAGCGGCTTTGCCCTGAGTCTTTCTGGCCTCAGCGCGGACGCGGATGGGGAGCCGCTCAGGGGCACCGGAGGGGTGCTCGCCAGTTCCACCTGTGGCGGCACCAAGGCTGAAGCGATCAGCCGCTCCCTCGCCGGGGTGGTGCGTTCCGTCGTCAGCGGGAGAAACGGCCCCTCTCCGTTCTGCATCCGTGATTCGCGCCCCCTCGGCCGGTTCCAGCGCGCCCCCCCCGGGGCATGGCCCAAGGTAGAGAGCGACGCGGGCACGCCAACGGGAGGACGGGAATGGCCATCAGCTTCGGCAGCGAGATCACAGGCGATCTGGCCAGCGCGGAGGCGCGGGAGTGGCTGATCACCAATGGGCTCGGCGGCTACGGCGGCGGCACCGTGGCGGGCTCTCTCACCCGGGCCTACCACGGCCTTTTGGTGGCGGCGCTGGGGGCCCCGGAGGATCCCTGCTCCCGCACCTTGCTGGTGACGGCCCTGGAGGAGGTGGTGGAAGTGGGCCATCGCTCCTATCCCCTGTCCACCCATCGCTGGGCCGGGGGGGTGCTGGCCCCGGTGGGACATTCCTGGATCTGCTCCTTTTCCCTGGAGGGCAGCGTGCCCACCTGGCGCTACGCCCTGGGGGACGCCCTGCTGGAGAAGCGCCTCTGGATGCGTCCCGGTGCCCACACCACCACCGTTCTCTATCGCCTGGCGCAAGCCAGCCAGCCGGTGCGGCTCTCCCTCACCGCCCTGGTGAACGCCCGCTCCCACCATGGGGGCACCACCCATCCGGAGATCACGCTCCAACCCGTGCCCCGGGGCGTGCGGATGGTGCCACAGGTGGAGGGGGTGCCGCCCTATGTGGTGCTGAGCGATCGGGGCACCACCACGGTGGCCGGCTCCGGGGAGTGGTGCTGGGGCTACGCGCTTCCGGCGGAGGAGGAGCGGGGCTTGCCCAGCGGGGACGACCACCTGCGGGCCTCCCGCGTGACGGTGGTGTTGAGCCCTGAGGAGCCCACCCTCACCGTGGTGGCCAGCACGGATCCCCATCCCTCGCTGGATGGGGAGCGGGAGCTCCTGGAGCGTCAGGCCTCGGACGCGGCCCTGTTGGAGCGGTGGCGGGCGGCCCAGCCCGAGCTGGCGAGCGCCGCGCCCGCCTGGGTGGAGCGGCTGGTGCTGGCGGCGGATCAGTTTGTGGTGGCCCGCTCCAGTGGAGGCGCCAGCGAAGGCGGCGCGCCGGCGGGCCAAACGATCCTGGCGGGTTACCCCTGGTTTGGCGACTGGGGCCGCGACACGATGATCAGCCTTCCCGGGTTGACCTTGGTGACGGGGCGCCACGCCATCGCCGCCCGGATCCTGCGCGCCTACGGGCCGTTCATCAAGCAAGGGTTGCTGCCCAATTGCTTTCCCGCCGGCCGCGACACGTTGGCCGAGGGGGATTACAACACGGTGGACGCCTCGCTTTGGTATGTCGAGGCGCTGCGCCAGTACCACCAGGCCACGGGAGATGGGGAGCTGATTCGCGAGCTGTTTCCGCGATTGCGGGAGATTGTGGAGGCCTATGGCCAGGGCACGCGCCATGGAATCCAGCGCGATCCGGCGGATGGCTTGCTGCGGGCTGGGGAGGAGGGACTGCAGCTCACCTGGATGGACGCCAAGGTGAACGGGGAGGTGATCCCCCCCCGCATCGGCAAGCCCGTGGAGGTGAATGCCCTGTGGTTTCGCGCGTTGGGCACGATGGCTCGTTTTGCCGAGCTGTGTGGCGTTTCAGCGGAGAGGTATGTCGCCCTGGCGGAACAGGCGCGCCGAGGCTTCCAGCGCTTTTGGAATGCCCGGGCCAACTGTTGTTTTGATGTGCTCGACGGTCCTGATGGCTCCCATGAGGAGGCGTTGCGGCCCAATCAGCTCCTGGCCGTCTCCCTCACGGACGCCTTGCTCACCACCGAGCAGGCCAAGCGGTTGTTGGCGGTGTGCGGCCAGCAGCTGCTCACCCCCGTGGGCTTGCGGAGTCTGGATCCCCGCCATCCGGCCTATCAAGGGCACTACGGCGGCGTCCCCGTCGCCCGGGATCGGGCCTATCACCAGGGCACGGTGTGGGCTTGGTTGTTGGGGCCCTATCTCCTGGCTTACGCCCGGGTGCATCGCGATCCGGAGGGGGCCCTGCGGTGGCTGGAGCTGTTGGGCCACCACTTGAGCACGGCGGGATTGGGAAGCATCAGCGAGATCTTCGATGGCGACGCGCCATATCGACCCAGGGGCTGCATCGCCCAGGCCTGGTCGGTGGCGGAGGCGCTTCGGACCTGGGTGGAACTGCGGAGGTGGATGGGGAGTTCGCCCCCTGAATGGGAGTCGGCCTTGACTCGGTCAGCCCCGCGTTCAGACAACTAGGAGCTTGTTGCGCGTAAACCGCCCAGCAACCTCTCCACAGACGCACCCGTATCTGCCCAAATCCCAGTGACGGGAATGGATTTGAGCGAGAGAATGGGGTATGAGCAAGCCTAAGACCTTCCG
>Ga0315907_10007503_pt1 | contig 11359 bp, 9 predicted proteins | sample LakEriMetagenome_3_FD_203525 | JGI IMG/M metagenome (GOLD analysis project Ga0315907, IMG submission 203525) | Freshwater fungal communities from buoy surface, Lake Erie, Ohio, United States - Buoy 12 MA123 | ecosystem: Environmental > Aquatic > Freshwater > Lake > Lake biofilm | place: USA...
TTCACCGGCATCCTTGCGCTCCAGTCGCCACCGGCTGACATAACGCTGGCGCGACGACCGGTTCAGATCGTCGCTGAAGTCCAGCACCGTCTGATAAAAATGCCCCACACGCGGGTCCGCCTTGCGCTGCGCCATGGGTGTTTTCGGTAAAGGTGCCAAGGAAAAGTGCAGACCAAAGAAAAGGCTGCGTGCGTCAGGCAGGTAACTGGGCAACGTGGGCGCCACCGGCGCACCAGGTTGTGGAAATGCCAAGGTCGGCGTGTAGTAGTGGTTCTGTGTTTCGATGACGAGGGCTTGCGGTGTGGCCCTGACGCCGGTCACCGCCGTGTGGCGACTGTCCAGGTTGTAGCTCTGACGAAATGCGCGTTGCAACGAAGGCGCGATGGCCAGCATGTCGGTGAGGAACAAGGCATTGGCCTCCACCAACACCGTCTTGCGCTCGGGATGCGGTTGACTGGCCACGGTGCTGCTGCTGAGCAAACTGGGCGACAGCGCCGCCTCCAATGCCCTGCCCTGTGGCGAACCTGGGGTTGCCAGCGCCATTTGATTTCGCGCCACCAGTCGAATCTGATTGTGGACGCGGACGAACTCCACCACCATTCCACCCGAAGCACCTGAGGTAAGGGCCATCAAGCCCCCGACGAAATTGCCCTCGCCAATGCCGGTTCTGATCTTGGGCGACAACAAATAGGGCGTTCCCCACTGTTCCGGGCCCAACTCCAACCAAACCCTCTCATCCTTTTGCCAAGCCGTGATCGGCCCTTCAATTCTGCGAGCGTCTTTGATGACTTGCGCGAAAGCGGGTGGGCCAGGCGTGGCCGATGGTGTCGGGGGCGGCGCTGTGGGGGTGGCCGCCACCGGCGGCACGGCAGGTGAGGCTGCACCGGCCGCCGCAGGCGGTGGCAAGGTGATGGGCGCGGGTGGGTTGTTGGTGGAGGCGGCCTGCCCTTGCAAACCACTGGCACACCCCATCAAGGTAGCGCCCACCAGGGAGGCTATCAACGTGATCGGGATCCAACGCGCTGCGATGCAGGTCCACCAGTACTTCATGAACACCCCTGGGGCTACGCCCCTATCCCGACAGTAGACAGGTTTATTTCAATGCCTTGAACCGCACCCGCTTGGGCCTGGCACCCTCTTCACCCAGGCGTTTTTTCTTGTCGGCTTCGTACTCTTGGTAGTTGCCGTCAAAGAAAACCCATTTGGAGTCACCCTCACAGGCCAGGATGTGGGTAGCAATGCGGTCCAAGAACCAACGGTCATGGCTGATGACCATGATGGAGCCCGCAAACTCCAGCAGCGCATCTTCAAGCGCACGCAAAGTTTCCACGTCCAGGTCGTTGGACGGTTCGTCCAGCATTAGCACATTGCCACCTTGGGCCAGGGTTTTGGCCAGGTGCAAACGGCCCCGCTCACCTCCGGACAGGCTGCCCACAAGCTTTTGCTGGTCGTTGCCCTTGAAGTTGAAGCGGCCAATGTAGGCACGTGAAGGCATCACAAACTTGCCCACCACGATGTTGTCCAGCCCGCCTGACACGTCCTGCCACACTGTTTTTTCAGCCTCCAGCGATTCGCGGCTTTGATCCACAAAAGCCATCTTCACCGTGGGGCCGATCTTGACCGTGCCGCTGTCTGGCTTTTCCTGCCCGGCAATCATGCGGAACAAAGTGGACTTACCGGCTCCGTTGGGACCAATGATCCCCACAATGGCACCGGCAGGCACCTTGAAGCTCAGGTCGTCGATCAACACCCGATCGCCAAAACTCTTCGTCACGCCTTCAAACTCAATCACTTCATGGCCCAGGCGGTCTGCCACGGGAATGAAGATTTCGTTGGTCTCGTTGCGTTTTTGGTAGTCCACATCGGACAGCTCTTCAAAGCGGGCTAAACGTGCTTTGCTCTTGGCTTGTCGGCCTTTCGGATTCTGGCGCACCCACTCCAGCTCCTTTTTCATGGCCTTGGCGCGCGCGTCCTCGGACTTTTGCTCTTGCTCCAGGCGGTTTTCTTTTTGTTCCAGCCAGGTGGAGTAGTTGCCCTTCCAAGGGATGCCGGAGCCACGGTCCAACTCCAAAATCCACTCGGCCGCGTTGTCGAGGAAGTAACGATCGTGGGTGATGGCCACCACGGTACCGGAGAAGCGGCTCAAGAACTGTTCCAGCCAGTCCACCGACTCCGCATCCAAGTGGTTGGTGGGCTCGTCCAGCAGCAGCATGTCTGGTTTGGACAGCAGCAGGCGGCACAAAGCCACACGGCGCTTTTCACCCCCGGAGAGTTTGCCGATCACCGCGTCCCAGGGCGGCAGGCGCAGCGCGTCGGCAGCCAACTCCAATTGCAAGTCGGTGTTTTCGGAACCTGCGGCCGAAATGATGGCCTCCAGCTCGGCCTGCTCCGCTGCAAGCTTGTCAAAGTCGGCATTTTCGTCTGCGTATTCGGCGTACACCTCTTCCAGCCGCTTCTTGGCGGCGAGCACGCCCCCAATACCTTCTTCGACCGCCTCGCGCACAGTTTGGTCGGCGTTCATCACCGGCTCTTGCGGCAAATAACCAATCTTCAAGCCCGGCATCGGCGTGGCTTCGCCCTCAATGTCTTTGTCGACGCCCGCCATGATCTTGAGCAAGGTGCTCTTACCGGAGCCGTTCAAGCCCAGCATGCCGATCTTGGCGCCGGGGAAAAAGCTGAGGGAAATGTTTTTGAGGATTTGACGCTTCGGCGGCACAATTTTGCCGACGCGGTTCATGGTAAAGACGTACTGGGCCATGGGAGATTGAGGTTTATTGAATAACGAGCGCCAACCACCTTCAGTGGCGCAACCTCCTATTGTCGCCTCACAGGCGTCAAAGATGTGAGCGAAGGGTCAATCGACCTTGGCACCGGAGAATTTAATGATGCCGCTGTATTTCGCGGTATCGCGTCGCACCAACGCTGCCAACTCTTCGGGCGAGGTTGGACTGGGCTCTGCGGCCAATCGGGCCAGGGTGTCCACCACAGACTTGGATTTCAGCGCCGCATTGAACTGCTCTACCAATTTGTCGAGCACGGGCTTGGGTGTTCCGGCCGGGGCGAACAAACCAAACCATGTGCTGATGTCGAAGTTTTTAAGCGCTGGAACCCCAGAGTTGGTGAGGGCGGGAATCTCCGGCATCAAGGCGGCTGGTTTGAGTGTGGTCACACCCAATGCTTTGATTTTTCCTTCCCGAATGCGCGGTGCGGCGGATGCGAGGTTGTCGAACATGAATTGCACTTCACCACTGAGCAAAGCCAGCTGTGCAGGGCCCGCTCCCCTGTAGGGAATGTGCAGTGAGAAAGTTTCTGTGCTCATCTTGAAAAACTCACCTGCCAAATGACCCGCACTGCCATTGCCGCCGGACCCATACTGGGTTTTTCCTGGGTTTTTTTTCAGGTAATCAATTAAATCGCTCACGGTATTGATTTTGTTTTTGCTGGCGAACTCGTTGTTCAGCACCAAAACATTGGGCACGTTGGCAATCAAGGTCAGCGGCGCGAAGTCTTTCTGCGCGTCATAGGGCATCTTGGGATACAGCGATGGGTTAATGGCGTGCGTTGCCACCGCGCCCAGCAGCACGGTGTACCCATCGGCTGGCGCCTTGGCCACGGAGTCTGCGCCAATGTTGCCGCCAGCACCGGAACGGTTGTCCACGATGACGGTGCCCAATCCCACCCGCGAGGCCTCGGCGACGGCGCGTGCCGCGATGTCCAGCGGCCCCCCTGCCGGATAGGGCACGACCAACCGGATGGGTTTGTCGGGAAAGGTCTGCGCGGCACCCGTGCCGGCGAAGAGGGTGAGGCTGAGCCCCATGGCGGTGGCCACAAGGGGCCATGACGTGTTGATGTTGAACATGGATGTCTCCAATGTGATGGAAGGCGCGGCCACTTCTTCGAGTGTCGCGAAACGCCTGAGTCTGCCGCCGCAAATCCATGCCGTCACTTACCTTTATCATCGACATCCATGCCCAAGTGTTATGAGCCATGAACCTGCGCCAAATTGAGACTTTTCGGGCGGTGATGCTCAGTGGCGGCATCTCCGACGCGGCGCGGCTGCTCAAAGTAACGCAGCCTGGCGTCAGCCGCACGGTTAAACATTTGGAGACTCAGCTCGGCTTTCGGCTCTTCCAGCGCCTCAAAGGCCGCTTGATTCCTACGCACGAAGCGAGGCTTTTGTTTGACCAAGTACAAGCCGTTTACCAAGGCGTGCAGGGCATTGACGATTTCGCACAATCACTGCGAAACGGCAGCCATGCCACCCTGCGTGTGGCCTGCAGCCCCAGCCTGGGACTGGAGGTGGTGCCACAAGCACTGGCCACTTGGTGGGCGCGTGCGCCTTCGAGCCGTTTTGCGCTGGAAATTTTGCCTTCGCCTGCCCTGATCGATGCACTCGTATCAGGGCAATCCGATATCGGGCTGTGCGCCGCCGAAGTGGAACACCCCATGCTGCGCAGCGTTCGTTTGGGCCACATGGACATGGTGTGCATGGCACCACAGCACCTGAGCCTGGGCGGCAAACGCCACGTCTGTCCCGCGGATGTTGCGGAACTGCCCTTCATCGCTTTTGACGCACAGACTCACCAAGGTCAGCAGGTGCGGGCGGCCTTTGACGCGGCGGGAGTGCCGTTCGCACCGTTGGCCACGGTGCGGTTCGCACGCACCGCCTGTTCTCTGGTGGCAGCAGGTTTGGGCGTGGCCTTCGTAGACCCATTGACTGCCCACCACGTTCATGGCGCGCACCATCTGCATCCCATCCGCCCCGCCATTCGCATCCCGGTATTGGCGCTCACCTCATTGACACGGCCCGTTAGCAGCCTCGTGGACAGTTTTGTGGCTGACGCGTCACGCCAGCTCAAAGCAGCATTGGCTGCCGCCACCCCCTTGACCTCGGCGGCCACCGGCCGCCAACGCGGTTCCGGGCGTTGAACATATGCGCGAGAATCTTTGCCCATGGACCTGAAGCTTCTCGAAGACCTGATGGCGCTGGCGCAAGAACGAAGTTTTGTTCGCGCAGCAGAAAAACGCAACGTCACCCACCCGGCCTTTGGGCGTCGCATTAAATCTCTGGAAGCCTGGGCGGCCGTGACCTTGGTCGACCGCAGCAGCAGCCCGGTGAAGCTCACTGAGGCCGGACAAACCTTGCTGGCCCAGGCGCAGCAGGTGGTTCAAGGCATGCAGCAAACCCGATTGCAAATTCGCACCCAACAGGTCCAGGCGGGCCGCGTATTGCGGGTGGCCACAGGCCGCACCCTGGCCCGAACCGTGGTGGCCGACTGGTTGGTCAAAATGACCAAATCACGCGCTCCTTTGGCAGGTCGAAAAATCGAAGTGCGCACAGGGTCGGTTTCTGACATGGCGGCCCTGATGGAACGCGATGAAGTGGACTTGATGTGCTGTTATGAGCACCCTGCCATGTCGGTCAAACTCAATAACCAGCGTTATCGCCACCTCACCTTGACCCACGACAAGCTGGTACCCGTGTCACGTACCAGCTCGCCCGGCGTTGCGCAGCACCAGCTCAGCACCGCACCGTTGATCGCTTATGGGCCTTCTTTGTCGCTGGGCGCGCTGTTGGCCACCCATGGTCATTTGTCGTCCCCCGAGATTCAAGCACGCACCCGTTATGTATGCGATTCTGCGGATGCCATTCACGAGTACGCACTGAAAGGTTTGGGTGTGGCTTGGCTGCCTTGGTCGTCGGTGATTGCCGACTGCAAACGCGGTACCTTGATAGCCCTTGGCAAACGCAGCGACGAGGTGCACTTTGACGTTCGCCTTTACCGCCGCGCCAGCCGCTTGTCAGCCGACCTCGAAGCCGCCTGGGCGGCCACCGACGTTTGACCCTCAGTTTCTGATCCCAGCAAACTCGACCACCTGTTTGAACTTGGCGACCTCGGCCTTGAGGAAAGGCACAAAGTCAGTGTCTTCTGCCAGATTCAAACCGGAGGCTTCCATTTTTTTGCGCAGCGCAGGGTCCTTGAGCACTTCACGTATTTCCGCGCGCAGTTGGGTCACCACGGCAGGCGGCATCTTGGCGGGGCCCAACACGCCAAACCACACACCGATGTCGACGCCTTTGAGTTTCGGGTGCTCTCCCAGCGCAGGCACAGTGGGCGCGGCGGCGGAGCGGTTGTTTTGCGTGAGGCCCAGCGCCTTGATGCGCCCATCGTTGATGTGTTTGAGTGCGCTGGACAGCACCATCACCGCATAGTCCACTTGACCACCCAACACATCAGGCAACATAGGACCCGCCCCTCGATAGGGAATGTGCTTGATGTCCACCCCGGCTTTTTGTTTCACCGTTTCCCCCGCCAAATGCAGCGGTGTGCCCATGCCTGAACTGGCGTACGTGGTAGCGCCAGGGTGTTGTGTGGAGTAAGCAAGAAACTCGTCCACCGTCGCCACAGGCACCCGTTTACTGGCCACGAGCACCATGGGCTGGCTGCCAATCAAGGCGATCGGCGTGGTGTCCTTCAATGGGTCGTATTTGCTGCGGCTCGTGAGGTGGTTGATGCCCACCTCGGCCGGCGAACCGAGCAGCAAGGTATAGCCCGTGGGCTCGGAGAGCGCCACCTGAATGGCAGCAATGGCACCGCTGGCGCCCGCCACATTGCTCACATTCACCGGCTGCCCCAAACGTTTGGACAAACCCGGTGCAATCGCCCTGGCCACCAAGTCCACACTGCCTCCTGGTGCATAACCCACCACCAAGGTGATGGGTTGGATTGGGAAACTTTGCGCCTGCAGCGGGGTGGTACCCAGAAGCGTTGAGGCCCATGCGGTGAACAAAGTCATACGCCAGATTGTCTTGATCATCAGAATCTCCCATCCAGGCTGCGATGGGTGGAGATTCTTGGTTTCCGTCGAACTCAACATGTGCACAATCAGCACATACTGGTGCCTTTTATGCATATCCGACGTCTACGGCGTTGTGCACACTCTGCCTTGTTCAAACCCTGGAGACCACGCATGAACACCACGCTCAACCGCCGTCGTTTGGTTCACCTGGCCACTGCCAGCATCCTGGCAGCCGCTTCACCCTCGCTTTACGCACAGGCGGACTACCCCAACAAACCCATCACCCTGGTGGTGGCCTATCCGCCCGGTGGCAGCACCGACTTGGTGGGCCGTTTGGTGGGTGGTGAGTTGTCCAGACGTTTGGGCCAAACCGTCGTCATTGAAAACGTGGGCGGCGCCGGCGGTGCGATTGGTGCCCAGCGTGTGGCCAACGCCGCGCCCGATGGCTACACCTTGCTTTTGGGTGCCAGCAACGAGATGGCCATCGTCAAGCTGATCAACCCAGCAGTCAAATACGACCCGCAGAAAGATTTCACACCGATCGGCATGGTCGCCTCCCAGCCCCTGGTGCTGGTCGCAGCGCCCCATACCAAAGTCAAGAACGTGGAGGAGTTTTTGGCGCTGGTCAAGGCCAACCCAGGCAAGTACAGCTACGGAACCTCGGGCAACGGCACGGCACTGCATCTGGCGGGCGAAATGATCAAAGAAAGCTCGGGTGCTTTCATGGTTCACATCCCTTACAGGGGTGTCGCGCCGCTGACCAATGACTTGCTCGGCGGCCAGCTTGACTTTGGCATGTTCGTGCTGTCCAGCGGCCTGCCCCACATCAAGGCGGGCAAGGTCAACGCCATTGGCACCACCGAGGCGCGCCGTTCGCAACAAACACCGGACTTGCCGGCGTTGTCTGAGAACCCGGCCATGCGCAAAGTCAACATCGGCTCTTGGTTTGCACTTTATGGACCCGCCAAACTGCCACCGGCCGTGACGGCCCGCCTGAGCAAGGCCCTCACTGAATCGCTGGGCTCGGACGATCTGCGCAAAAAACTGGCCGATGCCGGTGCGCGCATCGCCACCGTCACCAGCGACCCCCCGGAAATGCTGCTCAACGCTTACATGAAGAGCGAGAACGAGAAGTACAGCCGCGTGGTCGACTTTGCCAAAATCCGCGCCGAGTGATGCAGGGGCATGACGATGCGCGAGCTGAAATTTGAGTTGCCAAAACCTCAGTTAGGTGCTTGGCGTGCCGGCAACACCGGCACCGAAGGTGTGTGGTCTTACAGCGCCCACAGCCCCGGCCCCCACGTGCTGGTGACGGCTCTGGTGCATGGCAACGAGTTGTGCGGGGCCTGGGCCTTGCTGTATGCCTTGCAGGCCGGACTGCGCCCGCGCCGTGGCGGCTTGACCCTGGCGTTTTGCAACCTAGCGGCCTTCGATGCTTTCGACGCCAACAACCCTGACGCATCCCGTTTTCTGGATGAAGACATGAACCGCGTCTGGGGCCCAGGTTTGAAAGACCGGCCCGCCAGCCGAGAGCAGCGCCGCGCCATGGAACTGCTGCCCTTTGTTGAGCGGGCAGACTGGTTGCTGGACCTTCACTCCATGCACGAGCCGGGGGTGCCGCTGCTGCTCACCGGCCTGCAGCCGCGCAACGTGGCCTTGGCACGAAAGTTGGCCACGCCCATGCACGTGGTGGTGGACGCCGGACACAAGGATGGCGTGCGTTTACGCGACCACGACCGCTTGGGCTCGCCCACAGAAGACAACAACCGCGCCTTGCTGCTGGAATGCGGTTACCACGGCGATAGGGTCAGCAAGGACGTCGCACTGGACATGGTGGGCCGGTTCCTGGTGGAAAGTGGTGTGCTGCAGCAAGCCGACGTTCCAGCCGCTTGGCTGCGGCCCGACCCGCCGCCGCAGCAGGTGCTGGAAGTCACAGGGGGCATCGTGGCCAAGAGCATGAATCTGCGTTTCGTTGAACCCTGGCAGAGTGGCCAAACCATGGCCCGCCAAGGCACCCTGCTGGGCTTCAACGACGATGAGCCTTTTGTCACGCCCTACGACCACTGCACCTTGGTCATGCCCTCGCTGCGGCAATTGCGGCCAGGGGTCACGGTGATGCGTTTGGCAAAAACGGCCGCCTGAATCAACCGGAAACCGCAGCGGGTTCGCCGCTCCAGGGTTTTTATTCCCCTACCAAGCCGTGCCGGATGGCGTAAACCGTCATTTCCGAGTTGTTGGACAGGCCCAGCTTTTCCAGCACGCGTGCGCGGTAGACGCTGACGGTTTTAGGCGACAGCGTGAGCTCTTCTGCAATGTCCGAGAGGCGTTTGCCCGAGGCGATCATCACCAGGGTCTGCAACTCCCGGTCGGAGAGCTTTTCGTGGGCGTTTTCCTGCACCGGGGTGGTCAGGCTCTCCACCAGCATCTGGGCGATTTCGGGTGTGACGTATTTGCGGCCCTGGGACACCGTGCGCACCGCGGTCACCAAGAGGGCGGGGTCGCCGCCTTTGTTCACATAACCAAAGGCCCCGGCGCGCAGCGCACGGATGGCGTATTGCTCCTCCGGGTACATCGACACCACCAGGACCTTCATGGTGCTGCCTTCGTCCTTGAGCACATGCAGCACATCCAGACCGCTGCGGCCGGGCATGTTGATGTCCAGCACCAGCACGTCGCAACTGGTGGAGCGCAGCAGGGAGCGCAGTTCGCTGTACTCACCGGCTTCGCCGACGACCTCGATGTCGGCGGCATCAGACAAGGTGTCGCGTATGCCTCGCCGGATCAAGGCGTGATCGTCGCAAAGAATGACTTTAATCATGGAGGTTAGAGACTTCCCCAACCCGTGGGGTCAGTGTCCTGATTGGAAGGGGATGATTCTGGACCAAGACCACCTCCTGCTCCAGAGACGGGCTCACTGCGGGCCACGGTTGAACCCGTGGGCAACGGCACAGACAGTATCAAGGTCGTGCCCTGTTGACCCGCCGAACTGCCCTCTTGATGGCTGCTCAAGTCCACCCACCCACCGACGGTCCGCGCCCTTTCATGCAGGCCACGGATGCCGAAAGAACGCACTTTCTCCAAATCTTCTGTAGACAAACCTTTACCGTTGTCACTGATCTCCAAAGACAGCACACCGCCTGCCAAAGACAAATCAATTTCAACCTTGGTGGCCTGGGCATGTTTAGAAACATTGGTCAGCGCTTCTTGGGCGGTGCGGTAGGCCACCAAAGGCACGCCCGCTGGCAGATCGGGCATCTGGCTGGGCAAACGCAGGACACAGGTGATGCCGGTGCGCGGCTCAAACCGCGTTGCCATCCACTGCAATGCCGCGACCAAGCCTTGTTCGAGAATGGCTGGACGCAGGTTGTGCATGATGCGCTGGCTGGCCTCAATGGCCGACGTTACGGTTTCCAGGGCTGAATTGACACGCGCCAACACCTCGGGATCGCTGCTGCGGCGGGCCATCCAAGCCAGGTCGAACTTCAGGGCCGTCAGCGAGCCCCCCACGTCGTCATGGATTTCGCGGGCAATGGCCGCGCGTTCTTGCTCCACACTGGTTTGTAAGTGCTGCGCCAATTCGTGCAAGCGCTGTTTGGAAGCACCCAGTTCCAGATCGGCCAGCTGGCGGGCCTGCCGGGTGCGGCTGGCCTCGACCGCATGCAACACCGCCGGGGCCAGCCGAGACAGGTTGTTTTTCAGCAAATAGTCGCTGGCACCGTTTCGCATGGCTTCCACGGCGGTTTCTTCGCCGATCTCCCCGGAAACCAGAATGAAAGGCAGGTCTTTGCCGCTGACTTTCAGCAAATCCAAGGCCACCAGGCCGGAGAAACCCGGCAGGTTGTAGTCGGACAGGATGACGTCCCACTCGCGCTCCAGCGCCTGCAAAAAATCGACCTCGTTTTCCACACGCTGCACCTGCAGCGCAACCCCCGCACGGCGCATGTGAGCGAGCATCAACTCGTGGTCGAGCTCCGAGTCTTCCAGGTGGAGCAGGCGCAGGGGCTCGCGCGGGGTGGGTGTCATGGACGGGAGTATGCCGCGAGTGGGCGGTTCTTGATGTCATTCCCGCCAAGGCTTCTGAAAGGTCATGTTTAAAAGGTGTTGAAGTCGTGACAGGGATGACCTCGGTTCGAGGCACCGCGCCGGGTGTTCGGCCCGGCGGCCGAGTAACTTCTTTTGCTGGTGCAAAAGAAGTCACCAAGAAAACACCTGAACACCAGCCTATTTGGGCAGGGGCTGCTTGGTGTTGGAGCGCAGACGTGGAGTCTGGATTCGGCAAGTAGCCACTGGCGTTCGGGCCACGTTTTAGGTTCGCTTCTTCGAAGCATCACCTCGTGCCGCGGTTGGGCTGATTTTTTTGTCATTCCCGAGAAGGCGGGAATGACGGTAGTGCGAGAGCACTCTTGGTGAAAAAACAAGCCTCTAACGTCGCCGTGAATGCTTGTTGCCACTAACCGAACAAGCCGCAGCAACCGGGACAAGTGGCTGGGCCACCACCGCTCCAATAGGCTGGTGTTCAGGTGCTTCTTTGCCTACTTTCTTGCACCAGCAAGAAAGT
>Ga0315907_10007505_pt1 | contig 11358 bp, 9 predicted proteins | sample LakEriMetagenome_3_FD_203525 | JGI IMG/M metagenome (GOLD analysis project Ga0315907, IMG submission 203525) | Freshwater fungal communities from buoy surface, Lake Erie, Ohio, United States - Buoy 12 MA123 | ecosystem: Environmental > Aquatic > Freshwater > Lake > Lake biofilm | place: USA...
ATTTGATCAATTTAAAAATTATGTGGATCGAGGAGAAAAATTTAAAGGATGGGTCAAAGAAATTTTGATCTAGCGGGGGATAAGAATAAAAATTCTCTCTCAGTGCTTATTCATATGATCAATGTAGCTTTGATCAATGGAAGCTGGAGAGCGATCATTCACATGTGATGGTTCCATTTTATTGGAAGCTGTCGCCGATTCGAAAGAAACCTTCGCAATAAAAAAAACTAAAAGAACCATAACAATTGAACTAAATTTAACGCCCATAAGGCAACCTCACTCCTTTCAATGAGAATTATTGTACTCATGGCTTCTATCGGCATAAAAATTCAAAACTTTAGAAAAATCGTCGAATGTTTGGTTAGAATTTATTGGGCCTTTATGCCAATTTTTTAAGGCACAGGCATAACTTTATAACATCGCTTTTGTCTTGATAAAGACCGAAGCCAAACCTGAGGCGCGCCCCTCGGCGATCAATGAGAACGTCAGCTTGTTTGAGCTTGTCTTGAAGCTCCATGGCCGCTTGAACATCAAGAGCTTCAAAAGTCAGAAAATGCCCGTGGTAGCTCAGGTCTTGATGGTAGAGTGGGGTGAGTTGCCACTGCTCTAGAAAAGATTCTGGGAGGTGAGCAATAAAATGTCCTTGAAGTTCCCGCACGTATTGGTGGATATGGTTCATATCAAGAGATAACTCATTAAAGAGTTTCCAGGTGGCATTAAAGCGATAAAAACCACTTGGATCTTGAGTCGCTCCCATGAAGGCCATGGCGTTTTGCGTGTAGCCTACCTGGCTTCCTGCAGGTCTAGCAAGGTCGCCATATTCAGCAAACCAACCTGTATAGCTTGGGCGCCAGTCACCTTTGGGCACAACCATAAAGCCCACACCTTCTCCGGCCTGGGCATATTTATAGCCACCACCTAAATAAAAGATTCTACCTTCAAACTGAGATAAGCTCGTGGGGAGGGCCGCAAAACCATGGTAACCATCCACCACAAACAAAGTTGTGGCCGGGGCATGGTTGATGAGGTCTTTAAGCTCTTCATCCGTGAGGGCCAGTCCTGAATCAAAAAAGACCTGGCTTATAAAAATCAGGTCATAATTCAGGGCCAGTTGATTTTTTATTTCAGTTAAAAATTGAGACCTATGGGCCAGGAGATTTTGAGTTGAGACTTCATGAACTTTAATTTGTGACAATTCAGAGAGTCTTAAAAATTGTCGTCTCCAGGAATGAAATTCACTGGAAGTGGTGAGGATCTTTAATTCTGAGCGACCGAGAAATAATGAAAGAAGACGTGCTGAGAGCTCATGGGTGTTTGGGGCCAGGGCAATCTGTTCGTGATCCTTAAGGTCTAATATTGTTGCGATATATTTTTGAGTTTGAGGAATCACCTCGCCAAAAATTTTATCCCATTTTTCATCACTCAAGCGAGCGCAATCATCCCAGTAGGCGAGTTGGGCTTCACGAGTCACATCTGGCCAGAAATGATGGGAGTGGGCCGCAAAATGCAGCTTGCCTTTATGGCCATCTAAGAAACGCTGATAAAGTGATTTAGGATTGAACGAAGTCATAAACGATATCGAGTTGTCCTTTAATCACATGAGGAAGTTGAGGGATAGATGACTTCGGAATGAGAAATGTGGCCAGATTAAAAAGATCAATGAAGGCACGATTTCTTTCCGTGGTTGATTTTAAGTATTCATGTCCAGAAGAACCACCAGTTCCAATTTTAGTACCTAGGATTCTTTGGGCCATGATGGCGTGACGGTAGCGCCAAGTGGTAAATTTCTCATCAATCTCAACGAGATTATTAAGAATTTTATAAGGCATTTGGAGTGCTGGATATTCTCTATAAAGATGAATGAACACAGCAGAAAGCATGGCCTTTTGAGAAAGGCGGATTTTTCCTTGAGCTCTGAGTGCTTCAAATTTTTCTGAATCTAAAAGAGTGGCAAATGTTTCTTTCGTGGCGGCCAGGTTCTTAAGTTCAATTTCTTTTTGCTTCTCATCTAAACTTGGGTTGGAAGAAATGATCTCAAAGTCACTTTTAAGCATTTTGTCCACAGCTTCTGAGTAGGAACCCCAGAAATCAAAATTTTCAAACTGAGAAAAGGGCATACGAGAAAGCCAAGCTTCAAGAAGTTCAAAAAGACTTATTTTTTGTTCAGCGGCTTCAAGTATTTTTTTATCTTCTGGCTTGAGGCGAGAATTAAAAAATTGGCGCTCAACTTCCATGCGGTGCTGAGCTTTAATACCCAAGAAGGCTTCGACTAAGCGAAACTGTAGACTTTGAAAACCTGAGGCCGGAACTAGGTAATCTCTGAAATCCATAAAATCTAAGGATGTCATGGTCTCCATGACTTGAATCTGATCAATCAAAATTTGCTGGATGGAAGTGATCCTTTCAAGTCGAGCATTGATAACGGCCAGATCAGTTGAGGGGAGAAAGGGTTTCATCATCAAAGAGCGGATGGATTCAAGCTCGTGCAGGATTTGTTTAAACCATAGCTCATAGGTCTGATGAATAATAATAAAAAGCGTTTCGTCATGGGCCTCATGACCGTGTTTTAAGCTTTCAGGAGCTTGGGCGTTAAGAATTTTAGGCAGTTGCAGATAGTCGCCGTAATAAACTGGGTGCTGAATTTTCATAAAAGCCTTCCCAACAATGGGTGACGATAGTATTTTTATAGGACGGAGATCATTGTATGAAAAAGTCTATCAGTCTATCAAATCAAACTATTAAATCTCATATAAAAAGCCTGAAAAAACTCATGGGAGAGCGTCATCTCGACGCCATGTATATTTCAAGTTTTGACCCCTTTTTAAACGAATATGTTCCACTAGAAGATAACCACCGCTATTACCTCACGGGTTTTACAGGGTCTATGGCAGAAGTGCTTGTCCCTTTAGAGGGGAAAGTGCGTCTTTATGTGGACGGGCGCTACCATGAGCAGGCCGACCTGGAAGTGGATCATGAAGAAATTCAGGTCATGAAATGTGGTGGAGATGGCTCAACGACTGGAGACCTTGTCAAAGATATAGCTGAATTAAAAATTTCCAAGCTGGGCTATGAGGCCGATCGTACTTCTTTAGGTTTTTTAAAAAGATTAACGAAGGCGGCTCATGAAACAGTGGCCCTCGGTGCAGGTGAACTGGCCAAAGTCATCGCGTTTGAAAAACTTCCAGAATTAAAACCGCTGCAGTTTGTGCCAAGAGAGTTCAGGGGGCGTGATACCCTGGAAAAAACCCGGGCGATTTTTAAGTCCGATTCAGAAGCAATGTACCTCACAGCACTTGATTCCATCGCTTGGATAACGAATTGCCGTGGTTATCATTTACCTTTTTTAAGTAGCTTTTATGCTCGCGCCCTTATTACAAAAGAAAAAGCTTATATTTTTGTCACTCCCGAGACACCAGTTCCCAATGCGATTAAAAAAGAATTCGGATTAGAATTTATCACTCTTCCCTTCACCGAGTTAAATAAAGAATTAGAAAAAATTCAAAACACTCTTCATTTGCAGACGGTGTGGTTTGATCCTGGAATGATCAATGCCGCTGATTTTGGGATGCTTGTTAAAATATTTGGGACTGAAAGACTGCTTGAAAAAGCGGGTGGTCTCTATGAGTGGCAATCGATTAAAGAGCCGGTTGAAATTCAGCAAATGGAAGCCTCTTTCAGAAGATCAGATAAGGCGATCTTCAACACCATTAAATGGGTTAAAGATTCCATTAAGGCCTCAAAGAGAATTACTGAATTAGATCTCTACCATGAGACTTCAAAAAAATATGATGAGCAAGGTTCAAGAGATCAGAGTTTTAATACCATTGCAGGTGTAGGCCCGAATGGATCTATCATTCACTATGGTAATCCATCGGATCAAGTCTTGATTAAAGCTGATGATATGATTCTTCTGGATTCGGGTGGCTATTTTGATGGTGGATTTGCCACTGATACCACGAGAACATTTTTTGCAGGGTCTGCTTCTGATAAAGCTGATCCTAAGAAAATTGAAATCTACACTCTCGTGCTGAAAGGTCTTTTGGCCTGTCAGCATGCTATTTTCCCAGAGGGAACCAAGGGGATTGTTCTGGACGGACTTGCTCGTGCTCCTCTTCGTAAGAAAGGTTATGACTACGCTCACGGAACCGGGCATGGAATTGGGATCCACGTCCATGAGCCGGGTGTGAGAATTTCTTCTATCTCAAATGTTCCGATGAAAGCAGGGCAAGCCGTTTCGATTGAGCCAGGGATTTATCTTCCTGGATTTGGTGGCGTGCGCTTAGAAAATATTGTGTATGTTGAAAAACATCCAGAGTTTCCAGGGATGTTGCGTTTCAAACCTTTTGTCTATATTGGTTTTGATCCGGCCCTCATCGATATGAAGCTTCTTAATGATGAAGAGAAAGCTCTTTTGGAAGATTATGAAGCTGAATGTTTAAAGCGTGGGACGAGCTTGAGAGCGCTTAAGTAAGCGTTTAAGTTCCCAAGCAAAAACCATCAAAAATAAACCTGCTAGCATCGTCAAAAAGCTTCCACCTGATGGTGGTTGCTTTTTATTTTCTTGAATCGTGGCACAGCCTCCAAGGAGTCCAAAGCCATCAAGCTTCATGGGATAAAGGTAGCTGACACCTCTCATATCATCTTCACCAAGAGCACGTCTTAGATCCACGGTTCGGTAATACATCATCGCCGCTTTATCATCGGTATGACCGAGACCGATGGCGTGTCCGATTTCATGGGCAATGACGCCGATTTGATCCGATTTACTGAGATTGGCAAAAATGGAGCCGGCGAGATTATTGATCAGGATGACCGAGCCCTTGATGCTTTTCCCGGCAAAGTTGTTAGGAATGGTTACGGCCAGAACATTTGTGCTGCCGCCAAAATTGGCGGAAAAATCATTGCAAGCGATAACAATTTCTTCAACAGGGGCTACAGTATTGCTAGGAGCTGAGTTGATACAGGTTTCATCAGTAGGAGCACACAAGCGCCCATCATTAATATTGTTAATTGTATCTGTGTATCCACCAAAACTAAGACGAAGAGCAGAGGTGGGGACTCGATTCCAAAACTTATCAATGGCCGGGCCGATGAGATCCTCTAGTTCGTAAAATTCTAGTCCGGCATTCAAACAAGTCGTGTCTCCCGCAATCATCACCTTCACATCATTATCTTTAAAGGATGCTCCAAAATTATTATTGAAGGTGTAGGCCATCAGCTGAGATGAAAAAAGCATCAAAAGAAGAATAAACTTCATAGAGATTTATCCCAATAATAAGTTAAAAAAACTGTATAAGAAAATTGTCGCTGCTCTTTTTTAAATACTGAGTAGGTATAGACTTGGAGTCTCACAGCAAAGGGATCAAACACGCTCTCAAGACCAAAGTCGAGAGTGTTGTTAAGACTCGATCGGTTTTCATCCGGATAATAAAAATTCGAAGTGGTATTTCCATTATTCATTTGGGCCGTTCCACCTTTGCCTTGTTGGTTTTGCCACATCAGAGAAGTTCCGAGTCTTAAGCGCAACCAATGAACAAGGTCATAACCAGCATCGGCCCTCAGCATGAAGGTATTAATCATGATGTGGGAATTTTCCATGGTTTGAGGCAGAACCCAATTGAATTCAGGTAAAAAGAGAAATTGAGATTTAAGAGGCCACTTTAAACCGATGCCAATCGTTGGAGCGAGATCAAATTTTCGCAGACCACCTGAGTCATCGTTTTGAACAGCATCATAGAATTCAGTATGTGAGCCTAAATTAAAGGAGATGTTTTTATTCCTAGATGGATTTGTGTCACCTTGCGCAGTGGCGAGCAGGAAAAGGAAGCCCATGGTGAGAATTAAAATAACTTTCATTTCTCATGACGCTACCAAATTTCTTATGCTCTCGCTATCATAGAGCGAATACTTTTGCGGAGAAATTTATGTTTGAAAGCTTTAAGGTCCCGAAACATCTTATCCCTTCGGATCCACGTTTTGGGGTTGGGCCATCTTTAATCCCGATTGAAGCTGTTGAAAAACTGGCCAAGACTGGTCATGAACTTTTGGGAACCAGTCATCGCCGGGAAGCTGTCCGCAAAGTGGTCCAGGAGATGCAGGAAGGATTAAAAGCCTATTTCAAACTTCCGGCCGATTATGAAGTGGTGATCGGTAATGGAGGTGCGACTCTGCTTTGGGATATGATTGGACTTGGACTCATTGAAAAAAATCCTCTTCACTTTGTGTGTGGAGAGTTTTCTGATAAGTGGTACCGGGCCAATAAAAATATTCCATGGATCAATCCTGAAATAAGCAAAGTTGAATTTGGAAAAGGCATCAACCCTGTCTACAAAACAGGAGCGGATTTTATAGCTTGTACTCTGAATGAAACATCTACCGGTGTGATGCTGACAGAACTGCCTGAGGTTCCTCAGGATTGTTTACTGGCCATCGATGCCACATCAGGTGCGGGCCAGATTAAAATTGATTTTAAAAAATCCGATCTTTATTATTTTTCTCCTCAGAAAGTCTTTGCTTCAGAGGGAGGATTTTATGTGGCGATCATGTCACCTAAGGCGATTGAGCGGGCCCAGAAAATCGCTAAAGATGTAAATCGCTTTATTCCTGAATCCTTTAAGTGGTCTCATGCGATAGAGAACTCAAGACAAAATCAAACCTATAATACCCCTGCGATTTCTACGATCTTCTTTTTGAATGAACAAGTGAAACTCATGAATAAGTTAGGAGAGGACGCTGTCGTCAAAGAGGCCAAAAGAAAAGCCGATCTTATGTATGGTTGGGCCCAGTCAAAATCATATTTAAGCCCTTTTATTGCGGAAGAAAAATTTCGTTCAATGGCCGTGGCCACTATTGATTTAGATGAAAAATACAAAGCTGATGATCTGGCCTTGGCCCTGCGTGCTCAAGGCGTGGTGTATGATATCGATGCTTACAGAAAATTAGGGCGCAATCAATTTAGAATAGGTCTATTTCATAACGTCAGTTACGAGAACCTTGAAAAGCTCACCCAGCTTATTTCCCTGGCCATTGAAGGGGCTTAAGTCATTAATATCATAGTCAAAAGACAATATCCGGCTTTAGTGGTCGGCTATTGGCGCCGATAAGCTCCTGAGGAGAAATCTCATGGGGCCCCAATTCATTTTATTAAGTCTCATTTTACTCGTGTCTTGCGGACAGAAATCATCTTCAGTGAAGATGGGAGTCACCACCAAAGCTGAGCTCGTGGCGATTAAAGGTGTGCCTTTGAAGGAAGAAAAAATTCCTGTCAAAGAGGGCCAGGTGTTGGTTTTTGAAAATGATGAAAAGTATCAGCTCAAAGGCGATGTGGTGGTTTCAAGTTTTAAAGCACCTCTAGGGGATGAGCAACTTCTCATTTTTTGGAAACATAAGTTTAAAGATTGCCTCACCATTTCCAAGTCTCTGGATAAAATTCCTGGATCCCACACTCCTCATGAAATGGAACTGGCCTGTCCTGAGTCAGGGCAGTCAGTGATTTATACTCAAGGCTCGGACCTTATTTCAAGATTGGTAGAATATGAAGTCCGCTAGTCTTGTCATCTTTTTTATTCTCATTTTAAATCTTGTGAGTTGCTCAAAACCATCAGGAAATTTGCTGATTAATAAGATTTCTCAGCATCCTAAACAAGAGTCTGCTCGTTATGTGGCCACCATCGATGCTCAAAAATGTCTCAAAGATGTTTTCTCGATTGAATTAGTAAAAAAAGAAATAAAAGAGATTGAAGATCGATACTCTAACTTAAGCAAGGTTTCTGGAAAATGGAAGCACTTAGATCTCTCAAGTCTCCCTGTTCCCCAGGCAAATTTTCTTAAAAAATATGGAAATAGATTAGGGGATCTCAATAACTCTCAGGCCTTTGATTTTTCATCATGCAAAGACGTTCCTTGTGTCTTCAATAAAATTTATCAGAAAGAGGGAGACGTCGCTGGATATGTTCACTACTTGTGGTACCTGAAGATGGGCAATCTCCTGGCCGCAACAAACACAGTTTACAATGCTAAATCTCAGTCAAAACCTGGTATCTATAATGGTAAAGAATTTCCCGTCTCAGCTTATTTATATCGAGAAGATGAGATCTATGCTTTCTGGCGACTCCTGCAACTTTTAAAAGAGCCTCACACCAAACTTTCAGACTTTACTGAAATCCATCGCGTGCCCCAAGGGGAGAGTTTTGATTTTGAAGTGGAAGAGAGAAAAAATGGCGGTGGTGGATTGGGAGAGACCTGCGGACTTGCTTGGTCTTCAGGGTATGTGATCCTGCAAGATCTTTGTTTACAGGTGAGTTCAGATAAAGACTTCGGTTATTTTTATCAAGCGGTCATGCATGAGATTACTCACCAGTTGGATTATCATCAGGGTAGAGAGATGAAAGAAACCCATCGCTCTACCGAAAAAGATTATCTCGATGTCGCGAAATTTTATCTTAAAGAATATAAAAACGAATTAGGTCGAACAGTGAGGCAATGGGAACATCTTCCAGGGATAAAACTTGTCTCTGGTTATGCAGGAACGTCTCCGGCAGAAAATTTTGCAGAAACCATTTCTCTTTTTAGGCTTGAGGGAACAAAAACAAGAAAATCGATCGCGGAAGATCACTGGAAATTTGTCTCCGGGAATTATTTTTTTGATAAAAGTTTTGAAAATAAAGAGCTCATGAAGAATTGGCTGGCCAAAAAAGCCTCAGATGCTTCTACCCGGTCTTTTCAGATGGTTGAAGAATGCTCCAAGACGACTCAAGCCTTCAATTCAAATTATTTTAATAAGAGTGATTTTATTGTTCCTGTTTTGCCAGCGATGGTTCAATGTCTAAGTGCTCGGGCCAGTGACTTATCGCTTGAGATATCATCAGACATTAAAACGAAAGAAATTGAAGGATGCTCAATACTCAATGCTTATAAGGCCAAAGATGAGTGGGATCTCCTCTTTAAAAATGAGATACGGACTTATCTGAATAAGTACCTTAAGCAGCTTCATACAGATTCAGGGTATTTTGCAAAAGTTCAATCATTCATGGAACTCATTCCTAAAAAGGATATGGCAGTCGATGCATTTCTTTCTTGTGGAAGTCCTGAGGATGAAAAGGCCTGTTACGAAGAAGAAGTTAAAAAGAAAGTTTATATAACTCTGGCACCCTTAGAGTTGCCTGAAGCTCATAGTGAAGATCTTGCTCGCCTTTATCTGGAAGCTCACCCTTTTGAAAGTATCCGGAGCCATTTAACTTCTTATTATAAAGCTTTTGTTCAGTCTCAAAAAGGTGAAGTAGAAATAGCGGCCAAGTCTTTCTGGAAGACTTGTCATGAGATAACACTTTCGGATGAGGCGAAACCAAGTGGACGGATGTTCACTGTCAGTGAAGGATACCTCATCAGCTCAATTTATAATTGTCTCAATGAAGGCTTCCTAAGAGAAGCAGATTCTTTGGTTCAGCATATTTCATTTAAAGGGGAGAAAGTAGAGCACCCGAAAGAAGAAAGTCTGATTAAGTCTGAGATCCTTCCGGAATTCTTATCAAGCTTGAGGTCACTATACCTCGAAGCGAGGACTAAAGAAGCCCAGGGGATTGAAGAGTTTAAGCTTAAAGAGAAAGAACAGATAAGAAAAATAATCACATCTGATTTTTCTTGGGTCTCGGATGTCGTCTCAGAAGTGAATGTCCTTAGAGATTGTCAGAAAAAAGCCCTGCGGGAAATAAACTATCAAGTTCTTTACGATCAAAAATCTGTCGTCTTTGAAACACTTGTGAATGATGTTTGTCAAAATATCACTCAGGCACCAAGCTATTTAGACTGGATTGAAAAATCGAAAACAGAGCTGACTTCGAAGTCCTATACCAATTTGGAGACAAGGGTTTTTGATCTCGGGGTTCAAGAGGCCAAAAAATGTCTCCAGTCTTATCCTATTGATACAAGCCTTAATCGAACTAAATTTAAAAAGGATCGCGAGGACTGTCTTGTAAATAGCTGGCCTGGACTTGAGTCTCGAGCGATCAAGGAATTTGAAGCCGATCCCGTGGTGGTTAAGTTTCAAATTGATGTTCCTGCACTCAAGGCAAAACTTGAACTCTCTCGTCGCCGGCTTCAGTTAAAGATTTTTAAAGAGCACTTCTAGTCTTTTTTGTATCCGTCGAGAAACTGCTTTTTAAACTCAAGGTAGCGATCCTCTAAGATCGCTTGCCTTGCTCTTGAGGCGAGGGATTTATAAAATGAAATATTGTGGGCCGTCGCCAGGATTTGACCCAAGATTTCATTCGAATCAAATAGATGCTTAATATAAGCTCGCGTGAAGTTTGTATTCACATAATCTTTTAAGTTCGGCTCAATCGGGAAAAAATCTCGGCGATAGTTTTTATGTTCGATACGTATTTTTCCACGGTTGGTGAAAAGAGTTCCACCCCGGGCAAACTTCGTCGGGATAATGCAATCACTCATGTCCACACCATTTTCCCAGATCATGAGAAGATCCTCTGGCATGCCCACACCCATAACGTAGCGAGGTTTATCCACTGGCATAAGCGGTGCTGTGTACTTCACCACTTTTTCCATATGCTCAGGGCCCTCACCGACAGAAACTCCACCGATGGCATAACCTGGAAGATTTCTTTTCGTGACTTCTTCTATACAGATTTTGCGGTATTTATCATAAACACCACCTTGAACAATTCCAAACAGGGCCTGCTTCGGATTCGTCCAAGCTTCAACACAGCGATCAAGCCAGCGGTGAGTTCGTGCGATAGAATTTTCCACATATTTTTCAGTGGCGGGATACGGAATACATTCATCAAAGGCCATCATAATATCAGAGCCAAGATTTTGCTGAACTTGAATGGAGATTTCTGGAGTCAAAAGAACGTTCTCGCCTTTCGCACCCTTAAAGTTTGCTCCTTCTTCAGTAATAGAATTTTTTTGAAGAGAAAAAACCTGAAAGCCACCAGAGTCAGTCAGGATTGGTCGATCCCAACCCATAAACTTATGCAGACCACCGGCCTTGGCCACAAGCTCTGAGCCTGGAGTGAGGTGGAGGTGATAGGTATTGGAGAGCATGATTTGAATATCAAGATCCACGAGTTCTTTAGGCTGAAGGGCCTTAATCGCTCCGTGAGTACCCACCGGCATAAACACAGGAGTTTCAATATCACCGTGTGGGGTGTGGATAATCCCGGCCCGAGCGCCACAGTGTTTATCAATGTGTTGGAGAGTGAATTTAAAGTGCTGGTTTACATCAGAGCGAACATTCATAAAAGAACTATCCTTGGCATAAGTTGTTTTCAAGACGGCAAGCCGCCTGCATTTCCAGTAAGGAAGTACGAATGCGCCGACCTTATCAAATCCTTGTGCCTTTGT
>Ga0315907_10007506_pt1 | contig 11357 bp, 11 predicted proteins | sample LakEriMetagenome_3_FD_203525 | JGI IMG/M metagenome (GOLD analysis project Ga0315907, IMG submission 203525) | Freshwater fungal communities from buoy surface, Lake Erie, Ohio, United States - Buoy 12 MA123 | ecosystem: Environmental > Aquatic > Freshwater > Lake > Lake biofilm | place: USA...
TGGCGGTGGTGTTGACGGCGCTGCGCTGCGCACCTTTTGCGAGCCAGGTGTAGCCAATTTCCAGTCTGTCGATGCCGGGCACGATGTCGTGGTAGCTGGTGCTTCCCACCACACGTTCCGTTGTTGTGTCAACGATGGCAAAGGCCAGGCGGTGGCCCGCAGCATGGCTTTTCAGTGCCGTTTCAATGTACTGACGGGTCTGCTCAGGCTCTGGGACCGAGGTGAAACGCAGATTCCACAGCTCACCGTCACGCGCGGCTTGAATGAGGGCTTCTTCGTGGGACAACGCCAGCGGTTCAAGGCGCACCGGCGCACGCAGCAGGGTCACGGGCAATACAGGCTTCATGTCGTGGTTCTTCAGCGGTGGTGTTTTTGCATGAACACCAGTTTTTCAAACAGGCTCACGTCTTGTTCGTTTTTCAGCAGCGCACCGAGCAGAGGCGGAATCGTGACCTGCGGGTCTTGGCTGTGCAGCGCCTCAGCGGAAATGTCCTCGGCCACCAGCAGTTTGATCCAGTCGAGCAGTTCCGATGTCGACGGCTTTTTCTTCAAGCCGGGCAGGCCCCGCACGTCATAAAAACTCTTCAGGGCCGCGGCCAACAAGTCTTTTTTGAGTTCAGGGAAATGAACTTTGACGATACGCTCCATCGTCACGGCATCGGGAAACTGGATGTAATGGAAAAAACAGCGGCGCAAAAATGCGTCCGGCAGTTCCTTTTCATTGTTGGAGGTGATGAAGACCAAGGGCCGGTGTTTGGCCTTGACCCACTCTTTGGTCTCCACCACATAAAACTCCATGCGGTCGATTTCACGCAGCAAGTCGTTGGGAAACTCAATGTCGGCTTTGTCGATTTCATCGATCAAGAGCACGACGGGAACCTCTGAGCTGAAGGCCTCCCACAAAACCCCTTTGATGATGTAGTGGCCTATGTCCCGGACTTTGGCTTCGCCCAACTGGCTGTCACGCAGGCGGTTGACGGCGTCGTACTCGTAAAGCCCCTGCTGCGCCTTGGTGGTGCTTTTGATGTGCCATTGCAACAGCGGCATGTTCAGGCTGGCGGCCACTTCTTCGGCCAACATGGTTTTGCCTGTACCGGGTTCACCTTTGACCAGCAAGGGTTTACGCAACAGGCTGGCGGCGTGCACAGCCAGCATCAGGTCGTCGGTCGCAACGTAGGTGGAACTGCCGGTGAACTTCATGGGGTGGGGTAGAGAGGGTTCGGATCAGTATATCGACGCCCCTATAATTGCGGGCTGCATTGCGCTCTGACCCTCCATCCCATGAAAAATTCATTGCTGTCTGCTGTTTTGTTTCTGGCGAGCGCCCTGGCTGCTCCATCTGTGCTGGCCCAAGAGGGCAAGGGCAACGTCAAAGACGGTGAAAAGAAAGCCGCCATGTGTATAGGCTGCCATGGCATTGTGGGTTACCAGTCCAGCTTTCCCGAAATCCACAAGGTGCCCATGATTGCCGGTCAAAACGCCGACTACATCGTGGCGGCCTTGGTGGCCTACAACAAAGGCGAGCGAAAACACCCCACCATGCGTTCCATTGCGGGCAGTTTGAGCGAGCAAGACATGGCTGACCTGGGCGCTTTCTACCAGCAGCAGGCCAAGGACGCTCCCGCTGTTGCCAGCAAACCGGTGCCTCCTGCGTCCGCCAAAGTGGCTGAGTTGCTCAACAAGACGGCCTGCGTGTCCTGCCATGGCGACAATTTCAGTAAGCCAATCTCTCCCGCCTACCCCAAGCTGGCGGGCCAGCACGCCGACTATCTTTACGTCGCTTTGAAGTCCTACCAGACCAAAAACAATGCCCAGGTGGGGCGTGCCAACGGTGTCATGGCCGGTATTGCGGGCCAATACACCCATAAAGAACTCAAACTCATGGCCGATTACATTGCCTCCCTGCCGGGTGACATGCGTGTAGTTCCCCAGTCCAGCTTCCGTTGATTTGGATTTGGCTTGGCCATGCTAAAGCCGCTGGAAACAGCGGCTTTTTTCATGGCGCAACGCTCAATACCTGCGCAAAATAGCCGATATTCAAGAGGCCAATCCCTTGCCAGTTGCCGAGCCCCTGCCCCATGTTGCAAAAGATCCGTGTTGACCAGCTCCGTTTGGGCATGCACTTGCATGAGCTGTGCGGTGCCTGGCTGGACCACCCGTTCTGGAAAACGAAGTTCGTGCTGCGGGACCCGGCGGACCTGAAAAAACTGCTGGACAGCGGCATCAAAGAAGTTTGGATTGACGTATCCAAAGGCTTGCCAGTGCAGCCGGATTCACCTGCTGTGGCGCCCAAACGCGACATGCCGACCAAGTTGGCTGCTCGCCCGAAAGAATCTGCCCCTGCGCCTGCAGCCTCACCCGCTGCGGGCCCCACGCCTGCCACCAGCAGCATGCAAGACGAAGTCCGCAAGGCGGCCAGCGTGGTCAATCAAAGCCGTGCGGCTGTGGTGGCCTTGTTCAACGAGGCGCGCATGGGCAAGGCATTGGATGCCAGTGGCTGCGCTGAATTGGTCAACGAAGTGGCCAATTCTGTTTATCGCAACCCCGGCGCGGTTGTGAGCTTAGCCCGCCTGAAAACCAAAGACGACTACACCTATATGCACTCGGTGGCAGTCTGTGCCTTGATGATCTCTTTGGGCCGTCAACTCAACCTCAGCGAAGAGGAGGTGCGCGACGCCGGCATGGCCGGTTTGCTGCATGACATGGGCAAGGCGGTGATGCCGCTGGAAGTGCTGAACAAACCCGGCAAACTCACCGACGACGAGTTCACCATCATCAAATCCCACCCTGAGCGTGGACACGAAATGTTGATGTCGGGGGAGGGTGTCAGCCCCGTGGCACTGGATGTGTGCCTGCACCACCATGAACGTCCTGACGGCAAAGGTTATCCCCACGGTTTGACGGACGAACAAATCAGCCTCTACGCCAAGATGGGCTCGGTGTGTGATGTGTACGACGCCATCACCTCCAACCGTCCGTACAAGGCCGGCTGGGATCCAGCGGAGTCCATTGGCAAGATGGCCTCCTGGCGCAATGGTCAATTTGACGAAAAGGTCTTCCAGGCCTTTGTGAAAAGCCTGGGCATCTATCCGACAGGCTCTTTGGTGCGCATGAAGTCAGGGCGGTTGGCTGTCGTGGTGGAGCAGAACGAGACCTCCATGGTCAACCCCAAAGTGAAAGTGTTTTTCTCCACCAAGTCCGAGATGCGCATCTCCGTGGAGTTGATCGACCTGAGTTCACCCAGCTGCAACGACGCCATCGTGGGCCGTGAATCCAACGACAAATGGAAATTCCCGAACCTGGATGAGCTTTGGGCCGGTGCCGATGCGTTGAAGCGCATGGGGCATTGATCCCAGCGTGCAAGCGGTTTAGCCCGGATATTTCACCAGGTCGCTCTCTTATGCCCCGCAACACCGCATGAATGCTCACTTTCTTGGCTTCGAATGCCAAATCCAGTTTGTACCAAGCGCTACACGCCCGATTGAGCCGCGCTGCGGCACGCCGGCCGCGTTGTTCCTCCTCGCGGGCACGAGCCCGCAGCGTCGTCTCGCCTTGCCAGCGCACCGCATCACAGCCCACTCGGACGTGTCCCTGGTGAAATATCCGGTTTAGCTGCGATCTGGATGCCAGCGCCGCAAGCTCAAGGCGTTGAGCACCACACTCACGCTGGACAGCGCCATCGCCGCGCCTGCCAGCATCGGGCTCAAATAACCCATGGCGGCCAGCGGAATGCCCACCAGGTTGTAGACAAAAGCCCAACCCAGGTTTTGTTTGATCTTGGCCTGCGTGCGTTTGGACAAAGAAATCGCTTGCACCACCATGCCCACATCTCCGCGTAACAAGGTGATGCCCGCCGTGGCCATGGCCACATCGCTGCCGGCTTGACCGCCGTCCGGGTGTGTATTGGCCATGGCAATGCCCACATCGGCTGCCGCAAGCGCTGGGGCATCGTTCACACCGTCTCCCACCATGGCTACTTTGGCGTGAGACCGGCTGGTTGTGGTTTGAAGTTGTTGGCGCAGTTCTGCTACCAAGGCCGCTTTGCCTTCTGGCAGAACCTGGGCCTTCACCTCATGGATGCCAAGTTGATCCGCCACGGCTTGCGCGGCTTGGGGGTTGTCCCCACTGATGAGCACAGTGCGAAGTCCCAAATGGTGAAGTTGAGCGATGGCCTCATGGGCTCGTGGTTTGATGCGGTCGCCAAAGGCCAAGAGGGCCAAAAGTTTGGGCGCGCCCTGCGCTTGAACTTCCGCAAGCCAGGACACGGTGTAGCCTTGGCGGGTGAAGGCCGTGGCGTGCTGCTCCAACGCTTGGGCATCCATACCCAACTCGCGCATCCAGGCGGTGCTGCCGAGTTGTAAGGTGTTGCGCATCGATTTGGCAGTGTCGTTGGTGGGCATCTCGGATTGAATCTGCGCCTGCACGCCGCGCCCCACCATGCTGCGCAACCCGCTCACCTTCGCCACCACCACGTTCTGATCTTTCGCCGCCACCATCACGGCATGGGCCAGTGGGTGTTCACTGCCCGATTGCAGACCGGCGGCCCATGCCAGTGCTTGCGATTCACTCAAACCGGCTTGCAGCGGTTGCAGCTTGATCAAAGTCGGGCGCCCGAGTGTGAGCGTGCCGGTTTTGTCAAAAGCCACCAGTCCCACGGCTTGCAAGGCTTCGAGTGCCACCGCATCGCGGATCAAGATGCCATGTTTGGCCGCCAGGCCTGTGCCCACCATGATGGCCGTGGGCGTGGCCAGGCCCAAGGCGCAGGGGCAGGCAATCACCAGCACCGCCACTGCATGCAAGATGGCCGTGGCCACGTCACCTTGAAACCACCACCATGCCAACCCCGTCAGCAGCGCCACCCCGATGACCACGGGCACGAAGACGCTGCTGACCTGGTCCACCAGACGTTGCATTGGCGTTTTGAGTGCCTGTGCGGACTCCACCAGCCGCACGATGCGCGCCAGCGCCGTCTCTGCCCCCACGGCCGTGGTGCGCAGGCGCAGCAGGCCGTCGCCATTGATGGCGCCACCGGTGACACGGTCACCTTCTTTTTTGGGGACTGGCAGGCTTTCCCCTGTGAGCAGGGATTCGTCCATCTGGCTTTGCCCTTCCAGAACGAGTCCATCGACCGGCACACGCTCGGCAGGACGTAACAACACCTCATCGCCCACCACCACCTCGGCCAGGGGCACGTCCAGCTCTACGCCTTGGCGTACCACGTGCGCCCGCTCAGGACGCAAGGCTTGTAAGGCCCTTAGCGCGGCGGTGGTTTCACGTTTGGCTCGGGCCTCCAGCCACTTGCCCAACATCACGAGGGTGATGACCACCGCTGCCGATTCGAAATAAAGCGCTGGCATGACGGTCTTGCTCGTGAGCCAAGTCCAAACACTCAGCCCAAATGCCGCACTCGTTCCGAGCACCACCAGCACGTCCATGTTGCCGCTGCCCGCACGCAGCGCGCGCCATGCGGCACGGTAGAACGGCGCACCGAAAAAGAACTGCACCGGTGCAGCCAATGCAAACTGCCACAAGGCGGGCAGCATCCAATGCTGCCCCCACAAATCGCCGACCATGGGCAGGACCAAAGGTGCACTCAACAAAGCTGCAGCCACCACCGCCCAACCACGCAGCCGGGTGTTGGAGGCGATGTTGGCATTGTCTTGGCTTGAGTTGCCGCCCACCTCGGCGGACCTGGCTCCATAACCCGCCTTACGAACGGCGGCTACAAGTGCGGGCAACAGCGCCTGCGCATTCACCAACGGGTCGTGGGCCTGGATGCTGGCGATTTCGGTGGCCAGGTTGACTGTCACGCAAGCAACCCCGGTCACCTGGGACAGGGCTTTTTCCACACGGCCAGCGCATGAGGCGCAGGTCATGCCCTCGATGACGAGCTGTAGCGACACGCGAGGGTGGGAGGTCAGTACATCAGTCATGGCGCAGGATGCCTCGTCGAGCGCGTCCGATGCGGTTGTACGAGTCGGCGCAGGGGTTCAATTGGTTGCATTCGTTACCTGAAAACATGGGATGGCACCGCAAGAAGAGGAATTCATGGTCTTTAGGGGGATGCGTTGCGCTGTTGTGCCACCGACAATATTCCGATCCCAACTTGACATCAGTTTATGCACACCAACCCTCCGCAAGAAGTTTTCTCCACAAACAGCGCGCGCCGCGATTTCCTGTTGACCTCTGCAACTGCAGCAGCTGCATGGGCCGCCGGTACCTGGTCTGAGCCCGCAAAAGCGGCCATGGTTCATGTGCTGCCGCCACTGCCCTATGCCGACAATGCGCTGGCGCCTTTGATTTCCGCCAACACCCTGGGCTTTCACCACGGCAAGCACCACAAGTCCTATGTCGACAACCTGAACCGCCTGGTGGTGGGTACGCCTTACGCTGACCTGTCCTTGGAGAAGGTCGTCACCGCCTCGGCCGGGCGCGCAGATTCAACTGCCATCTTCAACAATGCCGCCCAGATTTGGAACCACACTTTTTATTGGAACAGCCTGCGGCCTCAAGGCGGTGGGCAACCACCGGCGGCACTGAAGCAAAAAATCGAGTCGTCTTTTGCCAGCGTGGACGCCATGAAGAAAGAATTTGCGGCTGCGGCCATGGCCCAGTTCGGCAGTGGTTGGGCCTGGTTGGTCCTGGAAGGTGACAAGCTCAAGGTAGTCAAAACCTCCAATGCCGAGGTGCCTCTGACCGCGGGCCAAAAACCCCTGCTCACCCTCGATGTCTGGGAGCATGCCTATTACATCGACTACCAAAACCGCCGCGCCGACTATGTCAACGCCGTGCTGGACAAGCTGATCAATTGGGAATTCGCGCTGCAGAACATGGGTTGAACCCCAGCGTGGTGAGGATGCGCAGGCCTTCCTTACAGGAAGGCCTTTTTCGTTGGGCGCGTCTTTTCATCGGTTCGGTGAGCGTTCAAATCCCAGGTACACGGGCTGGCATCATGTGCTTGGCGATCCCATTGCGCCTTCAACTGGAGAGAAACATGGAATTCATCCTTCCCACCATGACCTGCGGCCATTGCGTGAAAGCCGTGACCGAGGCGGTTCAAGCGCTTGATCCCGTCGCGCAGGTCTCCATCGATTTGCCCAGCCACAGGCTTCAGGTGGCGACAGCACAGAGTGCAGAGGCGGTGAGGGCGGCGTTGATCAATGCGGGCTATGAACCGACAGCTTGATCGCCAAGCTTTGATTGAGCGGGGTACCGATACGAGCCTTCCAAACTACGAGGCAGCCTAGCGTCGTGGGCCCATGACAGCGCAGCCCATGCACAACCCATGTTTTTTAGATGACCAGGGTTGTTTGCCTCTGGCATTGTTCAGGCGTGTGGTCTGGGGCCAACCCTAGTCCTACTGTGTCAGCAAATTACCGGCCCGAAGGGTGAGCCCCTCTGACAGCCCACTCGTCGTTGCAAATGCTCGCCGGGTGTTCAACCCGGCTGCGCTTTGCGCCTAAATTGGCACTGTTTTGCCCACTCACGCGGGGGAGATTTAAATGATGACAGGCCCTAAACGCCAGGTTGCGACCACTGTGGTTCAGGGGCAGTGACGAGTGTGTGCATGGATGCGGACCCAAAGCCTGGACCATCCGCATCAGGGGCATCAAACGCACCACACGCACCTGTTGACGGTGGGGCTTTTGTCACTCAACCCAAAGACCGGTGTTCTTGTTCGTTCGCAACCAGGGACAACAAGCCGCCGTAAGAAAGCACGGTTCCGAACCAAGGAAGAGAGAACCCCGCGTAGAACCTGTATCGCCCTTGCTCAATCGTTTTGAAAGCGTTGGAATTCGGAAACAGCCAAAGCGGCAGGCGCTTTCCAAACAAGCGCATCTCCAGGCATCTCCAGTGCCATCCGCCGTCTTTGATGTCAACGGTCAGCCGCATCTGAAGCGGCCCGGTTTGTTCAACCCAATAGCCGTCTGGTAAGCAACCGACCGGACGAAAAAGCGAACGCATGTCGCGTGAATTGTCAAAGCACCGATCCCAATGCATTCCGTCAGCCTGGTGAGAAATGCTGACCCGCAAGTTGTGTTGCCCGGCATCAACTGGCACCCCCAGCTTCTTGGCGATGCGACCACCCAAGACGCCGGCAATTCCTCGGGGGATAAAGATGTTCACCACACCAGACAGTTGCCCCCCGTGCAGATGCACTTGCTGAAGCAAGGGGTGAAGTTCATCAAACTTTGGACCAAACCAATCTTTCACGTAGGGCGTGTTCATTGTTCAGGCATGCTTTGATGGAAAGTGACTGGGTGCGGTGATGTGGTGGACGGCTGTTTGTCAATATGCGCTGTCGGGCGCATTTGCCCTCCTGCGACCAGGGACAGAGAATCCTGTGAATGGACCTGCGATGAAGCCGAGAACAAGCCCAACAAAGCCTGCGGCCAACATCTTCAGTACAAATGGCATGAAGCCGCTTTCCTTCGGATTAGCGCTGTGCGCAGGGACCAAGCCAACAAGTGGGCCGAATACTCCCTTCGGAACCGCTGACACCATACACATGGCTCGTTTCCCGATTTGTTGGGTTTCTATTTTTTTGAAGATGAGCGGTTGGATTGACTTTGTTCTAATCCCGCGTCGCCCGCTTTCTCACAGCCTCCAGATAGGCCAGCCCATCCGGCGGTAGGCCGCTGCGCTGGGAGGCCCAGACCATCTCGCCCAAACACTCCATCACCTCATGGTGGGCCTCGTGCAGCGAACCCCTTTTGGCGGCCAGCAGTTCCACGGCCTGGCGAATGCCACTGGGCTGGTCAATGGAGACTTGTTCGCTGATCGACAGGTGCATGGACAGATGCAAGAAGGGATTGGTGCGGCCTGCCTCCACCTCGTACACCGCGGCCAGCGCGGCCGGCAAATCGGCCAGCTCCGCGTGGTACTCGGGGTGCTGTGAGATCCAATCCACCGCCAAGCCATCCATCGGAGTGAGCACCGCACTGCCACTGCGCTGTTTCTGGTAGGCCTCGCAGAAGAAAGTGCGAACGTCGTTTTGGGAAGGTGCAAACATTCCACAATTGTCGCCTTGGAGCCGCCGCAGCCGCGGTGAGCTTTGTTTTTAACCCAACCCCATCATCATGAATATCAGCACCGACCAACTTTTTTCCCTGGCCCGCACCCACAGCGCCTTCACTGCCCAAAGCGTGGCCGACGACACCTTGAGGCAGTTGTATGAACTGATGAAATGGGCCCCCACCTCGGCCAACAGCAACCCGGCACGGATTGTTTTTGTGCGCACCCCTGAGGCCAAAGCACGTTTGTTGCCCTGCATGGCCCAAGGCAATGTGGAAAAAACCCGCGCTGCGCCTGTGACCGCCATCATTGGCATGGACATGGCGTTTTATGAACAACTGCCCATGCTGTCCCCGCACAACGACGCCCGCAGTTGGTTTGCTGGCAAGCCGCAAGCCATTGCCGACACCGCATTTCGCAACAGCAGTTTGCAAGGCGGCTACTTCATCATGGCGGCCCGCGCCTTGGGCTTGGATTGCGGGCCGATGAGTGGGTTTGATGGTGCACAAGTTGACGCTGCGTTTTGGTCCGGCACCCAGGTCAAAACCAATTTCATTTGCAACCTGGGTTATGGCGACGCCAGCAAGCTGCACGCCCGTGGCCCGCGCCTTAGTTTTGAGCAGGTTTGTCGTTTGGAATGACAGCGGCTGGTTTGGGTCTGGTGACCAGCCCAAACACCAGCGCCGACAGGCCTGACACCGTAGCCAAGATCCACAACAAATGTTGCACGTCGCTGAAGCCGGCCAACATCCAAGCCGCCGCCACTGGCCCGGCGGCTTTGGCCCATTGCACCGGGGTGGCCAGCGCACCGTTGACCGCGCCGTAGTGGCTGCGCCCGTACAACTCCACAGGCAGGGCGCCACGCACCAAAGTCATCACCCCATTGCCCACGCCATAGAGAAAGGCAAATAGCAGCAAACCTGGCAACTGGGTGTCCAGCATCGACAGCAAGAGCAGCGAGCAAGGCAGCATCCACATGGCGACCAGGCCCACCCTGGACGCCGCCCAGTGGGACAGGAACTGATGCTCCAGCAAACGCCCCAGCACTTGCATCGGGCCAATGCAGGCACCGATCCAAGCGGCTTGCGCCAAGGTCAAGCCCTTGCTGTGGATCAGTGAGATGAAGTGCACGGCCATGGCCGAGAACACCAAGGCATTGCCGGTGAATGCCAGGCACAGGCCGTAAAAAACAGGGTCACGCAGCAGTGCGGTGCGAGGGGCTTCGTGCGCCTTGTGCGCTGTGGCAGGCGGTGGTTCTGCCGACATGCAGCCTGACGCGGTGCGCGGCAACATCAAAGCGTGCACCGGCAGGTTCACCAGCGCATGCAAAGCCGCCAACACCCACAGCGCCTGCTGCCAACCCAGGTGCTCCACCAGGGTTTGGGTGAGTGGCCAAAATACCGTGCTGGCCAGGCCGCCAAACACCGTCACCACGGTGATGGCTTGGCGGTGTTTGCCCGCAAAGGCTTGGGCCAGCACCGTAAAGGCGGGGTCGTAGAGGTTGGCGGCCATCACCACGCCCAAACCCATCCACACGGCATACAACTGCCATGCGGTGCTGACGTGGGTCAGGGCCACAAGCAAGAGTGCAGCGGCCAGTGAGCCCGCACTCATCAAACCGCGGCCTCCGTGGCGATCGATCCAGCGGCCCACAGGTGCCGAGCACAGGCCGGACACCAAGAGTGCTGCCGAGAACGCACCGACCACGGTGGTGCGGTCAGCGCTGGCCGCTTGCCCCAACTGTCCAATCACCAAAGAGAAGGCGTAATAAACCGAGCCCCAAGAGATGAGCTGGGTGATGCCGATGGCGATGGCCAAACGCCAGGGCGCGGGCGGGGCTTGCAGCGTCACATCAACCAGAACAAGCTACGGTACGGGCTTTGGGTGGGCTCGCCATCCCCCCTGCCGTGACCAAGACTGCTGCATCCTCTTTTGCCGCGCTGGGGCTCGCGCACCCACCGCTGCTGCCGCCGCCACCCCCACAAGTGCCGGAAGAAACTGGCAACGCTGTCACCGTGTTGACCTCAGGGCGATCCACTGCAGCGGGGGCGGGTTGTGTCGTTCGCTGGGACAAGCTGCATACGCCGGTGGTTGGCAAGTCCAGTTCCACACGGTCGGCAGCCACCATGTCGCCAGCCATGGCGGCGACCACGGAACGCACTTGTTCATAACCGGTGGCCATCAAGAAGGACGGCGCACGGCCATAACTTTTTATACCCACGGTGTAGTAACCGGCTTCCGGGTGCGCCAACTCGCGGTGGCCGTGCGGGCGCACGGTGCCGCAGCTGTGCAGGTTGGGGTCGATCAAAGGGCCGAGGGCTTGGGTTGATTCCAGTGCCAGG
>Ga0315907_10007508_pt1 | contig 11356 bp, 11 predicted proteins | sample LakEriMetagenome_3_FD_203525 | JGI IMG/M metagenome (GOLD analysis project Ga0315907, IMG submission 203525) | Freshwater fungal communities from buoy surface, Lake Erie, Ohio, United States - Buoy 12 MA123 | ecosystem: Environmental > Aquatic > Freshwater > Lake > Lake biofilm | place: USA...
TGGTGCTGCGCCAAGCCATGCTTCGCCTGTTCAACACCACCACGGCCCGTGCCGTCGATTTACGTGCACAGGCCTGGCGGCCTTGGCGCTCTTATGCGGCGCTGCGGCTTTGGAACAGCACGGCAACATAACATTTCAGGACAGGACAATGCCTTCAACCATGCAAACCTTGCAGGCCATCTGCGTGGCACAAAACACCATCACCACCCCCTTGGGACCCATGCTTTTGGCACGCAGTGACCGAGGCCTTTGTGGCGCGTGGTTTGAAGGCCAAAGTCATCACCCCGGGGTGCTGCAAGCACCCGTGAAAGCAAACGATGTGTTGCTACAACAAGCGGCCGAGGAGCTGTTGAACTACTTTGACGGCGGCACCGCTGGTTTTACCGTCACGCTCAACCCACAGGGCACGACCTTCCAACAAGCGGTGTGGTCGGCGCTGCGTGGCATCGCGCGCGGTCAAACCTGCGCTTATGGCGACATAGCCCGCTCCCTCAGTGCACCGCAAGCCGTGCGCGCTGTGGGGGCCGCCATTGGAAAAAATCCCTTGTCCGTCATCGTTCCCTGCCACCGGGTGGTAGGACGCCATGGCCAGCTCACGGGTTATGCGGGTGGTTTGCAGCGTAAGCAGGCGCTGCTGAATTTAGAGGGCGCAGTTCCAACACCTGCCTCCACCCAAACGTTGTCATGACCCGGTCACACGAGGGCCAGGCACCACGATCACCGTTCGCGTCATTCCCGCGAAGGCGGGAATCCAGTCGATGGAGACCAGCGATCTCATCGCTGCGACTGCCTACACTCCCCAGAGTCCCCCTTCCCGCATCACTCAGTGACATTGAGTTCACAGATGACGCCCCAACACCCTCACCCCTGCCCTCTCCCAGAGGGAGAGGGTTGGGGTGAAGGGGCTGTGCACAGGACACCAAACGTCAAAAAATCAACGCCTGTGCGACTTCACGGGCAAAACAACAAAAGCGGCCAATATCCCCATGAAAACCAAAGACTGGATTGAACTCACCCTGCTGGCCGCCATTTGGGGCGCCTCATTTTTGTTCATGCGCGTCGGGGCACCGGAGTTTGGCGCCGTGGCCTTGGCCGCTGTCCGCGTGACGGGAGGCGCCCTCATTTTGTTGCCCCTGCTCGCCCAACAAGGGCAAATCGACGCCTTGCGCCAGCACTGGAAGGCCATCTTTCTGGTCGGTTTGACCAACAGCGCCATCCCTTTCGTCTTGTTTGCTTACGCAGCCCTGGCCATCACGGCGGGTTTGTCGTCCATTTTTAACGCGGCGGTGCCCTTGTTCGGTGCTGTGGTGGCTTGGGTGTGGCTCAAGGACCGGCCAAGCCAGGGTCGTGTGCTGGGGTTGGCCATTGGGTTTGCGGGTGTGCTGTGGCTGGCGTGGGACAAGGCGGGTTTCAAGCCCGGCGCCCCCATCACCCGCACGGGCTTGGCGGTGCTTGCCTGCCTGACCGCCACCTTGCTTTATGGCTGGTCGGCCAGTTTCACCAAACGTTACCTCACTGGCGTACCACCCCTGGCATCTGCCACCGGCAGTCAACTTTCGTCGGCGCTGTTTCTGGCTGTGCCCGCCTGGTGGTTCTGGCCCAGCACCCTGCCCTCGGCCACCGCGTGGACGGCGGTGGGCCTTCTGGCGGTTCTGTGCACGGGCTTGGCCTATGTGATGTACTTCCGTTTGATCTCACGCATAGGGCCTGCCAACGCCATCACCGTCACGTTCTTGATCCCGGTGTTCGGCGTGTTGTGGGGCTGGCTCTTCTTGAGCGAAAAAATCACCTCTGCCATGGTGCTTGGATGTGTGGTGATCGTGATGGGAACTGCACTGGCCACAGGGTGGCTGCGCTGGCCTGTGAAGCCCGTCAAACAAGGCGAATAGACTTCGGGCATGACCAGCCCTACTGCGACCTTACCGATCTCCTCCGAGCAGCCTGACACCAAAGGCAAAAAAATCCGCTCCCTCTCCGGGCTCGCGCCTTTTATCAGGCCCTACAGGGGCCGCATCGCCCTGGCGGTGCTTTTCTTGGTCTTGGCTGCCGCCAGCACCCTGGTGATGCCTTTGGCCTTGAAAGCACTGATCGACGAGGGCCTGATCGCAGCTGATCCTGGACAACGTGTCCTGGCCCTGCGCGAACACTTCCTGGCCTTGTTTGCTGTGGGCGCTGCACTGGGTGTGTTTTCTGCTGCCCGGTTTTACATGGTGAGCTGGCTGGGCGAACGCATCACCGCCGATTTGCGCAACGCCGTTTACGCCCATGTGCTGCGCCAAAGCCCCCAGTTTTTTGAAAGCACACAAACCGGCGAGGTGCTGTCGCGCCTGACCACCGACACCACCCTCGTGCAAACCGTGGTGGGCTCCAGCCTGTCCATGGGCCTGCGTAATGCGGTCATGGGCATTGGTGCTATGGGCATGTTGATTTTCACCAACCCTTATGTGATGTCCCAAGTGCTGGGCATTTTGGTGTTGGTGGTACTGCCGTCTGTCTTTTTTGGCAAGCGGGTGCGCAAACTCAGCCGCGCCAGCCAAGACCGGGTCGCCGATTCAAGCGCCATCGCAGCCGAAGTGCTCAATGCCATTCCCACGGTGCAAAGCTACAGGCAAGAAAAACTGGAAGCGACGCGGTTTGATGAATCCACCCGCAATGCCTTCCTCACCGCTGTCAAACGCACCCGCATGCGTTCGTTTTTGGTGGCTTTCGTCATCACCGCGACTTTTGGTGCGTTGCTGTGGGGCTTGTACCAAGGCACGCAGGCGGTGCTGCAAGGACGTATCACGGCGGGGCATTTGGGACAAACCGTGGTGTACGTGATCATCCTCGTCGGCAGCGTGGCGGTGCTGGCCGAGGTGTATGGCGACTTGCTGCGTGCAGCCGGCGCCACCGAACGGTTGATGGAGCTGCTGGCGGCACGGTCACCCATCGAATCACCCGCGCATCCGGTCGCCCTGCCCCCAAGCACGGGCGGCGCAAGGCTCGCTTTTGACAAGGTGACCTTCCACTACCCGTCACGCCCGGCCACAGCCGCGCTGCGCGATTGCAGCTTCACGGTGGAGCCCGGCCAGACCGTGGCATTGGTGGGCCCGAGCGGTGCAGGTAAAACCACGGTGTTTCAGCTGCTGCTGCGCCTGTATGACGCCAACCAGGGCCGCATCAGCGTCAACGGTGCGTCGGTCAAAGAGCTTGCTTTGAATGATTTGCGCGAGGTGATCGGCATCGTGCCGCAAGACAGCGTGGTGTTTTCCAACAACGCCATGGAGAACATTCGGTATGGCTCACCGAATGCCAGTGATGAACAAGTGATTCAAGCCGCCAAAGCGGCCTTCGCCCACGACTTCATCACCGCTTTGCCCAACGGTTACCAAACCTTTTTGGGCGAACGAGGCGTGCGCCTCAGTGGAGGGCAGCGCCAACGCATCAGCATTGCCCGCGCCATCTTGAAGAACCCACCGCTTTTGTTGTTGGACGAAGCCACCAGTGCCCTGGACGCTGAAAGTGAACGCATGGTGCAAGCCGCGCTAGAGCAGGCCATGCGCCACCGCACCACCCTCGTCATCGCCCACCGTTTGGCCACCGTGCAAACCGCGGACAAGATCGTGGTGCTTGAGGCTGGGCAGATCGTGGATGTCGGCACACACGCCGAGCTGCTGGCTCGCGGCGGCCTTTATGCGCGTCTTGCAGCGCTTCAGTTTGATGAGAAGTCGGAGCCCGTTCCATCTGCAACCTGACGGAAGGCGTGGGGTTTCATTTGAGGATGAACGCGGGCTACTTCAAGTCTGGCGTTTTGCACTGCTCTGGTTTGCCGTCTTTGAATGAGGCCGAAACAGCAATGGGCGTTTGATTGCCGCCCAAAATCAGCAAGTAGGCCTGTCCATCCAGACACACCTTGCGAAACCGCCAGGCTTGCACCAAACCTTCTACCCTGATGTCCTCCAGCACCACACTGTCCATGCTCAGTGTGCGTTCCGGTGCGGCCCAGGTCGGGCTGAATGACAGGGCGAGCAACGAAACGAGCAGTCGAGCTTTCATCGGGTGCTTCCTTTTTCGGACAAATCTTGTTTCCACGCGAACGCCCAACCGCCGCGTGGCACAGCTCATTCGTGGGGGAGATTGAACACCTTGGCCTCCAGACTCAACCACTCGCGTGCGTGGTCGGGCAAGGTTGGTGGTTTCACCTCAACGCCAAATCGGTCTTGAAACTGCTGCCACAACAAACTGCTCGGGATGATGCCTTTGCCTTTGCGCACGCCTGCCCCCTTGAGCAAGCCCTTGGCCGATACCGCCCCAGAGGCCTGCACAAAGACGAATGAGAACACATGCCACTGGCCGTCTGTTCCCAGGTAACGCAAGCGCAGTGTGTATTTGGCAAACGGGTTGAGCGAGCGGCGGTAGGTGATGAGAGCTCCGCCTGTCATCAAGTGCCCACCCAAGCTGCGAATCGCCTTCATGAAACCAGACCGGACCACGGCCTCGACGATGCCCAGGTCCAACACCGTCATGAAGCGCCCATTGTTCATGTGGCGGTTCAGGTCCAAGTCGTTGGGTAGCACCCGAAGTTGCAACTCAATTGGATCTTGCATGCCCAACTTGGCGCGAAAGTGGGCGCCGATGTAAATCCAAAACAAACGCAAATACAAACTCACCTGACACGCTCCCGGTTTTCTGCCTTGAGTTGCTCGCCCAATACATCCCACACCCAACCACAACGCCGAAGTGCTTGAATCGTCCACCACCCCGGATCGGGCTGCGCCCAGCCGTGGCCAAAACGCGCATGGGTGGGCGCATGGTGGTGGTTGTTGTGCCAGCACTCCCCAAAGGTCACAGCGGCGAGCCAGTGGTTGTTGGTGCTGAAATCACCGGTGTCGTGTGGCCGCGAGCCAAAGCTGTGGCAGACCGAGTTGATGGCCCAAATGAATTGCGTCATCAACACCATGCGCAGCACGCCACCAAAGTAAAAACCCACCGCGGCACCGGCGGCGCCGCCTGTCCACCACCAGCCCAAGCCGGTCGGCAGCATCAAACCCAACAACATGCAATGAACATAGGCTGCGTTCACGCGCCTGACCAAGGGATCGGCTAGTAAATCAGGCACATAACGTGTTGGCATGGGCACCGCATGGTGGGTTGCCCACAGGAAGTGGCTGTGCCAGAACGCCCGCCATGCCGATGGCTTGGCTTGCCCGCCAGCCGGCAACGCCCGAATTGAAGGCGAGTGGGGGTCTCCGGGCCAATCGGCGAAGGAATGGTGGCGGCGGTGCAGTGCTGTCCAGTAGGTGACCGGCCCTTGCCCTGCCATTTGCCCCACGGTGGCCATCAGCGCGCGCAACCAGGGTTTGGCACGGAACGCCCGGTGTGCGAAATGGCGGTGAAACCCCACCGAAATACCCAGGCATCCCACCAGGGCACCCATCAGCATGAAACTCGCGGTGGCCAAAGGCCAATCGATGTCTGCGGGCAAGTAGAGCGGGCCTGCAAGCGCCAGCAACAGCGGCAACACCACCGTCACCCATGAATGCCAAACCTGGGCTCGTTGCATGTCCGGTGACGACAGCACCCAGCGATCGGCATCCGGTTGTGCAGACCCTGCGTGGTGGCTAGGTGCGGCCATTGGACGACCCCAGCACCATGACCGCATCCACTCGGCCAGAAGCAACTGCCTTGCTCATCATCATGTCGCAGCCACCGTAGCGTCGACTGAAACTGCAAACCCATGCTGAAAGCTCAGTTCAAAAAAGCAGACGCTCCCTGAGCCCGTCATGCCGACATTCATTTCTGGGCCTGCTGGTTGAAGATGTACAGCGCAATCGCGTTGATGGTCTCCATATCGGCAAACACTTCTTTCTGATTCGCAATCTCAACGCCAAAGGTGTCTTCAACCTCGAACACCAATTCGCCAAACCCCAAAGAGTCGACGCCTTGTTCACGAAGTGAGACGTCTCTGAGCATGTCTGAGGGCTGTTTGCCCACGCTTTTGGCAGTGATTTCAGCCAGTTGCTGGGCGATGGATTCAATCGTGATGGGTGTCATGGGAAAGCGGTGTAATCGTGACCAGTAAGGCTGTTTCGACAGCGGACGCATGTTATGGCGTGCCAACCAAGGATTTGCATCGAATCGAAAAAATGCAACTTCCCAGGGTTCACATATTCGTGTCGTTTTGTGACGCTCAGCAGCAAGCACGATGCGTACCATATGCGCAGGGCCAGACGTTTGCAAAGACCAGTCCCTAAAATAACGCGATGCACGCCCTCACCCCCCCCCCAACACAACGCCCCGTTCGCTCTCAGTACGAAGATTTCATGCGCCATGTTTTGACGCATGGCGTAGAAAAAGGCGACCGCACAGGTACCGGCACACGCAGCGTGTTTGGGCACCAAATGCGCTTCAATTTGAACGAAGGTTTTCCGCTGGTCACCACCAAAAAGGTGCACCTGAAGTCCATCATTTTGGAGTTGCTTTGGTTTTTGCGCGGCGACAGCAATGTGGCCTGGCTGCAAGAGCGCGGCTGCACGATTTGGGACGAATGGGCCCCCCCCAGTGGTGACCTGGGGCCGGTTTACGGTGTGCAGTGGCGCAGTTGGCCCACGCCCGACGGCGGACACATCGATCAAATTGCCGAGGTCGTCAAGCAGCTCAAAACCAACCCCGACTCTCGCCGCATCATCGTGAGCGCCTGGAATGTGGCCGACCTACCCCGCATGGCGCTGATGCCCTGCCACGCGTTTTTCCAGTTTTATGTTGCGCCAGCCACCACGCCGAGTGGGCGAGGCCAACTGAGTTGCCAGCTTTACCAGCGCAGCGCTGACATTTTTCTGGGCGTGCCCTTCAACATTGCCAGCTACGCCCTGCTGACCCACATGCTGGCGCAGCAGTGTGATTTGGATGTGGGCGACTTTGTCTGGACGGGCGGCGATTGCCACATATACAGCAACCACCATGAGCAGGTGGCACTGCAACTGTCACGCGAGCCGCTGCCCTACCCGACGCTGCACATCAAACGGCAACCCGCATCCATTTTTGACTACGAGTTTGACGACTTCGAGGTGCACGACTACCAGCACCACCCCGCCATCAAAGCGCCGGTGGCGGTTTGAAGAATTTTCAAGCAAGTCGTCATTCCCGCGAAAGCGGAAATCCACAGACGGACTGGGTCGGCTGCAACCGCGTCGTTGACGCACACCGACTGGATTGCCGCTTTCGCGGCAATGACAAGACAACACCTTTTGTGTTGATAACCCGCCGCCATCGCCCATGCTGACCCGCCGCCAGCTCGTCACCCTGGCCCTGCTGACCCTGATGTGGGGCATCAACTGGCCGATGATGAAGTACAGCCTGCGCGAACTCTCGCCGCTGTACTTTCGGGCCATCACGATGACAGGCGGTGCGATCGGCCTCTATGTGTTTTTTCGCTGGCGCGGTGTCGCCATGAATTTGCCTCGTTCGGAAATCACACGCATCGCCTGGTTGGCCTTACCCAACATCCTCGGTTGGCATTTTTTCTCCATCATCGGCTTGCAAGCCCTGGCCTCAGGACGTGCCGCCATCCTGGGTTTCACGATGCCCGTGTGGACGGTGTTGCTGGGCGTGTTGGTGCTCAAACAAGACTTGAGTCCGCGCGTGCTGCTCAGTGTGGTGGCTGCAGCGACGGCCGTTGCTTTGCTGTCCGCCCAAGAACTCACCCAACTCGCAGGCAAACCGCTGGGGGTGTTGTGGATGCAACTGGCGGCCATCAGCTGGGCCACCGGTACGTTGATGATGCGCCGCACGACCACACAACTGCCTACAGAAGCAGTCACCGTGTGGATGATGCTGATGGGTGCAGTGTTTTTTTGGTGTGTGGCCCCCTTGCTGGAGGCCACACCTCAACCCGCCCACTTCAGCACCGGCTTGTGGTTATCGCTGCTGTATGGGGTGGTGCTGAACTACGGTTACGCCCAAGTGATTTGGTTTGGCATGGCGCGCAACCTGCCGCCTGCGGCGAGCGCGTTCTCGGTGATGGCGGTTCCGCTGGTGGGCACCCTGTCAGCGACCTTGATCGTCGGTGAGGTGCCGCGCCCCTTGGACTGGGTGGCGGCCGCTTGTATCATGGTGGCCATTGGCAGTGCGCTGCTGCCAAAACGTGCGGCTTAAATCAGGTCTTTTTGGCAAGCGCATGCACCACATCAGGTGGCGCCTGCACCAGTTCAATCAACACGCCCTCCCCACCCAAAGGAAACTCGTCGTTGCCTTTGGGGTGGATGAAACAAATGTCGTGCCCCGCTGCACCCTTGCGTATGCCGCCAGGCGCAAAACGCAAGCCTTGTGCTGACAGCCATTGCACCGCTGCGGGCAAATCGTCCACCCACAGGCCCACGTGGTTCAGCGGCGTGGTGTGCACAGCGGGTTTCTTGTCCGGATCCATGGGCTGCATCAAATCCACCTCGACGGCGTGTGGGCCGTGCCCCAGTGTGCAGATGTCTTCGTCCACGTTTTCACGTTCACTCGAAAAATGGCCTGTGACTTCCAGGCCAAGCAAATCCACCCACAGCTGTTTGAGTCGGGATTTTTCTTCACCACCAATGGCCACTTGCTGGATGCCCAGCACGTGAAAAGGTCTGCTTGTCATGGACTGTGTCCTTAAAGAAGAGAGTTCAGGCTGCACGTAAGACGTCGATGTTGACCGTGTGCTTCAGCCAGGTTTCATTGTTCGGCCCGCGCAGCGCCATGGTCATTTGGCCGGTCGTCCAGTCCATGTCGATGGTGCCAAAGTGGAGTTCTCCCACCACACCACCCAAACGGTTGGGGCCCGCTTCGGAGGCGTTCGTCCACGCATGGGTCAAGCCGCTGGAGGTGAGCTCCAGCAAGGGATAGGGCACTTGCCGGGTCTCCTGGTACAGCGCACCAATGTGCCGGTCACCAGAAAGAAACACCACCCCTCGCGCTCTGGTGCGGACAATCAAGTCGAATAACCGCTGGCGCTCCAGCGGCAAGTTGCCCCAGCGTTCCCAGCCGTGGCCCTCGGCGAGAACTTGAATGCTGGAGACGATGAGCCTGAGCTGAGCGTCCTCTTGAAGCTGCGCTTGCAGCCAGGCCCATTGCGCAGGTCCCAGCATGGTTTTGGTAGCGGCTTGGTCGGGCAAATAACGTTCTTTGCCCGCTGCACCGCGTTGGTCGCTGGGTTTCAGATCCGACCGAAACCACCGCGTGTCCAGCATGATGATCTGAACCCGTTGGCCGATAGGACCCCACATCGTCGCGCTGTAAACCCCCTCACGTTGTCGGATGGGGGCGGTCGCAGGCACATCCCAGAATTTCATAAACTCAGTTTTGCTGGCTTCTTTGTGCGCAAAGCCCGCGCCCCCATCGTTCAGACCATAGTCGTGGTCATCCCAAGTGGCCATGCAGGGAACGGTTTGTCGCAAGCGCGCGAAGGCGGGTGACAAGGCTTGTTGTGCATAGGCTTGGGCCAGACGGGCAGCCGACCAAGGTTGTTCGCTGGCATAGACGTTGTCGCCCGCAAACAAAAATGCATCGGGACGGCTGTCCAGAACCGCATGCCAGATGTGTTGGGGTTTGTTTTGGTCGTTGCAGGACCCAAAGGCGATGCGGCGCAGTGCGACATCGTTTTGTGGCGGCCAGCGGTGGTGCACAGGGCCCACCGCCTGGCATCCCGCCAAGGCGACGGTTCCCGCAAGCAGGGTTCTGCGTTTCACGGCCCACGCTCTCAAGCAAAACGCAGAATCACCTGATCCACCGCCAGGCTTTCTCCTTGATGGGCGGACACCTCCGCCACCACGGCGTCTTGTGTCGCCACCAGGATGTTTTCCATCTTCATCGCCTCGATCACGGCCAACTTTTCGCCCGCCAGCACTTTTTGCCCGACCTTGACGGCAACATCCCGCAACAAACCCGGCATGGGCGAGACCAAAAACTTGGACATGTCGGGCGGCGACTTGAACAACATCCGCTTGGACAAAGCAGCCGCACGCGGGCTCAGCACCTTGGCCTCGATTTGCGCGCCGTTGTGGCCCACGCGGTAGGCCAACCCCCTACGTTCCACCTGCGCACAGATGGGCTGGCTGTTGATCCGTGCATGCAACACGGTGTCGCGCAGGGCGCTGTAAAAGGCCACGCGGTAGGTTTGTTTCTCTACCGTCACCACCATGGCGTCGCCGTCCAGGTGCATCTGAACCGGCAGGTGCTCAGTTTGGCCTTGGCCCAAGTCGGTGACGACCACAAACGCCTGCCCCGCCTGTACCGCATGGCCGACCAGTTGTCCGGTGATGCCACTGGCACGTCGTCTGTGCATGCCATGAAATGCCGCGGCCAGCACCCGCAGCAGCACAGGCGTGTCGTGGCGCACCATGCTGGCGGTAAAACCTTGGCCGAAATGTTGGGCGATGAAGCCCGTGTTGAAGCGCCCCGCCACGAACTCCGGGTGGGCGAGCAGCGCGGCTTGGAAGGGAATGTTGGAGTGAATGCCACGAATGACAAAAGCATTCAGTGCCTCACGCATGCGGGCGATGGCGTCCTGCCGGTCGCGGCCATGAACGATGAGCTTGGCGATCATCGAGTCATAGTGCATGGAAATTTCACTGCCCTCCACCACGCCGGTGTCCACGCGCACACCGCCATGCACAACCCCATTGCCCGCCGACGCAGGACCTGTGGCTTTGTGGGCCTCAGGGCTGCCACCCGGTGGCGGCAGTGTTTCAACAGGTGGCTGAAACTTCACCAAACGGCCGATGGATGGCAGAAACCCGCGTTCGGGGTCTTCCGCATTGATGCGGCACTCCATGGCCCAGCCGCGCCGTTGAACCTGGGCCTGGGTGAACGACAGGGGCTCTCCGGCTGCCACCCGGATCATCTGTTCCACCAGGTCCAACCCGGTGATGCACTCCGTCACAGGGTGCTCCACCTGCAAACGGGTGTTCATCTCCAGAAAGTAAAAACTCTGGTCTTTGCCGACCACAAACTCCACCGTGCCCGCGCTTTGGTAGTTCACCGCCTTGGCCAAGGCCACCGCTTGCTCGCCCATGGCTTTGCGCGTTGCCTCGCTGATGAAGGGTGATGGGGCTTCTTCAATCACCTTTTGATGCCGACGCTGAATGGAGCATTCGCGCTCGTTCAGGTAGACCACATGGCCTTGGGAGTCACCCAGGATCTGAATCTCAATGTGGCGCGGTTCTTCTACGAATTTTTCGATGAACACCCGGTCGTCGCCAAAACTGTTACGCGCTTCGTTTTGGCAACTGGTGAATCCGTCAAAGGTTTCTTTGTCGCTGTAGGCGACGCGCAAGCCCTTGCCGCCACCACCCGCGCTGGCTTTGATCATCACCGGGAATCCAATGTCCTTGGCGATTTGGACCGCCTG
>Ga0315907_10007510_pt1 | contig 11354 bp, 6 predicted proteins | sample LakEriMetagenome_3_FD_203525 | JGI IMG/M metagenome (GOLD analysis project Ga0315907, IMG submission 203525) | Freshwater fungal communities from buoy surface, Lake Erie, Ohio, United States - Buoy 12 MA123 | ecosystem: Environmental > Aquatic > Freshwater > Lake > Lake biofilm | place: USA...
AATTTTGTAGTTGTTAAAGAAAAAGCTGCTTCATTACTATCATTCAATAAAGGTACTTCAACACAAACCTATCCAAGTTCATTAATGGGTTCTATCGCTTTACTGCGTCAAACCTATTTAGACGCGGCTTGGTATAAGAACAATCCTGCTGCTACTGGCTTACAAGGTGATGGCGTAAACATTACACTTCAGTCATTTAATAACAATATGTCACTTCCTCAAATTTTTGATCCTGCAGATAGAGGCGCTGGTGACGTTTGGGGCGTAATGCGCGCAGACCGTATTGGTGATGAGTTTGGTGTACAATATATTATTAAAGCAACCGGTAAAGAATACCAAAGAATTAAAGAAGTGGCTGCAACAAAAGCGCCACTAATTGTAAACTTAAATTTCCCAGTGGCTATGGATGTGGAAGATCCTGCAGATGCAAGACTTGTTTCATTACAAGATATGAAGCACTGGGAACTAGCGCCAACCAACCCGGGTGCAATTGAAAAAGCAGGTATTCCGTTTTGCTTAACAAGTTCAGATTTAAGAGATGCTAAATCATTTTTATCGAGCGTAAGAAAAGCAATTGAAAACGGTTTATCAGAAAAAGCAGCGATGGACGCACTTACAAAAACACCTGCAACTTGGTTTGGTGTATATGATAAAGTGGGTAGCATTGAAGCAGGTAAATTAGCCAACTTTATAATCACAACAGGTCCTGTATTTGCAGAAAAAACAACCTTATTACAAAACTGGGTACTCGGAGAAAAGCACGCTGTTAACGAATCTGCGTGGACAAGCGTAAATGGTAATTATACCCTTACTTTAAATACAGCAACACCACAAACATTTGCTTTCGAAATTAAAAGTAACAACAGCGCAACCGTTATTGCAAAAGATACGGTAGCTGCAACATTTAGTTACGATGGTAAAGTGGTGAAGTTTTCTTTTGCTCCAGAAAAACGTTCTCGTAACAATATTAGATTTACCGGTTTTAATGCAGGTAATACTTTTAATGGTACAGCGCAAGATGCTGAGGGAAATAATTTTACTTGGACTGCTGTATATGCTTCTGCATCTAAGCCGGACACTGCTTCAAATGCAGGTGGCCGTGGCCGTATGGGTGCAGGTGGATTTGGCGGTGGCGCTGGCAAATTAGGAAAAGTGACTTTTCCTATGATGGGCTTTGGAGTAGATTCTTTAGCGACCAACGCACAAGCTTATTTAATTAAAAACGCTACTGTTTGGACTTCAGAAAAAGAAGGCATTTTACAACAAACAGACGTACTCGTTAAAAACGGTAAGATTGCTAAAGTGGGCAAAAACTTATCGGACGCAAGCGCAAAAATTATTGATGCTACCGGCAAACACGTAACCGCAGGTATTATTGATGAGCACTCGCATATTGCTTCTGCTTCTACCAACGAAGGTGGACAAAGCGTAACATCAGAAGTACGTATTCAGGATAATATCAACCCAGACGATATTGATATTTACCGTCAATTAAGTGGTGGTGTTACAACCTCTCACATTTTGCACGGTTCTGCAAATACCATTGGTGGTCAAACGCAGTTAATTAAATTAAGATGGGGTGCAGATGACGCGGGCTTATTATTTAAAGGCGCCGATCCATTTATCAAATTTGCACTTGGTGAAAACGTAAAACGTACGTCTTCTACTCAAGGTAACAACCGTTACCCAGACACCAGAATGGGCGTAGAACAAGTGTTAAACGATGCATTTGCAAGAGCAAAAGCCTACGAAGCAGCACTTGCAAAAAACCCTACCACTAGACGCGATTTAGAATTAGACGCGCTTGTAGAAATCATGAATAAAAAACGTTTTATCACTTGTCACTCTTATGTGCAAAGTGAAATTACGGCAACTATGCGCGTTGCAGAAAAGTATGGTTTTAAAATAAACACATTCACGCATATTTTAGAAGGCTATAAAGTAGCTGATAAAATGAAAGCGCACGGTGTAGCTGCATCAACGTTTTCTGATTGGTGGGCTTACAAAGTGGAGGTTACAGATGCCATCCCTTACAACGCTGCTATCATGACAAAAGTTGGTTTAAATGTTGCGATCAATTCTGATGATGCAGAAATGGCGCGCCGCTTAAATCAAGAAGCTGCAAAGAGTGTAAAATATGGTGGTTTAACAGAAGAAGAAGCGCTTAAAATGGTTACGATCAACCCTGCAAAAATGTTACACGTTGATAGCAAAGTAGGAAGTATCAAAGCCGGTAAAGACGCTGACCTTGTAGTATGGAGCGATAATCCATTAAGTATATATGCAAAAGCAGAAAAAACAATGGTAGATGGTATCGTTTATTTTGACCGCGAAAAAGATGCTCAAATGCGTAAGCAAGTGCAAGCAGAACGCAGCCGTTTAATTGCTAAAATGGCCGGCGAAAAAAGAGCGGGCAGACCAACAGTACCAGCTGCTCCAAGCTTTAAAGAAGTGCATATTTGCAACGACCACTCACATAAATTAGGTATGCTTGAAATAGAAGGTGATGAATTAGAAGCAAACCAAAACGATAACAAATAAACTGTAGCGACATGAAAAAAATAATAGTTACACTTAGCGCGCTCGTATCATTCACTGCTGCAGTATTTGCACAAGATGATGTTTACCCAGCCGCAAAACAAAATAAAAAAACAGCCATTGTGGGTGCTACCGTGCACGTAGGTAATGGACAAGTTATAGAAAACGGAACCGTTGTTTTTGACAATGGAAAAATTGTGTATGCGGGTGACGCAGCAGCTGCGCCTAAGGCAGAAAACACCATTGATGCAAAAGGCAAACAGGTATATCCGGGTTTAATTTTACCCTCTTCTAATTTGGGCTTACAAGAAATTTCAGGCGTTAGAGGTAGCACCGATATCAATGAAATTGGTGAGTTTAACCCAAGTGTACGTAGCATCGCAGCGTATAAAGCAGAGTCTGTTATTATCAACACCCTAAGGTTAAATGGTATTTTACTTGCACACACCATTCCTGGCGGCCAACTTATTGCTGGTCAATCATCGGTGGTGCAATTAGATGCATGGAACTTTGAAGACGCAGCGTACAAAACAGATATGGGTATGCATTTTTACATGCCTAGCTTAATATCTAGAGGTGGTGGACGCGGCTTTGGACGTGGCTTTGGTGGCGCTCCAGCAGGAGACCCTATCAAAGAAGCATTGGATAAAATCGAAAGCGTAAAAGCCATTTTTAGAGAAGCAAAAGCTTATCATCAAAAAGGCGCTGACAAACAAATCAATTTAAAATTAGAAGCAACCAAAGGTTTATTTGACCGTACACAAAAATTATTTGTGCATTGCGATCAAGTAAAACAAATGATCGTTGCTATTGATTTTGTAAAAGAATTTGGTTTTGATGTAGTACTTGTAGGTGCGAGCGAAAGCTGGCAAATTGCTGATTTATTAAAAGCCAACAATATTGCTGTAATCTTAACACAAGAACATAGTTTACCTACCAGCGATGATGATGATATCGATCAACCTTATAAAGCTGCAAGCGCTTTACAAAAAGCCGGCGTATTGTTTTGCTTAAATGATGACGATCCTCAAAACCGTGGTAGAAACCTAATGTTTAACGCTGGAACCGCTGCTGCATATGGTTTAGGTAAAGAAGGTGCTCTTCAGGCCATTACCTTAAATGCTGCTAAAATTTTAGGTGTTGCTGATAAAACAGGCACCCTAGAAGTGGGTAAAGACGCTAACATTGTTATCAGCGAAGGCGACATTTTAGACATGAAGTCTAGCATTGTTACCGATGCTTTTATACAAGGCCGCGCGGTTGCTATAACAAGCAAACACAAGCAGTTGTATGAGCGTTACAAACACAAATACGAGATTAAATAAAGAGTTCAAACCCTTATCAAAACCCTGGCTAAACGCCGGGGTTTTTTGTAACTTTACGCCATGGCTAAAAAACTTTTTTTGTTGGATGCGCTTGCCCTTATTTATAGAGCGTATTATGGACTGATCAGAAATCCACGCATTACTTCTAAAGGAAAAAATACCAATGCACAATTTGGATTTACCAATACCCTCATTGATTTAATCAACAAAGAAAAGCCAACGCATATTGCCGTTTGTTTTGATACACACGCACCCACCGAAAGGCATACAGACTTTACGGAATACAAAGCCAATAGACAAGAAGCTCCCGAAGATTTAATTGACTCTATTCCTGAAATTCAGCGCATTATCAGGGCTTTTAATATTCCGGTAATGGAACTCGATGGTTATGAGGCAGATGACGTAATTGGGACCCTTGCTTGGCAGGCCGCAGACAAAGGTTACGAAGTATACATGGTAACCCCAGACAAAGATTATGGCCAGTTACTGATTCATCCGGGCGTATATATGTACAAGCCCCCATTTATGGGTAACGCCGCAGAAATTTTAGACGCTCAAAAAATTTGTGAGAAGTGGGATATCGCCCGCGTAGAGCAGGTGGTAGACATGCTAGGTTTAATGGGCGACGCCGTAGATAATATTCCGGGTATTATGGGCGTGGGTGAAAAAACAGCAGCTAAACTTTTAAAAGAATACGATACCCTCGAAAACGTACTAGCCAATGCGCATAATATTAAAGGTGCGATGGGAGAAAAAATTAGAAAGGGTGTAGACGACGCCATCATGAGCAAGAAGCTCGCAAAAATAATTACCGACGTTCCTGTAAGTTTTCATGAAGAAGATTTTGCACTCTCTCCTATTAACAAAGAAGCCCTCGCAGAAATTTTTGTAGAGCTCGAATTTAAAACACTCGGCAAAAGAATTTTAGGTGACGATTTCAACGCTTATATGCCGGCGCCTGAAGGCGTTCAAACAGATTTGTTTGGCAACGAAGTGGTAGCAGCGCCTTCTAAAAAATCAAGCGTAGCAAACGCTGTGTCGAGTGCGGGTTCTATGGAAGCGGCAGAAGCCGTGGGCAACGCCGGAGAGGAAGCAGAACAGCGCGGAATGATTGCTGATAAAAACATTACCAATACACCGCACTATTATATTTGTGTAGAAACAGAAGCTGCATTAAAATCACTTGAGGAGCAGTTACTAACTGCCACCGAAATTTGTTTTGATACCGAAACCACCGGAACCGATGCCAACAATGTAGAGCTTGTTGGATTTAGTTTTTCTGAAAAACCAGGACAGGGTTATTATATTCCTTGCCCACCAGATGAAGCGGGTGCAAAAAAAATGCTTTCTTATTTTGACAAAGTATTTGCAAAACAAGACCTCGTACTAATTGGACAAAACATAAAATACGATTTACTCGTACTAAAATGGTATGGCGTAGTTCCTGCAAATAAACTTTTTGATACCATGCTTGCGCACTATGTAATTGAGCCAGAAGGCAGGCGCAGTATGGATTTACTCAGTGCTCAATATTTAGGATACGAGCCCGTACATATAGAAGCCCTCATTGGAAAAAAGGGAAAAAATCAGGGCAGCATGCGTGATGTGGCGGTAGAACAAATTACCGAATACGCTGGTGAAGACGCCGATATTACACTTCAATTAAAACAAGTTTTTGTTCCTTTATTAAAAGAAAAAGAAGTTGAGCGCGTTTTTGAAAATGTAGAAAATCCACTCGTGCGTGTACTTGCCGATATGGAATTTGAAGGCGTTAAAATTGACAATAACTTTTTAAACGAATACAGCAAATTATTAGAAGTAGACGCCAAGCAGTTTGAAGAAAATGTGTATGCAGCAGCGGGTGTGCGTTTTAATTTAGCATCACCCAAACAATTGGGTGAAGTTTTATTTGACAAACTAAAGCTAGATCCTAAAGCAAAAAAAACTAAAACGGGTCAGTACGCTACCGGCGAAGATGTGCTTCTAAAATTATCCAACCAGCATAAAATTGTTGATGATATTTTAGGATTTAGAGAGCTTACTAAATTAAAATCTACGTATGTAGATGCGCTTCCGCTCATGATCAATCCAAAAACCGGACGCGTGCATACCAGTTATGCGCAGGCGGTGGCGGTAACGGGTCGATTAAGTAGCACGAATCCCAATTTGCAAAACATTCCTATCAGAACAGCGCGCGGTAGAGAAATCAGAAAAGCCTTTATTCCTCGTGAGCCGGGTCGCATTCTAATGAGTGCTGACTATTCTCAAATAGAACTCCGCATAGTGGCAGCTATTAGTGGCGACCCTAATATGTGCGCTGCTTTTAAAGCCGGTATTGACATCCATACCGCCACTGCTGCCAAAGTATATGGCGTAGAAGTAGCCGATGTAACCAAAGAAATGCGCTACAAAGCCAAGAGTGTCAACTTTGGAATCATTTATGGACAGGGTGCTTTTGGGCTTGCCGATAATTTGGGTATCTCTAGAACCGAGGCCAAAGAAATCATTGACAACTACAAAAAAGAGTTTCCAAATATCCAGGGCTATATGGACGAGCAAGTGGCCCTTGCCAAAGAAAAAGGCTATGTAGAAACCCTCATGGGCCGTAAGCGTTGGTTAAAGGACATCAATAGTAGCAATTTTACCGTTCGTGGTTTTGCAGAGCGTAACGCCATCAACTCTCCTATTCAGGGTACTGCTGCCGACATGATTAAGTTAGCCATGATTAAAGTGCACGCACAAATGGGTGCTGGTAACTGGGGGTCTAAAATGATTTTACAAGTACACGATGAACTTGTATTTGACGCGGTCCCAGAAGAAGCGGATGCATTAGAAAAATTGATTATCGAATGTATGACCACGGCTTTACCTTTGCCAAATGGCGTTCCAGTAGAAGCCGAAGTAGGAAAAGGCAACAACTGGTTAGAAGCACATTAATTGAAAATATTCATGATTGCACAACTTTTAGCATTACGCTGGGATATTATGCCAGAAGCCTTTTTAAAAATTGGCTCACGCTATTTTTTATTTGCAGCACTTTCTTTTGTTATTTTTTATATTGTTTTTAAGCAACAATTATTCTATAAAAAAATTCAAAAGCGTTTTCCAAAAGTTCCAGACTATTTGCGTGAAGCAGGGTTTTCATTAACCACCATGCTCATCTTTAGTTTCCTAATCATGCTATTAAATTCGTCACCCATAGCTGAGCATACAACGCGCTATAAAAATATTAGTGATTACGGATGGGGGTATTATTTTTTAGCTTTTCCCATCATGTTTGTACTACATGATTTTTATTTTTATTGGGTACACCGTCTGATGCACCACAAAACACTGTTCAAATATGTGCACCTCGTGCATCACCGCTCTACTAACCCATCTCCTTGGGCTGCGTATGCTTTTCATCCGATAGAATCGGTATTAGAGCACGGCATTGTGGTACTGTTTTATTTTATCATGCCCATTCATATTACACAGCTAGCTATTTTCTTTTTGTTCTCTATTGTGTACAATGTGTACGGGCACTTAGGCTACGAATTATATCCAGCAGGTTTTCACAAAACTAAAATTGGAAAATGGATTAATACCTCTACCAATCATAATCAGCACCATCAATATTTTACAGGTAATTACGGGCTCTATACACTTGTGTGGGACCGCCTCTTTAATACAATTCGCGCAGATTATGACGAGCGTTTTGTAGACGCTACTACGCGCAGTAAATAACTTATTTTTTCTTGTAAATAGGAACCGTACTACAAGGTTCGCCAAACATGATAGACTTTGTAACAGGTCTTAATTTGTTGGTAATGCTTACATATGCCGCTGCCGGAATTTGAATATCGCCACAGCCTTTTACCACAACTCTTTTATCGGTATAGTCTTCTGCGTTAATGGCTTCAATATTTTGAAGTAGTATCTTCTCTTGCAAAGCGGCTTCTGTTCCAAAAAACACCGTATTGGCATAAGGTGATAGTGCAGACGCAACCAGCATATATGCCCACATAGGGATTATCGCATCTGCAGAGCAGGTGACTGCAACATTGGCGTTTTGATACACCGTCCAATCAGTGGCGGTGAGCGCCGCTCTAAAATCTTTTTCTTTTAAAATGAGGCCCATAAACAAATGGTCCTTCACGTCAAAAACCAAAATTGGATTTGAAGGATAATATTTTTCTAGGTCTAAAGAAATTAAACCGCTCTCTTCTACTTTATTGATAATGGGTTCTGCCATAACAAAAAATTATCTGTTCATGCTCGCTAAAAACTCTTCGTTGTCTTTGGTACCACGCATGCGTTTTAATAATTCGTTCATTGCTTCATCAGTATTCATATCGTTGATGAACAAACGTAAAATATTCATGCGGCCTAGTACTTCTTTATCTAGTAATAAATCATCTCTACGTGTTGAAGAACCTACTAAATCGATAGCAGGGAAAATACGCTTGTTGGCTAGTTTGCGATCAAGCTGTAATTCCATATTACCAGTACCTTTAAATTCTTCAAAGATTACTTCGTCCATTTTAGAACCGGTTTCAATTAAGGCCGTTGCTAAAATTGTTAAAGAACCACCGTGCTCAATTTTACGCGCGGCACCAAAAAATTGTTTTGGTTTTAAGAGTGCATTCGCTTCCACACCACCACTTAATACTTTACCACTACTTGGCGCAACGGTATTATGTGCGCGTGCTAAACGTGTAATAGAATCTAATAAGATAACAACGTCATGACCGCACTCTACAAGGCGTTTTGCTTTTTGTAGTGCGATACCAGAAACCTTAACGTGCTTTTCTGCGGGCTCGTCAAAAGTAGAAGCAATCACTTCTGCTCTTACGCTACGCTCCATATCGGTAACTTCCTCTGGTCTTTCATCAATTAAAACCACCATCAAATAAACCTCTGGATGGTTTGCTGCGATTGCGTTTGCCACCTCTTTTAAAAGCATGGTTTTACCCACTTTTGGTTGCGCAACAATCAGTCCACGCTGACCTTTACCTATAGGGGTAAAGAGGTCAATAATACGCGTACTATAATTTGTTGGAGAGGTAAATAGGTTTAATTTTTCGTTCGGGAATAACGGCGTTAAATAATCAAATGGTACACGGTCACGCACTTCGTCGGGTCTTTTACCATTGATAAAATCAACTTTAATGAGTGCAAAATATTTTTCACCTTCTTTAGGAGGGCGAACAGCACCTTGCACGGTGTCACCAGTTTTTAAACCAAATAATTTTATTTGTGAAGGAGAAACATATACATCATCTGGTGATGATAAATAATTATAATCAGAAGAACGTAAAAAACCATACCCGTCAGGCATCATTTCTAAAACGCCTTCACCCTCAATCATTCCTTCAAACTCAATATTAAATACCGGTTCTTTTTTATGTGGTCTTGGTGGGTGTTGGCTTGGTGTTGTATTTTCTGGAGCCTGCGCTGCCTCTGCGTTTTCGGGCGCTTGTGCTGCTTCAGTATTTTCTGGAGCTGCCGCCGCTACTGCTGCAGGTGCTTCTGTTTTTTCTGGACGCTCAGGTCTTGGATTTGCTTTTTTAATAGGTCTCGCCTTTTGCATTGGCGCTGCCGCTTCTTCACTCATCACTTCCGCTTCTTCGGTACCATTACTTGTTTTTACAGTAACAGGCTTACGACCTTTTACGAGTGGCTTTTTTTTGCCATCATCTTTTGCAGACGCTTCGCTTACCGCTTGGCTATCTAATATTTTATAGATCAGCGCTTGCTTATCTAATTTTTTAAAACCTGTAATTTTTAAACCTTGTGCGATGTCTTGTAACGCTGGTAACAAAAGATCGTTTAATTGTAAAATGTCGTACATAAATAATTTGAAAATGAAATACTCTAGAATTGAGTTTAGGAATAACTAAAGAAAGGGTGATTTAAAATTTGATGGAAAGAAGATAACCTGAACTAGAGCAACTGAAGGCTCATCTGGCTTTGTTTCCATTGCAATGTTAGCACAAAAATCACAAACACCAATAAATATTGACCGAAATCACTGTTTTTAGCAATTAGAATTTATTCGTAAATCCTTAATAATGAACCAGATAAAGAAGTTTTATAAGCTTTTAGGGCTGTAGTTGCTGGTCCATTTAATACCGTACCCGCCGTATTAAAATTGGAGCCATGGCCTGGGCAATAAAAGCGGTTATTGTTAGCTTGGAATTCTAGTGTTACAGACTGGTGCGTACACAAAGAACTTACGGCAATGAGCATGCCCGAAGTGGTTTTAGCGATAATCACATTATTTGCGGTATCAACATAAAAGCCACCTGCGTTTTGTAACACATTGTAAGGTGAACTTGAAATATTGATGGTAAAATCTACGGGTTTGTTAGGATTGGGGTTTGGCGTGCTGCCACCGCCGGTATCACTAGATTTGGTACAAGAACCAAAACATCCCATCACTAGTAGCGCTGCGCCACTCATGCCCACTTGTTCGATAAAATCTTTTCTTTCCATGGTGTGATGATTTCGTGTGTTGAATTTAACAAACTTTAGGATAGAATGTTTGCTTGTTCTACAAACAAATTATCTTTGCAGCCATTATGTTTAACAAAAGAACAAAAATTAAGGCCCTTTTAACAGGCAGCCTTACCGGACAAACCGTAACCGCCATGGGTTGGGTACGTAGCTTTCGTAACAACCAGTTTATTGCCTTAAATGATGGTAGTACCAATCATAATATTCAGGTAGTAGCCGAATTAGGCTTACTCGACGATGCTACTTTAAAGCGCATTACAACGGGCGCTTCTTTAAAAGTAGAAGGCACACTGATTGAATCTTTGGGTAAAGGACAGTCTGTAGAAATAAAAGCAACTAGCGTAGAAATACTAGGTGATAGTGACGCGGAACAATATCCATTGCAGCCTAAAAAACACAGTCTTGAGTTTTTAAGAGAAATTGCACACTTGCGTTTTAGAACGAATACGTTTAGTGCTGTTTTCAGAATTAGACATGCACTAGCATTTGCAGTTCATCAGTTTTTTAATGAAAAAGGGTTTGTGTATTTGCACACGCCTATTATTACCGCAAGTGACGCAGAAGGTGCTGGTGAAATGTTTAGAGTAACTACATTACCGGTAGACGGTTCTGCACCAAAAACCGAAAGCGGCGATATCGATTTTACGCAAGATTTTTTTGGAAAAAGCACCAACCTAACCGTAAGTGGTCAACTCGAAGGAGAGCTAGGCGCCATGGCGTTTTCAGAGATTTATACCTTTGGTCCAACCTTTAGAGCAGAAAATTCAAACACCACAAGACACCTTGCAGAATTTTGGATGATTGAACCCGAAATGGCTTTTTGTGATATTGAAGACAACCAAAATTTAGCCGAAGAATTTATTCAGTACCTGATTAAATATGCGATGGAAAATTGCGCCGATGATTTGGCGTTTTTAGATCAGCGTTTAGCAGAAGAAGAAAAACAAAAACCAACAAACGAAAGACAAGAGTTTGGTTTAATTGAAAAATTAA
>Ga0315907_10007513_pt1 | contig 11354 bp, 8 predicted proteins | sample LakEriMetagenome_3_FD_203525 | JGI IMG/M metagenome (GOLD analysis project Ga0315907, IMG submission 203525) | Freshwater fungal communities from buoy surface, Lake Erie, Ohio, United States - Buoy 12 MA123 | ecosystem: Environmental > Aquatic > Freshwater > Lake > Lake biofilm | place: USA...
TGCGGTAATTCTTCCTGAGGGAACGGTTTCGATTAGTTTGGGAGAAGAAATAACGCTTCAGGTGAACGGAGCCGATCCCGATGAAACTGTGTCATGGTCTCCGTCGCAATATGTCGAAAATCCGAACCAGGTCAATACGCTAGCATATCCGGAAGAAACAACGGCCTTTCAAGTACTGGGAACCGTTGGAGAATGCCGACTTACGTCGGAGGTTATTGTAACTGTTACCGACCCCATTGACATTTATTCTGCTATTTCGCCGAATGGTGACGGCGTTAATGACAGTTGGAAAATTGGTAAGATAGAGCGTTTCGAAGCGTGCCAAGTAGAAGTATTCGATCGTTGGGGTCAAAGCGTTTTTAAGTCGGTTGGTTATGAAAGGCCTTGGGATGGAACTTTCAAGGGAAAGTACTTACCTACCGGACCCTATTATTATGTCATAGAGTTGAATTCACTGGATGTAACCATAGCTCCATTTACAGGTGTTGTAAGCATTGTTCACTAGAATGAGGAAATATCTGACAATACTGCTACTGGTTGCTACAACCGGTGCGTTGGCGCAGCAGCTTCCTCATTTTACATTTTTCACCTACAACTACATGCAGTATAATCCGGCTGTTGTGGGCACAGCTCCCTGCCTCGACTTAAAGCTTGGTTTACGCAGACAATGGAGGGGCATGGAAGGCGCACCAACAACTTCTTTCGTGAACGTACACGGAAAGGTTGGTAAAAAATCGAAGCTTCGGTTTCATGGCTTAGGAGCAGTGGTTGAGAACGACGCAGCAGGCCCCTTCGATTACACGAATGTGCATGTTAATTATGCTCACCACTTGAAATTGGCCAGTAAGTATTATTTGGCCGCCGGTTTAAGTCTAGGCTTTTCTCAATACAGTGTCGATTACAGTGAGATGAAGTTCGAGCAACAGCTCAATGAAACAGCAATAGAAGGAGTTGTCAACGATTTTATTTTTCCGATGTTCAATGCCGGTTTGTGGTTGTATCGAGCTGATCGTTTTTATGGGTTGTCGATTCGAAGCGTAAACGCCAAGAAAATTGATGGTTTTACGGATAGTCGTGTACAACGTCATTTTACGTTTGCGAATGGGTATGCGCGCAGATTAACGGGCGAGCTCACGTTTAAACCTGCATTTTTGATAAACTATGTGGGAAAGAGTCGCGCCTCAATCGATGCCCAAGCGTTGCTTTCCTACAAGGATATTGTTGATGTTGGACTCGGTGCCCGCTCGGGTCATGGTTTTTCGGCCTTGGTAAAAATTGCAGCCATTCAGTATCTAACGGTCGGCTATGCCTATGATGTCACACTCAACAAGATTCGCTATGTAGCCGGCAGCACCCATGAAATTGTAATCGGTTTGAGAGCTTGTAAAGAAGGCAACAAGCTTCATGTCCCTTGTTCTGCCTACGATTAATCATGAACATCGAAATCTTCCGAGAGTATTGTTTGCGTAAGCCGGGAGCATCGGAACACTTGCCATTTGATAATCGCACTCTTGTATTTAAAGTGGGTGGAAAAATGTTTGCCCTCTGTGATTTGGAAGATTTCACTGGAGCCAATCTGAAGTGTGACGCAGAATGGGCCGTTGAGTTGCGCGAGCAATATGAAGCCATAACACCGGGTTATCACATGAACAAGAAACATTGGAACACGGTGGCTGCGCAGAGTGATGTAGATAGGAAGTTCTTTTTAAAACTGATTGACCACAGCTATGATTTGGTGCAGTCGGGGTTGCCAAAAAGGGAGCGTGAAAAACTTTCGTAATTTTTCATTTTTCCCGGAAACCCTCGGTTTAGATTTGAAATAAACACTCATCGATATGAATGAATCAACCAAGTATCCTCGTTTGCAAGAGCTGGCAAGTAATATCCACATGCAAATGGAGCGTTTAAAGGCCGGAGAATTATCGTTGGAAGAGCTTGAAATCGTTGCAGAACAAGGTCGTGAATTATATGAACGACTTGTAGTGTTGCGGTATAAGGCATACAATGATTCTGTTTCAGGCACTGTCGCTCAGGATTCCATGCAAGAAGTTGATGCGCCTGTTGTGGTGCAAGAAGCCGCGAAGACAGATAGTCTTCATCAGGTTTCACTTATCGACGCTATAGAGGAAGTAACCAAGGAAGAGTTATTCGACGACGCTCCTTTGTTTGCCTTGAACACCAAGGAAGATACACCTATCGCAAACACACTTTTTGATTTGGCTGCTTTGCCGGCAACTCAAAGCGTGAACGACATGCTGGCACAAACCATCGTGCAGCATGAAACACTGGCGCAGCATCATTCACATACTCCTATAGCGGATTTGAAAATTGCCATCACGCTCAATCAGCGTTTTCAATTTTCGCGTGAGCTATTCAAGGGCAATAATCAAGACTATGAAGTAGCTATCGATCTTCTCAACACCTCTTCAAAAGAAGATGCATTGCAGTATGTGAAATCTCTCGAATCAAAGTATGAGTGGAATAATGATTCGGCGGTGGTTCGCGATTTCCGCTTGCTGGTTGATCGCCGTCATTCATAAAAGAATTCCGATTGAAACTTTTTGTGGTGCCAACACCCATTGGCAATTTAGAAGACATCACCTTGCGCGCCATTCGGGTGTTGCGCGAATGTGATCAGATTTTCGCTGAAGACACGCGCGAAACTCGCAAGTTGTTGGTGCACCTCGGCATCGATAAACCGATGAGCTCCTTTCATCTCAACAACGAACACGCTGTAGTTGCCAAAACCGTAGCGCACATTCAAAATCTAAATAGTGCAGTGCTCGTGAGCGATGCCGGCACACCCGCCATCAGTGATCCAGGTTATTTGTTGGTGCGTGAGTGCATCAAAGCGGGCATTGAAGTAGAGTGTTTACCGGGACCTACTGCGTTTGTTCCGGCCCTTGTGGTGAGCGGCATTCCGTGTGAGGAATTTCATTACATCGGCTTTCTTCCGCATAAGAAAGGTCGCGAAACGCGGTTTAAATCGATTGCAGAGAGCGATGTCACAACGGTGCTGTATGAAAGTCCGCATCGTATGGTCAAGACGCTGGAGCAGGCGGTTAAATTCCTGGGCCCCGATCGTAAGCTTTCCGTTAGCCGTGAGATCAGTAAAAAGTTTGAAGAAACTGTGCGCGGAACAGCGAGCGAAGTACTCGCGCACTTTCTCGAAAATGAGCCGCGTGGAGAGTTCGTGATGGTGATTTCAGGCAAGCATTGAGGATCGCTTTAACCGAAGATTCGGCTAAATAGGTCGCCGACTTTTTCAACTTGTATTACCTTGATTTTATTCGAAAATCCTTCGAGTCCCTTGTTGTATTTCGACACATAGATTTCTTCGAATCCCAATTTGGTTGCCTCTTGTATGCGTGAGTCGATGCGTGTAACCGGGCGAATTTCTCCGCTCAATCCCACTTCACCTGCGAAGCACGTCAGCTTTGGAATGGCTATTTCCGCATTGCTGGAAAGTATTGCTGTAATGACAGCCAAATCCATGGCCGGGTCTTCGAGTCGCATACCGCCGGCTATGTTGAGAAACACATCTTTCATGGCTAAGCGGAATCCGCATTTTTTCTCGAGCACAGCCAATAGCATGTTGAGTCGGCGCACATCGAAACCCGTTGTGCTGCGCTGTGGAGTCCCATACACCGCAGTGCTCACGAGTGCTTGTATTTCGACCAACAGCGGGCGATTGCCTTCAAGTGTGGCTGCAATTGCGGATCCTGTAAGATTCTCTGTTTGCGAGTGAATTAGAATCTCGGAAGGGTTGGCTACTTCGCGCAATCCCGCTCCTTGCATTTCATATATACCAAGCTCGTTGGTGCTGCCGAATCGATTTTTCGTACTGCGCATGAGTCGGTAGATGTGGTGCCGATCGCCTTCGAATTGCAACACTGTGTCGACCATGTGTTCAAGCACTTTTGGCCCGGCCAATGTTCCCTCTTTGGTGATGTGGCCAATGAGAAAAACAACGGTGTTCGTTTCCTTCGAAAATTTCATCATGCGCGCAGCGCATTCTCGCACTTGCGAAACGCTACCCGGTGAACTATCGATAGCTTGAGAGGAAAGTGTTTGTATGGAATCGATGATGAGTACATCGGGTTTCAACTCTTCCGCATGCATGAGAATATTTTCCACGGAAGTTTCCATCAGCACAAGGCAACGCGGATTTTCGAGCCCCAGTCGTTCTGCGCGCATGCGAATTTGTTCTTCGCTTTCTTCACCGCTCACATACAACACGGAGAGATTCAATTGTTTCAGGGCAAGCTGAAGCATGAGTGTGCTCTTTCCAATGCCTGGTTCCCCTCCAAATAGAATGAGACTGCCGGGAACTAAACCTCCACCCAGCACACGATTTAGCTCCTGGTCAATAATCGGAAAGCGGGGCAGCTGAGCCGATTGCAGGTCGTGAATAGGTCGTGGCTTTGAAACCTTCTGAATGGTGCGAGTACCGGTTGCGGTAGTTTCTTGCTTTTGAATTACCTCTTCAACATAGGAGTTCCATTCGCCGCACGCGGGACATTTGCCCAGCCATTTGGGCGACTGATTTCCGCAATGCTGACAGAAGTATGCAGTTTTGATTTTGCTCATGCTGAGGCGAAGGTAGAAAAAGAAAAAGGCCACGATTACTCGTAGCCTTTTTTATGCGTTTATAGAATAGTCTATCGAAGAATCTGCAGCGTTCCTGTGAACTCGGTTTTTGAACCGTAAGGCAGTCTAAGTACGTACCAGTAGTTTCCTTCAGAGATATCTACCGCCCTCCAATCGTTTCGATAGTCGCTACTTTCAAAAACCAAACTACCCCAGCGGTTGTAAATCATGAGTTCAGAACCGGCATATTTATCAAGGCCTTCAATGAAGAAAGCATCATTGCCGTTTTTGCCGTTCGGTGTGAAAATGTTTGGTATGCGCACTAAACATTCGTCAGACTGAATAAACCATTCGGTGGTCTCGACTCCGCATCCATTTGTCATAGTACCAGTAACGGTTACAACGCCTCCAAGACATTCGTAAGGAACATTGTCTGCACAAAAGTCGAGTCCCGATGATGTTGAGCTCAAATTAAGTCCTGCGCATGTTGAAGTCCAGGAATAACTTACATCGTCATACGACACCAGAGGTTCAATCGAAAGAGACTTACACTCGCGTTGGCAAAGTGGCCACACTTCAGCATTTGATACATTCGTCGCCACAGGTGTCACAGAAAACTGAACATCGATGCATGCTGAATTTTCCGTATTACATCCATGAATGTCGGTTACCGAATAGCAGTAAACACCATCGCCTGCCGCTTCTGTGGCGGTCACAGAAGCGCTGTTTGAGTTTACAGGGCCCGACCAAGAAGAAGTGTACAATGAAGGGTTTGCATAAGTAATTGTGAGCAACGCATTATTGGTGTTGCAAATAGTCGTATCGAGCGGAAGCTCGCTGGTGACAGTTGCCTCTGGCACTAATGTAACTTGCGCAGATGCCGGATTCGATTGATCGCAGTTGTTAGAAATGGTCACGGAATAAACTCCCGGAGCAGTTGCTTCCAACTGAGGAGATGTACTTCCATTGCTCCAGCTGTATTGCAGTGCCGGATTTTCAAGCGCAGCCGCAAGCGGGTCAACAATTACGCTGCTGTTTTCACACAAGAACAGTTCTTGGAAGCTTGGTTCGGGTGCATTGGGTTGCGCTGTAATGGTGAATGAACCTGTCGACGAGCCACACAGGTTGGTTATGGTGGCCGAAATTGTTTCATTCGTGTAATTGCTGAAAGGACCGATAATCGCTGAATTGCCCGTTGCTGTCACGCCTGGTCCCGTCCAGCTGGTGGTGTAATTGTTTCCGATTTGCCAAGAAGGACCGCCAGATGCAGTTTGTTGAAGTGTTGCCCCATTGCAAAGGATTCCAGGTTCTGGAGTAGTGAATGTTAAGGTGGGAGCCGTTATAGCGTCAACAAAAAACGAGATAGGACCTGAAGAATCACCACATCCATTGGTTACGGTAACACTATAATTGTTTTGTGAATTAAAGGTTGCGGTTGAACTGGAGATGCCACCCGGATTCCAACTGTAAACCAACCCAGGGAATTCCAGGTTATCGGCAATAGGGTTGATGGTTACCGACGTACCCGGACAGTATTCTGCATCAGAAATGCTGAAATCAGGGACATCGGGTTGGTGTATGATTCTAAGTGAATCAGTGGCAGAGCCACAGGCGTTTTCGATGGTTGCATAGACAAACTGATCAAGATATTCGGTAAAGGGGCCCACAACGGCAGAAAGCCCGCTTGCAGAAGGCGCTACGTTTTGTCCATTCCAAGATATATTTCCGTTACCTGTGAGGCTCTCATCAATTTCTAACTGTGTTGTTTCGTCATCGCACAACAAGATTGCGATGTTCTCTTCCAACTCGATTCCTGGAACACCGGAAAACTCTACGTTGTAGCAATAGTCATATGCACAATTGGCATTATTAAAGCAAAGCTCATAAACACCTTCCTGACTTGGTGTCCAGGTGGTGGTCATTTGCGATGGATCAGAAAACGTCCATCCGTCAGGACCTGTAACGTTCCAGGTTCCTTCTAGCGGGAGCGGATCACACACAATGCCCGTCCACACAATGCCACTCAAAAGAGGTGAGCCGATAGTGTAAGTTGTATCAATCGCACCGCAATCGCTTGAGATTAGGTTGGGATAGTTAATTACAAGAGAGTTTCCGGGATAATCATTACCATTCGCGAAGTATTCTACAATTACAGTATCGCCGGAGCCAACTTGCACATCGGGGAATGGTTCATAAGGATCGAAAATGGTGAAGAAATATTCAGTTATTGGCCCTCCATTGTATGGGTGCACATAAACACTGATGTACGAGCCTTGCCATCCGTTTGAATTGGTACTAAACCCTTGAATGAGCACAGTTTCAGCATTTGGAAAAAGTGAACCACAGAATTCCAATGTTTCTAGCCCATCGCACCGTATCCCATTATTTAAATCATTGCTTGAGCAAGGAGTGGAAGGCGAAGTGATGACGCGTTTGATGTTGAATCCTTGGCAACCGGCCGAGTCGGTTACTAGCACTCGGTAATGACCGTCGACATTGCCAGTAACGTAAGCGCAGGAGCCGTCGAGAGCGGACCCTTCGACAAACTCTCCGTCCAATCCCGGTGCAATTTCCCACTGGATACTCGCGTAATCGCCGATCACACAGACAACGGTATCGATGCCTGGACAAACTTGAATCGGTGCATTTCCGCCCACCAGTTGTGGAATGAAGAAAGGTGTAACCTCAATATTTACACTGGCGACTACCGAGCAGAAACCAAATGCTCCTACCACGGTAACGGTTCCCGGTTGCGATACTTCTGCAACGTTGCCCACATCACCATTGCTCCAGGTGTAGGAGTCGAAGCCTTCGCTCGCAGTAAGCTCAGTAACTTGTCCCGCACAGATATTCAACACACCGGAAATTTCTATCGGAGGCACATCGACGTCGTTAACCAGGAAGGTATAAGTAACAGTTGTCGATGCGGCCGGAACACCATTGTCCGTTGCCGTAATCGTTACCGTATTGGTACCAATGTTTTCTGTGGTTGCGGTAAAAGTTGCATTGTTCAGAACTGCAATACCTGTAGGGTTAGAGGTTGTAGCGCTGAAACCCGTAGATGATTGCGAGTAGGTTACAGTCGTCGTTTGCGTTGCCTCCGGACTTGCGAAAGCCAGGTCGAAATCGAACACCTCACCAACACACATGGTTATGGTATCGCACGCTTCGCCAATTACAGTTGGAGGTTGATTGAGTGCGAAATTGGTGATGCTCGTGTTGAATTCAATTACACGGCCGTCGAGCCAGTCAACACCGTCGAGATCGCCTGCAGTAACGCCATATGGGCCGTCCCACGCAGTAGAGTTGCAAATGTTGAATCGGCCATAGGCATAATGCTCATTGCCGGTGGCACGGTCGGCCCCTACAATGGCGTAGTTGTTTACTGCTCCGCAACCGCCTGCTGCTCCGCTAATCTGACTATTGGCCCATTGCATGTCGAGATACACAAACTGTACGTTATTGCCACCGCCTATGACGTTACTTCCATCAGGCGTAATGATCATCTGAAATGAATTGGTTTTATCGTCGAAGTTGGGCCAGTAACCTACATCGATGTAGTTGATGTAGAGCGCTTCGGGGGTGAGCAAATAATAAAACTCTCCGATTGCTCCGAAGTCGAAATCTGACCAGAAGCCCGCAATATGATTGTATTGCTGGTTCGACTCTGTGCCAAGTGGATTAGGGAATGCGGATGGTGTGAAGTCGATATAGCCCGTATTTCCAAGCACAATGGTTCCCTTGGTTGTGAGTACTACTTGGTTGTAGTTGGTTCCGAAAAAATTGAAGTTCCAGCCGAGGTTGATTGGCGCACTGTAGTTATCTGTGCTATTGCCCGGGCTTCCCGGCCATTGAATGGTGTTGGGGTGTACGTATTGGCTGGTGGGTTCAATCCAATAGCAATTCGACTCGCCCGAGGATTGTGTTGTTTTTAATTGACTGCGTTGTTGCTGGCGCTCTCGCTTCCAGCCGGTTTTCAATTGCGCTACACGATCTGCGTTGAATCGTGGATCCTGCGAAAATTTTACCCAGTCCTCTTTCGACATTTTCTGCAAAAAGGTTTTGCTGTAAAGCTGTTCCTCAGTCATTTCTGGAGAATAGCGGGCATTCAAGGGAGCGGTATAATGCTTCTCTTGCGACCAGGTGATAATGGAGGTTGCAATAGAAAATAAACCTATAAGCAGATATTTCTTCATGACTGAGTTTGGTTGATGAAATTTTCGGTTGGTTAAAAACAAGGTAGGCAAATATAATTGGGGTGTTAATGCTTTAGGTAAATACGACCGTTCTTTTCCACGATTTGTTGTCGAAGGTTTCGGCCTTGTACCTGATAGGTATAGTAACCTTCCGTGGCCCGGGCGCCATCATCCAGTATTCCATCCCATGATGCTGTATGGTCTGAATGATATATTCTTTTTCCATTTTCATTAAATATGGAAACGCCCGTAAATACTACGTTTTTCGAAAGTTCGGCTAAATCGAACACGTCATTTTTACCATCTCCGTTCGGTGTGAAAATAGTGGGAGCCACCCAGTGCGGCTGTGGATAGCATTCTATTTTTAAAACCCATGTATCGGTCTCTCCGCCGCTGGTCATCTCCAGTGAAACCTCATAAGTGCCGTGTGTGTCGTAAGTGTGGAGTGGCGACAAATCGGCCGATGTGCTGCCGTCGCCAAAATCCCAAGTATATGTCTCCGCATCGGTTTTTGCCGGCATGAAAAAGTAGGTCAAATCGTATTCATTCACTGGTGCTACTGAAAATGAAAAGTCGATATATGATGTTGTTTCCGAATGGTTATTCTCTTCCTTGCCAATCGATAGATTTTTTTCTTTTAAATCAGATTTTTCCGATGGTTGCTCAGTGTTCATTTCCAAATTTGGAAACACTGCCGGCTTCGAGGCCGACATTGTGGGTAGCTCACCGGTATCTGTGACTTCTGCATCGAATACGTCATCTGAAACTTTAGCAACAATATGCAGATTAGTGGATACGGCTGAATTTGATTCACCCTTTGCGATGGTCGAGTCTGACGGCGGATTCGCAGGCACCTGCGTTTTTTCAGAGGACGGTAGAGTTTCTGAAGAGTTCGAAGCAGTATTCAACCAAAACAAACCGAAAGAGCAAGTTGCCGTAAGGGCAATGCCCGCAATCCATTTAGCAGCCACACCAAAGGGAGGGGGAGTCGCCGCCGACGGAATGTTGTCTTCAATGCGATTCCACACCTTTTCAGGCACGGTGCTTTCGTAACCATCGAGCTTATCATTCAGGATATTTCGAAGTTTGTTATCCATGCTTTGCTGAAGCTTCAAGCTTGGATTTTAACCAGGCTTTTGCTTTGTGGTATTGAGTTTTTGATGTGTTCTCACTCACGTTGAGCGACGCAGCGATTTCCGCATGCGAGAATCCCTCGACGGCGAATAAATTAAAGACGGTTCGGTAACCGGCAGGCATCTGCTGTATGAGGCGGATTAAATCATCTTGATGTAAATCGCTGAGCGCTTGAATGGAATGATCTGTAAGTTCTGAAAACTGATCGGAATCGATACCTACAATGACTGCCTTTTTGTTTTTGAGCATGTTTAGGGAGGTATTCACCATCACGCGGCGAATCCAGGCGCCCAATTGTCCTTGCTCTTGCCATTGGTCGAGATATCGGAATACTCGAATAAAACCTTCTTGCAGGGCATCTTGTGCGTCTTCGTTATCATCGAAGTATCTTCTACACACCGTAAACATTTTGCCTGCATACATTTTCCAGAGGAGTTCGTGAGCTGAGCGGTCACCACGAATGCATCGATCTGCAAGTTCCCGATCCGTCATTTCACATTTCTGAGATGATGATACAATTCGGCGATAGAAAGTTGCCTGACTATTCAGATTGAATTTGATTATCTCAAAATGAAAACATTTCCTTCAAACGTTTTCGTTTTGGAAGTTTCTAAGTCCGCGACTTCAATTTTCCATAGATAATATCCATCTTGAATGTAATAATCGCCATCTCGGAAACCGCCTGTCCACGCCTTACCAACCTCTTCGGTGTAGAAAACGACTTCACCCCATCGATTGAATACCCAGAAGCGGTAAGAGTCGTCAAGTTCGCCGTTGACAATGGGAAGAAATACATCATTCAACCCATCACCATCCGGTGTAAATGTGTTGGGCACGAATACCTGTAGCACATTTTCTACATATACCTCTTGACACAAGGTGTCCATACAACCATACTGGTTTCCGGCCATGAGGCAAACTGTGTAAGGTGTAACAGTCTCTATGTCGGGGAATGTCCAACGGGGGTTTGCCATGTTGCTTTCTCCGGCGTTGTAAAAATTCCATTCGAAGGTGGTTGCCCCAACTGTCAGATTTTGAAAATGAACTTCTCGGTTCAACACGTCAATTGGCTGCGGTTCCCACGTAAAATCAACTTCAGGATAAGATCGGATAGTGATAGGTGTCGAAACGGTATCGCTGCCGACACAGCCATATTCAGACGTGACGGTGATCGACGGATAGAAGTTCCCGGGCGATTCATAGACCGCTGCTGTGTCGCCACAATAATTAATCTCCGCGCCATTGCCCAAAGACCATACACAGGTGCTTAAATCGGTATAGGCGGGATCAAGGTAGGTATATGAAAATCCTATTGTGTCGGGGTAACAACTTCCCGGGCCATCCGCTTCCATTATAGGTTCCGGAGTATCGTGCACGGTTACCCAAAGTGTATCAGAAATACTCGCCGATGGGCATTGTGCATCGATGACACGA
>Ga0315907_10007514_pt1 | contig 11353 bp, 13 predicted proteins | sample LakEriMetagenome_3_FD_203525 | JGI IMG/M metagenome (GOLD analysis project Ga0315907, IMG submission 203525) | Freshwater fungal communities from buoy surface, Lake Erie, Ohio, United States - Buoy 12 MA123 | ecosystem: Environmental > Aquatic > Freshwater > Lake > Lake biofilm | place: USA...
ACCACCAGGAGCAAAGTGACAAGGACCAGCAGCCCAATACACTGGCTCGGTCTACAACCGATTGGCGCTCCGCGCGCCACCAAAGTCAGGTCGCTCCAGGCTCATACCTGAATTGGAAAAGACTCCCACGATCTGACCGCCTTGGCTCGGCGTCATGGCCAGCCACGGGCGGTTTCGAGGGTTCACCAAGCGTGGCCAGAACTCGGCGAGCCCTTCGGCCACCTTGCGTTCAAACACCTCGCTCATGCCGTGTTCTCCCACTCATCCAACTCCGGCCGACCCACCAGGAGCGCCCACAACCTCACCATCGCCCAGGTGTCCAGCCGGCAGTAGGTCAGCAGTTGCTGGCGCAGCTCTTCCTTGCGTAGAGGCGGGGTATCGGGGTCGGTGGCTTCGAGGTAGGCATTCACCGCCATCTGTCCATCGGCCACGCCCTCCAGCTGGGAGTGATCGCTGCCGCCGCCAAGCGTCGGCAGCACGCTCTTGAGACCCCACTTGCCCTGCTGGGCAGGGTGGTAGTAATGCTGCTCGGTCACCGGCTTCAGATCCACCAGCCGGTGGCGAAGCGCCCTCAGCGTAACTTCCAGGTCGGGCAGCCACGCCGCCAGGCTAGAGATCACCTGGCCCTCGAAGCCGGCGTTGTAGACGAAGACCGGCCCGGCTGTGCCGCACACCCGCACCAAGCTCTGGGCGAAGGCCTGGCTCGGGTCGCTGCCACTGAGATCTATGAACTCCTCATGCTCCACCCGGCCGTCCTCGTGCAGGGTGTGCAGGCTGAACTGGAACGGCACCTGCTGGTAGGGTCGACTGCCGGCCCACACAGGCACGGGCCGCGCCGCCGCCTCGAAGTCCAGGAACCGCAGCGTGCCGGCATGGGGTGCCAGAGCTTTGCGGGCCCCATCGGCATCGAAGCATGCCTGGCCTGAGAGCGTGGCGTGCTTCACACGGCGCTGGGTGGCGTTCAGCAGTTCATCCGGCACCTCGGCCATGTCCGTCGCGCCGCTGCTGCGCAGGAACTCTTTCAGCACCTTGCGCTGCACCTTCGGCAGCCAATGAACGGGGTGCTGTGCCTGGGCCTGACCCTGGCCGCAATGCGCGGTGAACGGGCAGGCAAACGGCGTGGTGCAGTGCGCACCCATGCCCACCTCGGGTTCGACCGCCTCGCCCGCCACGGCCCGTCCGCCGTCGATCCAGCCCTGCACTTCCGGGCTGCGCGCCGCGGCAGCCTCCAGGCCTTCCTCATAGCGAAGCAAGCCTGAGTAGTCGCCGCAGCCAGGGTAGATCCAGCGGGTGTCCAAGCAAGCCACGGCAGCGCTGGTCAGGTCCACCCCAGCTGAGCGCAGCACATGCACCTGCACGGCCAGATCATCCAAGTGATACGGCTTTACGCTACCGGAGGACTTCACCTCCACCAGGCGCCAGCCCCGACCATCTCCTTCGCTTTCCAAGTCCGGCAGCAGCAGGTCGACGAAAACGATCGCGCCGTGGGCCGCGAAGCCCGCCTCGAACAGGGGGCGCCGCTCGCTCAGGGCCTGGCTGGAGGCGCGCAGCACTGCTGCAAAGCCGTCCCGCTGCGCGTCAAAGAAGACGCCCTGGCCCTGTGGGTCGGCCAACTTCCGGGCCAATTCCCCCACCCGGTGGCCGGCATCGAAGCGCGCCTGCTGCTGCGCAGAGACCACCAGCAGGTCGCGCCGATGGATCTCCAGCCACAGGCGCCGCTGACATTGGCGGTAGGCCAGCAGGCGGGATTTGGAGAGCATGGTCAGTACCCGCCTCCACCTGGAGCCACCGAACCGCTATCCGAACCAAAGCTTCCGTGCTGGACCGCACCCTTGAGATGAAGGTTCAATCGCTACCCTCCACTTCATCATCCCCGTGACATCACCTGATCCACGGATTCAGCAGCGCCACCCCGCTGGCCTCGAAGTCCGTCACGTTACGAGTGACGACTGTCAGGCGGTGCACAAAAGCGGTGGCCGCGTTCATCGCGTCGCGCTCGCTCAGCCTGTCGGGCACATGCAGCCGGGCGCATTGAAGCGCCACAGGCGCATCGACCGCCAGCACGCGGCCGGCAAATGCGGGCAGCACATTCCCATCCAGCCAGACGCGAAGCACGGCCCCTTGGGTGCCGTCTCGGCGCTCAAGTTGGAGCACGCCCATCTCGAGTTCAAGCAGGGTGATCGCGGACACGTCAGGCTGCCGGCCGGAACCTGCATTGCCCAGCCCGTCACGGCGGCATGCGCATTGCCGGCCTTGGCCTTGGGCATCTCTGAAACGACGTTTGTATCCAGCAGAAACGTCACGTCAGATCCACTGGCTTAGATAGCCTGCATACGCGGGGAGGCACGAAGCGGATCTCAACGGCGCCCGGCATCGCCAGCAGATCCACGATGCTGGCCGCAGGAGGCACCAGCGACTGGTACTGCTCGATGCTCAGCAGCACGTGGGCCGGCCGGCCGCGATCGGTAATGAACACCGGCCCCGGCTTTGGCTGCCATTTTGGCCTTGCTCGTGTCTGGGTTGAACTCGCGACTGGAAATCGACGCTCCTGCACAACAGCATTTCGGTATGCGACCGAGCACTTGCAGACGGCCCCGAAAGGGGCTGTTTCACTTTCGGATCACTCGTCCTGGCGGATCTGGGTCGCGACCCAGGCGGCCACACAGATCAGCAGGATGGCACCACTCTCGTACAGCAGGATCGAGGGGTCCGTGTCCTTGCCCTGCAGGATGATCAGGCGCGACAGCGCGGTGACGGCGATGAACAGCGGTATCGCGATCGGGATGCGACGGCTGCTGTAGAACGCCGCCAGCATGCCCAGCACCTCGGCGTAGATGAACATCAGCAGCAGGTCCTTCAACTGGACCTTGCGGTTCTCCAGCAGCAGCATCACCTCCTGCCACATGGCCACCACCGTGAAGAAGGCAATCAGCACCAGAAAACTCTTCTCGGTGAACTCGATGGCGCGCTTTACGTTCATGGCTGTCCTTTCACTGGGGCCGGCGTGCCTCGGGACAAACCCGACGCTGATATTGCCTCTTTGACTATCCAGCCTATTCTGGCAGGGTAGGCGGCACAGGTGTCTGCACCGAACGGGCAAACCCTGCGCCGGGTGCCAGGCCGCTCAGCGGTCCAGCGGCAAGCCGCTACAGGATTCACCCTTCGCGCCTTGCCGCGGTTGAAGACTTACACCACTTCCTGGGACGCAGCCGGTGGCGGTGGCTTCTGATGGACGCCGAAAAATTGTTCGGCCGTCGAGTCGATATGGTGACTGAAGCCAGCCTGCACCCGGCACTTCGTGATCACGTTCTTGCTGACGCCGTACCGCTGGGAAGCGCGGACCGGAGGCTGATCTTGTGCTCTTGGCGCACATGCTCGACTGCCTGACGCGGATCAACGACTACAAAGGCCACGAATAGGTCCGTTTCGACGGCTCCCGCCTCGTTCTGGATACTGTGATTCGCAATCTTCAAACTTTGGCCGAATCCAGTCAGCGGCTCTCTGCAGACATCAAGGCAACCGAGATGCAGATTCCGTGGCGTGAACACATCGGGTTTCGTAATGTGATGGTCCACGACTACCTGGGCATCGACCTTGATGCAGTGTGGTTGGTTGTCGAGCAGGACCTGCCCCCGCTGTCCGGGGCGCTGAGCCGCATGCTCTTGCGCTTATCGCCTGCGGCAAGAACTCGGTCAGCCCTTCGGAAACCTTGCGCTCAAACACCTCGCCCACGCCGTGTTCTATGGAGTAGTAGCCAGCGTGCATGGCGACGATCCGGTCTTGCGCTGCGGGTGCTGCGCCCTCGATGATCTGAAATCGATCTGTGTCCATCGTCATCCGGGATCACTCCAGTTCCTCATGACGTCGACACCGATGGTGCCAGGGCCACCCTGCCTTCACCCGCGATTGGCCGCCCCGCCAGGAACGCCCTCAGTCTCACCATCGCCTTGGAGGTGGTGGACGCGGCCAAGAACTCGCTGGTGCGGGACGACCAGCTCGAGACCGACCAGCAAGCCTTTGACGAGGCGATGCGGGCACTCGACGTGCAGCCCCTGCACTTCATGGAGCCCAAGTCCGACCGCAAGCTGAATTGATCAAGCGCCAGGCCTGTCAGGCCCGAACATAGGCCGGGAATCAATGCACATATACTTCCACATATATTCTGATCAACGGGTTCCCCGTGTCGCAAGTGACGCTGTACCTCGACGATGAAACCGACAAAGCGCTGTCGGACGCGGCCAGCCGCTCGGGAATGTCCAGGAGCCGGTGGGTGTCGCAGTTGATACGCCGGCATGCTCAGGACAAGTGGCCGCAGGAGTGCCTGGCCCTGGCGGGTACGTTTCCCGACTTCCCCTTGAGCGAACAGCGGGCGCAAGCCAGCCAGCCGGGCGACAGCCCACGCATCCCGTTCTGACCGATGCTGGCGCTGGACACCAACACCGTCAGCTACTACTTTCGGGGCGACCCTGCCGTCGTGCCGCGGCTGCAAGCCTTGCCACCTTCTCAGGTGGCGCTGCCCAGCGTGGTTCTGTACGAACTGCGCTACGGCCTGATGCGTCTTTCGGCAGCGGCTGCGCAGCCTCGGTTGGAGGCCCTGAGCAGATTCATCGCGCCTCTGGCGGTGCTGGACTTCGACGACGCTTGCGCCCAGGTAGCCTCAGCCCTGCGGGCCAGGCTGGAATCGGAGGGGCGGCCCATCGGCCCGCACGACACGCTCATCGCGGCCACTGCCCTGCGGCACGGGGCGGCCCTGGTCACTCGCAACGTCGAAGAGTTCTCACGCGTACAGGGCCTGGAGATCTTGAATTGGCACGCTACCGCGGCATAGGACCGGAGGGCGCCGCGACTGGAAAGATCGAAGCTGCCAGGCCCCTTCCCAGGGACCAGGCGGCCTGGAGCAGGCATTCGAACTTGACCGATTCCCAAGGGAAGACATCAAGTCTGTGCCAAGGCGTTTGCGGTATACCTCGCCTGTAGAGCGACCCATGTGGCCGGGCTGCACGGGTTGCGGTGGCCCGCGCGCCCACACTCAGGAGACTTCGATGCCCACGGCTGCCTCTTCCTACGACCACGGCGCCTGCTCGGTGCGCCTGCTCGGCCAGACCATCGGCGAGTGCTTCGACCGCACGGTCGAGCGCTGGCCCGAGCGCGAGGCCCTGGTGGTGCGCCACCAAGCGGTGCGCTGGACCTGGCGCGAGCTTCGCGAGCGTGTGGACGCACTCGCCGCCGGCCTGCTGGCGCTGGGGCTCGAGACCGGTGAGCGCATCGGCATCTGGGCGCCGAACTGCGCCGAGTGGGCGCTGACGCAGTTCGCTAGCGCCAAGGCGGGGCTCGTGCTCGTCAACATCAACCCGGCCTATCGGCGAGCCGAACTCGAGTATGCGCTGAACAAGGTGGGCTGCAAGGCGCTCGTGCTGGCGCCAGCGCTGAAGACCAGCGACTATCTCGCCATCGTGAACGACCTCGCGCCTGAGCTCGCCACGGCCCCGCCCGGGGGCTTGCATGCGCGTGCGCTACCACACCTGCGCACCGTGGTGCGCCTGGGCGCCGAGCGCACGCCCGGCATGCTGAACTTCGACGAGGTGGCGCGCGGCGGCGGCCCTGCCGAGCACGCGCGCCTGGCGGAACTTGCCGGGACGTTGCAGTTCGACGACCCGATCAACATCCAGTTCACCTCGGGCACGACGGGCTACCCCAAGGGCGCGACGCTGACGCACCAGAACATCCTGAACAACGGCTACTTCGTCGGCGAGGCGATCCGCCTCACGCATGAGGACCGCCTGTGCATTCCCGTGCCGCTGTACCACTGCTTCGGCATGGTCATGGGTAACCTGGGCTGCCTGACGCACGGCGCCACGATGGTCTATCCGGCCGACGCCTTCGACCCGCTGGCCGTGCTGCAGGCGGTGCAGGAGGAACGCTGCACCGCGCTGTACGGCGTGCCGACGATGTTCATCGCCGAGCTCGACCACCCGCGCTTCGCGGAGTTCGACCTGGCCACGCTGCGCACCGGCATCATGGCCGGCTCGCCCTGCCCGGTGGAGGTGATGAAACGCGTGCAGGCGCAGATGAACATGCGCCAGGTCACCATCGCCTACGGCATGACCGAGACCTCACCGGTGTCCACGCAGAGTTCGGTGGACGACCCGCTGGAGCGGCGCGTCTCCACCGTCGGCCGAGTGCAGCCGCACATCGAGGTCAAGATCGTCGATGCGCAGGGCCGGATGGTGCCGCGTGGCCAGGCGGGGGAGTTCTGCACCCGCGGTTACTCGGTCATGCGCGGTTATTGGGGCGACGAGGACAAGACGCGCGAGGCCATCGACGCCGGCTTCTGGATGCATACCGGCGACCTCGCGACGATGGACGAGGAGGGCTACGTCAACATCGTCGGCCGCCTGAAGGACATGGTGATCCGCGGCGGCGAGAACGTCTACCCGCGCGAGATCGAGGAGTTCCTCTACCGCCACCCCAAGGTGCAGGACGTGCAGGTGATTGGCGTGCCCGACGTGAAGTACGGCGAGGAGATCTGCGCCTGGATCCGCCTGCGCGACGGTGAGCAGGCCACGGCCGAGGAGATCCGGGAGTTCTGCCATGGTCAGATCGCGCACTACAAGATCCCGCGCCACATCAGGTTCGTCGATGCCTTCCCGATGACGATCACCGGCAAGATCCAGAAGTTCCTGATGCGCCAGCAGATGGTGGACGAGCTGGGGGTGGCGGAGCAGAAGACCGCTTGAACGGGCGTGAGAGCCTGCACGGGAAGGAATGCGACATGAAGAGACTCCAGGGCAAGACGGCGCTGATCACCGGCGGCGCGGGCGGCATCGGCGCGGCAACAGGGCAGCTGTTCTGCGAGGAGGGCGCGGCAGTCGCGCTGGTCGACCAGGAGGGCGCACCGCTGGGCGAGGTCGCCGCCGACATCCGCAAGAAAGTGGCGGGCGCACGGGTGTTGGAGATCGCGGCCAACGTCGGCGCGGAGGCTGCCGCGCCGGCCATCGTCGCCCGCGTGCTGGCCGAGTTCGGCGCGCTCGATGTGCTGGTGAACCTCGCCGGCATCCGCTCCTATGAGCCGCTCGCCGATGCAAAGGCGGAGACCTGGCAGAGGATCCTCTCGGTCAACCTGCTCAGCTATGCCTACCTCGCGAAGGAATCGCTGCCGGCGCTGCGCCGATCCGGCCGCGGGGCCATCGTCAACGTCTCGTCCACCCATGCGGTGAATCCGCGCGCGGGCATGGGCCAGTACGACGTGACCAAGGCCGGCATCCTGTCCATGACGCGCACGCTCGCATTCGAGGAGGCGCCCCACAAAGTGCGGGTCAACGCCGTCTGCCCCGGCCTGACGCTGACGCCGTTCCATGTGCGGCGCGCCGAGCAGACCGGGCGCAGCGAGCTGGACCTGCGCACCGAGCAGGTCGACCACAACCTGCAGCGCCGCTGGGCGGACGCCCGCGAGGTCGCCTTCCCGATCCTGTGGCTCGCATCCGACGAGGCTTCGTTCGTGACCGCGTCGACGGTCATGGTCGATGGTGGAACCCGGGTATGAGCAGCGCACCTGGGCCGACGATTCATGGCGCCTGGGTCGACGACCCCGGCGCCGTCACGCTCGTTGATGCGCATCATCACCTGTGGGACTTGGGCAGCAACCGCTATCCCTGGCTGTCCGTCCGTCCCGAGCCGCATTTCTTCCTCGGCAGTTATGACGCGCTCAAACGCAACTACCTGCCCGCCGACTACCGACGCGACGCCTCGCGCCACAACGTGCTGGCAACCGTCCACTGCGAGGCGGAATGGGATCGCAACGACCAAGTCGGCGAAACGAGTTGGCTGGAAAGCATCCATCGTGCGGAGGGGCTGTTGCCGGCCGCAATCGTCGCCCATGCCTGGTTCCACACCGGCAACGCCGCCGAGGTGCTTGCGCGACAAGCCGCATTCCCGCTGGTGCGTGCAATCCGTTCGAAGCCGGTCACCTCGCTGTCGCCGCACACGATGACGCCCGGCGCGCCAGGGACCATGCAGGATCCGAAGTGGCTGGAGGGGTTCGCCCGGCTTGAGCAACACGGGCTGTCATGGGACCTGCGGGTGCCGTACTGGCACCTGGCGGAGGCTGCCCAGGTGGCTGCGGCCTTCCCGCGCACGCCAATCGTGCTCAACCACACCGGCTTTCCCTGGGATCGCAGCGCGTCGGGGCTGCAGGCGTGGCAGCAGGCGATGGAGACGATCGCGCGGCAGCCGAACGTCCACCTCAAGGTGTCGGAGTTCGGCCTGAAGGACCGGCCCTGGGACTACGAATCCAACCGCGAGGTGGTGCTCACAGCCATCGCCATCTTCGGCATCGAGCGCTGCATGTTCGCCAGCAACTTCCCGGTGGCCGGGCTTCGAATCGACTACGACACGCTGGTGAAATCGGTGTCCCGGATGCTGGAGGGCTTCTCCGACCGCGATCGCCAGCGTTTCTTCGTCGGCAACGCGGCGCGCTTCTACCGCCTGGACGGGATCAGCGGCCCTTGAACATCGGCTGGGTCTTGGCGCGGAACGCCTCGGTGCCGATCTGGAAGTCCTCGGTGTCGAAGCAGTGGTAGCTGCGGTCGAGCTCTGCGGCCGTCAACGGCGCCGGATCCGCGAGCCGGTTCACGAACTGCTTGTGCCAGCGCGCCACCAGGGGCGCCCCCTGCGCGATGGAGGCCGCGATCGCCGCGATCGCCTCCTCGAAGCCGGCATCCGGCAGGACCCGGTTGACCAGTCCCATCTCGCGGGCGCGGGCGCTGCCGAACAGGGTGCCTTCGAGCAGGATCTCCTTGGCATTGGCCGGCCCCACCAGCCTCGCCAGCGGCAGCAGCTCCGCATAGGCCACCACCAAGCCGAGCCGCTTCACCGGGATGCCGAAACGCGAGCTTTCGGTGCAGTAGCGCATGTCGCAGATGGAGGCGAGCTCTAGGCCGCCGCCCACGCACATCCCCTGCACCGCGGCGATCAGCGGATGGCGACAGCGGGCCATCGCTTCCATGGCGCCGTGCGTGAGCTTGCCGTACTCGCGCGCCTGGGCGGCATTGCTGCGCACCTGCGGAAACTCGGCGATGTCGGCGCCTACCGAGAAGGCCTTGCCGCCGGCGCCCGCCAGCACAATGCAGCGAAGGCTCTCGTCAGCATCGAAGCCTTCGAAGAGGGTTCCGAGCTGGCGCCACATGGCGGTGCTCACGCAATTGTGCTTGTCGGGGCGGTCGAGCGTCACCCGCACCACCGGACCCTCGCGCGACACCCGGATCGCATCCGTCATTGCACCACCCCCGCTTCACGCAGTTGAGCGATCCGCTCAGGCGCGAGCCCCAGGCCGCCAAGCACTTCGTCGGTGTGCTGGCCGAGGGTCGGAGCGGCGGTGTTCACCGCGCCGGGGGTTCGCGAGAACTTGGTGGGAATTCCCAGCATCCGCATGCTGCCCATGATCGGATGGTCGACCTTCTGAATCATGCCGCGCGCGCGGTAGTGCGGGTCGTCCAACGCCTGGCCGAAGTCATTGATCGGGCCGCAGGGAACACCTGCCGTCTCACAGCGCGCGATCCAGGTGGCCGCGGCAGCCCCGGCGAACAGCTCCTCCAGCAGTCGCTCCAGCTCCTCCACGTGCTTCAGGCGCAAGGAGTTGGTGGCAAAGCGCGGATCCTGTATGAGTTCCGGCCGGTCCAGCACTTCAGTGCACAGCCGCTCCCAGGTGCGCTGGTTGGCCGCGCCGATCACGATGTAGCCGCTGCCGGTCCGGAAGGCCTGGTAAGGCGCGGACACCCGGTGCCGGCTGCCGGTCGCCTTGGGTACGTTGCCATTGGCGAAGTAGGCCGCCGCTTCCCAGATGAACCAGGGCAGGCCGCACTCGGCCAGCGAGATGTCGATGTGCTGACCCTCGCCAGTGGTCATCTGGTGGATGCGTGCTGCCAGGATGGCATAGACGGCGGTGATGCCAGCACCGATGTCGTAGACGGCGATGCCGGCCTTGAGGGGGCGGCCACCGGCTTCGCCGGTCATGCTCATCATCCCGGTCATGCCCTGCGCCACCAGGTCGAAGCCGCCCTTGTGCGCATAGGGGCCGGTCTGCCCGAAGCCGGAGATGGAGCAGTAGACGAGTCGGGGATTGATCCTGCTCAGGGTCTCGTAGTCCACGCCGAGCGACTTGGTCACGCCAACCCGGAAGTTCTCCACGACCACGTCGGCCCTGCGGGCAAGCTCGTGGAGCAGTTCGCGACCCTGCGGGTCCCTGAGGTTGATGACGATGCCTTTCTTGTTACGGTTGATCTGTGCAAAGGAGGCTGACTCGCCGTCGACGTACGGGCCCAGCTCCCGCGAGTCATCGCCTTTGCCGGCTTTCTCCACCTTGATCACTTCCGCGCCGAGATCCGCCAGCACCATCGTGCAATAGGGTCCCGCCATGATCTGCGACAGGTCCAGCACCTTGAGTCCCGCCAGGGGCGAGGGAACGTTCTGCATCTTCCTGGTTCACCGACTCTGACGATTGATGTCCTTCGGGTGTGTTGCGCTTACACCGCCGCCGACTGTCATGGTCTGCCCATCTGCAACCCGGGCGATCAGATCATGACCCCTCGAATATAGGTCATCAGGAGCAGCTTGATCCCAAGCGGCAGGCGGCAAGGAAGCCCCAGCTTCAGCACCTCCATCATCGTCACGGTGGCGATGTCGGCGACGCGACGGCTCGCGCCAGTCACCACTTGCGCCACCTGTTCAACCGACCCGACTGCATGAAGTCGCGCCTTCTTGCGCCATACGTCGCTGCAACTCCTCGCCATGGCGCGAGTCATGGCTGGGAGCTGCGGCCTGGCCTGACACAAGAACGCATCGTCTTCATTCGTAAGCTTGCTTGAGAAACAGAGCACTAGGGCGCCTGGAAGAAGGGCGCAGGTCGCAAGACTTTGTTTTCCATGCTGTCCAGCATGGGCATGCCCTTTTGGAGAAAGGCGAGCCAGCCTGGATCCTTCATGAGTTCGGCCCGTCTCGCCTCGCGATCCGCCAGGCTGTCGTAGGCCCACATGTGCACCAACTGGGACAGCGGGCCAATGTCGTTCGAGACATACCAGCCGATGTTCCGGCCCAGGTATTTCAACTGCAGGGGATAGCCTTCTGCCGCGTAGAGCTCGAGGTAGTCGTTGAGCCGGCCCGGCTTCACGGCGTAGGTGCGGTGGTCCACGATCATGGCCTGCCCCTGGATGTGGTGGAAGAAGATCTGGAGGTTAGCGAAGTAATCGGCGGGCTGCCGCAAATCGCGCCGAAGAAACACTGCGTGCCCCGGTTGTGGCAAGGTGGAATGCGGTGCCGCGGAAGACCGGTGTAGCAGTGGTGCGCAATGCCCGCGGGT
>Ga0315907_10007518_pt1 | contig 11349 bp, 10 predicted proteins | sample LakEriMetagenome_3_FD_203525 | JGI IMG/M metagenome (GOLD analysis project Ga0315907, IMG submission 203525) | Freshwater fungal communities from buoy surface, Lake Erie, Ohio, United States - Buoy 12 MA123 | ecosystem: Environmental > Aquatic > Freshwater > Lake > Lake biofilm | place: USA...
AATCCAGAAGGCCTGATTTATTGGATTAACGGATACGATCATAATTCGTAACTTTGCGGCATGATTAAACTATCTGAACGTTTAAATGCCATGGAAGAGTCGGCTACGCTGGCCATGGCACGATTAAGTCGCGAATTAAAAGCGCAAGGAAAAGACATTATATCATTGTCCTTAGGAGAACCGGATTTTAATACGCCGCAATTCATTAAGGATGCAGCTGTGGTTGGGATAGCACAGAATTTCACCACCTATACTCCGGTGTCTGGTTACGATGATCTCCGAGAGCGAATTTCCCACAAATTCATGCGCGATAATGGACTAAACTATCCAAAAGAACAAATTGTAGTTTCTACCGGTGCAAAACAGTCGATTGCGAACGTGGTATTGAGTTTAATTAATCCGGGGGATGAAGTAATCATACCTGCCCCATATTGGGTATCATACATTGAAATCGTAAAGATGGCAGGTGGGATTCCGGTGGTAATTCATGCGGGAATTGACCAAGATTTTAAAATTAATGCGGGGCAATTCGAGGCAGCGATTACCTCAAAAACAAAGTTGTTTATTTTCTCTTCTCCCTGTAATCCAACAGGGTCAGTATATACGAAAGAGGAATTACGTGGTTTGGCCGATGTATTAGTCAAGCATCCGGATCTTGTGGCCTTATCGGATGAGATTTACGAGCATATTCGATTTGAAGGTGAGCATGCAAGCTTAGCCCAATTTCCAGAAATATTCGATCAGGTAGTCACGGTAAACGGCGTATCCAAAGCATGGGCAATGACGGGTTGGCGACTGGGATATATCGGTGCAAGCAAACAAATTGCAGATGCGTGTAATAAAATTCAAGGGCAATTTACATCGGGAACAAGTTCCATAACACAGCGCGCAACGATTGCAGCGATGGATGCTGATCCAGCCGTATTAAAGGAAATGGTAGAAACGTTTCATAAACGACGGGATTTAGTTCTTTCCTATTTGAATAAAATACCAGGAGTAAAATGCAACGTTCCTACAGGAGCTTTTTATTTATTCCCGGATGTATCTGCTTATTTTGGGACTAAAGATGGAGACCAGTTCATTCAAGATGGTGATGACTTGTGCATGTATTTGTTGCGTGAAGGAAACATTGCGTTGGTAGACGGTAAAGGATTCGGAGCGCCAAATTGCATCCGTATCAGTTATGCTGCATCGGAAGAACAGCTCATCAAAGCAATGGAACGTTTAACTGCAGCTTTAGCCAAACTAAGCCGATGAATTTAGAGGTGATATTCGATTCCTTTAATGCCATGAAAGTGGCCATAGTTGGTGATGTTATGCTTGATTCTTATGTCATGGGTAAAGTTCACCGCATGAGCCCGGAAGCACCGGTTCCGGTATTGCTCCTCGACAAAGAAGAACATCGCTTAGGCGGCGCAGCGAATGTAGCACTGAATTTAAAAGCGTTGGGTGCGGAAGTGTATGTTTGTTCGGTGATTGGAACAGATACCGTTGCAACTAAATTCCAGCAACTACTTACTGAAGCCAAGATTCAAAATCAAGAAATCCTGCAATCAGAAGACAGAAAAACTACGGTAAAAACAAGGGTATTATCCGGAACTCAACATGTGTTACGCATAGACCAAGAAGATACTGGCGACATAAGTAATGCATTAGAAGATGCCTTAATCAAGGCTACCAAGCATCGAATTGATTTGGGAATAGATGCCTTAATCTTTGAGGATTACAACAAAGGCGTGCTTACCCATCGTGTCATTACGGAACTTATTGCCTATGCCAAGGAAAAGGGAGTAAAAACTACGGTGGACCCAAAGAAAGATAATTTTCTAAGTTATCGTGGCGTGAACTTGTTCAAGCCAAATCTTAAGGAAATTAAAGAAGGGCTTGATTTCAACATCGATGTCGTAAACCATCCAAATTCTCTGGTGGACGGGGCAAAAAAACTGCGCGAAACCCTTGACCATGAATTAACACTCATTACCCTTTCTGAACATGGGGTATTTATAGAAAACGGAAGCACTTGGAAAATCATTCCGGCACATTTGAGGGAAATTACCGATGTAAGCGGAGCCGGTGATACCGTTATTGCGGTTGCCACCTTGTGTTTAATTGCGGGATTAACGCCAACGGAAATCGCTTCAATCGCAAATTTATCTGGCGGACTGGTATGTGAACACTCCGGCGTTGTAAGTGTTGATAAAGCAGCGCTGTTGAATGAAGCAAAAATATTAGTACACCCATGAGTGAGATTGTAAAACCGTACAACACGGATAAGTCAAAAAAAGAAGAAGTAGCCCAGATGTTTAACAACATTTCAGCGCGTTACGATTTTTTAAATCACTTTTTATCCTTAGGCATTGATCACATTTGGCGGCGAAAAGCAGTTAATAAATTGCGTGAGATTCAACCGAAACGCATCTTAGACTTAGCTACAGGAACAGGAGATTTTGCGATTGCCTTGTTAAAACTTAATCCGACTCAAATTATAGGAATGGATATCTCTTCGGGTATGCTTGACGTTGGTAAAAATAAAATGAAGGCCAAACACGTAAGCCACATCATCGACATGCAATTGGGCGATTCAGAGAACATGCCTTTTGAGGATGGTTATTTTGATGCGATAACAGTAGGCTTCGGTGTGAGAAACTATGAGCATTTAGAAAAGGGGCTTTCGGAGATGCTTCGGGTAACACGAAGTGGAGGAAAAATTGTGATCTTAGAATTTTCCAAGCCAAAACGTTTTCCAATTAAACAAGCATTTGGGTTTTACTCCCGTTTCATTATTCCGTTCTTCGGAAAGCGCATTTCAAAAGATGAAAAGGCTTACGCCTATCTTCCAGAAAGTGTAGCCGCATTCCCAGAGGGCAAGGCATTTACTGACATATTGAGTAAACTAGGCTACAACCAGGTAGAATCAACCTTAGTGAGTGGCGGAATAGCTACGATTTATACGGGCATTAAGTAATGCAACTTAACTGATACTTTTGCGTTTCATCCACCATGCGTTCAATATATCTTTTACTTACATTTCTTACCCCCATGCTTCTCTTCGGACAAAAGTTCAAGCAAGAGCGGTATAAAAACTTTGATCGCAGGTTATTTCATTTTGGATTCATGCTCGGTTTTAATTCGTCCGACTTCACCCTGTATCCGGTTCAAAACGCTTATGAGCAATTCAAGATTTTAAATGTTCAAAATGACGCCCAACCGGGTGGACAACTTGGCATTTTAACAACCATGAGGCTTGGTACCCCCATGATTCGTTTGCGCTTTATTCCAACCATTTCATTTTTGGAACGATCCATCAAATATACCTTCGAAGACACTACCGCTAAGCTCGGGTATCGCATTGAAGATGAACGTGTAAACTCCACGAACTTAGACTTCCCGTTAATGTTGCAATTTAGGACAAAACGCTTGAATAATTTCGCAGCGTATTGTTTAATTGGCGGACAATATTCCATTGATTTACAGTCACAAGAAAAAGCCTCACAGAACTTTATAGATCCCTTTATAAAAATAAAACGCTACGATTGGCAGGGTCAAGTGGGCGGTGGACTTGAGTTCTTTGCACCCTACTTTAAATTTGGTATGGAGTTGAAATTCACTCATGGATTCAGTAACGTATTCGTGAAAGACAACACCTACATTGCCGCGCCAATTCAATCCTTGTACAACAGGGGGTGGGTCTTTTCCATAATCTTTGAGGGGTAATGGAATTAGTTTCCTTTGTTTGTACCCCAGAAGAGGCTAAAGATTGGAACGCAATCAAGCGAATCACAGCGAAGCAAACGGGAAAAACGTATGAATACATTCGATGGAAGAAACGAAGTATTGATGCGCGATCTCGACAAATAAAAATCAATGCCACACTGGAATGTTCGAATACGCCACTGCCCGATCGCATTCGAACCTTCACTTTTCATAAGGTACAGCATTCCCCTGACGTTCATATTGTTGGCGCTGGTCCTGCGGGATTGTTTGCTGCATTACAAGCCTTATTACTGGGTATAAAACCTGTTATTTTTGAACGAGGCAAGGACGTTAAAGCGCGGCGGAGGGATTTAGCCCGAATTGCACGCGAACAACAAATCAATGAAGATTCTAATTATTGTTTTGGCGAAGGCGGTGCCGGGACCTATTCAGACGGAAAATTGTATACGCGATCAAAAAAGCGAGGCGAGGTAGAGTTAGTACTCGAACTCTTGGTTTATTTCGGAGCGGACGAAGACATCCTTGTTGAGGCGCATCCACACATCGGAACGAATAAACTGCCTAAAATCATTGAGAATATTCGGAATTTTATTATTGCACAGGGAGGTGAAATTCACTTTGAATCCAAACTAACAGGGGTCACCAAAACAGGAAACGTAATAAGTCAACTAGAAATAAACCATCAACAGAAGAAGATTCCTACCAATCAGGTAATTCTAGCCACCGGACACTCCGCCAGAGATATTTTTTATTTACTGCATGAATCGGGGATTAAACTCTTAGCGAAGCCCTTTGCACTAGGTGTACGCGTGGAGCACACGCAAGTCATGATAGACCAAATGCAATACCACGGTCGCTTAAACGATGACTACATACCTCCGGCCTCTTATAGCTTAGTAGAACAAGTGGATGGGAAAGGCGTATATTCCTTTTGTATGTGTCCGGGAGGCATCATTGCGCCCTGCGCTACCAGCAATGGAGAAGTTGTTACGAATGGTTGGTCTCCTTCTAAACGAAACAACCCCTATTCGAATTCAGGAATTGTAGTTTCCATAGACCCCACTGATTTTGACAATCCAGCGGATCCTTTGGTTTGTTTAAAATTTCAGCAAGAGGTGGAACGCACTTGTTATGAGTCAACGGGAGAAAACCAGAAGGTTCCCGCGCAACGATTGAAGGATTTTGTAGACGGAAAACTTTCAGCTGATTTCCCACGGTCGAGTTATACCCCGGGAATCGTGAGTGTTCGATTAGATGAAATATTACCTCCAATGGTATCCAAGCGCTTACAAAAAGCATTTAAAGCGTTTGATAAAAAAATGCCTGGATTTCTGACGAACGATGCCGTAGTGCATGCCCCAGAATCACGGACCTCCTCCCCCATTTTGATACCACGAAACAGAGAAACCTTTCAGCACGTGGAGATTGAGAACCTTTACCCCTGCGCGGAGGGCGCGGGATACGCAGGAGGAATCGTTTCAGCCGCGATTGATGGAATGAAATGCGTGGAGGCTATGGTTGAAAAAAAAGCAATTTCAAAACAATGAAATGCTAAGAAATGACTACTAATTATTGATAATATATTCCATCGCGGATAACCTTTCTTCAATTATTCTCTGCTGCAGATTCGACAATTTATTCAAAACAGACAGTAAACACTCACCCTTGAATTCTTTATTAGTCCAATGTACTTTCTCACCATTATACTCCAAATCTCTTGTGAATTCGGGCTCAAATAAATTTGAGTAAATTATTGCTAATTGTGTTAATTTCTTTTCGTCTTGAAATTTACCTGAAGCACCAAGAAGTTTAGTTATATCATCAAAAGAACTTAAGCTATTATCATGTACTAAATTAAATTTGGATTGATCCGCTGTAGTTTTTCCACAAACCTCTACCAAATTATCTCTATAGCTATTTAACATTAACCAAAGTTTAGTATGAGCAAGTGTATTTTTATTGTCCATATCGTTCAAACCCAAGACACGCCAAGGAACATCCTTATCGGTTGGGTCAAGAATAGCGTAACCATTAATCTTAGTCGGCAATAGCGGGGCCTTATTATCATACTTTACCCAAATCAAACTATTACTATCGTTTATACGAGTATAATTCAAGGAGTGACCTGACTGCTGTAAAAGCAACAATTTAACATCATCTATTTGCTTAATTGCATTTGCAGTCAATAAATCCACCTCATTGATAGCCTTTATCTTAAACTCCAAATCCGCTTTTTTCTCATCAGTCAAGTTTGTTTTGGCAAAATCTGAATTTATTTCGTTTACTAGTTCATTTCCAAATTCAACGCTCGATTCCATCCGGCTGTAAGAATCAAATTGTTCATAGAGCATTGCTTCTGTTACCTTAATTTTCTTGTTAATTGAAATTAATAAAGTAGAAATCAATAAAACAAAAAGCACAAGCCCTGTCTTTTCTGAAAAACCAAGAATAGCGGACCGATTACTTCCCTCAGAAAGAAAATAAGCAATAAGAACAACTACTATAGATATAATTCCGATAATTCCCATTTCTTGACTTCCTGGCCAATGCATAACATCGAATAAAATAGCGATTGACAAAATGGACATTCCAATACTTGAAAGTAAATTCACAATTGGCTTTGAATGACTACCAAATAAAAGTCCTTTAATGAAATAGAGTATTGAAATTATAATAAGTGATAAAATCAACAATTCATTACATCCAGGCCAATGCATTATTTTGAACAAAATTCCTTGAATTAAAAGAGATAACATGAAATGAAATCCAATATCAAACCACCGAACAATACCTGTATCAGTAGTTTTTTTCTGAATCGCAAAAATAAATGTAGATACACTCATACCAAGCATCGCCAAAATTAGTATTTCGTTACAGCCCGGATAATGAGCTAATTTCATACCTATCCCGATGACCGTAGAAATCAATGATAAAGAGAAAATCACATTGGAGAAGGACATTCTTTTGGATACAAATTGATCAGATTTATTCATGCTTTAAAAATTTAATTATACATCATAACTGAAGTAAAAATAATAAACTAATTCGAAATCAGCATACACTTTCATTTCAATAAAGTAATGAGTAGTGTCAAATGAACTTGTAACAATTACTTCACGTTAACCTTAGCGTTCAGTAGTTACAACTGTTATCAGTTCTAAAGGCATTTATATTTCAAGGTACTTACCCTTAAAATCCTTATAATTTCTACCTTTACTCCATGAAACGTGTGGTTGTTGGTCTTTCAGGTGGGGTGGATTCCAGTGTGGCTGCTTACCTCTTGCTTGAACAAGGGTATGAGGTTATTGGCATGTTCATGCGAAATTGGCATGATGAAACCGTTACCCTATCCAACGAATGTCCCTGGATAGATGATGCAAATGATGCCTTACTGGTAGCGCAACACCTCGGCATCCCCTTTCAAGTGGTTGATTTAAGTGCGCAATACAAAGACCGTATTGTAGACTATATGTTCCGAGAGTATGAAGCGGGAAGAACGCCTAATCCCGATGTACTCTGCAACCGTGAAATTAAGTTTGACGTGTTCCTTAAGGAGGCCTTGGCATTAGGCGCAGACTATGTGGCAACGGGTCATTACTGTCGTAAAATCATACACGAAGATGGTTCACATGGGCTCTTGAGTGGCTTGGACGGAAATAAAGACCAAAGCTATTTTTTGTGTCAAGTTGATCAAGCGCAACTTCAACGTGCCCTCTTCCCTATTGGGGATTTAACCAAAGCGGAAGTCCGTGCGATTGCTGCCGAACATGGCTTGTTAACCGCAGAAAAAAAAGACTCCCAAGGCTTGTGTTTTGTTGGAAAGATAAGTCTTCCAACCTTTCTTCAACAGCAATTGGAACCAAAACAAGGTCCAATCATTGAAATTCCAATGGATTTAGCGCAGTTTACGACCTACCACGAGATTATCCCTTCGTTATCCAATGTAGTAGAATTGGCAAGACCGTTCACCTTTGAACCTTCCATGGGCAAACAAGTTGCCACACACCAAGGCGCCCACTATTATACCATCGGACAGCGAAAGGGCTTGCATATTGGCGGACGACCGGAACCAAGTTTCGTGTTGGCAACAGATACCGCGACGAATGTAATTTATTCAGGTCAAACCGATGAACACCCTGGACTTTATCGCCGAGCGCTAAAACTCGACACCAAGGAAATCAACTGGATACAAGCGCTTCCAAAAGAATCACTTAAAACGGGGGTGTCTTGTTTGGTTCGGATTCGATACCGTCAAGCCTTGCAAGAAGGAACCTTAATTGAAATAGAAGGAATCTTGTATGTTTTATTTAATCGTCCTCAGCGCGGCATTACCCCCGGACAATTTGCGGCGTGGTACATTCAGGATGAGCTGATTGGCTCGGGGATTATTGCGGAGTGATTCCAGTACTTCAAGGGTAGGACTCTATAAGGGTAGATAACATGCACTGCCAAAGACACCGTTAAAAATCTTACATCAAAGACAATCCCTTCTCGTCGGTTTAAGCGGAATAATCGTATATTCGTACATACGCAACAAACCTGCGCTTATACAACCAAATCGGTGTGCTTGGAGAAGGTTTATGGCGGGTATAAGATAGTTATGGGCAATAAAAAAGGAACTAACTTTACAACATGAAAGAAACAAAAGAAAAGACAAGAGCAGACAGAAATAGAACGTTGACTGTTTCTGATACTGAACAGGAAAGATTGACCCAAAGCCTTATTAGAATAGATGAAGTAAGGCAATTGCAGCCTGATGAAATTATTAATAAAACAATCCTTGGAGACCTATTCGCTGCTTTAGATAAATTGCCCAAAGGTTTCGCTGACCTTATTGTTATAGATCCTCCCTATAACCTCGATAAGGATTTTAATGGCTTCAAATTTAAGTCCTCGGATAATAATTCCTATCTCGAATATCTACGATCTTGGTTCCCAAAAGTAGTTAGTCTCTTAAAAGATAATGGCTCACTTTATCTGTGTGGTGATTGGAAGTGCACATCAGCATTGCAACAAGTGATGGATGAAAATATGGTTGTATTAAATAGAATAACATGGCAAAGAGAAAAAGGGCGAGGTGCATTATCAAACTGGAAAAATGGAATGGAGGATATATGGTTCGGTGTAAAAAATAAAAATGATTACTACTTTGATGTCGATTCAGTCAAAATGAAAAGAAAGGTTATTGCACCATACAAAGTTGATGGAAAGCCAAAAGACTGGGAAGAGACTGAAGATGGAAATTTCAGACTTACTTATCCATCAAACTTTTGGGACGACATAAGTATACCTTATTGGTCAATGCCAGAGAATACCGATCATCCGACACAGAAACCAGAGAAGTTAATAGCTAAATTAATTTTAGCATCATGCCCCATTGACGGTATTGTTTTCGATCCGTTTCTGGGTTCAGGGACTACCTCAGTTGTTGCCAAAAAGTTGAATCGAAAATATGTGGGCGTGGAAATGAATGAAGAATATTGTGCTTGGACTGAAAAACGGCTAGAGACTGCTGACAAAGATAAATCGATACAAGGTTATGTTGATGGAGTTTTTTGGGAACGTAATACACTCAATATTCAACAAAAAACAATCAAGAAGAAGCAATCAGAATCAATCAAAGCAACCTCAAGCCTTTTCGACTAACAATATGAAGACACTTAATCTTTTCATAGATTTTATAAAATCCCATGATGGGATTGGAAATAAAGCAAAATTAACTGGTCTAGCAGTTAACCAATTTAATTTAACAAAAGATAGATCGGCATACTATTGTAATTCATTTGCAGTTAGGTTTAGTCAATCGAGTAGTGGTGGCTTTTCCAATACCGTTCTTTCGCTTTCCAAACTTCAAAAGTATGATAATATACCGTTTTTAGTTTGCCTAGTCACTGAAACTGAGAATAAACTTTTTATAGCTAATACAACTTTCCTTACAAAGGTCAGCCATTCTTCACAAACTCTTACCTTATATAATATTAAGGGTAGCTTTAACGGGTCAGATATCATAAAAGAATTTGAAGGAGTAATAAACAGTAGAGATAATATTAATAAGCTATATGCGATTCATTCAGAAATTGGATTTGAAGGTAATTTGCCAAGACTTGTCGAGGCAACAACCAATATTAGTCCAACTGGTAAAAGATTCGAGATTGGTGAAACAGAGAAAGAAAATATAGAAAGGTCAGTTCAGCGAGCAATAGAATTTTGCTCAATACCCGATTTTACTATATTAAAGAATGAACTAGACAATAAGGTAAAGCAATATGAAAATGAAATTCTGATTGCGAGCCACATTGAAAATGTGAACATTAGAGGTAGAATAATTGAATATTTCATCGCAGGAGATGACGAAAATCTTAAAGCCCAACTTGTAAGTGATATCACGGAAGAATATAATAAGCTTCCTGCGTTCAAAACAGAAAACACCTTGGGCGACTATGTAAGAGTTTTTGATAATCATCATACAGAGACGGATGTTAAGACGAAAGTCGTTTTGCTCAACTCAAATCCCAAAGCATATAATATTGATAAGTTTTTAGAATTTCACAACAGATCAAACACTGTTTTCCTTTTCTATTTCATAGGAATTGATGCCGAGAAAATATTTAATAATATTTTGATTTCAGTATTTCAAAAGGATTTATTGAAAAGTACAATTCTTTTAAGACACTGGGCTGGCAGAAATTCAAGGGGGGTAACCCAATTTGAAGGTTCAACTATACAAAAATTGCTTGAAACACCTTCAACAGTAATCGATGAAAAAATAGCCAAGGAATTTATTCACATGCTTTATGACTTGTAGAAGATTTTACTGCACATAACACGGGTTTGGCAAAAGTGGCGGCTCAGTGCTCCGCAGACACATTTTTGGATAATCAAAGTTTGGTTCTCCGCATCAACATTTGTGGTCAAAATCGCCACCTTCGCCAAGCCCGAAACCGTTATTTACAAACGATAGCGAGAAAAATTATATTCATTTGTATTGAACGTACTAAATTTATATATTTGTACGTATATTAAAACGCTATGGACACAAAACTGACCTTAAAACTGGATAAGGAGGTTATAAATCGGGCAAAACGTTATGCCGAATCCAAGAAGATTAGTCTTTCAAAACTTATCGAAAGCTATTTGCAATTGCTTACAACTGAAAATTCGAATACGGAGGAAATATCGCCATTGGTAGAAAGTTTATCTGGAGTAATAAAATTGCCAAAAAATTATGATGATAAAGATAACTACACGGACTATCTAACTCAAAAATACGAATGACAAGGAAAATCTTCGTAGACACAGATGTTGTTTTTGACCTTTTAGCAAAGAGAGAACCATTTTATACATTTGCAGCTCAACTATTTACGAATGCAGACAAGCAGGAAGTAACGATCTGTGTTTCATCGCTCTGTTTTGGAAATTTGAATTACATTCTTTCCAAACATAAATCTGCAGTTGAAGCAAGAAAAATTTTATCACGATTTAAAGTTTTGGTAACAATTCTGCCTGTTGATGATAAAATAATAGAATTGGCCTTAAATTCAGATTTCAAAGATTTCGAGGATGCAATTCAATATTATTGCGCAATTGAAAATGGGATTAATATCCTTATCACACGAAATTTGAAAGATTTTAAAC
>Ga0315907_10007519_pt1 | contig 11349 bp, 8 predicted proteins | sample LakEriMetagenome_3_FD_203525 | JGI IMG/M metagenome (GOLD analysis project Ga0315907, IMG submission 203525) | Freshwater fungal communities from buoy surface, Lake Erie, Ohio, United States - Buoy 12 MA123 | ecosystem: Environmental > Aquatic > Freshwater > Lake > Lake biofilm | place: USA...
GGTTGCTGGTCCAGCCACAGCTGGCGTCCGTCGCCACCACCCATGCCATCGACCTGCCCGGGCACGGCGCCTCCTCCAAGGACGTCGGGCCCGGCGATCCCGCCTTCTTCGCCGAGGTCGTGCTCGGCTTCATGGACGCGCTGGGGCTGGCGTCGGCCCACCTCGTCGGGCACTCGATGGGCGGCGGCGTGTGCATCGCCGCGGCGCTGGCGCGCCCGGACCGGATCCGCTCGCTGACGCTGCTGGCCCCGGCGACGCTCGGCAGCCACGCGAACGTGGCCTTCGTCGAGGCCTTCATCGCGCTCGACCGGCCGGAGCAGGTGCGCCCGCTCCTCGCCCAGGTGTTCGCCGATCCCAAGATCATCAGCCGGCAGATCGAGGATCTGGTGACCGCCTACAAGCGGACGCCCGGCGTGACCGAGGCGCTGCGGACCATCGCCGACGCGCTGTTCCGGCGCGACGGGACGCCGAAGGTCACCTATCGCGACCGGCTCGGCGGCCTGCCGATGCCGGTGCGGCTGGTCTGGGGCGAGGCCGACCGGATCGTGCCCGTCGAGGCGGCGGACGCGCTCCCGACGAACGTCGTCGTCACGCGCATGCCCGCCATCGGCCATGCCCCCCACATCGAGGCGCCGGCGGCGGTGACGCGCGCGGTGCGATCGGCGATGGGGATGTGAGGGCCCGTCCCCGGGCCCTCATGCCGTCGGCAGCCGGTGGTCCCTGTAGGTCTCGCGGATCTTCGTCTTCAGCAGCTTGCCCGTCGCCGTGTGCGGCAGTTCGTCGGTGAACACCACGTCGTCGGGCATCCACCATTTCGCGACCTTGCCCTCGAAGAAGGCGAGGATCTCCTCCCGCGTCGCGGTGCTTCCCGCCTTGCGGACGACGACGAGGAGGGGTCGCTCGTCCCACTTGGGATGCTGGACGCCGATGGCCGCCGCCTCGGCGACGGCAGGATGCGCCATGCAGATGTTCTCGAGGTCGATGGAGCTGATCCACTCGCCGCCGGACTTGATCACGTCCTTCGACCGGTCGGTGATCTGCATGAAGCCGTCGGCGTCCAGCGTCGCGACGTCGCCGGTGTCGAACCAGCCGTCCTCCCCGAAGGCGGGGGTCTTCCCGTCCTTGAAGTACTCCGACGCGATCCACGGGCCGCGCACCTGAAGGTGGCCGAACGCCATGCCGTCGCGTGGCAGTTCGCGATTGTCGTCGTCGGTGATGCGTGCCTGGACGCCATAGATGACCCGGCCCTGGCTGAGCCGCACCCGGTTCCGGGCCTCGGCGGGTAGGTCGAGGTGCTTCTGCTTCAGCGTGTTGACGGTGCCGAGCGGGCTCATCTCCGTCATGCCCCAGGCGTGCAGCACGTCGACGCCATAGGTGTCGCGGAAGGTGTCGATCATCGCGGGCGGCGCCGCAGACCCGCCGATCACCGTGCGGTTCAGCGTCGTGAACCGCCCGCCGACCGAGGCCACGTGGTTGAGGAGGCCGAGCCAGACCGTCGGCACGCCGGCGGAGAAGGTCACCTTCTCGGTCTCCAGAAGCTCGTAGACCGACGCGCCGTCCATCTTCGGACCCGGGAACACCAGCTTCGAGCCGACGAGCGGGACCGAGTAGGGCAGGCCCCAGGCGTTGACGTGGAACATCGGCACCACCGGCAGCACCGCGTCCCGCGCCGACAGGTTCATCACGTCGGGCTGCACCGACGACAGCGAATGGATGACGGTCGAGCGGTGCGAATAGAGAACGCCCTTGGGGTTGCCCGTCGTGCCCGAGGTGTAGCAGAGCGACGACGCGGTCCGCTCGTCGAACTCGGGCCATTCCAGACGGTCGGAGTGGGAATTGATCAGGTCCTCGTAGGCGATGACGTCCCGCAGCTTCGTGTCGGGGATCGAGGCCCGGTCCGCCATCACGACGAAGCCGCGCACACCCTTCAGATGATCGGCCAGCGCCTCCATCAGCGGCAGGAACGTCAGGTCGAGGAGGACGTAGCGGTCCTCGGCGTGGTTGACGATGTAGGCGATCTGCTGGGGGAAGAGGCGGGGGTTGATGGTGTGGCAGACCGCGCCGATGCCGGAGATCGCGTAGTAGGCCTCCAGGTGCCGGTAGCCGTTCCAGGCGATGGTCGCCACCCGGTCGCCCATGCCCACGCCGAGGCCGGTGAGCGCGTTGGCGAGCTGGCGCGCCCGCCGGGCGAGGCCGCCGTAGGTGTCGCGGTGGATCGGCCCCTCGACCGTCCGCGACACGATTTCCCCGTCGGAATGGTACAGCTCGGCATGCCGGAGGATGGACGAGATCAGGAGGGGCTGGTCCATCATCAGGCCGTGCATCGTGGTCTCCTCCGCGATCGCGCGGGTCTTGGGACCCGTCGTCGTCCCCGGTCGGGAACGTTCGACCGCAACATTCGCCGGATGGCAGGTCTGCTGTAAAGCCCTTGGACCGGGTGCCCGCGGCTCGTCCAAGGTGCCGCGGATGACCTCCCTCGCAGCACCGTCCGGAGCCGCGCTCGTCCGCGGCATCGCCGTCTATCTCGGCGCCATCTTCGCCGGCGCGCTCATGGACGTGCTGATCAAGCTGCTGTCGGCGGGCTATCCGACGGGACAGATCCTGTTCTTCCGCAGCGTCGTGGGCGTCGTCCCCATCCTCGTGATGGTCTGGGCGAACGGCGGGGGCTGGGCCGCGCTGCGCCCGCGCCGGCCGATCGCGTGCCTTCTGCGCGGGCTGGTGCAGGCCTGCGCCGCCGGAACCTTCTTCGTCGCCTTCCGCTACATGCCGCTCGCCGATGCCTATGCGATCGGCTTCACGGCGCCGCTTTGGATCGCCATCCTGTCCGCTCCCTTGCTGGGCGAGCGGGTGGGCCCCGCGCGATGGATCGCCATCGTCGTCGGCTTCGCCGGCGTGCTGGTGATGATCCGGCCGGGATCCTCGGACGAGACCGTGTTCCTGCTCGGCCCGATCATGGCCCTCGTCGGCGCGTTCCTCTACGCGCTGGGCGCGGTCCTGATCCGGCGGATCGGCCGCGACGAAACGACATCGGCGATGGCGTTCGCGACGAGCGTGGCAATCATGGGCGCGGCGGCGCTGCTGCTTCCGTTCTCGCCGGAGGATCCGACGCTGGCCGGCATCTTCGGCTGGCGGACACCCGGATGGCAGGATCTCCTCGTGCTGGTCGTCACGGGCCTCCTCGGCGGGGGCATGACCATTCTTTTCACCGAGGCGTTCCGCACCACGCCCGCCTCGCTGATCGCGCCGTTCGAGTACACGGCGATGATCTGGGCCGTGCTGTTCGGCTTCCTCGTCTTCGGCGACCGTCCCACCGCGTCGCTGTTCGTCGGCGCCGCCATCGTCATCGCCAGCGGGCTGATCTTGCTGCGCGTGGAGACGGGTGGCGGGCGCGTGCGCCGGTCGTGACAACGGGGTGACCGCCCCGCACCGGTAAAGGCGCGTTAACGCGCGCACCCTCCCCATGGGCCATCGACAGGACGGATGGGCCCATGACGACGGTTTCTCTGCCGGACGCCGCCTCCACGGCGCCGCCGCGCCCGACACGGCTCGGCGGCCTGCTGGTCGCGGCCTTCGCCTTCTCGGCGACGGCCAATCTCCTCATGCTTGCGGTGCCGCTCTATTCGCTGCAGGTCCTCGGCCGGGCGATCCCGGGCCACAGCCTCGAGACGCTCGCCTTCCTCACCGGCGTGACGGTGCTGGCGCTCACCCTCGCGACGCTTCTGGAGATCGTCCGGAGCCGCATCCTCCAGCGGGCGGCCAACCGGCTGGAACTGGCGCTCCGCCGCCCCCTCCAGCGCGAGGCGTTCGCCGCCGGTCAGGCGCAGCGGGCGGCGGACCTGTCCGAGGCGCGGGGGTTCCTGTCGCGGCCGACCATGGCGGGGCTCCTCGACCTGCCGTGGGCGCCGGTCTACGGCGTCGTGATCTGGTGGATCCATCCGCAGATCTTCGCGCTCGCCGCCTTCGGGGCCCTGGCCGTCGTCGTGCTCGGCGTCGTCTCGCACCATCTGACCGAGCGCCAGGCCGACGCCGCGCGCGAGGCGGTGCAGCCGGCCGACCGGATCGCATCGGCGCTCGCGGCCGATCCCGGGGCCGGGCGCGCCATGCGCGCGGTGGACGGGATGCTCGACCGATGGATCGCGGCGACCCAGGCGGGCAACGCGCACCTCAGCGATGCGGCCGACCGCGGCGGCCTGCTGGGGGCGCTGACCCGCTGGGTGCGCACGCTGATCCAGATCGGCGTGACGGGGATCGGCGCGATCCTCGTCATGGACCAGCAGCTCTCGCTCGCCGGCATGATCGCGACGTCGATGCTCGTCGCGAAGGCCATGATGCCCTTCGACATGGTCTTCGGGGGGTGGACCGGCGTGCTCCGGGCGGCCGCCGCGGTCCGCCGGCTGCGGGGCGTCGGCCGCGCGTTGGAGACGGACGGGGCCCCGGTGGTCCCGTCGGCCGCCGGATCCGGTGCGCGGGTGTCCGTCGACGGGGCCTACGTGGTCCCGCCCGGCGCCCAGCAGCCGGCCCTGCGCGGCGTCTCCCTCGACCTCGCCCCGGGCGAGAGCCTCGCCGTCCTGGGCGGGAACGGGGCGGGCAAATCCACGCTCGCCCGTGCGCTGGCCGGCGCGCTCCGGCCGCAGGGCGGGGCCGTGCGCATCGACGGGCGCGATCCCGCGCGGGCGGACGACCTCCCGATCGGCTTCCTGCCCGAACACCCGGCCCTCCTCACGGGCACCCTGGCCGACGTGATCGGCCGCTTCCGCGCCGATCCCGCCCTTATCGCGGAGGCCGCGGCGGCGACCGGGCTCGACGTCGCGATCGCGGCGCTGCCGGACGGTTTCGCGACCGACGTCCACGTCGCCGCGCCGGCGCTGGGCGGCGGCGGTCTGCGCCGGCTGATGCTCGCCCGCGCCATCTGCGGCCGGCCCCGGCTGCTCGTCCTCGACGAACCGCTCGGCCATCTCGACACCACGGGGGTTGAGATGGTCCGGCAGATCCTGCGGACGGCCAAGGCGATGGGCATCACCGTCGTGACCCTGTCCCAGAGCCCGCGCCTCCTCGACGACGCCGACAAGGTCCTGGTGCTGAGCGGGGGCGTCGCCGCCGCCTTCGGGCCGACCGACCACGTGGTCTCCGGCGCGCGCCGCGACGCGCGTCCCGAGGCCGTCGCCGCCGACACGATCCGACCGATGAAGCTGACGCCATGACGATCGACCTTCTTCTGCGCGACGACCGGGCCGCGACGACGCCCGGGCTCCTCCCTCCGGTGCGCGTGGGGCGCAACGTGGCGGCCGGCTTGCTGACCGTGGCGCTGGCCGTCGGCGGGATCGGCGGCTGGGCGACGTTCGCGCCGATCCACGGGGCGGCGAACGCCCCGGGCGTGCTCGTTCCCGCCAGCGGCCGCAAGACCGTCCGCCACCCCGAGGGCGGCCTCGTCGTCGACGTAGGGGTCCGCGACGGCGACCGCGTCTCGACCGGACAGATCCTCCTGCGCCTCGACGACGTCGCCGCCACCGCCCGCGTCGACGCGCTCAACGCCGACATCGCCGCGAAGCTGGCGACGGAGGCCCGGCTGGTGGCCGAACGCGACGGTGCCGCGGCCCCGTCCTGGCCGATCGAGCTTCTGTCGGACGCCGCCACGCCGGCCGTGCGGCGCATTCTCGCCGACCAGTCCGACCTGTTCGCGTCCCGCGCCGGCCAACTCCTCGCGGACGAACGGCTGTATGCCGAACGGGCGCAGTCGCTGGACCGCGAGGCGGAGCATCTGGCCGACCAGCAGGCGCACGGTGTCCGCGAACTCGCCGTGGTGCGGCAGGAGATCGAGGTCACCCGCCAGCTCCTCGATCGCGGCAACGCCCCCCGGTCGCGCCTGTTCGAACAGCAGAAGGAGGAGGCGCGCCTCCTCGCCCGCGACGCGGAGCTGGCGGCCAAGCGCACGCAGCTCCGCCAGCAGGCGATCGAGACGCGGGCCGAACTGCGCCGTCGCAAGGACGAGCGGCGCGAGCGCATCCTTGCCGACCTGCAGGCGTTGCGGGCCGACCTCGCCCGACAGGTCGAGGACCGGCGGGACGCCCTCAACCGCCTGCGGACGCGGGAGATCGTCGCGCCGGAGGCGGGGACCGTCGTCGGCCTCGGCGCGCGGATCGCCGGCAGCGCGCTGGGCGCGGGGGAGGCGGTGGCGGACATCGTCCCCGCGGGCGACGCGCTTCTGGCCGAGGTGCGGGTCGAGCCGCGCGACATCCGCGACGTCCACGTCGGCCTGCCGGCGCGGCTGTCCGTCGGGGCGCTGAACACGCGCGTGGTCGGTACGCTGCCGGGGACCGTCGTCCATGTCTCCGCCGACCGGGTGGAGGATCCGCAGACCCGGCGGATGGCCTATCTGGTCCGCGTCCGACCCGACGAGCCGACGGCGCTGCCGCAGGGCACGGTGCTCGTGCCGGGAATGCCGGTCGACGCGCAGATCCTGCTCTCGGCCCGGACCCCGCTCGACTACCTGATGGCGCCGATCGTCCAGGCCTACCACCGGGCGTTCTCGCAGGAGTGATCAGTCGTAGGTGACCATCCGGTCGGCGGCCGCACGGTCGTAGCCGCGGCTCGCGGTCAGCAGCTGGCGGGTGTAGGCCTCCTTCGGGGCCTCGGCGCGCAGGTCGTCGACCGTCATCTCCTCCACCACCAGCCCGCGGTTCATGACCGCGAGCCGGTCGCACATGTAGCCGACGACCGCGAGGTTGTGGCTGACCAGCACGTAGGTGAGGCCGCGTTCCCGCCGCAGCCGCTTCAGCAGGTTGAGGATCTCCGCCTGCACCGAGACGTCGAGCGCGGAGGTCGGCTCGTCCAGCAGCAGCACCTTCGGCTCGAGGATCAGCGCCCGGGCGATCGCCACACGCTGACGCTGTCCGCCGGAGAGCTGGTGGGGATAGCGGAAGCGGAACTGCGGGCCGAGCCCGACGTCGGTCAGGACCGAAGCGATACGCCGTTCCCCGTCGCCGATACGGTGGATCTCCAGCGGCTCCGACAGGACCCGGTCGACCGTGTGCCGTGGGTGGAGCGAGCCGTAGGGGTCCTGGAAGACCATCTGCACCGAACGCCGGTACGCCTTCGACAGGTGCTGCGTCACCGCGCTGCCGGCGACGACAGCGGTCCCGGTCCAGTCCGGGTTCAGGCCGGCGAGAACGCGCAGCACGGTCGACTTGCCCGACCCGCTCTCGCCCACGAGGCCGAAGCTCTCTCCCTCCGCCACGTCGAAGGAGACGCCGCGGACCGCACGCACAGCGTCCGGACCGTGGCCGAAGGTGACCGTGAGGTCGCGGACGCCGATCATGGGGGACGCCATCGGCTACTCCGCCGCCCAGGCCGGGTCGCGCCGCAGCGTCGGCAACTCCGCCCGGTCGTCGTCGATGCGCGGCAGGCTCTCCAGCAGGCCGCGGGTGTAGGGGTGCGTCGCCGCGTGGAGTTCGGACGCCCGGCACGCCTCCACCACCCGCCCCGCGTACATGACGAGGATGCGGTCGCAGAAGCTCGCAACGAGGTTCAGGTCGTGGCTGATGAAGATCAGCCCCATGCCGCGGGTCGTCACCAGATCGTCGAGGATGGCCAGCACCTGCATCTGCACCGTGACGTCGAGGGCCGAGGTCGGCTCGTCGGCGATCAGCAGGTCGGGCTCGGGGATCAGCATCATCGCGATCATGATGCGCTGGCCCATGCCGCCGGAGACCTCGTGCGGATAGAGGCCGTAGACCCGCTCGGGATCGCGGATGCGGACCGCACCCAGCATCTCGATCGCCCGCCGCCGCGCCGCGGCACGGCCCACCTTCGCGTGCAGCCGGTAGGCCTCGGCGATCTGGTCGCCGACCGTCATGACGGGGTTGAGCGAGTATTTCGGGTCCTGCAGGACGAGGGAGATGCGCCGGCCGCGGATCTCGCGCATCTGCCGGTCGGATGCCCGCATCAGGTCCACGCCGTCGAATTCGAGCCGCGTCGCCGTCACCTCGGCCGAGCGGGGGAGGAGCCTGAGGATCGATCGACCGGTGATCGACTTGCCCGATCCGCTCTCGCCGACGATGCCGAGCTTCTCGCGGCCGAGGGAGAACGAGACCCCGCGAACCGCGCGCACCGGGCCGGTGGGCGTGTGGAAGGTGACGCGGAGATCCTCGACCGTCAGGAGGGATGGGGGCGATCCGGTCATTGCGCCCTCGGGTCGAGCACGTCGCGCAGACCGTCGCCCAGAAGGTTGAAGCCGAGGCTCACCACGAAGATGGCTGCGCCGGGGAGCACGGCGACCCACCATTGGTCGAGGAGGAAGCGGCGGCCGGTGGAGACCATGGCGCCCCATTCGGCCGACGGCGGCTGCGCCCCGAGGCCGAGGAAGCCGAGGCCGGCCGCGGTCAGGATGATCCCGGCCATGTCGAGCGTCACCCGCACGATCACGCTCGACACGCACATCGGCATCACGTGGCCGACGAGGATGCGCCCCGTCCCAGCGCCCTGGAGACGGGCGGCGGCGATGTAGTCGGATTTGCGCACGGTGAGCGTCTCGGCCCGTGCGATGCGCGCGTAGGGCGGCCAGGAGGTGATCGAGATGGCGATGACCGCGTTCTCGATGCCGGGCCCGAGCGCCGCGACGAAGGCGAGCGCCAGGATCAGCCGCGGGAAGGCGAGGAAGATGTCGGTGATCCGCATCAAGACCGTGTCGACCCAGCCGCCGAGATAGCCGGCGGCCGTGCCGACCAGGAGGCCGATCGGCGCCGCCGTGATCGCCACCAGCGCCACGATGTAGAGCGTGACCCGGGCGCCGTAGACGAGACGGGACCAGGTGTCCCGCCCGAAGTCGTCGGTGCCCAGCAGGTGCCCCCTCTCCCCCGGCGCCAGCAGGCGCGCGCCGAGATTCTGGGCATAGGGGTCGTGGGTCGCGATCAGCGGGGCGAAGGTCGCGACCAGCACCAGCATCACGACGATGCCGAGCCCGACGAGGGCGAGGCGGTTGCGGCGGAACTGGAGCCATCCGCGGTAGGCCTGCCCGAGTCGCGCCTCGCGGCGCGAGCGGGGCGTGTCGGAGAGGAGGCGGGCGCGCCAGCCGCGCTGCGTGTCGGCGGAGGTCATCGGGCCCTCGGGTCGAGCAGGCGATAGAGGACGTCGGAGAGCAGGTTGACGCCGACGAAGACGAGGCCGACCACGATCGTCGCACCCAGCACCGCGTTCATGTCGGCCGAGAGCAGCGCGCTCGTCAGATAGCGCCCAAGGCCGGGCCAGGCGAACACCGTCTCGGTCAGGACCGAGCCCTCGAGCAGGTTCGCGTAGGACAGCGCGATCACCGTCGTGAGCGGCACCGCGATGTTGCGCAGCGCGTGGACCCAGATCACCCGGCCCTCGCCCATGCCCTTCACGCGCGCGGTCGTGACGTATTCCTGGGCCAGCTGCTCCAGCATGAAGGAGCGCGTCATGCGGCTGATGTAGGCGAGCGAGTAGTAGGCGAGGATCGAGGCCGGCAGCACCACGTGGCTGACCGCGTTCCAGAACACCTCCCACTCACCGGCGATCGCGGCGTCGATCAGGATGACGCCGGTGACGGGTTTCACGATGTCCTCGAAGAAGACGCCGAGCCGGCCCGGCCCCCCGACCCAGCCGAGGATGCCGTAGAAGACGAGGAGCCCGATCAGCCCGAACCAGAAGGTCGGGACCGAATAGCCGACGAGCCCGAGCACGCGGGCCAGCTGGTCGGGCCAGCGGTCGCGATGGACGGCTGCGGCCACCCCGAGCGGAACCCCGAAGAGCACGCCGATGATCGTCGCGATCGTCGCCAGCTCCAGCGTCGCCGGGAAGAACCGGACGATGTCCTCGAGAACCGGCCGGTTCGTGAGCGACGACATGCCGAGGTCGCCGTTCAGCACCTTCCAGACGTAGACGACGAACTGCTCCCACAAGGGCCGGTCGAGGCCGAGCGCGCGGCGCGCGGCCTCGTAGACCTCGGCCGGGGCGCGGTCGCCGACCACGGCCAGGACCGGATCGATGGGGATCACGCGGCCGATGAAGAAGGTGACGGCCAGAAGGCCCACGAAGGTGATGGCGAGCTGCACGAGCAACGCGCCCACCTGCCACAGGCCACGGCCGACGCGGGTGCGCCGGAACGCCCGCAGCCCGTCGCCCGCTCGGATGCCGATCTCCGTCAATCCGTTCTCCCGGGATCAAAAGACGAGCCACACCGGACCGGGCGGGAGGGGGACGGTCGCCCCGTCCGGACGCCCCCGGTCCGGTTCGCCCCCAGTCCGGCCGAACCCGGCCGCCGTCGCCCGCGAGCGACGGCGGCCCGGCGCCGTCAGGACTTGGTCGCCTGCCAGTAGACGGCGGGCATCACCGGCGCGCCGGAGATGTAGCCGTCCACGTTCCGGCGGACCGCCGACTGGACGATCTGCTGGTTAATGATCGCGAAGGGGGCGGTCTTCTGGAACTCGCGCTGGATGTCGATGTACATCTGCACGCGCTTCTCGCCGTCGCGCTCCAGCAGCGCCGCGGCCGTCTTCGCCGACAGCGCCGGGATGCCCCACGCCGTCCGCCACGCCAGCTTGCCGACGTTGGTGGTCGCCGTGTCGTCGTTGTTCGGGTTGGACGCGAAGGTGTCCGCGTTGGTGTGCGGATCCGAATAGTCCGGGCCCCAGGACTGGAGCACCAGTTCGTGCTGGCGGGCGCGGTACTTGGTCAGCACCTGCCGGCTCTCCGCCGGAATGATGTTGACCTTGATGCCGGCCTGGGCCGCGGTCGCCTGGAACGCCTCGGCCATGTTCTGGAAGGGGAAGTTGTTGCGGACGTCGAGGTTGATCTCGAAGCCGTTCGGATGCCCGGCGGCGGCCAGCAGCTCCTTCGCCTTGGCCACGTTCAGCGTGTAGGGCTTTTCCTTCAGCTCGCCAGGGAAGGTGAGCGGCAGGAACGCCTGATGGGGGATGAACTGGTCCTTGAGGAAGGTCGCGTGCATCCCGTCGTAGTCGATCAGCCACTTGACCGCCTCGGCGACCTGGGGCTTCGACAGGATCGGGTGCTTCTGGTTCAGGGCGATGTAGGCGATGTAGCCCTTCAGCGAATCCTGGATCTTGATGTTCGCGTTGGACCGCAGGGCCGTGATGTCCTGGGGCTGCAGGTTCGAGGCCACGTCGATGTCGCCGCGCTCGACCAGCAGGCGCTGGGTGCCGGGCTCGGGCACGTGGCGCATGATGACGCGCTGCATCTGTGGCTTGCCGCGCCACCAGTTGTCGTTCCGCTCGATCGTCCAGCTCTCCGACGGCTGGTAGCGGACCAGCCGGAACGCCCCCGACCCGGCCGAGTTCTGCTTCAGCCAGCCGTTGCCCATGTCGGTGCCGGCGTTCT
>Ga0315907_10007520_pt1 | contig 11349 bp, 11 predicted proteins | sample LakEriMetagenome_3_FD_203525 | JGI IMG/M metagenome (GOLD analysis project Ga0315907, IMG submission 203525) | Freshwater fungal communities from buoy surface, Lake Erie, Ohio, United States - Buoy 12 MA123 | ecosystem: Environmental > Aquatic > Freshwater > Lake > Lake biofilm | place: USA...
TCAGGGATTTCATCCACATTTTGGTAGCGATGTTCAAAGCGCTTGGTCGGATCAAGCTTTGCAAAGGAAATAAGTTCCAATGGCTTGTCGTTCACAAAGATCTTCATGCGTAAATGGGGAAATTAGTTTTGAATCGTCCAAAAATGCATAAAAATTTGAAATAATCAGCTAGACTTTTTAGAGCTATTCAGTATCAAATCGGGGAATAAAAAAACTAGCGCATTTATTCCTAAAAAAATCGCGAGAGCTCCCTATCTACGGGGAGGAATCTCTTATTTTTACGTCATGGAAATTCTCAACCCCACCGTCGCGGCACAAGTTGCACGCCACCTTTTGGAAATTCAAGCCATTCGACTACAGCCTGAAAAACCCTTTACCTGGGCATCTGGCTGGAAATCACCCATTTATTGCGACAATCGACTTTCCCTCTCCTATCCTACGATCCGTACTGCGATCAAGCAAAACCTGGTGAAAGCAGTGCAACACTTTTTCCCAGACGTGGAAGCGATTGCTGGTGTAGCCACTGCAGGCATTCCGCAAGGAGCCCTACTCGCCGATGAACTGGCACTTCCATTTATTTATGTGCGCTCCAAGCCCAAAGGGCATGGCATGGAAAACATGATCGAAGGGAAAGTGGTGCCTAACCAGAAAGTAGTGGTAGTAGAAGACCTTGTATCTACTGGAGGTAGCTCACTTAAAGCAGTAGAGGATCTGAGAAATGCTGGATTTGAAGTTTTAGGAATGGTGGCTATTTTCTCCTATGGCTTTGAAGTTGCCGATAAAAATTTTGAGGATGCAGGAGTTCCTTTGGTTTGCTTGAGTAACTACGACGCCCTACTTCCTGAAGCTGTAAAAGAAAATTACATTGATCATTCGACCCTCAATTCCCTTGCGGAATGGCGAAAAAATCCGAGCGGCTGGATGCAATAAAGCCGTTTTATTATTATCCGCAATTACATCGGTGGCTCAACTTGTCTGTTTACCACTTCGGATTATCAAATTGTCAACACGGACGACCGCTAATTGTAGTCTTAGTAAGATTTGACTCATTGAATACAATTGGCTGTCGTCTGTGGACGGTCAACCGTTGACAATTACATTTCTTTCGGAAACCAAGTTGCGTACATCGGGTAATTTCTAGCTGTTCTACGGATAACTTCCCGCATGTTGTCTCCGATGTCTTTGACTTTTTTGGCAGGCATTCCTGCATAGATGGAACCTGCTTCCACTACTGTTCCTGCTAGCACCACTGCTCCAGCAGCAATCACGGCATCGGAATGGATAATGGCTCCATCCATTACTATGGCCCCCATTCCTACCAGTACTCGATCGTGGATGATGCAGCCATGCACGATGGCATTGTGCGCAATGGATACCTGATTGCCTATGTATGTGCCTGCTTGCTTGTACGTACAATGGATTACTGCTCCATCCTGAATATTGGTATCGTCTCCAATACGGATTTCATTTACATCACCTCGAATCACGGCATTAAACCACACGGTGCAGTTTTTTCCCATTTTCACATCCCCTACCACGGTAGCATTGGGTGCCAACCAGCAATTTTCGCCCATTTCTGGAGCGACTCCATTTACCTCTAAAATACAAGCCATAATGCCTTTAATTTTTGCTTCGATTGTTATTTCACGGGGAAATTAAAACATTTCAAACAGTCCCGCTTCTTTTTATTCAAATTCCATAGTTCGAAATGCCAATACCTCCTTTTAACCCGATTCCACTGACTAAAAAATAGTAGTTTAGGGTAGCAGATTACCGTAGCCAATCCCAGACTCAATTTGCCTCCGGTACCATTCGGCTTTGACCATGGAAAAAAGTTTATTCGACTTTCCGTTGCGAAAAATTATCCACCTGGATATGGATGCATTTTATGCGTCTGTGGAGCAGCTGGATCATCCTGAGTGGCGAGGAAAACCTTTGGTTGTGGGTGGCAATGAAAACCGAGGAGTCGTGGCTGCCGCAAGTTATGAAGCACGGAAATTTGGTGTTTATTCAGCCATGTCTTCCGCATTGGCCGCAAAAAAATGCCCGCAATTAATCTTTGCCAAGCCACGCTTTGAACGGTACAAGGAGATTTCGAGCCAAATCCAAGAAATTTTCTTCGAATACACCGACCTGGTAGAACCACTTTCCCTGGATGAAGCTTTTTTGGATGTGACTGAAAACAAGTTGCAATTACATTCCGCTTCTCTTATAGCAACCGAAATTCGTGAAAAAATCAAGCTGAAAACAGGTTTGAATGCCTCCGCGGGCATCTCCTACAATAAGTTTTTGGCCAAAATCGCCTCTGACCTCAACAAACCAAATGGCCAAGCCCTCATCCTTCCCGAGGAGGCAGCAGAATTTTTAGAGAAGCTCCCGATCGGTAAGTTTTTCGGAATTGGGAAAGTCACCGCTGAAAAAATGCGCCAAATAGGAATCCATTGCGGGAAGGATCTCAAAGAGTATTCCTTGCAGTACCTGGTCAAACGATTTGGAAAAGCGGGAGCGCATTATTTTCAAATTGTCAGAGGAATCCACCTCTCAGCCGTGCAACCCGACCGAACGCGGAAATCATTGAGCGCAGAAAACACCTTTGAAAAAGATCTTTTTCTTCCCCATGAACTGGAGGAACAGCTTCAGGCTATCTACCAGGAACTACTTCGCAGGTCCAAAAAAACAGGCATTCGAGGAAGAACAGTCACGCTAAAGATCAAATACAATGACTTTTCACAACAAACAAGAAGTAAAACCTTTGATCAATTTCCTGAAGATGAACTTCTTTGGCAAACTGCTTTGGAGCTTTTAAACCAGGAATCTTTCACCAAACCCATCCGACTCCTAGGATTGGGAGTTTCCAACTTTTCTGAAGGTGATCCACCCCTGAGCCTCCCTGAACAGTTGCCTATTCCCTTTTAAATCTCCATTTTCAAAAAGGAGAATAATCCTGCCATTTTGTCTGTATTTTCTTAAATTTGTATTCAAAAGCAATCCTTTTTCGTTGCAGCTAGTTTAAGAAGCTGCTGAGATTGCTCAATTACCCTTACGACCACAGTTCCATGGATCTGATCAAAGACATAGACATTCTATCTGCCGAAGAAGCGCAAGTTTCTGATTTTCAAACCACACCAGAGGGAAACACCGGAAAGGCCAAAAAGGTCTATATCGAGAGCTACGGCTGTGCAATGAATTTTTCGGACTCCGAAATCGTCGCTTCCATCATGAAGGACAATGGATATGACACCACCTCGGACATGAAAAAAGCAGACGTAATTTTTTTAAATACCTGCTCTATCCGAGAAAAAGCCGAACAAACCGTTCGAAACCGCCTTACCCACTTCAACGGACTCAAAAGACAGAAGCCGAACATGACCATAGGCGTGTTGGGTTGCATGGCAGAGCGCCTCAAGGAAAAATTGCTTGAAGAAGAGAAAATTGTCGACCTCGTCGTAGGCCCCGATGCCTACCGTGACCTTCCCAATCTGGTGAATACGGCCGAAGAAGGACTGAAAGCCATCAACACCTTCCTGTCGAGAGAAGAAACCTACGGAGACATCTCGCCTGTGCGGCTCAACTCCAATGGAGTGTCTGCCTTTATTTCCATCATGCGTGGCTGTGATAACATGTGTTCTTTCTGCGTCGTACCGTTCACGAGAGGTAGAGAAAGAAGTAGAGATCCTGAATCTATCCTTGCTGAGGCGCGGGACTTGGTGTCCAAAGGCTATAAGGAAGTAACCCTCCTGGGTCAAAACGTGGACTCCTACAAATGGTCCCCTGAAGAAAACAACAAAGCGCGACTGAATAAAAAAGAAGAGGAGGTCAGCACGGTAATCAATTTTGCCAACCTACTCGAAATGGTGGCTCAGGTAAGCCCTCAATTGCGAGTTCGCTTCTCTACTTCCCACCCCAAAGACATCACCGACGAAGTCTTGCACACCATTAAAAAGTACGACAACATCTGCAACTACATCCACCTTCCTGCACAATCAGGAAATGACCGGGTGCTGGAGCTCATGAACCGAACCTACACGCGGGCCTGGTACCTGGACCGTGTCCGTGCCATTCGCGAAATTTTAGGAGAAGAGTGCGGAATTTCTTCCGACATGATTGCGGGCTTTTGTTCCGAGACCGAAGCCGAACACCAAGACACCTTAAGTCTGATGGAGCTCGTGAAATACGACTTCTCTTACATGTTTTACTACTCCGAACGTCCAGGAACACTTGCTGCAAAAAAATATGCAGACGATATCCCCTTGGAAACCAAGAAAAGAAGATTGGAAGAAATCATCGATAAGCAGGCCGAACTGTCTACCGCTCGCAACCTGCTAGACGTAGGACAAGAACAGGTAATCCTCATTGATGGTGCCTCCAAGAAGTCTGCCGAAGAACTGCGGGGAAGAAACTCCGCAAACAAAGTAGTCATCGTCACCTCGGAAGGTCTTCAGCAGGGCGATTATGTTCGTGTAAAAATCACTGGAAGCTCCAGAGGCACCCTTTTTGGGACCGTGATAGAAGTTAACCCCAGCAACCTCGCATGATCACTGCCCAAGAAATTCAAGCGGTCAAACAACGGTTTGGGATAATCGGACACAGTCCCTTGCTCAACCATGCCATTCAGGTGGCCATGCAAGCATCACCCACGGAGATGACCGTGTTGATCACTGGCGAAAGTGGAAGTGGTAAAGAAAGCTTTTCAAAGATTATCCACTCCCTATCCCTACGCAAGCATGGCAAGTTCATCGCCATCAACTGTGGAGCAATTCCGGAAGGAACGATCGATTCGGAGTTATTTGGTCACGAAAAAGGATCCTTTACCGGGGCACATGAGGCTCGAAAAGGGTATTTTGAAGTCACAGATGGAGGATCCATATTCTTGGATGAAATTGGTGAGATGCCATTGGGCACACAGGCCCGACTCCTTCGGGTATTGGAAAATGGAGAGTTCATCAAAGTAGGATCTTCTAAAGTCCAGAAAACCAATGTTCGCGTCATCACGGCGACCAATGTCAATTTGATCAAGGCAGTAGAAAAAGGGAAATTCAGAGAAGACCTGTATTACCGACTAAACACGGTGCCCATTTTTGTACCTCCCCTTCGGGAAAGAGGTGAAGACATCCTGCTACTTTTCAGAAAGTTTACAGGCGATTTTTCTGAAAAATACCATGTGAAAACCATCACCCTCGATGCAGGCGCTCAAGAAGTGATCTTGCGGTACCCCTTTCCAGGGAATATTCGGCAGCTAAAAAATATTGCGGAGCAGGTCTCACTCTTAGAAGAACAGCGGGAAGTAGATGCACTGACGATGTCTCGGTATTTGCCTGAAGCGAGCACCCGGCTCCCTTTGGCATTGAAAGGTGGGGGTTCCGAGTCCATGGATTTCTCCGAAAGAGACATCTTGTACAAAGTCCTTTTTGACATGAAAAAGGACATGAATGAATTAAAAAAGCTCATTCTTGAATCTTACCAAAGTGGCGGCATCAATTCATCGTTGATTCAAAAGCATCAGGGATTATTTGAAGACCTAGAGACAAGCATGGTGCCTAAGGAGATGTCAGAATCACCGAACCAATTCACCATGCCTTTGCTCCTTGAATCAAAAAATACAGAAGTTCCGCAGGAAGAAGAGTACGAGGAGGAAATCATCGAAGATATCGTACATGAAGAGGATGACAATTCCTTATCCTTGGAGCGGAAAGAAAAAGAAATGATCCTCAAAGCATTGCGGAAACACAACAACAAAAGAAAGTATGCAGCCAACGACCTCGGGATTTCCGAACGTACGCTCTACCGAAAAATCAAACAATATGATATTGAATAGATCTTGGCTGCTGTTGGTTGTCCTATGCCTAGGACTCTCTGCCTGCTCCATCAAATACAGTTTTACAGGTACGAATATCAATTACGAGCTGGTCAAATCGTTTTCTGTGGAGAATTTTTTCAATGACTCAGGAGGAGGTCCTGCCAACATGGAGCAGCGATTTACTGAATCATTGAAAGAATATTACCAGCGCAACACCCAATTGGAACTAGTACGAAACAATGGAGATTTGCAGTTTTCAGGTTCAATCGTTCGCTATTCCCTATCCCCCCAGGCTGTCGTCTCCTCCGGAGATCCCAATTTGCCCGACCGTGCTGGACAAATGCGACTCACCATTGCGGTGGAAGTGGAATACCTCAACTTGAGTAATGAAGAGGAAAACAAAAAACAGACCTTTACCTTTTTCCAAGATTACGATCCTCGCACAGTGACCTTATTGGATGTAGAGAATCAATTGGTTGAAGATATTTTCGAAACAATCATTCAAGATATTTTCACGGCTACCGTGGCCAACTGGTAAAATCCGTATATTGAATTCAAATTAATTGCTGTGAACGCCTCTCAATTTCTAGAACTCATCCAAAAATCAGATCGGCTGGAAAAAGCGGATTATTTACTGCTCAAGAAGGTTCAAAAAAACTTTCCCTTTTTCTACCTATCCCATGCGCTTTCCACTCGATTTGAGTTGAAAAATCAAGACAGTAGCCCTTCCCTTGCGCTAGCTGCTGCTACAAGCGTGGATCGAGTTTGGCTAAAAAGCTGGCTGTTTCAACCCGCTAAAAGTGAATCCGAGGCAAAAGAAAACGCTCCAATAGCGACGAAAGAGGCGGCACAACCAATTAACGAAGGCATCGAAAAAGAAAAGCCAAAAAAACGAAAGGTTCCTAAAGATGACTTGATCGAAAGTATCCGAAGAAAGGAAAAGAAAGAAATTTTAGATGCTGAAAAAAGAGCTCAGATTGAATTGATTAAAGCATTTAGCAAAAAAGAAATCAAGCTAGCAACAATCAAGGAGATTGAAGCGAATCAAAATAATGAGAATTTAGCAAACGCGAGTACCAGCCTAAATGAAGGGTTGATCTCTGAAACTTTTGCAACAATTCTTCTTCAGCAAAGCAAAAAAGCGATGGCAATCGAAATTTATGAGAAGCTTGCTTTGAAGTTTCCCGAGAAAAGGGCTTACTTTGCGGACTTAATTGAAAAATCAAAAGAATAATTCCAATCGTATGTTTACTATATTAATCAGTGTTATTTTGGTGCTAGCAGTATTGCTAATTCTGGTGATTTTAGGCCAAAACTCAAAGGGTGGCGCAGGTGCTGCTTTTGGTGGTAGTGCTTCACAAATCATGGGGGTAACACGCACAGGAAATGTTTTAGAAAAAGCAACCTGGGTTTTAGCGATTTCTATTCTAGCCTTGGCGCTAGCTTCATCTGTGTTTTTTACAAGCAGCCAGCCAAATCAATTTTCATCTCCGAATATTGAAACTGCAAAAGAGCAGGTAGTTGCTCCAGCATTTGGCGATACTCAAAATGCACTTCCTGCAACTGAAGCGGCTCCTGCTGATTCTGCTGCAACAAAATAAGTCAAGCCCTACCTAAATAATTTAGAGCCTTACTGAGCAGTAAGGCTCTTTTTTTGGTAGACTGACACGTTGAAAGCAGGAAATGTAAAAAAAGAGAAAAATTGGCAGATAGAACCAGAGGAAAAAATGTCTTTTCTGTCGGAAAACCAAGGGTTTCCCGTCGATTTGTCAGAATTAAGTCAAGATAAAGCCTTGGCATAAGAAGTGCAGGTAGGTTCCTGTAAGATTACATAACCCTTAACATTTTATATCTATGTCAAAAGTGAACATCAAACCTCTTGCAGACCGCGTTTTGGTTGAGCCAGCAGCTGCAGAAGAAAAAACTGCTTCCGGTCTTTACATTCCGGACACTGCAAAAGAAAAGCCTCAAAAAGGTGTCGTTATTGCAGTAGGCAACGGAAAAAAGGATGAGCCATTGACCGTAAAAGTTGGAGACACTGTATTGTACGGCAAATATTCCGGCACAGAATTGAGCGTCGATGGAAATGACTACCTCATCATGAGAGAGTCCGATATTTTCGCAATCCTATAATTAGAATAGTACACCCTGAAAAAAACTAAAAAAAATGGCTAAACAACTATTTTTCGATACTGACGCTAGAGATCGACTCAAAAAAGGCGTCGATGCACTTGCTGATGCAGTAAAAGTAACCCTTGGCCCTAAGGGAAGAAATGTCATCATTGATAAAAAATTTGGTGCCCCAACCATCACGAAAGATGGGGTTTCTGTAGCGAAAGAAATTGAGCTAAAGGAGCCTATCGAAAACATGGGAGCCCAGCTTGTAAAGGAAGTAGCATCCAAAACTGCAGACCAAGCGGGTGACGGAACTACTACTGCTACCGTATTGACTCAGGCGATCTTTAACGTAGGGATCAAAAACGTAGCTGCTGGCGCAAACCCAATGGATTTGAAGCGTGGCATCGACAAGGCAGTAGCAGCAGTTGTAGCTGAATTGAAGGCCAACTCTAAGCCAATCTCTACTTCCAAAGAAATCGCTCAGGTAGCAACTGTTTCTGCAAACAACGACGAGGAAATCGGCAAAATGATTGCTGATGCCATGGATAAAGTTGGTAAAGACGGTGTAATCACTGTGGAAGAAGCAAAAGGTACAGAAACTGAAGTGAAGACTGTAGAAGGTATGCAGTTTGACAGAGGCTACCTCTCCCCTTACTTCGTGACCAACACGGAGAAAATGGAAGTGGAATTGGATCATCCGTACATCTTGATCTACGACAAGAAGATTTCTTCCATGAAAGAATTGCTTCCTGTACTTGAGCCAGTAGCTCAGTCTGGAAAGCCGCTTTTGATCATCGCAGAAGATGTGGATGGTGAAGCACTTGCTACACTTGTAGTAAACAAAATCAGAGGTGCATTGAAAGTGGCAGCTGTGAAGGCTCCTGGATTCGGTGACCGTAGAAAAGCAATGTTGGAAGACATCGCGATCCTTACAGGTGGAACAGTGATTTCTGAAGAAAGAGGCTTTAAGCTAGAAAATGCTACCCCAGACATGTTGGGAAGAGCAGAGAAAATCAACATCGACAAGGACAACACCACCCTTGTAAATGGTGCTGGTGATAAGGGTGCCATCAAAGGCAGAATTGCAGAGATCAAAGCTCAAATCGAAAAAACAACTTCTGACTACGACAGAGAGAAATTGCAAGAGCGCCTTGCTAAACTTTCTGGCGGTGTAGCGATCCTTTACATTGGTGCAGCTACTGAAGTAGAAATGAAGGAAAAGAAAGACCGTGTTGACGATGCCTTGCATGCCACTAGAGCAGCTGTTCAAGAAGGTGTGGTTGTAGGTGGTGGTGTAGCCCTCATTAGAGCTGCTTCTGCCCTTGACAACCTAAAAGGTGCAAACGAAGATCAAGACACTGGTATCAACATTGTTCGCATTGCTATCGAGTCTCCTTTGAGAACTATCGTGAGCAACGCCGGTGGTGAGCCTTCCGTAGTGGTGAATAAGATTCGTGACAACAAAGGAAACTTTGGTTACAACGCGAGAACTGACAAATACGAAGACCTAATTAAGGCGGGAGTTATTGACCCAACTAAGGTTACTCGTCTTGCATTGGAAAATGCAGCGTCTATTGCAGCCTTGCTTTTGACTACCGAATGTGTGGTAGCAGACGTGAAGGAAGAAGGTCCTGCTATGCCTCCAATGGGCGGCGGCGGAATGGGCGGCATGATGTAATTCAAACTGCTTTTACAAAGAAAAAGGAGGTCCAATTGGATCTCCTTTTTTTGTTTAAATCCGAATGAGTTCAACATGCATAGAACCCCTAGCTTCCTAAGAATTTGTTTTTTATAGAAATGGTTTTTGCTTTAGCGATTTTGCGAACCTATGACCAGACCGAAATTAAGAGAGGTCTTTTCACCCTTGTCCTAATTACCATTTTGGATAGAGGCGGCTTTTAGTTCTGATTTTATTTTCTCAAAATCACTTTTAAAAGATTTTTCTTTTAAGATCTGTTGTACAAACTGAAAGGCAAACACTTTTCCCGCTCTACTATCACTTGGATAATGTACTCCCCTAATTTCCCTTGAGAAAGCCATATCGTAGGCATTACTTAAAAATTTGTCATTTAATTCTGGAAATATTTCAGCCAACAAATACGCATTGACATAAGAAGCTGATGAATGTCCGCTTGGATAGGCTGAATGACCGGGTGCTTCCGGGTTTTTTATATCCTTACTCAAATGATAAGGTCGTGGGCGGGCAAAGTCTGCCTTTAGATTAAAAAAATAGTAAGTGGCATCTTGAATGACGTTTTGCAACACTCTAGCCGTCTCAGGCAATTTGTCTGGCGTATACCAATTCCCTAAGTCTTTTCCGATGTGAAATAAACTACGGATGTTTCTTTCGTAATCTTCGTTAGCCGGGTTATTGGTAAATGGATCGTAATAAATATTCGCCATTTCATCCGTTTTTGCCATTAATTCGGCACTGCGTTTAGCTTGCAAGTCAATTAAAAAAGCTATTTCTGCTTTGGTTTGATTAGAACTGTTGGCTGGGAAAGGCTGGATTTTAAAGAAAGAAGTAGGAACATCGAGATATACTGTCCGTAGTTTCAAATAAGCACTCCTACGAAAGTCTTCAATGGGGAAGCGTAAACTATCCAAAGCAACATTATCTCCTGATGTCGGCAGTTTTGCTAATCGCTCATAATGGTCTTCAGTTGGAGAGATGCTTTTGAATTCCCGGCTAAGAACTTGGCTGCTTTGTGCAAAACCGAAATTGATAATTTGAAAGAAAAGAATCAAAATTACCATCATCGTTTTGCCCAATACCGCATTTTTACCATCATTGCCTGTCCATTTTTCCATGACTTCAGGGGCTGGTTTTGCATTAGTACCTTCGCCATAAACAGTGGCTGTTCCGTGTGTATAAAATGCTTCCCAATCAACACCTTGTGGGTCGGTTATCCAACTTTTTTGAGATTTAGAATAGCAACAAGTACATTCTCCTTCTTCTCTTACAGTTCCTTTTGCTTTTTGCATATTGGCAAAAACTTCGTGCAATTCTGTTTCGCTTTCTAACTGCAAACCCAAATGCTCAATACCATTTTCGCTGTGTCCTGTGGAAATAGCATAGTTTATTCTTGGATCTTCCAACATCCATTTTGCATAATCAGCCTTTTGTACTGTTGGTTGTGTGTTAAATAAAGCGTTGTAAAATTCAATGCTTTCGTCAAGGTTTTTCACCCTAACGTGAACGTGAAATCTTTTCATTTTTCTGCTTTTAAATTGTGAATAATTTTAAATTCACAATCAAGACGCAGGGAGTATCAATAAGATGCAAACTATTTTTGTAACTCTCTTTTCACTTTTTGCAATGGCTCACAACTGTCTTTAATTTCAAAGGAAATCAGGTTGCCTTGTTTGTCTGTTTCAAAATGACAACAAGTAATAAATTCAGCTTTTAGCAAGTGTCTTGCCCTTTGTATTCT
>Ga0315907_10007521_pt1 | contig 11348 bp, 12 predicted proteins | sample LakEriMetagenome_3_FD_203525 | JGI IMG/M metagenome (GOLD analysis project Ga0315907, IMG submission 203525) | Freshwater fungal communities from buoy surface, Lake Erie, Ohio, United States - Buoy 12 MA123 | ecosystem: Environmental > Aquatic > Freshwater > Lake > Lake biofilm | place: USA...
CTGTCCAAATCCAACAATGATATACTTTGGGTAGGTACAGGAGAAAACAACTCCAGCAGATCTACCTATGCGGGTGCTGGTCTTTACAAATCAGTAGACGGAGGCAAAAGCTGGCAAATGATGGGCTTGCCCCACTCCCAACACACCGGACAAATCCAAATTCACCCCACCAACCCAGACATCGTATGGGTAGGCTCCATGGGTGCATTGTACTCCAAAAACAAAGAAAGAGGTCTCTACAAGACCATCGATGGGGGCAAAACCTGGAAGAAGGTACTCTACATTGACGACAACACAGGAATCATCGACATCAAGCTTCATCCTACCAACCCAAACATCCTACTTGCAGCAAGCTGGGAACGCCTCCGTCAAGCACATGACTTTATCGGCAATGGCAAAGGCTCAACCATCTGGAGATCTGAAGACGGAGGAGATACCTGGAAAAAATCAGTGACTGGATTCCCACAGGATGAATTTGTAGGTAGAATAGGATTTGATTTTAGCCTTTCCAGTCCTGAAGTGGTTTATGCACTTTTGGACAATCAAGCAAAATCGGACAAGCCCGCTCCTGCTCCAAGACAACGCCCTGGGGCTCAGCCTGAAGAAAATCCAATCAAATTGGAGGACTTTGCTACCATGACCCTTGACCAGGCCTTGGCTTTGGAAGACAAGAAATTGGAGTCTTTTATCCGAAGAAACCAGTTTGCGAGCAAATACACGCCTGCCGAACTGAAGCGACAACTCAAGACGGGTAAAATTACCACTACACAAATTGCCAACTACCTAGGTGGCGCTGTGGATGCCAATGCAGCAATGTTTGGTGCACCCATCAAAGGTGCTGAAGTGTATCGATCCACGGATAGCGGAAAAAATTGGTCGCTAGTATCTGAGTCAGATATCAGCCAATTGTACAATTCCTACGGCTATTGGTTCGGAGAGATTCGGGTAAGCACCTCCAATGAAAATGAAATTTTTGTATTGGGTGTACCGCTTTTGGTGTCTCGTGACGGAGGAAAGAACTTTTCCCGTACCGACTCCATCGGCAGACCGCACTCGGATCACCAGGCCATGTGGATCAACCCTAAGGATTCCAAGCACATCTTGCTCGGTAACGATGGTGGATTGTACCGAAGCTACGGTGGCGGTTCTCGTTGGGATCACCTCAACACTCAAATGCCAATTTCCCAGTTCTATTCCGTCATGGTAGACAATGCCACCCCTTACAATATCTATGGCGGCATGCAAGACAATGGGGTATGGTATGGCAAATCCACCAATGCCCCTGAGGATCCTTGGGAGTCTCTCTATGGAGGCGATGGCATGGTCGTGGCAGTTGATACGCGCAACAACGACATCGTTTACACCGGTTCGCAGTTTGGAAACTATGTGCGCATCAATAAAAAGACGAATGAGCGCAAGCGCATCACCCCAGGCCACGATATCGGAAAGGCTCCAAACCGTTGGAACTGGAGAACCCCAGCGGAGCTGAGTTACCACAACCAGGACATCGTCTACATGGGATCGCAGTACGTATACCAATCCCTAGATCAAGGAAATACCTGGACAACCATCTCTCCAGATCTAACCAAAAATCAAAAAAGTGGGAACGTGCCTTTTGCTACCTTATCTGTAGTAGAAGAATCACCGCTTGAATTTGGAACCCTCTATGCAGGATCAGATGACGGCAATGTCTGGGTGACTCGTAACAATGGTGGCAGCTGGACCAGCTTGAATGCTGGACTTCCTCAAGATCGCTGGGTGAGTAGCATTTCTCCCTCCAACTACAAGGAAGGGCTGGTTTACATTACACTCAATGGCTACCGCTACGATGAGTTTACGAGCTTTGTCTATAGAAGTGAAGACTACGGCAAGACCTGGACCTCCATCGCTTCCAACCTTCCCAATGAGTCGGTGAATATCATCATTGAAGATCCTAAGATGCCCAACCTTCTGTATTTGGGTACAGACCACGGGCTGTATGTAAGTTTGGATGCAGGCAAAAACTGGAACCTATTCCAAGGCCAAATCCCGAACGTAGCCATTTACGACATGGTCATCCAAGAGCGTGAAAACCACCTCATCGTGGGTACGCATGGACGAAGCGTCTACGTAGTGGATCTAAAGCCCATCCACAAATGGGCGACGCCAGCGCCTTTGGTGATGGAGAAAAAATAAAACAAATCCACCAACAAAAAGCCCTTCCAAATTTGATTTTGGAAGGGCTTTTTTATGGATCTGATTTTGCAGAGTTCGAAGCTTAGAATAATTTAAACCCTACCGAAAGCACCCACTGGTTAACTCGATTATCCGCGGTATAGGAACCAACATTCTCTGTGAATCTACTCAGACCTCCTTCGTATTTTCCTTCAAACGTCAGGTTACCTAGATCAACACCAACCCCAGTTTGATAGCCTAGAGTTGCTTTTTTGTAGTCGATGTTTTGGATCGTTGTCCCTGCTTCCTTGAGCGAGGAATCAATGTTGAAACTAGCGATCGGTCCAGCCATCACACGGATGATTTTGAGCAGTCGAAAACCTGCCATTACGGGAACATCCAAGCGATTAAACTTGGCTTCATAGTTAATGGGAGGAATACTACTTAAGGAAGAAATTTCAAGAAACTGTCCACTCGTTTGGGTAAACAATACCTCGGGTTGAACAAAAAAACCAATGCCTCCAAATCGGGCAAATACACCCAAATGGTAGCCCATTTGTGCATCGCTGGGCACCAATTGCCCACCGTCAAAATTTACTTGAGTACTACTTAATCCTCCTTTCAATCCGAACCCATTTTTCTGGGCATAGGCGGAGAGCGAACCTAGAGAAACGAGCAAAATAAGAACTAGCTTTTTCATGCGGTAGCGGGTTTAGTTAAAAATACATTTCTGTATACGTACAATTCTCCTGCCAAAACGACTAAAACAGGAATTTTAGTGTTTGAAGAGGAAAGAATTCCCAACGCTTCAAAAAAATGGGATTAGGGAGGCATTCCATTTGATGGGTATCCCAGCGAACAAAGGCCGCATAAAAAAACCAAACCATCTTCCGTAGCAAGTGCACAATTACAGAGGGGCAAATTTACTTGATAAAGGATCCCCAAGCGGAACGAGAAGGTCCTCTGAATCCAGGATTTAACCCTCCTCTGATAAAAAACCCTTTTTCGTAACCTATTGATTTATAGTAAAAAAATCTAAAATCAACTCAAGCTTAGTTGTTTTGCCAATATACTGATGCCTTCTCGGAAAGTTTTGGGTCGATAATCCAGCTGATTTTTTGCCTTTTCAATCACAAAACCGGTCTTCATGGGTCGACGAGCGGGCTGTGTAAACTGGGTAGAATCCGTGCGAACGATCAGCTCTTTGTTCAACCCAAAGTAATCCGCCGTCTCCATGGCCATTTGGTAGGGTGTCAAAAGCTCTGAACCAGAGATATTAAAAATCCCAGTGGCTCCCTGCTCCGCCATCAAAATACAACCGGCAGCCAAATCCTCAGCTAAAGTTGGGGTACGCACCTGGTCATCCACTACCTGAATCTGCTTGCCTGCTTCCAGAGATGCCTTCACCCAGAGGATGATATTGGATCGGCTTAGGTCATTGGCAAGTCCATAGACCAAGACTGTCCGTGCAATCGCCCACTTCAAGCTGGAGCGCTTGAGCAGCTCCTCCCCGTCCAACTTGGTTTGTCCATAGTAGTTCACTGGATCAGGTTTGGCCTCCTCCGTGTACGGGTTTTGACCGTCTAGTCCAGAAAAAATAAAGTCTGTAGACACAAAAATGAAGTGCGATTGAATTTTCTCTGCTGCAGCGATCAGGTACTTCGTTGCCAAGACATTGGCTCGGTAACAGGCTTCTTGGTGCTTCTCACACTCATCTACGTGGGTCATGGCAGCACCATGAATAATCACTTCCGGGTTAAGGTCTGCAATGGTCGCCTCTACCTCTTGCTCATTTTCTATATCCAAGGTTTGGTAGGTAAACCCTGATCCTGAAAGTCTGCAGGTACCTCTACCAGTGGCAATCACGTCAAATTTTCCTTGTTGAACCAGCTGCTCTACTAGCTTCTGACCGAGTAGACCATTGGCTCCAGTGATCAGGATTTTTGGTTTATTTGACGACGGGGTAGACATAACCGAATTCTTTTTCAATTTTTTTGCGTGACATTTTTTCTACCGTAACCTTCATCAGTACAGGTTCTAAAGGAACTTCCCGGGCAGTTTTTTCTGCAGCAATTTTATCCACTACTTCCAAGCCTTGGATCACTTGGCCAAAGACTGTGTATTCAAAATCCAAGTGAGGCGTCCCCCCTAGTTCGGCATAGGCCTTCACCTGTGCAGGAGTATAATCCTTGGTGAGTTTCACCGACAAGGTCTTGGCGATTTCATCTCGTTTGGATAGCAACAACTGCGTCAAACTATCCATTTTTCCTTCTGCAAATAAGCGGCTATAGTCCTCCTTCATCTGCTTCTGGCTCTCCAGTTGCATAAACTGAAATACTGCTTTCTGCAAGGCAGGAAAATCCGTTGTCAATTCCAACTCTTCGTAGGTTCTCCCCTGCACGATGTAAAACTGGGACCCATTGCTCCGCTTTTGTGGGTTGATGTTATCCCCCTGTCGTGCCGCAGCAAGCATTCCCTTGATGTGCACATGCTTTCGATTAATCTCTGCAGGAAGCGTTGGCCATTCTTGAGCAGGCAAACCTTCTTTTCCAAAGACATCACCACCCTGAACCATGAAGCCTTGAATCACCCGGTGAAATTGGGTAGAATCAAATCTCCCATCCTCTGCCAAGGATAAAAAATTGGACTTGTGCTCAGGCGCATCGTCAAATAAAATCGCCTTAATCTCTCCATGTCGTGTGGAAATAGTAACCACATAATCTTTGTCTTTGCCGCAAGCCGATAAGCTCAGTGTAAAAAGAAAAAAGAATAAAATCCGCATTTTCTTGTTCATATCAATGAGGGGACTGTTTGATTTGTTCTAAAATAGTTTTTCCTCCTGCCTGAAGGACCTGATTTGCCAATGCTTCACCCAACTGCTCTGCATCTTTGGGAGATCCTGTCACTTCCAATACAATGCGCTGCTGCCCATCCAAACTCACAATCCCTCCTTTTAAGTGAACAGCGTTGTCAGCAAGTGTTGCCAAGGCAAAAACTGGAATGCTGCAGCCTCCTTCCAACACCCTCAGATAGGCACGCTCAGCAAGCAAGCAGGTAGCTGTATTGGCATCGTTGCAAGCGGAAATAATCGCTGCACGAAGCTTGGGATCCAGACTAGTGCAGGCCTCAATGGCAATGGATCCTTGGCCTACCGCAGGAATAAATTGATTGATGTCTAGGTGCTCCACCACCGAATTCGCATAGCCCATGCGGTAAACCCCGGCGTAAGCCAGGAGCAATGCATCGCAAAGGCCCTCTTCCATTTTTCGAATGCGGGTTTGCAGGTTGCCTCGGACCTCTACGGTTTTTACATGAGGGTAAAAATGCTTGAGGGTCGCTATTCTTCGTGTAGAAGAAGTACCCACCACCAAGTGGGCATCGCTTAAGGAAACTCCTTTTTTCGTGGATAAAAGTACATCCTGGGCTTGCTCGCGAACCGAAAATGCAATTAGCTCCAAGCCTTCCCCCAACTTGGAGGGCATATCCTTTGCGGAATGCACGGCAATATCGATGCTTCCATCCAACAACTGATCCTCTAACTCTTGGGTAAAAACCCCTTTGGAACCAATCTTTGAAATGGAAACATCCAAGACCTGGTCACCTTTGGTGTCGATCGTTACAATCTCCGATTCCATGCCCGCCTGTTTGAGCAAGTCCGCCACATGGTACGCTTGCCATAGGGCAAGTTTGCTTGCTCGCGTCCCAATTTTTACAATCCGATTACTCACTGCTTTTCACGCTTTAATGATTTCTTCACCACGCTATCCACTACAAATTTGATGATTTCTGCGGCAACATTGACACCTGTGGCTCCTTCGATTCCTTCCAGGCCGGGAGAACTATTGACTTCCAAAATCAAAGGGCCTCGCGCAGATTGAAGCATGTCCACCCCTGCCACATCCAGCCCTAGGGCCTTGGCAGCATTGAGGGCTGCTTGCTTTTCAGCACGGCTCAATTTGATGACGGTCGCTACGCCTCCCCGATGAAGATTGGAGCGAAACTCTCCTTCCGCACCTTGACGCTTCATGGCTCCTACTACCTTCCCGTTCACTACGAAAGCACGGATATCTGCTCCTTTTGCTTCTTTGATGTACTCCTGAACAATTATTCGGGCCTTCAAACCATGAAAAGCCTCTACAACCGATTGGGCGGCTTTCTTGGTTTCGGCCAATACCACGCCCAAGCCTTGCGTCCCTTCCAATAATTTGATGATCACGGGAGCCCCACTTACCTGCTCAATCAACTGCTTCTCTCCTCCCTTGGAAAAATTAGTAAAGGCCGTCTTGGGCATTCCTAACCCGTTTTTGGAGAGGATTTGTAAGCTCCTCAGCTTGTCCCGACTTCGAACGATCGCCTGAGAAGTGACCGCTGAAAATGCACCCATCAATTCAAATTGTCGAACGACAGCTGTACCATAAAAAGTTACAGATGCACCTATTCGAGGAATGATGGCATCCACACCCTCCAAACGCTGCCCTTTGTAGATGATCGAGGGGCCTTCTTGCTCAATGATCAGGTCACAAAGACTGTGATCTACCACTAGGGCCTCATGACCCGCCTTCTCGATTTCTTCGATCAAGCGTTGGGTTGAAAATAATTTTGGGTTCCTCGAAAGGACAGCAATTTTCATTTCTTTTTGCGGTAGGGTTTACCTAAGTTGGTTTTGGATACATCCACGAGAAATCTCCCCCGTAGAATTTTTCTGCCCAGCAGAATGGAATTTTTCATGCTAGACCGATCAGTGAGTGTAAACTCGGCACGAAAGGTTTCTCCAGCCAGCTGGAGCTTGGTTTCTATCAGGTAGCGGACCTCCACTTGTCCGAAGGAGTTTTTGACTTTCTTTTCTCTGTAGGATTCAAAAGAAAGGATTTTGCCCGTAAATTTCTTGTGGGCAGGCATCAAAATTTTGAAATAAAGCAATTTTCGACCTTCAACCTCTTCAATCCGGATTTCCTCTGCATGCAGGCTACTCGTGTAGGCTCCGGTATCAATTTTGGCGCCTACGAGATTTAAGCCCAGTTCAGGAAGTGTGATTTTTTCTTTTCGACCAAGAACCTTCTTTTCCATCTCCTTAGTTTTTGGACATCATCAAAAGAATCTCCATGGATAAGTCGGTGAAAATCATTTTCGCATTCCCATTTCGTTCCAAATGGTAGTGCGCAGCATTAAAGGTCTGGTAGAGTTTATCTGCATGCTCTTCTGTCAACATCTTTTTACTGATGTTGTTGATGAAGGTTCGATCCTCGTCGGTAGTTCGCAAGAGGTGATCCAAGTCGAGGTTTTTCAATAAGATCTCACGAGTTACGTTTAATCCTGCAAGCATCAGCGATTTTTGAGACTCCTTGTCCGCCTTGTGAAAATCCTCCGAAAGAAGAAATAGCTCTTTTAGATTTTTGGTGGCGCAAAGGCGAAACCAGTCCCGGAGCTGACGAACAGTCTGGTCCTCTACCTGATCAATCAAGCGGTAAGCTGCCCGAAGATTGCCGTCCGCCAACATGGCGATTTGTGCTGCTGCTTTGGAGTCACAAAGTCCCGAATCTACCAAGTGGCTGCTTACTTCCTCGTCTGAGAATGCACGAACGAGTATTTTTTGCGTTCGGGACAAAATGGTGGTAAGCAGTTGGTCCGCTTGGGAGGTTACTAGCAAGAAAAGTGTTTTGGCAGGGGGCTCCTCGATAATCTTGAGCAAAGCATTCGCTGCCGAAGGGTGCAAATATTCAGGTGCCCAGATGAGCATGATTTTATAGCCACCCTCAAAGGACATCAAGGACAGCGTCTGGATCATCTTCCGAGCCGCTGCTTTGGTGATATTTAACTGCTTTTTTTCAAAGCCATTGAAGTAGATGAAGTCGTGGACATTGCCATAGGGCTGACCCAAAACAAACTTCCGCCAATTGCCCAGCAGGTCGGATTTCTCATCCTTCCCTTCCTCTTCACCATCCTCTTCCTTGGAAGAGGCTACTACTGGAAAAGCAAAATTTAAGTCAGGAAGAATCAATTTATTCATCCGCTGGCAAGAGCCGCAGGTACCACAGGAATCGGTTTCCGATTTTTGTTCGCAATACAGGTAGCTTGCCAGCGCAAGTGCCAGGGTCAAATTGGCTGATCCCTCTGGTCCATGAAACAAAAGGGCATGGGCAAGGTGGTTCAACTTAACCGCGTTAAGAAGTTTTTCTTTGGTTTCCGGAAGTCCGGGGATCGCTGCAAACTGCATAGTGCGGTGGGTCAGGAAGTTTTATCCCAAATTCTGTAGCTTTTGGTCAAATCAAAAACCTTATCGAGAATTTCTTTTTCAGCAGGGCCCCATTCTTTTCCTCTTCGGGCATACACAGCCGCTGCAGTTTCGTGAAACTTGGGAGGCGTAAACGTGGAAAAGCCTGCTGCTCCACCCCAGGCAAAAGAAGGGATAAAATTTCGAGGATAGCCATCTCCAAAGACATTTGCGCCCACGCCGATGACAGTCCCTGTATTGAACATGGTATTGATGCCACACTTGCTGTGGTCTCCCATCATCAAGCCACAAAACTGAAGTCCAGTGTTGGTAAATGCTCCCTTGGTGTAATCCCAAAGTTTGACAACTGCATAGTTGTTTTTGAGGTTGGAGGTATTCGTGTCTGCACCGAGGTTACACCATTCTCCAATCACCGAATTGCCCAAAAATCCATCGTGCCCTTTGTTGGAATAGCCCATAATCACCGAATTGGACACCTCTCCACCCACCTTCGAAAAAGGCCCGATGGTTGTGTCTCCTCGTAGTTTTGCGCCCATATTTACCGTGGAGCCTTCGCATAGTGCAAAGGGGCCTCGGATCAAAGCTCCTTCTTGTACCTCGGAGTTCTTTCCCAAGTAAATTGGTCCAGCTTCTGCATTGAGCACTGCTGCACGGATTTGTACTCCTTCTTCAATGAAAATCTGATGCTCCCCATAGCAACGGCTGTGGGGATCTAGCATGGGCTGGGAAGTTCTTCCAGCAGTGATAAGCGTAAAATCTTTACGAATTTCAGCTGCGTTGAATTGGAAAATATGCCAGGTTTTTTGGAGGAGAACGGGTTCATGTGCTGCTTGAATGATTTTCTTTTCAGCCGCAAAAGCCAAGCTTTTTTCTAGCGGTCCACAAGCTGTGGCCAACAAGGTTTTGCCAAAAAATAAGGCCTCATCTTCCTTCAAGTCAGCAATTTGTTGCCAAGAGTTCGAATCGGGCAGCCAGGAACCATTAATCGCGATGCCCTGCTGTGCGGTTCGTGGAAAAAGATGTTGAAGGTAATCTTGCGTCCAGAAGGACACCTGTGCTCCTGCGTATTTTTCCCATTTCTCGGAAACTTTTAGGATCCCTACACGAAGGTCAGCCACAGGCCGAGTAAAGGTGAAGGGAAGGAGAGACCCGCGTATGGCAGGATCGTCAAACAACAGGAGGTGCTTCATAGAACAAAAATAAAAAAGTCTCCCGGAATCTGTACTCCGGGAGACTTTTTCGAAGGACGAAAGTCCAAATTACTTTTTTGCGTAACGCTTGTTGAATTTCTCCACACGACCTGCAGTATCCAACAACATTTTCTTACCGGTGTAAAATGGGTGAGACTCAGAGCTCACTTCAATTTTGTACACTGGATAAGAGTTGCCATCTGTCCAAACGATCGTTTCGCTGGTTTCAATGGTGGATTTGGTCAAAAACTTGAACTCAGAAGAGGTGTCGTAAAATACAACGTCTCTGTAGTTTGGATGAATATCGCTTTTCATGCTATCGCTAGTTTTAAGTATTGCTTTTCTGAAATGAGGCACAAAGATATCCTTTTAAATAAATCCGACCAAATGTTTGTCAAGGATTTATTAAAAATCACCCAAAACCTGAGGAAAAATCTGTCTTATTTGCTTTTAAAATCGCCTCGTTTGATGGAGCGGATGAATTGAGACCAAGCAAATGGATCCAAGATACGCAAGGGTCTAGGTCCGTAAATATCTTGATTTTGGAGCATTTGGGACTCCTGGAATGCTCTAAAGTTCTCGTTGCTAGAAGCAGGCATCGACTCCGCCCAACGGAGCAGCATCTCAGGACGCATATTTGTTCGGCTGATTGACATCGGATCTACCACAGACATGGTCATCACCGCTTGTTTAAACTCATCTTCGGTAGGATAAGGCAAAACCTCAATTTCAGCAAGCGCGATTTCGTCAACTTCCATGGTCAAAATCAAGGAAATCCGATCGTTTTCCATTTTTTCTGGAACCGTGAAGGATTGCTTTTTCAAACCGATAAACGTAAACACAATGGTATCCCCTTCGAGAACAGGCATGGAAAAATAGCCAAATCGTCCAGAAACGGTTCCTCTACCCTTTTTGGGCACATAAATATTTACTCCAGGAACGGCATCGGTACTATCCGCATTGAGGACAATCCCAGAAAGTTGAATGACTTTTTTTTCTTGCTTATCTTGGGCAATCAGGTCTTGCGCGCAGAAAAAAAATCCCGACAACAGAATTAGCGCGTATAAATAGGTTATTTTCACGAATATTGGGTTCAAAGATGTACTGTCCTTGGACTTCTTGAAGATTTGAACCCAATTTCAGCGATTATTTTCGTTTCACCTCGTTCCCGAAGTTAAAACTTACTAATGAGACTCAAAAATATCAGTTTAAGCTATGGTTTGCGAATTTTTAAAGCACTTTCGGAAGAGCCGCGGGTGCGAATTTTGCATTTGCTCATGCAAAACAAGGAACTGAGCATTTCAGACCTAGAACTTATTTTGGACTTTACGCAAACAAAAACGAGCCGTCACTTGATATACCTAAAGAATGCTGGTCTTCTAGGTAGCCGCAGGACGGATCAGTGGATGTTTTACTACATCTTGGAAGAATACCTTGAAATCTTACAGCAGATATTCAAACTGATTCAAAAAGATGCGAACCTAACCAAGGATCAAGAAACCTACGAAATCCTAAAATCTAACCGAGAACTGGCCGCCAACAAAATTCAAAACAACCAGTACAGACGCTAAGTCAACTTGAAAACCTACCAGCATATTTTCTTCGATCTAGACCATACCCTATGGGATTACGATCGGAATGTACGTGAATCCCTCTCGGAACTCTTTCAAATTTATGCCCTGCAAGACTTGGGCATTCCGACCTTCGAGCAGTTTTTCTCTTCCTTTCATACGGTCAACTACCAATTGTGGGATGACTACAACCTCGGCAAA
>Ga0315907_10007524_pt1 | contig 11344 bp, 8 predicted proteins | sample LakEriMetagenome_3_FD_203525 | JGI IMG/M metagenome (GOLD analysis project Ga0315907, IMG submission 203525) | Freshwater fungal communities from buoy surface, Lake Erie, Ohio, United States - Buoy 12 MA123 | ecosystem: Environmental > Aquatic > Freshwater > Lake > Lake biofilm | place: USA...
TATCGTATCAAACTTATTCGTAAACTTAATAATGATAAAGATTATATTCATAAAACTACTAAACCAATTTTAGATAAATATAATATTATTCTCGGCAATGACGGACGATATTTTTAATTTATTTTTTCCATTTTTTATAATTTTAAAAAAATGATATTTATTTTTATTTATTTGTTTTTAAAAAAAATGAATTGTGATGATATTATTAATGATAATAATGATAATAAAGATGATATTAATAAAATAATTAATAAAGGTATTATATATATTATTCAACATAATACATTGCCTGAATTAAAATATATAGGGCAAACAATAACATCATTAAATAAAAGATGGCTATGTCATAAAACAACTGCTAAATTATATAATAAAATGTTTTTTAGATTAGGTTTCTTTATTAATTATTATAATGGTATTGAAAATTTTAATATTAAAGAATATAAAACATACGAAAATATAACACAAAAAGAATTAGATGAAGAAGAAATTAAATATATTTATGAACATGGAACCTTAAATACAAGACAGTCAAATGAATTAATAACAATTAAAATAACTAATGATATGAGAAATGAATTAATTAAAAAATTTATTGATAATAATGTCAATATTATTAATTTATATAAATTAATAGATACTTTTAATTATACTCATTATAATAGAGAAAGAACTGATTTTATTTTAGATGATATAAATGCCAATTTATTAAATGAACTTTTAAAGAAAACATTATTTAAAAAAATACTTAATACAAAAGTATCATTATGGCGTATAGATATTGATGATGATGAAATTAATGATGATGAACTTGATGATGATGAAGAAAAATATAAAGATAAAAATATGACTTATATTTTAAGTAAAAAAATAATTGAAGATGATTGTATAATGGAAAATTATATAGAATATATTGAGTATTTTAATAAGGAATTTGAAATAACAAATGATAAAAATGATATATATTATTATAATGATTTATTATATGGGTTAAAACAATATGGTGAATTTAATGATTTATTTGATTTCTATATATCAGATGACATTCATAAAATACTTCAATATTATTTTGATATATTAAATGAAACTTATTCAAATGTATATATTAATTCTAAAAATAAACAAATAAGAGGAATTAAGAAAAAAAATAATCTTTCATTTAAATTTAGCGAACATTTATATAATTTAATAGATTATTATATAAATTATATAAATTATAAAACAAATAAAAATTATAATCCAAAAAATATTACTAAAAAATGCAATAAAGAAGATTTTGATATATTGGGAATTGTATTATTTGAATATTATGACCACCCAAGACCAATAATTATAAAAAATAATAGATTATATATATCAAAAATAATATATTTAATAAATCATATGTGTAATGATTTATTAATACATGATGGATTTATTAAAGAAATAGATTTACATATTAAAAATATTTATAATACAGATATAGAATATATTTATGATTATATTGAAATAAATAAAATTATAAATGATAAAAATAAAATTTTATATATTATTAATCATATATTAAATAATTATGGAAATGAATATAAAATTATAAATGATACTTATATAATTAAAAATTAATTATTCCTTTAATTATTCCTTTAATTATTCCTTTAATTATTCCTTTAATTATTCCTTTAATTATTCCTTTAATTATTCCTTTAATTATTCCTTTAATTATTCCTTTAATTATTCCTTTAATTATTCCTTTAATTTTTCTTTTTGTTTGACTTTATATTTTTGTTTATTTGTTTTTTTAAACAAATAAATCGTGATGATATTCATATTGATGATGAGAATAAGTTATTATTAAATAATGAAAATAAATATGGTTCTAATTTATCGCGTGATATTATGTTAGTTTTTAAAAAGATTTATAAACTTTCTATTTCTGCTGTTGAAATTAGACGCTTTTATTGTACATATCTTAAATATCAAGTTGAAGATGGATATATGACAGAACAAAACCACCGAGAAATTGCAGAAATGATGAACCATTCATATCAAGAAAGTCTTGATTATTCTTATAATATTATCTAATTATATTTAAAGATAATTTGGCAGTTTCTTTATATCTTTTTAAATGACTTTAAAATCCAAAATAGGGTCTTTTGCTATTATTTCAATTGCTTTTATTTATTCATCCAAAATAGGTAAAGATATTTGGAATGCCAAAATAGAATGTAGAGATATTTAAAAAATATTTTCTGGCATCTTTTTTATTTTTCTAAAAAAATTGTATTCATTTTTACACACAAAACAGAATTGAGTGAGTTGAGCAAATTGAGCGAGTTAATATATAAATACATGATATTATTAATCATTTAATATAAACAAAAATGACAACAGAAATTTATAAATGTAATTATTGTATCTATAATAGTAATAGATTATATAATTTTAAACGACATATGATGACAAAACATAAAGAATGTAATTCGTATCATTTGGTTAATGATAAACCAAATGTTACGATCGATAAACCAAATGCTACGATCGATAAACCAAATGCTACGATCGATAAACCAAATGTTACGATCGATAAACCAAATGTTATGAATGATAACAAATGTTTAAAATGTAATAAAATATTGTCATCAAAACAGAATTTAAATAAACATTTATTGATTTGCAAGGGTGTATCAAATCCATTAGAATGTCATTTATGTCATAAGGTTTTGGCAAACAGAGGTTCAAAATCAACACATTTAAAAATATGTAAAGGAATAAAAATAGAAAATAATGATATAACTGACTTAATTGAAAATACTAATAAAAATGAAATAGTAGAAAAAAATATTAATATTAATAATAATAATCTTATAATAAATACTTATACAAATTCAAATAATGTTACTAATAATACATATAACATAAATTTGATATCATATAATAAAGAAGAAAGGAAAATAGAATTTGATATAAATCATATGAATAAGAATTTAATATATAAATTGAGAACTATGCATGAAAATGATGCATATGATTATTTTTGTTATAAATTATTTGAAAATAAGAATAATCAAATGATAATAAAAACAAATTTAAGGCATATATATTCAAATGTGCATTTAGGGTTTAATATATGGGAAAAAATATTAGATAATAACATATATCATATAATAATATATTATATTGCCAAAACAATGAATAATTATATAATAGAAAATACAACAATACAAGAAAGAGACGATAATAAATTAGGTGAAATATTATTTTATATAAAAATGATGTATTCAAAAATGACAATCGAAAAATATCCAAGAAAATATGAAAAATATTATAAAAATAATATTGAAAGTTTAAAATTAAAATTTAGCAAATTTGAAGAACCATAATAAATATTTAAAGATAATTTGGAAGTCTCTTTATATATCTTTTCTTTTTATATTATAATAAATAAATTGATAATATATTTGATGATATAAATATGTCTCATGCTTTAATAAAATTATATAACAGTTATTTTTTTAATTCGATAGATTTGATATCATTTTCAAATGAAAATTTTAAACAACTGTTAATTAATTATAGTAAATATTTATTTAAAATATCTATCTTACACAACAATATATATTTAGAATATATTTTTAATAAAAGACCTCCGCCTGACACTACATTTAACCCAATTAATGAAATATATAATAATATGAAAAATGTAATGCGTTTTTATCGATATTTTCCGGTTCGAAGTACGGAAAAAATAGATACAACAATATTAATATTTTATTGTGAATTAATTATTAAATCTGTTTTTGTTATTTTTCAATATTATTATTTGTATAATAAATTGGGAAAAGAAATAATTTTACAATCAACATCTTTAGAACCTCAATCATTTGATTTATTATTGCAAAATTATAAAATAACTTTAACTAAAAAAGAAGAAGCAGAAGAAGATTTACCAAAATATGATAGTGAACAAAAATTGTATTCAATAGCAGAAACAATTTTAGAAAAAAATAATAAGAAAGTGAATACTAAAATAGCAACATTTATAGAAGAAGAGGTAAATAAAATAATTCAAGAAGGATTAGCAAACGAACAATCATATAATATGTTTATTTTAAATAAAATTAAGTATTTATTAACAAACAGCACGACATATTATGATATCAGAAGTCACGATATAAAAAAAGATACTTTAATACTCAAATATACTATTCTCTATAGTATAATAATAATAGAATTTAATAAATTGTTTTATAATAGAAATGAAACGGATTATATTAGAAATCCAGTAGGTTTAACAAAACATGTTTATTATGAAAATATGAAAAAATTATTATTAAATGATGAAAAATCTTTTTTAAATGATTTAAAAAAAATATTGTTTGAAATTTTAACACAATTATATAAAATAAATCAAAAAACAACAATTATAGATAAAAATACTTATATCACAATACCACAATACGAAGGCATATGTTGGTTTATAAGTTTTTTGACTGCTTTAACATACAGTGATAGAAATAAAAAATTGTTAATGAATAAATATGATGAAATTAAAACAATAGTATTAGATGATTTAGATAAAATAACACCAAAAACAGATTATATAATAATATTTAATACATTAGTTTATTATATTATCAATAATGTGACAAAGGATTTTAGAACTTATAATGTGGATGATATGGAATCTAACTGTAACATTTTTACTAATTTTAAAAAATATCCAATTCTGTTTTTAAAAAAATTAATAAATGATATGGATAATTTTTATAAAGATTTAGTTATAGAAAAAATAAAAAAAACTGAAAAGCCAGAAGGTATATTAAGTTCATTGTCAAGAAGAATATTTAATTCATCATCACTAAAATATGAAAATGAAATGATTAAATATTACGAAAATAAACTTAGTAAAAACTCAATAAATGATCATAATTATATATTTTATTCTATATTAAATAAACAATATGGAATAATGCAAATGCATTATTCTATAATAAAAATGTTTTACAGTTTTTTAAATATACATTGCTTATATGTTTATAAAATAAAAGATAAGTATTTTAAACTTAAAGATTTTGATATAGATTATGATATTATTATTATAGATAATCATTTTAATTATGACTATTATTATTATAATAGTATTGAAAATATGATTGATATTACTGATGATATTTTAAATAAAAAGGATAGTATAATTTATAATAAAAATAAATATGAACTAGATTATTTATTACATTTAACAGATATAGATAAAACTGGCGACAAATACTCGCATTGTATATCAGCAATTCATTATAATGATGAAGAATATTATTATAATTCAGCTAGTGCACTTAATACTATAAGTTGTAAAAAAGATAAAAGTGTTCGTATTCCTTGTTCTTTAATAAAAGAAAAATGGAAAAATAAAATAGATACAAATACTTGTTATAAATTGCAAGAATGTGCATATAACATTGAACATAAAGATACAACAATAGATCCAAAAATTAATGATATTATAAGAAATTCAATATATTATAATATGTGTTTTACTAAAGATACACATTATATAACTTGCTATGTTAAAATATAATATTTAAGAATAATTTAGAAGTTTATTTTAATTCTTCTCTTATCTTTTCCAAATAATAACATCTTATTGGATATTTCATTCTAGGAAATGTGTGCCATAATTGACAATTTTTTGTTTTTAATAATATATCACGAGATATTTCACAAACTTTGAATTTTTCCAATGCTATTTCATACATAACATCATGTTTATTTTTATCCCATTCTTTTATTTGTTCTGCATTTAAATGAACCAGTTTTCTATTTTTTCTTGCCATTTTTCCATCTCCAAGTCCAATTTCATTATTACTTTCAATTGTAAATTTCAAACCTTCTTCTTTATTTGCTAAACTAATTTTTGCTCCTTGAAAAGCATGTTCAATTGTTTTATAAGTATAATCATTATATTTGAATTCATAAATATGAAAATTAGATAAATATCTTCTAAAATTTTTAATTTTATTTAATTCTTCATATTCATCTTGATTATTAATAAATTCATTCTTATTATCTCCAATTTTACTATCTTTAGAGCTAGAAAAGAATATTAGTTTATCTTCCATTTTTATTTATTTATTTAAAAAAGTTTTTCATTTTTTTTATTTATATTATAATAAATGGATAATATTAATAATATATTTGATGATATAAATATGTCTCATGATTTAATAAAATTATACAATAGCTATTTTTTAAATTCGACAGATATGATATCATTTTCAAATGAAAATTTTAAACAACTGTTAATTAACTATAGTAAATATTTATTTAAAATATCAATCTTACACAACAATATATATTTAGAACATATTTTTGATAAAGGAAAACCAAGAACAGAAACTACAGTAAACCCAATTTATGAAATATATAACAATATGAAAAATTTAATGCGTTTTAATGTATACATTACAGATGAAATACGTGATAAAATAGATGCACCAATATTAAGATTATATTATGAATTATTGATTAAATCGGTTTTTGTTATCTTTCAATATTATTATTTATATAATAAATTGGGAAAAGAAATAATTTTACTATCAAAATCATCTTCAGTGCCTTTATCATTTGATTTATTATTACAAAATTATAAAATAAAATTAACTAAACAAAAAGCAGAAGAAGATTTACCAAAATATGATAGTGAACAAAAATTATATTCAATAGCACAAACAATTTTAGAAAAAAATAATAAGAAAGTAAATAATGAAATAGCAAAATTTATAGAAGAGGAGGTAAATAAAATAATTCAAGAAAGTTTAAAATTTGATAAATTTACATTTACTCAAATAAAAACGATTATATTTAATTACCGGGAATATGAAGATATTTATACTATAGATAATTTAACAGAAGAACAATCATATATTTTATTTATTTTAAAAAAAATTAAATATTTATTAACTAATAGTAAACAATATTATGATATCAGAAGTCATGACATAAAAAAAGATACTTTAATACTTAAATATACAATTCTTTATAGTATAATAATAATAGAATTCAATAAATTGTTTTATAATATAAATGAAAGTAATTACATGACAGATCCATTACAATTTCATATAAAATATGATAAACTGACAGAATTATTATTAAATGATGAAAAATCTTTTTTAAATGACTTAAAAGAATTATTATTTAATTTTTTAACACAATTATATAAAATAAATAAACCAACAACAATTATAGATAAAAATACTTATATCACAATACCACAATACGAAGGCATATGTTGGTTTATAAGTTTTTTGACTGCTTTAACATACAGTGATAGAAATAAAAAATTGTTAATGAATAAATATGATGAAATTAAGAGTAGTGTATTAGATGATATGGATAAAATAACATCAAAAACAGATTATATAACAATATTTAATACATTAGTTTACTATATTATTAATAACGTAACAAAAGATTTCAGAACTTATAAGGTGGATGATATGCAGTCTGATTGTAAACTTTTTGATAATTTTAAAAAATATCCGATTTTATTTTTAAAAAAATTAATAAATGATATGAATAATTTTTATAAAGATTTAGTTATAGAAAAAATAAAAAAATCTGAAAAAAAAATAGAAAGAGTATTAAGTTTAGTGTCATTAAAATATGAAAATGAACTAATAAGATATTATAAAAATAAACTTAGTACAAATGTAACAAATATTCATAATTATATATTTTATTCTATATTAAATAAAGAATATGGAATAATGCCAATGCATTATTCTATATTAAAAATGTTTTATAGTTTTTTAAATATAAATTGTTTGTATGTTTATAAAATACAAGATAAATATTTTAAAATTAAAGACCCTGTTAAAACACACTATAATATTATTATTATAGATAATACTATTAATAATTTTAATAATTATAATTTGGATGATAATATTATTGAAGATACTATTGATGTTACTGGTGAAATTTTATATCAAAAAGATAGTATAATTTATAATAAAAATAAATATGAACTAGATTATTTATTACATGGATCTGATAATTATAAAACTTCTAGTCATATTGGACATGTTATATCAGCAATTCATTATAATGATGAAGAATATTATCACGATTCAGATAATATACTTTATCTTCAAGAGTGTAAAAAACATGAAAATGATATATATATTCCATGTTCTTTAATAAAAGAAAAATGGAAAAATAAAATAGATACAAATACTTGTTATAAATTGGAAAAATGCGGATATAACATTGAACATAAAGATACAACAATTGATCCAACAATTAATCATATTATAAAAAATTCAATATATCAAAATATATGTTTTACTAAAGATACAAGTTATATAACGTGTTATGTTAAAGTATAGTATTTAAGGATAATTTGGAAGTCTCTTTAAATGTCTTATTTTTTTTACTTATATTATAATAAATGGATAATATTAATAATATATTTGATGATATAAATATGTCTCATGATTTAATAAAATTATACAATAGCTATTTTTTAAATTCGATAGATATGATATCATTTTCAAATGAAAATTTTAAACAATTGTTAATTAACTATAGTAAATATTTGTTTAAAATATCAATCCTACACAATAATATATATTTAGAACATATTTTTGATAAAGAAAAATCGAGAGAAAAGCTAGTAAACCCAATTTATGAAATATATAATAATATGAAAAATTTAATGCGATTTAATCTATATTTTTCAGCTGAAACTCAATATGAATTAGATGCACCAATATTAAGATTTTATTATGAATTACTCATTAAATCTGTTTTTGTTATCTTTCAATATTATTATTTATATAATAAATTAAAAAAAGAAATAATTTTACCATCTAGAAGATCTACTAGGTCTTCTAGAGCTTCATCATTTGATTTATTATTACAAAATTATAAAATAAAATTAACTAAAAAAGAAGAAGCAGATTTGCCAAAATATGATAGTGAGCAAAAATTATATTCAATAGCAGAAACAATTTTAGAAAAAAATATTAAGAAAGTAAATAATGAAATATCAACATTTATAGAAGAGGAGGTAAATAAAATAATTCAAGAAGGATCAAATAATGAAAACACATATAATATGTTTATTTTAAATAAAATAATACATTTATTAACTAATAGTAAACAATATTATGATATCAGAAGTCACGATATTAAGAAAGATACTTTAATACTTAAATATACAATTTTTTATAGAATAATAATAATAGAATTTAATAAATTGTTTTACAATATAAATGAAACTGATTATATTACTGATCCATTACATTTTCATATAGAATATGATAAACTGAAAGAATTATTTTTAAATGATGAAAAATCTTTTTTAAATGACTTAAAAGAATTATTGTTTAAAATTTTAACACAATTATATAAAATAAATGAACCAACAACAATTATAGATAAAAATAGTTATATTACAATACCACAATATGAAGGTATATGTTGGTTTATAAGTTTTTTAACTGCTTTAACGTATAGTGATAGAAATAAAAAATTATTAATAAAGAAATACGATGAAATTAAAACAATTGTATTAGATGATTTAGATAAAATAAAAGCTGACACATCTTATATAATAATATTTAATACATTGGTTTATTATATTATTAATAACGTAACAAAAGATTTTAAAACTTATAATGCACATGATATGGAATCTAACTGTAACATTTTTACTAATTTTAAAAAATATCCGATTTTATTTTTAAAAAAATTAATAAATAGCGTAGATGATTTATGTAAAATACAAGTTATAGAAAAAATAAAAAAATCTGAAAAGCCAGACACTTTATTTAGTTCTTTATCAAAAAGATTGTTTAATTCACCGTCAACAAAATATGAAACTGAAATAACTAAATATTATGAAAATAAACTTCTCACAAATCCATTAAATACGAACAGTTATATATATAATGCAATATTAAGAAAAAGCTATGGAATGTTTTCATATTATTATTCAATAATAAAAATGTTTTACAGTTTTTTAAATATACGCTGTATGTATGTTTATAAAATAAAAGATAAGTATTTTAAACTTAAAGGTGATATTGATTTAGATTATGATATTATTATTATAGATAATGCATTAAATATTATGTATGATAATGTTATTGAACATATTGAAGATGTTACTACTGAAATTTTAAATAAAAAGAATAGTATAATTTATAATAAAAATAAATATGAACTAGATTATTTATTACACGGATCAGATTTGAATAAAACAGGTGATGATTTTGCGCATTGTATATCAGCAATTCATTATAAAGATGAAGAATATTATCACGATTCAAGTAATAAGTTTACTTATAAAAAGTGTAAAAAAGATGAAAATATATATATTCCATGTTCTTTAATAAAAGAAAAATGGAAAAATAAAATAGATACAAATACTTGCTATAGATTAGCAAAATGCACATATAACATTGAATATAAAGATACAACAATAGATCCAAAAATTAATGATATTATAAGAAATTCAATATATCGTAATATTTGTTTTACTAAAGATACGCGTTATAGACTTTGTTATGTTAAAGTATAATATTTAAGGATAATTTGGAAGTTTCTTTATATAAAAATACAAAAATTTTTCATTGATTGCTTTTGTAGTCTAATAGTTCATTAATATACAGAGCGATCCCAATTATTTTTTATATGATCTTCTCAGCTCTCCTTAAATTTCAAAGGTCGTTGCTTTCTCTATATATTAAATTATTACTATTTTTCTACGCGATCTTACCAACATTAGCCGACATTATAGGTCTAATATTCTGACAAATATTGTTATTTTTGACTACTCTATTTTTATTTGGTATTCATCATAATAAGTTATGTTTATTTTTGTATTCCTTTTTTCTTTTATTTTTTTAATGAACAAAAATTTATTAATATATAAGATGATTTCAATCATTTTTACATGATCTTCCTCGTATACCTTAGATATCAAATCATTTCTGTCTGTTATTGTTAATTTTAACAACATTTACCGATATTATCAGCAACTGCTATCAATCTTAACAATTCCATTCAACCGTGTTAATTTTAACAACATTTACCGATATTATCAGCAATTGCTATTAATCTTAACAATTCCATCCAATGATGTTAATCATAATAATATTTTTCAATATTATCAGCAATTGCTATTAATCTTAACAATTCCATCCAATGATGTTAATCATAATAATATTGAAAAATATTATTATAATTAATACCATTTGATAAATCACACATTATATTAAGTTACAATGAGTAATTTATAATTTATTTTTTTCATTAAATTTCAGTTTTTCTTTTATTTCTATTTTTTTAATACAAAAAT
>Ga0315907_10007525_pt1 | contig 11343 bp, 11 predicted proteins | sample LakEriMetagenome_3_FD_203525 | JGI IMG/M metagenome (GOLD analysis project Ga0315907, IMG submission 203525) | Freshwater fungal communities from buoy surface, Lake Erie, Ohio, United States - Buoy 12 MA123 | ecosystem: Environmental > Aquatic > Freshwater > Lake > Lake biofilm | place: USA...
CGAAAAACCTCGGTCCGCCCGGGGTTTTTCATTTTCCGGCCTAGAACTTTTCGGGGTTTTTCGCTAGAATTCAAAGCCCACCGGCCTGGTGGCAGAGTGGTCATGCAGCGGCCTGCAAAGCCGTGTACGCCGGTTCGATTCCGACCCAGGCCTCCAATCGACAGCCCAGTCACCGCCCCGGTGGCGAAATTGGTAGACGCATGGGACTTAAAATCCCCCGACCGCAAGGTTGTGCCGGTTCGAGTCCGGCCCGGGGCACCAAAAACCGCCTTTGGGCGGTTTTGCCGTTGTAGGGATATCAGTGACCGGTTTCGGAAAGCAGTGACCAAGCCACGGGCATCAGGCGCATCGCTACCGATGGGATAACCGGGGTGGAAGGGCATCCCTAAAATCCGTTAAATGGTAGAGTTCAAAGGCGATCCGGGCGGTACGCAAAGGGGTTATACGGTTCCCAGTATCCGGCATGCCATTCCTAAAAACAACGTAGCCGACACGCGATACAATAGGACGTAATGGAAGACGGAGACCGCGATGAGCTCACCGCTACATATTGAAGCGTTTTATGATGCCGCCACATTCACCTACAGCTATCTGGTGCTGGATTTGGATGCACGGGAGGCCGCCGTCATCGACAGTGTTCTGGATTTCGATGCCAAGTCCGGTCGGACCACAACGGTTTCTGCCGATGCGCTCCGGTCCCGCCTCGATGTGCTAGGTGCCAAGGTCCGTTGGCATCTGGAAACGCATGTCCATGCCGATCATCTCTCCGGTGCGATTTATCTGAAACAACACCTCGGCGGCGCGATTGCGATCGGATCCAAGGTGCGTGCAGTCCAGGAAGTGTTCGGCAAGATCTTTAATGCCGGTCCCGAGTTCGCTCGCGACGGCAGCCAGTTCGACCGTCTACTGCAACCCGGCGATGTTCTCTCACTTGGGCGTTTTGGAATCAGCGTGATGCCCACGCCCGGCCACACGCCGGCCTGTCTGAGCTATCGCATCGATGACGGTTTGCAGAGCCATGTCTTTGTCGGCGATACCCTGTTCATGCCCGATTTCGGGACTGCACGTTGCGATTTTCCGGGCGGTGATGCCGGTCAATTGTATGATTCCATCCAGTCACTCTTGGCTTTGCCACCGGACACACTGCTGTATATGTGTCACGACTATCCGCCTAAAACGCGCGGAGCTCTTTATCGAATCAGTGTGGCTGAACAGTTGCAGGATAACATTCATGTTCACGTCGGTGTCTCGCGGGAAGATTTCGTGCAGATGCGGGAGGCACGCGATGCCACGCTGGCGATGCCGGCTTTGATCCTGCCCTCGGTGCAGATCAACATGAGGGCTGGACATTTTCCGGAACCGGAAAGCAACGGCGTCAGCTACCTCAAGTTGCCTTTGAACGCGCTATAGCACTCACAAGCTGCGTAGCCATTCCTGGGTGGCTTTACCGATTTCACCGCCGACTTCAGCGATCCGGGGTTCATAACATCCGGATGTTGATGGTTATGAATTCTTTGGTTTTATGAAGAAAAGTGCGAGTGATATACTATTTTCAACACTATTAAAATATATTTGACTCCCCGATGACCAGCCAACATGCTCCTTCGTACTATGCCGCCAGCGCCAATCCGCAACCCGAGCGTCCGCCGCTACAGGGCACTGTGCAAGCCGATATCTGTATCGTCGGCGCCGGTTACACCGGCCTGTCCTCGGCCCTGCACCTGGCGGAGGCCGGGTATTCGGTGGTGGTGGTTGAGGCAGCTAAGGTCGGCTGGGGGGCTTCCGGCCGCAACGGCGGTCAGATCGTGCACAGTTACTCCCGCGATATCGATGTCATTGAAAAGAACCACGGAAAAGCCGTGGCCGATGCCATGGGCAGCATGGCTTTCGAGGGCGCGCGCGTTATCCGGGAGCGTGTGGCGAAATACAACATCCAATGCGATTTGAAGGATGGCGGTATATATGCCGCCAAAACCCATAAGAAGGTTGAAGGACTGCATGAGCACAAGGCGCTCTGGGAAAAATATGACGGCTTGCAGATGCAGTTTGTTGAAGGTGCCGAGATCCAGCATTATGTCCGCAGCGATGAATACCAGGCCATTTTGATCGACCCGACCGGTGGCCATATCCATCCGCTTAATCTCGCCCTGGGTGAGGCCGCGGCGTTTGAATCCATCGGCGGCCGCATTTTCGAACAATCGCCGGTTATCGCCATCCAGCGTGGCGAGACCGCCGTAGTCAAAACAGGGCAGGGCGAAGTGCAGGCCAAATTCGTCATCGTGGCCTGCAATGCCTACATCGGCACCCTGGAACCGAAGCTGAGCGCGAAAGCCATGCCCTGCGGTACGCAGGTGGTCGCCACTGCGCCTTTGGATAACTGGCAGGATGTGCTGCCTCAGGATCATTGCCTCGAAGATACCAACTACCTGCTGGACTACTACCGTCTATCAGCCGACAAGCGTCTGATTTTCGGTGGCGGTGTGGTCTATGGTGCCAAGGATCCGGATGATATCGAGTCGCATATCCGGCCGAATCTTGAGCGCACCTTCCCGCAGCTTGCCGGAGTCAAGATCGATTACGCCTGGACCGGAAACTTCCTGCTCACGCTGTCGCGCCTTCCGCAGGTCGGCCGTCTGGAAAACAACATCTACTATGCCCAGGGCTGTTCCGGCCATGGTGTGACCTATACCCACATGATCGGCCGTGTGCTGTCCGAAGCCATCCACGGCCAGTGCGGCCGCTTCGACGTGTTCGCCAAGCTGCCGCATTACCCGTTTCCGGGCGGCCGCTTGTTCCGGGTACCGTTTACCGCGCTCGGCGCACTGTGGTATGACATGCGCGACCGTTTCGGCGTCTGAATCCGGCAGCAAGCGGCATCGGCTTGCCTGCACTACGGCTTTTCCGTAAAATAGCGGTTCTTGGGCGATTAGCTCAGTGGTAGAGCATTGCCTTCACACGGCAAGGGTCGCAGGTTCGAACCCTGCATCGCCCACCAAGACAAAGCCCCGCAGATGCGGGGCTTTTTATTACCGCTCAATTGGCAATCCGAATTTCCACATGGAACTGAGCTGCTCGGCCTCGGCGATTTCATCGGCATTCATGGTTTTGGCCAGTAAATCACGGGGTTTACTGGCGGGGTAGTGGCCGTTCATGATGGCCACGTTGTACCAGGCGTAGGCCAGAACCACATCACGCTTGAGGCCTTCGCCTTTGGCATACATCTGGGCCAGTTCGAACTGCGCTGCCATTTGGCCTTGTTGGGCCGACTTGGCGAACCACTGCGCCGATTCGGACAGGCTGCGCGGTACGCCATCGCCTTTTTTCAGTTTCATGCCCAGATCGTACTGGCTGTCCTTGTCGCCCTGTTCGGCGCCCATCCGGTACCAGCGCAATGCGTCCTGCTTGCTTTCTTTCACGCCCTGCCCGGAGGCATACATGAAGCCAAGCGCGCTTTGCGAGTAGGCATTGCCGTTCTCGGCCGCCTTCTGGAACCAAGTGGCCGCCTGCGCATAATCCTGGGCGGTATCGCGGCCACGGTAGTATTTGATGGCGAGGAACATCTGTGAATTGGTGTGACCCTGTTCGGCGGCGCGTGTGTACCAGTGCAGGGCCGCTTTGGGGTCACGCGGCGCCTTTTCACCGGTGTCGTAAAGCAGGGCCAGTTTGTACTGGGAAATCAGATGGCCCTGTTCTGCGGCTTTATGGTACCACTGCATGGCTTCAGGAACGTTCTCCGGAACGCCCTTGCCGCCGTAATGCAATTGACCCACTTGATACTGGGCTGTAGCATCCCCGGTCGCAGCCTTGGCGGTATAAGAGCTCATGAGCTTTTTGTAGAGCTTCGCCGCTTCGCCTGCATCCTTGCGAACGCCGATGCCGTATTCGTACATATAGGCCAGTTGCGCTTGGGCCGGGGCATAGTTTTTCTTCGCCAGCGGCGTCAGCAGTTTGACGCTCTGGCTGTAATTCCGTTCGGCGTAGGCCGTCAGCGCTGCATCGAAACTATCGGAAGCAGGATCAGCGGCCCCCGCATTCGGAGCGGGCAGGGCAAGGGCCAAAAAAAGGGCAATGATTGCCCCGGATTGTTTAAAGATCATGTGCCCATTTTACGCAAGTGCCTGAACACAATTGTAAATATTGCGTTCCGAGGCCGGAAAACCGGACCTGTGTTCATTCCCCGCTCAGCTGATCTGATCTGCCGCGAAGCGGGCATCCAGAAAATCCATGGCATCCTGGACCTTCACGCGGGTCGCGCGTTCGAACGCATCCGCGGCGGCCTGTTCATCATCCGCATCCAGCAAGAGGATCATCTGCGCGTGTTCGGCATGCACAATGGGCATGTTCGGTGCCAGTTTCAGTGCCGCACTCATGTGTTCTTCAGCGGCTTTCCGCTTGGCGCCGTAAGTCAGGCCGGCAAGTGTGCTGCCGACTTTGTTGACGATCTCGGCATGCCACAGCGCACTGGCCAGATGGGCCTCGGCATGTTTGGGGTCGAGCTTCAGGCAGGACTCCAAGGCCGTTTTGACTTTTCCGGCCAGACCCATTTTAAGCGCTTTGGCAATGGATAGGCCTTGCCCATAACGCCCGTAGCCGAAGGCCAGACGGTAATGACTGTTGGCTTCTTTGGGCAAGGCCGCAACCGCTTGTTCACCGATTTCAGCCACTTCCTGGAAGCGGGTCAGTTTATCGTCGTCTTTTTTGACCAGATAGGTCGCATGAATGCCCATGGCCTTTGCGGCAACACTCGCGCCGACCGGACCGAGTGCGATGCCCTGTTGGTAGGCCTGCTCGAATTCCCCGGCATGGAAGGCGCGCCAGGCACTCTGCAACTGCTCGGCCAGATCCCCGGCAGAAACCCCCTTGGGGGCCGACTTGCCGGCAGATTTGATCAGTTGCGCCGCACGTTTGTCATCCGGGTAGGGCTCGCCATCGCCGGTATGCAGGGACTTCCAGGCTTTGGCCAAAGCCGGACCGTCATAAAAAAAGGCCTTGTTCGGGCTGGGAAATGCGGTCCAGGCGGATTTTTTGGTGGCCATGCGGGGGGCTCCTAGGCGTGGGTTTTCTGGGCGGCGGCAAAGGCCGCCAGTTGTTCGGGGGTGGCCTCATGCTGGAATTTCGTTTTCCATTCGGAAAAGGGCATGCCGTAAACGATGGTGCGTGCCTGGTCCTTGTCCATGGGCAGGCCATGGGCTGCGGCGGCCTCCTGATACCACTGCGAGAGGCAGTTACGGCAGAACCCGGCCAGAATCATCAGGTCGATGTTCTGTACGTCAGGCCGGTCTTCCATCAAATGCTTGATCAGGCGCCGGAACGCCGCGGCTTCCAGTTCGGTGTTCAATCGTTCGGTGTCCATCGGTTTTTTCCACTCCGGATGCGAGATAATAGCCTAACACCAGAACCGCACCCGGATAGACCATGACGGCCAAAGTATTGGATGGAAAACGCATAGCCGATACCCTGCTGGATGATCTGGCGGAGCGGGTGCGCGCCCGGGTCGATGCTGGACTGTCCCGTCCGGGTCTGGCTGTGATCCTGGTCGGCAATGATCCGGCCTCGGGTGTTTACGTCCGCAACAAAAGGCGTGCCTGTGAACGCGTCGGCATCCACGCCTATGACTACGATTTACCGGCACAAACCACGGATGCCGAACTGCTTGCCTTGATTGACCGCCTCAATGCCGATCCTAAAATCCATGGCATTCTCATGCAGTTGCCCCTGCCTGACGGCAGGGACGGCACCTGGTTGATCGATCGCATTGACCCCAACAAGGATGTTGACGGCTTCCATCCGACCAATGTCGGCCGCCTCGCTTTGCGACAGTTCGGATTGCGACCCTGTACCCCCCGTGGCATCACGACCCTGCTGGCCTATACCGATCAGCCGGTTCGTGGCCGCAGTGCCGTCATCGTCGGTGTCAGCAACCATGTCGGCCGTCCGATGGGCCTGGAGCTGCTGATTGCCGGTTGTACGGTGACTTCCTGCCATAAGTTCACCTCGAAGGAAGTGCTGGAAGCCCATGTCCGACAGGCCGACATCCTGGTGGTGGCGGTCGGCAAGCCGGCGATGATTCCCGGCGATTGGATCAAGCCCGGCGCCGTGGTCATCGATGTCGGCATCAACCGCATGGACGACGGACGCCTGTGCGGCGATGTCGAATACGCGGCGGCGGCCGAACGCGCCAGCTGGATTACACCGGTGCCAGGCGGTGTCGGCCCGATGACGGTGGCCACACTCATGCAGAACACCTTGGAAGCCTGCGAGTCCATCGACCGTTAGGCTGACGGCGGTACCTGCAATCGGGTATAATGGATTGCTTCACAAGCTCGGAGCTGTCCATGCTGCGCATTCTCGCTGAAGCCCTCACGTTCGATGACGTGTCCCTCGTTCCCGCGCACTCTTCGGTCCTGCCGAAAGACGTCCGTCTGGCCACACAACTGACCCGCAATATCCGGATCAATCTGCCGATCGTCTCGGCGGCGATGGACACCGTGACCGAAGCCCGCCTGGCCATTGCCATGGCACAGCTCGGCGGTATCGGCATCCTGCACAAGAACATGAGTGCCGCCGAGCAGGCCGCGCACGTGGCCATGGTCAAGAATTTCGAGGCCGGCGTGATCCGTGAGCCGTTTACCGTCGGTCCGAATACCACTATCGGCGAAGTACTGAAACTGACCCGGGCCCGCAATATTTCCGGTGTGCCGGTGGTCGAAGGCGGTCAACTGGTCGGCATCGTCACCAGCCGCGATATGCGCTTTGAAAAGAAACACGACGATCCGGTCCGCAACATCATGACCAAGAAAGACCGTCTGGTCACCGTTTCCGAAGGCGCCAGCGACGACGAAGTACTGGCGCTGATGCATAAGCACCGCATCGAAAAAGTGCTGGTGGTTAACAACGCTTTCCAGCTTCGCGGACTGATCACCGTGAAAGATATCCAGAAGGCGCGCGATAATCCAAATGCCGCCAAGGATACCAGCGAACAATTGCTAGTCGGTGCTGCAGTTGGTGTCGGCGGCGATACCGAGGCCCGTGTCGAAGCGCTGGTCCATGCCGGTGTTGATGTGATCGTGGTCGATACCGCACACGGACATTCCCAGGGCGTATTGGAGCGTGTGGCCTGGGTCAAGAAGAACTTCCCCAATGTCGATGTCATCGGCGGTAATATCGTCACCGCTGACGCCGCTCTGGCCCTGATGGATCAAGGCGCCGATGCCGTGAAAGTCGGTGTCGGGCCAGGCTCTATCTGCACTACGCGCATCGTTGCCGGTGTCGGCGTTCCGCAGATTACCGCGGTCTCGATGGTGGCTGAAGTGCTCAAAGGTCGCATTCCCTTGATTGCCGACGGTGGTATCCGTTATTCCGGCGATATCGCCAAGGCCTTGGCCGCCGGAGCATCCAGCATCATGATCGGCGGCCTGTTCGCCGGCACCGAAGAGGCTCCCGGTGAGGTCGAGTTGTTCCAGGGCCGTAGTTACAAGAGTTACCGCGGCATGGGATCGCTCGGTGCGATGGAGCAGGGCAGCAAGGACCGTTATTTCCAGGATGCTTCCGATGCCGACAAACTGGTGCCGGAAGGAATCGAAGGCCGGGTACCGTACCGCGGCCATCTCGGTTCAATCGTGCATCAACTGGCCGGCGGTATCCGCGCCTCCATGGGCTATGTCGGCTGTGCCACCATCGAAGAGATGCGCACCAAACCGAAATTCGTGCGCGTGACCAACGCCGGTACCCGCGAGGCGCACGTGCACGACGTGCAGATCACCAAAGAACCGCCGAATTACCGCGCAGGCTGAAATGACCGATATTCACAGTGATAAGATTCTCATCCTCGATTTCGGCGCGCAATATACGCAGCTGATCGCCCGCCGCATCCGTGAAGCCGGGGTGTATTGCGAAATCTGGGCCTGGGATCATAATCCGGCCGACATCACTGCATTCGCACCCAAGGGCATCATCCTGTCCGGTGGTCCGGAATCGACCACCGAAACCGATTCGCCGCGTGCCCCGCGGGAAGTGTTCGATTGCAAAATACCGGTGCTCGGCATCTGCTACGGCATGCAGACCCTGGCGATGCAGTTCGGTGGCCTGGTTGAATCCGGCCATCACCGTGAATTCGGCGCCGCCGTGGTCAAGGTCGATCGGCCGTGCGCATTACTCGATGGCTTGAACGACGCGACCGGCCAACCGCCGCGCCTGAATGTCTGGATGAGTCACGGCGACCGCGTCACCCGCGTGCCGGAGGGCTTCACCGTGACCGCCTCGACCGACACCGTACCGATTGTGGCCATGGCCGATGAAGTGCGCAACTATTACGGGGTGCAGTTCCATCCGGAAGTCACCCATACCCAGTCCGGTGAAGCCCTGTTGGCGCGCTTCGTCAAAGACATCTGCGGCTGCCGCGCCCTGTGGACGGCGGCCAACATCATCGATGACCAGATTGCACGCGTGAAGGCGCAGGTCGGCGATGACGAGGTGCTGCTCGGCCTCTCCGGCGGCGTCGACTCCTCGGTAGTTGCGGCCCTGCTGCACAAAGCCATCGGCACCAAACTGACCTGTGTGTTCGTCGATACCGGCCTGCTGCGCTGGCAGGAAGGCGACCAGGTCATGGCCATGTTCGCCGAGCACATGGGCGTCAAGGTCATCCGGGTCAACGCCGCAGAGCGCTATTTCGCCGCGCTCAAGGGCGTGGATGAACCCGAAGCCAAGCGCAAGATTATCGGCCGCCTATTCGTGGAAATTTTCGAAGAGGAATCGGCCAAGCTCAGCAACGTGAGATGGCTGGCGCAGGGCACCATCTATCCTGACGTGATTGAATCGGCTGGCAGCAAGACCGGCAAGGCGCACGTGATCAAATCGCACCACAACGTTGGGGGTCTGCCCGAACACATGAAACTGGGCCTGGTCGAGCCCTTGCGCGAACTGTTCAAGGACGAGGTCCGCCGTATCGGCGTTGAACTCGGCCTGCCGCCGCACATGGTCTACCGCCACCCGTTCCCCGGCCCCGGTCTGGGTGTACGCATCCTGGGTGAGGTCAGGCCCGAGTTCGCCGAACTGCTGGCCAAGGCCGATGCCATCTTCATCGATGAGCTGCGCCAATCCGGCTGGTACGACAAAACCTCGCAGGCCTTTGCGGTGTTCCTGCCGGTCAAATCGGTCGGGGTGGTCGGTGATGCCCGTGCCTACGAATGGGTCATTGCCCTGCGGGCGGTGGAAACCGTGGACTTCATGACCGCGCACTGGGCACATCTGCCTTACGAGCTTTTGGGAACGGTTTCAAACCGTATTATCAATGAGTTGAAGGGTGTTTCTCGCGTAGTTTATGACATTTCCGGCAAGCCGCCGGCGACCATTGAGTGGGAATAATGACGGAGTTCAGCGCCCAAGATGAGGTCTGGATGCGGCAAGCCCTGACCCAGGCCGAGGCTGCCGAGGCTCTGGATGAGGTGCCGGTGGGAGCGGTTCTGGTCAGCGAAGACGGCGAACTGCTGGCAGTTGGTCATAACCGCACGATTTCCCATTCCGATCCCTGCGCCCATGCCGAAATCGAGGCCTTGCGGGCTGCCGGCAAGGCCTTGGGCAATTACCGGCTTCTGGGCACCACCCTGTACGTGACCCTGGAGCCCTGCGCCATGTGCGCCATGGCGCTGGTGCATGCCCGGGTAAAAAGAGTGGTCTATGCCGCGGCCGACCCGAAAACCGGCGCCTGCGGCTCGGTCTTCGATGTATTGGGCGATTCGCGCCATAACCACAAGGTGGAAGTGCAGGGTGGTTTACTCTGCGACGAAGCCGGAACCCGGCTGAGCGCCTACTTCAAAGCCAAGCGCCGGGCGGGTTAACGCATTTCCTCTTCGATTTCGGCCTCGAAGCTCTTCACCGAGGCCCAGACCTCGCGGCCCAGATAGAAGGCGGCACCGAACAGGAACAGCATGCCGGCCAGCCCGAACCCTGTCGGCAACAGCGAGAGCCGGTTACCGCTGAAGGCATCCACGGCCAGTGCCAGACTGGTCACGATGAAGCACCCGAGCGCGCAGTAAAGAAATAGACAGGCGCGCAGCAGGAAGTTGCTGCGTTTGCGGTGCCGAAGAATCTGGCTTTCCAGCGAGGGCTGGTTGCGCGCATTTTCATTCCATTTCCTGAGCAGAATACGCAGGCGGTCGACCACCCGGGCCAGGCGGTTGTTGGCCGAGAGCAGCAGCGAGCCGGTCGCCGCCATCAGCAAAGCCGGCGCCAGCATGGCGGTAAGAATCGTGTAGTGATCGCTGATTCCGGGAGTCATGGTCGGTGTCCGTCGGGATTTGTTACAGTATAAACACAGCCAAGGACCGCCTGATGACCGATGACCGTAAAAACCGCCTGATCTGGATTGATTGTGAAATGACCGGGCTCGTTCCGGAACAGGACGATCTTCTGGAAATCGCCGTCGTCATCACCGATGCCGAATTGAATATCCTGGCGCGAAGCCCGGAATTCGCCATCCGCCATCCGCTGGCCACATTGGAGGCCATGGATGACTGGAACCGCAACACCCATGGCAAGTCCGGGCTTTGGCAACGCGTTCTGGAAAGTCCTTACGACACCGCGCAGGCCGAGGCCCATATGCTGGCTTTCCTTTCCGAATGGGTCGATGCGAAAGCCTCGCCGATGTGCGGAAATACCATTTGCCAGGATCGCCGCTTTCTGGCGCGCCTGATGCCGCGGCTGGAAGCCTATTTCCATTACCGTAATGTCGACGTGTCGACATTGAAAGAACTCTGCCGCCGCTGGAACGCACCGCTACTGAACGGTTTCATCAAAAGCGGGGCGCACACCGCACTGGCCGATATCGAAGAATCGGTGGCGGAGCTGAAGTACTACCGGCAATTCATGGGGCAAATGGGCGGCGCGGGTAGCACGACACCCTGATCCTGGCTTGCGGGCTGTTCAGTCGCCGGCCTTTAGTTTTGCCAGGCGCAACCAGGTGTCGATGACGGTGTCGGGATTCAGCGACACCGATTCGATTCCCTGTTGTAGCAGCCAATCGGCCAGATCCGGATGATCCGATGGGCCTTGACCGCAGATGCCGATGTACTTGCCCTTGCGGCGTGCGGCCTCGATGGCCAGCGACAGCAGTTTCTTGACCGCCGGATTGCGCTCGTCGAACAGGTGCGCCACGATGCCGGAATCGCGGTCCAGGCCAAGCGTCAGCTGGGTCAGGTCGTTGGATCCGATCGAGAAACCATCGAAAATATCGAGGAACTCGTCGGCGAGCAGGGCATTGGACGGCACCTCGCACATCATGATGACTTGCAGGCCCGTCGAACCTTCGGTTGCGCCATCGCCGCTTTTCAAGCCATTGGCCTCGAG
>Ga0315907_10007527_pt1 | contig 11342 bp, 17 predicted proteins | sample LakEriMetagenome_3_FD_203525 | JGI IMG/M metagenome (GOLD analysis project Ga0315907, IMG submission 203525) | Freshwater fungal communities from buoy surface, Lake Erie, Ohio, United States - Buoy 12 MA123 | ecosystem: Environmental > Aquatic > Freshwater > Lake > Lake biofilm | place: USA...
GGGCGAGCGCTGGCTACGTGTGTTCCAGGATAACGAGAAAACAATTCCGACGGTCTTGACGACCTCCCAGAAGCTGTCGACCGGTGTGGATGCGCGAAATGTGCGCAACATCGTCCTGATGCGCTCGGTCAACTCGATGATCGAGTTCAAGCAGATTGTCGGCCGCGGCACCCGCCTCTACGACGGCAAGGACTATTTCACGATCTACGACTTCGTGAAGGCCTACCACCATTTCAACGACCCAGAATGGGACGGCGAACCGCAAGAGCCCGATCCGCCGGGCGAACCAGGTGCCCCTCGCGGACCGAAAGCGCCTGGCGAACCGGGCAAGCCGCCGGAACCAGGTGAGCCGGAGCCACGCCCCGAGAAGCTTCGCATTAAGCTTGCCGACGGCAAGGAGCGCACGATCCAGCATATCAGCGCGACTATGTTCTACAGTCCGGACGGTCGGCCGCTTTCTGCTGTCGAGTTCGTCGAGCGCTTGTTTGGCGAGCTGCCGGCGTTGTTCAAGGACGAAGCGGAGTTGCGGAGCCTCTGGGGCAATCCGGCAGCACGTCGATCGCTTCTGGCGGAGTTGAGCAATCGCGGGTACGGCGCCGAGCAATTGACCGAGATTGGTCGACTCATTTCGGCCGAAAAAAGCGATTTGTTCGACATTTTGGCCTATATCGCGTTTGCGCTGCCGACGATCACGCGGCAAGAACGGGCCGCAGCACGTCGATCGGCAGCGCTCTCGCCCTTTGATGAGAAGCTTCGAACCTTTCTCGATTTTGTGCTTGGGCAGTACATCGAGCGCGGCATCGACGAGCTGGACCAGGAGAAGTTACCCGATCTGTTGCGCCTCAAGTTCGGCGGCGTGACCGATGCGACGACGTCGCTCGGCAAATCGCCGCAAACCATTCGCGAAGCGTTCGTGGGGTTTCAGCCGGCGCTGTTTGAGGGGTAGCTGCTGCCGCTGTTCGAGACTTTGGGTATCGCGCCTACGGTCCTTCACAAGAAAACCGCACCAGATAGATGTTCGGACGACTTGCCACAATTACACGAGGCTGCAATTGAGGTCCGCATTGTTCGGCCATACGCCTATTTGCAACAAGCATCATGCCTTCATCGAAAGAAAGTGTTCTTCCGAACAAGACTTCGTTGGCGATAACAGCAAGGTCGAACACGTTCTCTCGATCAGCTTTTACCTTCACCACATAGCTGTAGCCCATTTCCTCTATGGTTCGACTATCCGCCTCTGCCCACTCACGACCTGCCCAACCGCAGCCAGCTATACTCGAGGTCAAGAGTAGAGAGATTGTGACTAAAAATCGCTTTGCATTCATTTTGCTTTTGCCTGTCTAAGGTGCAGTATATTTATACACCCATCTTTCGCCCAGACGAGATATAGAATGCATGGGCGACATCTTTCTTGGCGACAAACAGGCATAAGGGCCCATTCTTCGTGAACGTTCACACACCAACCTGGAATCAGAACTACTACGATCTACTCGAGTTCTATCTTTTCGAGCCGCAGCATATTGCAGCCAAGTCTGGAGGTGACACGCAGAAGCGCAGGACAGTTTCAGAGTCGCTCAAACGTCTGAAACGACTTGAGACGCCGTTCAATCACCTATTTTCCATCTTTTTCAGGCTTGCGCCCCGCGAGTTTATTGGGCGGATCGTGGCTGAGGCTTTTCCAGGCGTTGAACTCTTGAACGATCTCGAGTGTGTCGGTCGGGAAGCTGATCGCCGATTTGATCTGCGAAGCGCAACTCAGCCCGATCTGTTGTTTGTTGGAGAGAATACGATCGTTTGTGTTGAGATGAAGGTGGACGCTAAGACCGATGCGGAACAGATCTTCAAGTATGCTGCGTTATTTGCCCATCTAGATCCTGCTGTACTCAAACGCCGTTTGTTGATTTTTTGGGGACCGAAAGGCTTCGCTCAGCTCTGGTCCAGCAAAGGCCTTACGCTCGAAGAAGCGAAGGGATTGACGCTTGCATTCGCACGGGATCTGCCAAAGAGGCTTAGTAGTAAGTCATTGGTGGCAAAGATCCCGAATGTTGAGGAAGTTGTTGCGAGCGTTGAGATTGGATATCTTTCATATCGGGATGTTCGCAGGCTCATTGAAATTGAGTTGAGCCGGGCAACGGCTCTAGATGGCGTTTATCGAAGATTACTCGATGGTATGGCTGCGGAGATCGAGGCGCGGGGCTATTAATGAATATCCGTTTTTAATATCAAAACACAACTCTTGATCGTGCCCGCGGTTCCGGCGACGCTGCGGCTATGTCCGAATCTTCGCCCCCTGCCCCACCCTCGCCGCCTCTGCCGCCTTGGAAACCTGGCGCCCCGACATGCCCGCGTTGTGCCGGCCCGCTGACGACTAAGCAGGAGGATGGCCGCAAAACCCGTTGGTGTCGCCGCTGTGGGCCGCTCGATTGGCCGCGATGACGATCAACGAGATCTTCGCCGAGCTCGTCGACGCACTGATCGTCGAATGCGCTGCCGATGTGCGGATCGCCGAGACGCGGCGATATCGGGAAATCGAAGGTATCTGCGATGAATTCGGATTCGTGCTGTCTCGCCTGGTTTCGAACGACAGTCAGGTCATCGAAATCGCTCGGTCGCCAAATCGCCCCGTCGGGATTGGGTATGAGGAGTTGCGGGCTCGGCTGGCTTCGGCAATTCGAACTAAAGATGACAGCACAAAATAAGTATTATATCTGTAATTGCGGAATATCCTTGCTATTCCCGCCGTTTTTCCTATTATTGCAGATAGGTCATTCTTCTTAACGGAGGCACGAAATGCGCAAGCTCGATCTCATGGAAAAGGGAACGGTCGTCTACACGACTGCCGATCTCGATCACTACATCAAGCTCGGTAACGAACTCTATTTCGACGGCGACCGAGGCGACGATATCTCGCCGATCTCGGCGTCGGAACTCATCAAAGACGAAATCGCGAAACTGCCGCCTGGCCGCGCGGTCCGCGTGCTCGAAAAGCTCGAAGCCGAATTGCCGACGCACGCGGCTGATATCCGCCCTGCTTTGCAGCAAGCACGAACCGAGTTCATGGCGATCGCAAGCGGCGATGCTGTCGAGAAGCGTGCGTCGCTCACGTTGCTCGTGAGCACCGGCGGCGATCGCGAGTTCGCGAAAGCGGACGAGTTCGGCGACGTTTCTGTCGTTCGCGAAACTGTCGATGGCTACGCATTCTACGTGTCGCCGAGCGGCGAACTCTCGAAGATGCAGGTTGCCGACAATGAGCCGACACGCAACGACTGGCGTCCGCTCGAGACAGCGAGTTTCGATGAGCTCGTCGACGCTGTGGCGGACGGCCATGCCAAAGACGGCAACGGTCTCGCGGTCGTCGCGTACGCAGCGCAGCTCGGCAAGCACGAGGCAGCCGCGGTGCTGCAGGCGCGTCTCGCGCGTCCGGATATCTCGTTCGTGAATTTCGAAGGCGGGATCGGCTCGGCGCCGCCTGAGCTTCACGACGCGTATTGGTCCTCGGCCGAAGGCGCAGCGCTGATCGAAAAAGAAGCGACGCGCTTCGAAAATCTCGGCGTCGACATGTCGAAGTTTTCGGCAAACCGCGAAATGTCGATGTCGATCTGAACGACTGCGGCGGGCCTTGTTTTTAAGCGAGGCTCGCCGCCGCTGCTTCTTGGTGCTATGTCGTCGGTATGATCTCTCGATTGCTACCGCTGTTGCTGATGGTACTGATGATCATCGGCGCCGCCCCTTCCCTCTCCCAGCCAGTCACGAATTGCCACGCGATCGACGGCGACACGATCGTTTGCGCGCGCGAGACAATTCGGATCGAAAACATCGACGCCGCCGAGATGCCGCCGCACTCGAAATGCGCGTTCGAGGCTGACCTGGCGGTCAAGGCGAAGCTGTTTGTCGTCGATCGCTTGGCGCGCGGCCGCGTTGTGCTCGAGCGCGATCAGAAGCAGCCCAGGGACCGCTACGGGCGGACGTTGGCGCTTGTGAAGGTCGACGGCGTCGATCTGGGCGAGGCGCTGATGGCGGCTGGCCTGGCGCGGCCTTGGGAGGGGAAGCGGCGTCCGTGGTGCTGATGTCTAAGAAAAGGTCGCGTCGCTGAGCGAGATGTCTGCGTAAGTTTTACGCATTTCGTAATTTGAAAAATGTAACGACAACGCTAATTGCGCCCCCTTGTCGTTTTTTTCGTCACGCGTAGCATTCACTTGTCGATGTCAAAATCGACTCTACGATCGAAAGGAAAAAACCGATGAAATACGTTGTTGGAGGCATAGCATTCTATGCGCTCACGCAGCTTGTCTACTGGGCAGGCTACTTCAGTGCGTAGTCGCGGCCGACGGAACCGCCGGGGCTACGCGCTCCGGCGGTTTTCGGACAGGGAGCTTTATTTGAGCTGACCGGCATGCTGCTGACGATGATCGTCATCTGCATGCGTTAGAAAAACCAAGGGGCGCACCTTTCGGCACGCCCCTGGCGTTAACTCCCTTTTCAGGGCAGCGGTAACGTTCTTTCAAACGTCCCGTGATCTCTATGTATCCTCAGCTGGCTTCGGTTTCAATGCAAAATTTGGAAGCCATTGGTAGACAAGGGAGAATATTGATTCGAACTCCTCGTCTGTGACCTTTGGAATGGTCCCTTTGTGCTGAGACAATCTACTCGGCGCGACCGTAAGAATGTGGTTGCAAATTGCCCACGAGTCAACGGCTTCCAGGCTGGTTTGCATCTTATAAGCCCAGCGATTGTTTCCCTGCGGAACCGAGGTAATTGGGACAACTGTGCAAGGTTCAAACAAGCCGTTTTTGTAGCTTAGTACGACTACTAGGCGGCATTTCCAGAACTCAGGAAGTTGCGCATCTGTCGGCAAATCGCACCAGTAAAGCTGCTTGTGCTTAGGAGCTGCTTTGATCCGGGGCGGAACCTTGGGCGGTGTTGTATAGATTGGTGGTGGCATTGCGTCCTCTGTCTCTTCCTTTCCGACATAGCATTTATCTTTGGAGAATGCCGTGTGGATAACTAGGGGTCGTTTTATGTTGGTGTGCCAGCGGCACCGGCTCTAGCTTTTCAGTGTCAAAAAGACATATTTTTGGCATCTATGGATAATTGACATATTTTATGCGTCTGATATATGTTTATAGGACATTGATTCTGCGGAGTTTCGACATGATTTTGACAATCGGCGGCATCAAAGGCGGTTCTGGCAAATCGACGATCGCCACCCAGCTCGCTGTCCGGCGCTCCAAAGACGCCAAAGTGCTGCTCATCGACGCCGACAGCCAGGGCACCTCAGCCGATTTCTGTGCCGCTCGTGCGACAGCCAAGGGCGACTCCCCTACCCTCACCTGCGTCCAGCTTGAGGGTGCCAATGTGCGCTCCGAAGGCCGCAAGCTGGCGCCCAATTTCGACACGGTGATCATCGACGCCGGCGGCCGGGATACGGCCGGTCAACGTGCGGCGCTGACGATCTCGAACATCGTCCTGATCCCGATCCGGCCGAGAAGCTTTGACGTTTGGACCCTCGAGGCCGTGCAACAGCTCGTCGGCGATGCAAAGGGCATCAACGAAGCCCTGCGGGCCCTGGTCGTCGTCAGCCAGGCGGACGTGCGGAGCTCCGACAACCGCGATGCAGAGAAGATTGTGGCCGACATGCCGGGGTTCGAGTTGATCGACGCCACGATCCGCGCGCGAAAGGCGTTCGCGACCGCCGGTGGCTATGGGCTCGGAGTAGGGGAGATGAAGGATTCTGACGCCAAGGCCATTCGCGAGGTCGAGACACTTTACGAATGCCTATTTAGCGCCTAAAATGCGTCTTTTAGACATATAGGAGATGTCGAAAATGGTGACAGCAAGACCGGTCCGCACGTTGCAGCCCGCGATCGCACCTGAGAAGGACGACGCCGCAGCGGCTTTCATTGCCGGCAGTGCTGCGTCCGCACCAGCGATGTCGCAAGCAACGCCTGTGGCGGCTCCTGCTGCTGCTGCTCGTGTTCTTCCTGCTCCTCCTGCTGCTCTTGCTGTCGTCGACGACGACGATCATCGGCTCACGCTTCGGATGCCTGCTGCAATGAAAGCAGATCTCGATACGCTGCGGCGCACAAAGTTCAAAGGGATGACGTTGACCGGGATCATCCTCGTCGCATTGAACCAGTTTGCGGAGCAAAATAAGTCGAATTGACGCAAATAATGTGTCTTTAAGACACGTACTCTCCAAATTTACGCAAGAAATTAGTTATTTTATTTCAGTGTCCCGATACCCACTTCCTAAATATGCAAAGCGATCCTGTATATTCGAAAGCCGTACGCGCCTGGCTCGAGGCGCATGGCCAAAACACTGCCGCAGCTTCATTGCCAGTCGGTATCGTCGCTGAGTGCGAAGCCGAAGGCATGTCGATCTCCGAAGCGTCAGCCGAGATACTGCGCCTGGCGACGGTTCTGGAGATGGCCGGGAAATAGCCAGTAGGGCAGGGCAGCCGCAAAAACGCGGGTTTAAACCCGCAATTTTACCCCGCTATCTCATGATATCAGGTACTTAGACCGCCTAAACGGTGCCTGATCTCACTGCCACCAGGGCAGGGGCAAAAATGTGCCCTCGACAGCACAGTTTTGCGGATGACCGTCGCAATCATATTCTCCACAAAACTTGGCGTACAATCGCAACGCGTTGATTTTTGACAACGAATCTAAATTGTGGCATATTAATCGACGGAGCTACTAACTCCATGTTTTGAATAATCCTAACACCCGTTAATGACGCTTAAACGGACCCAGGAACATGCCCCAGGCTCTCACGATCTCGCCGGCACATTCGATTTCGATCTATGACCGTGAGGCGGCTGCCGAGCGTCGTGAGCGCTACGAGAACCAGGCACGCTCCGAAGCGACACGCAGGGCGTACAACAGCGCCTGGCAGCGCTTTAAACGAGCGGCGAGGCTGGTCGATCCGGTCTCGTTGCCGGTGCCAATCGAAATCATCGATTCGTATCTGACCGGTCTCGCTGACACGCACTCGCGATCGTCAATCAATCTCGCGATCGCGTCGATCGTCGAGTTCCATGCTGTTGCGGGCGTCGAGCTCAGCCTAGATAAGCTCTGGCGCGTCCGCCGTGGCATCCTGCGCGATAAAGGCGTCAAGCCTAAGCGCCAGGCACCGGCATTGAAACCGGCCGACATCGCCAAGATGATCGCAGCCTGCGGGCCTGACCTCCGCGGCATCCGTGACCGGGCGATCCTGACACTTGGTTTCTCGACCGGTTTGCGGCGATCGGAGATCTCGGCGCTGCAATTCGACGACGTCAAATTCGACGCAAGCTGCATGCGCGTTCACATTCGGCGATCAAAGACCGATCAGGCCGGGGCAGGGGTCACGCTGACGGTCGAGCGCACACCTAACTCACAATTCTGCGCGCCGGCGGCCGTCGAAGAATGGATCGCTGAAAGCAAAGTTGATAGCGGGGCCTTGTTCCGCGCCGTCAATCGTTGGGGCCATCTCAATCATTCGGCGATTACCGGCGAGTCGGTCAGTGACCTTGTGCGCGACCGCGCGATTGATGCTGGCCTCAAGCTCGACAATTACTCTGCACACAGCTTGCGTGCTGGCCTTGCGACGTCGGCCCTGGAGCTTGGCGTCGCGCTGCATGCCGTCAAGAAACGGCTCCGTCATACGAATATCTCGACGACCCTCGGATACAATCGCCGCGGCAGCGACGAAGATGCCAAGGATTTCCGCGTTCTCTACAGCGAGCGCGCACCGGAAGTTCCGATGAAACCGATCAAAGCCGGCGAAACTGTCGCTCCGATCGACGACACTGAGTTGAAGCAATTGATACGCGAGGCGGACGAAGCAAGCAAAAAAGCGGAAGCAGCGCGTATGCGGGTTACCGCTCGCATGCAGTCGCTCGGCGAGAAGGCGACATGAAACACCTTTGCGAAACCTGTCGGTTCTTCGACGGCGTGGCCGGCCAGAAGCTTGCTGCGTGCCGCAGAAATGCGCCGCGCTCGCACCTGGTCTCGGCCGACGGCGATCCCGACGAGCAACGTGTACGCGGCGTGTGGCCGCTCGTGTCGCATGAAGATTGGTGCGGGCAGCACGAGAAAAGACGGGGCGACGCATGAGCCTCGCGACACTCGCGGACCTGATGTCGGCCGGCGCCAAGACTGCGCAGGCTTACTGCGCGTGCGGACGCATTGAAGCGCTTGATTTGGCGGCGCTGTCGGCGACGCATGGCCCCGGTACGATCTTCTACGACATCCGTGCACGCCTGCGCTGCAACGCTTGCGGCTCAAGAGGCCAAGCGACAACTACGATCGACTACCCGTTTACAGCCGGGTTTGGCCAGGTGTCGAATCACGGAGTTTCGAAATGATCGCGTCCAAAAACATGGATATGTCCTGGCTTCACTCGGTCTTCGATCGTGAACTGATTTCATCGACAAACACGACGATTGTTTGCTGCGATGCGCGTGAAATCCCACGCTTTCACGCGTCAGCGCTCGAGCTTGCACGAAGGCATCGCCACATCGTCGTTGACGTCGCGAATGGCGAAGATCCGCGCGAAGCGCTGTTCCGAACTGTTGGCCGTGAATCGAACGTCGCAGTTGCTGTCGAAGCTCATCTGAAGAAAACGAAGCGCAATCTCGTTGTCATCATTCGCGATGCCGCTCGCTTCGCCAATGACGAGAACGGACTCGCCATTTTGTGGGCATTGAAATCCGCGCGCGATCGCGTCGACCCGCGGCTGCGGCTGCTGTTCTTCGGCAGCGAACGTGCGGCGCTGCAGACATTTGTGTCGCCTAAATCTGCACCATTTCTCGATTCCAGGGTGCTGCCATGATCCGTCTCGAAGCGCACGATCCGAAGCGCAACATTCATCGCAGGTATGAAATTGTACGCGCTCCGGATTTGTTTGGCTGGACGCTCGTTGAATGCCGGTGGGGCAGGGCAGGCGGCGAACTGCGCACAAAAGTGCTTGCGGCGCCGACAACCGATGCTGCCGACAGATTGGTCAAGACCGTCCTGCGCAAGCGGGCGTCTGCGAAGTTGCGTATCGGCGTCGATTATCGCGAGGTGTCGAGATGACCGTTGATGATGATGACGAGGAAATTGCCCGTCTAATCAAGGAATCTTTTGCAGAAGCGATGCCGGAAATTCGCGCGCGCAATGCGGCGTTTCGTGAACGCGTTGCGGCATTTTTCGATCTGCAAGTCGAGCATCTGCCGCCGAGCGGAACGGATGGTTGGTCGAGGCTTTTGGCAACGTATGTTTGGGCAGTGAAGCCGTATCCTGTCGAGGATTTGCGACACATGCTTGATCGCAAAATTTTTTCCGAAGAAGCCGACAAAGTTATGTCGTTGCTTGTCAAATACGGCCTGCCGACTGACGCTAAAGTCGAGACCGTACGCGACGTGCTCCTGCTCGCATACTCTCGCGGCCGCATCGGACAACGCGATGCCGTTGACGCGCTTGAGATGCGCGATTCGACTGAGCTGCTCGTGGCCTTGGGCGACGCGAACTTGCCGATGCCAATGCCGCCGCCGGACGAGATCGAGCGGCAAGCAGACACATTCGTCAAGCTGATGAAAAGCTGAATGCGCTGTACGCTCTCAGCATCTGTGACTGGCGATCCTGCGCAGTTGCATGCGTTGCTGTCGGCTGTCGAGGGGTCCGGCTTCATCGATTGGCCCGACGTCGATCCGAGGAGCATCGTCGAGCACACGATCGGTCTGCTCCTGCGTCGCGGCAGCCATGGCGGTGCCGAGAAATACGATCACGCGCGCAAGGTTGCCGAGCAGCTCGCGCGTCGCCTCGAGGACAGAATCGAACGTGGCCGCCGTGCGAGCGAAACCGGCTTCGTACTGCCCCTCGATCTTCAGCGAATTCGGCCGATCCCGCGCAAGGTGTTGCTGCAAGGTCTCAATGGCGGCGGTAGGGAATGGCTGCTGGACAAATGGGGTGTCGATGCGCCGCTTGCGCATGTTGAATGCAGTGTGCGAACGGAGATCCTGGAAGAGGCGAGGGGGCGAGGGCGGCCGCGGGCGGGATCGACGCAGCGGAGTTGGACGCGGACGCGGGCGGTTTGGAGCTTTGAAGCTGAGGCGTTTCCGTGGCCGTGTTTTCGCGTGCTGTTGAAGGAGTGGCCGGGGATCGAATTTGGCGTCGCGTTCGAGGATGAGTTTGGGAGGTTCGAGAAGACGTGGCCGGTGCTTGAGGTCGCTGAATTGAAGCAGGCGGCTTGATTTGAGTTGTTTTCAGGGCAGCAAGAAGGGGGCCGGCTCCGCCGGAAGACGAGGAAGTAAGTGACGCGGCTTCGCGATTGTTGACGTTGCGCTTCGCTAATTATATATGATAGCAGAATGTATTGTTTTTGCTACTTACGAGGAAACTAATTCATGCCCAACGCCAAGGCTCGCCGCACCACTCCCGTCGATCACCATGTCGGCGCCCGCACGCGCGAAGCTCGCCTCGAACTCGACATGTCGCAAACAGATCTCGCGAATGCCTGCGGAATCACATTCCAGCAGATCCAGAAATACGAGAACGGCGCCAATCGGGTCTCGGCATCGCGGCTCTGGCAGTTTGCGGCCATCCTCGGCAAGCCGATTGGCTGGTTTTTCGAAGGCCTGGCTGCGCACAAGCTGTCGGCCGCTACAATCAAGCTGATCGAGAGCGACCGACGCGGCGGTGTTGCCCGTACCGAGGACAGCAAAATCGACGGCGACACGCTGAAGCTCGCGCGATCGATCGCCCGGCTGAAAGACGAGAAGCTCAAAAAGCGTCTCAAGACGATGCTATCGACATTGTCGGCCGCCTAAGCGCAGCTTCCGCTTGTCGAGGACGCGCGCAAGCCACTCATAATTCTTTACGACCGTATAGCCACCGGCTATAGCGCATGCTCTTTGCGTGGATGTTGATGTCTTGCTTTGATCGGCGATTGCCATCGTTTCTACTTTCGGAACAAAACAAAGGTACTGAGCAAGCACCTGGACGAATAGCGTGCGATCATTATTCCAGGCCAAACAGATAAAGCGTTCAGACGTTATCGTTGTTCTAGGATCTATGATGGTCGGTCGACCGAGTATTCAACACTTCGAATACTTCCAGATCGTCGTCCGCGATACGCCAAGCCGCTTTGCGGCTTCGGTCCGGTTGCCGCCGGTCTCGACCAAAGCGACGCGCACACGCTCACGTATCGCGGTTTGGGCGGCGGCATCGAGCGTGCCCGTCGCCCCGCTTTCGTTCGCGAGCCCGACGCTTTCAAAGCGCCGGGCGGGAAAGTCGAGTCGCGATTCCGGAAATAGATCTTCGAGACCCAGCACCGGCCCGTCGCCCATCGCGATCGCGCGCTCGATACGATTGCG
>Ga0315907_10007529_pt1 | contig 11339 bp, 8 predicted proteins | sample LakEriMetagenome_3_FD_203525 | JGI IMG/M metagenome (GOLD analysis project Ga0315907, IMG submission 203525) | Freshwater fungal communities from buoy surface, Lake Erie, Ohio, United States - Buoy 12 MA123 | ecosystem: Environmental > Aquatic > Freshwater > Lake > Lake biofilm | place: USA...
ACCACCAGGAGCAAAGTGACAAGGACCAGCAGCCCAATACACTGGCTCGGTCTACAACCGATTGGCGCTCCGCGCGCCACCAAAGTCAGGTCGCTCCAGGCTCATACCTGAATTGGAAAAGACTCCCGGCCTGCGCAGACCGGCCGGGCAGGTTCACGATTCGCTTGGCCACGTAGACGTTCACGCCGCGCGGCGCGGGGCCCCTGCCCGACCACAGCCCAGGCTGGAAACACCCAGCCACCTACAATTTGGATCCGCCCTGCCTCGGGATGCGTCACGAGCGGCCAGGGCGCCGTCTGACGTCTGCCGTCACCCCTCCCGCCCTCTGGCCCCTCCGCCTCGCGCACCATGTCCACACCCGAAGAAAAGCGTGCCCAACTGCGTCGTGCCGCTTTGGAGTACCACGAGTTCCCCACGCCAGGCAAAGTGGCCATCGCCGCGACCAAGCAGCTGGTCAACCAGCGGGACCTGGCGCTGGCCTACTCCCCCGGCGTGGCCGCGGCATGCGAGGAGATCGTCAAGGACCCCGCCAATGCCTACCGCTACACCTCCAAGGGCAACCTGGTGGCGGTGGTCAGCAACGGCACGGCCGTGCTGGGCCTGGGGGACATCGGTCCGCTGGCCTCCAAGCCGGTGATGGAAGGCAAGGGGGTGCTGTTCAAGAAGTTTGCAGGCATCGACGTCTTCGACCTCGAGGTCAACGAAAAGGACCTGGACAAGCTGGTGGACATCATTGCCGCCCTGGAGCCCACTTTCGGCGGCGTCAATCTTGAGGACATCAAGGCACCGGACTGCTTCTACGTCGAGCGCAAGTTGCGCGAGCGCATGAAGATTCCGGTGTTCCACGACGACCAGCACGGCACGGCCATCGTCGTGGGCGCTGCGCTGATCAACGGGCTGAAGGTCAGCGGCAAGGACATCAAGCAGATCAAGCTGGTCACCTCGGGCGCGGGGGCTGCCGCACTCGCCTGCCTGAACCTGCTGGTCAAGCTGGGCGTGCCGCGCAAGAACATCTGGGTGACCGACCTGGCGGGCGTGGTGTGGCAGGGCCGCACCGAGCTGATGGACCCGGACAAGGCAGAGTTCGCCCAGGACACCCCCCTGCGCACCCTGGCCGAAGTCATCGAGGGCGCCGACGTGTTCCTCGGCCTGTCGGCCGCTGGCGTGCTCAAGCCTGAGATGGTGGCGCGCATGGCCGCGCGGCCGCTGATCTTCGCGCTGGCCAACCCCACGCCCGAGATCATGCCTGAGGAGGTGCGGTCGGTGCGGGACGACGCCATCATGGCCACCGGCCGCACCGACTACCCCAACCAGGTCAACAACGTCCTGTGTTTCCCCTACATCTTCCGCGGCGCACTGGACAGCGGCGCCACCACCATCACCGATGAGATGGAAGTGGCGGCGGTGCACGCCATCGCGGAACTGGCGCAAGCCGAGCAAAGTGAAGTGGTGGCAGCCGCCTACGCCGGCGCCACCCTGAGCTTCGGGCCGGAGTACCTGATTCCCAAACCCTTCGATCCCCGGCTGATGATGAAGATCGCGCCCGCGGTGGCCAAGGCTGCCGCGGATTCTGGCGTGGCCCTGCGCCCGGTGCGCGACTTCGACGCCTACCGCGAAAAGCTGCAGAGCTTCGTGTACGCCTCGGGCACGATCATGAAGCCGATCTTCACCCTGGCCAAGCGCGCCACGCACAAGCGCGTGGCCTACGCCGAGGGCGAGGAAGAACGGGTGTTGCGGGCGGTGCAGGTGGTGGTGGACGAAAACCTGGCGCGGCCCACCCTGATCGGGCGGCCGGCCGTCATCGCCCAGCGCGTGGAGAAGTTCGGCCTTCGCCTGGTCGAAGGTCGGGACTACGACGTCGTCAACACCGAGGACGACCACCGCTACCGCGACTATTGGCAGACCTACCACCGGATGATGGAGCGCCGCGGCGTCACGCAACAGCTGGCCAAGATCGAGATGCGACGTCGGCTCACGCTCATTGGCGCCATGCTGCTGCACAAGGGCGAGGTGGACGGCATGATCTGCGGCACCTGGGGTACCACTGGTTGGCACCTGGGATTCGTGGACCAGGTCATCGGCAAGCGTGCCGGGGTCAAGACCTTCGCCTGCATGAACGGGTTGCTGCTGCCCGGACGTCAGGTCTTCCTGGTGGACACCCATGTGAACGCCGACCCCAGCGCGGCGCAACTGGCCGAGATCACGGTCATGGCCGCCGAGGAACTCAAGCGCTTCGGCATCGAGCCCAAGGCCGCCCTGCTGTCGCACAGCAATTTCGGCTCCAGTGAGCTGCCTTCGGCCGTGAAGATGCGCGAAGCGCTGGCCCTGGTGCGCGAGCAGGCGCCGTGGCTGACCGTGGACGGCGAGATGCACGGTGACATGGCGCTGGACGCCGCCTACCGGCAACAATTGATGCCGCGCAGCACCCTCACGGGCGAGGCCAATCTGCTGATACTGCCCAACATTGACGCTGCCAACATCAGCTACAACCTGCTGAAGACGGCTGCGGGCGGGGGCATCGCCATCGGGCCGGTGTTGCTGGGGGCGGCCAAACCGGTGCACATCCTCACCGCTTCGGCCACCGTGCGCCGGGTGGTGAACATGACAGCCCTGACGGTGGCCGACGCCAGCGCGGCCCGCTGAACCGTTTTCGGGCCCTTGCTTGCGGCCCTTCCACAGCCGGTCAGGTCCCGTCGAAACCCTTGGAGGGGACCGCGCAGCGCTTTTCAGGCCCTGGCAGGCCCGCGGATAGCCGCTCCCGGGGTGTGAAAGGTGAGTAAACACTAATTAACCTGCGCAACCGGCCTGGAACTCTTCTGGCGGCTTGAGGTTTTTGTGGGTCTCCGGTAACATCCCGCCCCTGGTTTTGAGGGTTTTCCCGTGCTCAGGCTGGGTTGGTCAAAGGTTGGGGATTCCGCCTCGAAGTTAGGGCTCGCTCTCGTTCTTGGTCTTCATTTGCTGGGGTCTCCTTCAGCTGAGGCCAAAACGGAGAGCCCGGCGGAGAGTGTGGGCATCGTGGCCTTGGCTGGCTTGCCGCCCGAGGCACGGGAAACCCGCCGATTGATCGGCACAGGCGGCCCGTTTCCTTACGAAAAGGACGGGACGGTGTTCCGCAACCGTGAACGGTTGCTGCCCGCAGAAGCCCGAGGCTTCTACCGGGAGTACACCGTGAAGACGCCCGGGCTGAAGCATCGCGGAGCCAGAAGAATCGTCTGCGGCGGCCGCGAGCCGAGCAGGCCTGTGAGTTGTTATTACACCGCCGACCACTACGCGAGCTTTCGCCGGATCGTGGAGTGAGCAGCAGGTGTGAGTGCTTGAATTTTTTGAACCCAAGGGGGACAGCGACCATGCAGTTGCAGACCATCCGATCCAACATCGTGCAGTCGATCCGCGCTTATCGGGTCGAAGACCTGATGGCTGCCGCGCAGGCGGCCGGACAGCACTTTCTCTACGCCAACGTCGCTTCGGCCCAGACCAAGCAGGACGTTCTGGACACCATCGCCCAGGCGTTCACCTTCCCAGCCCATTTCGGCAAGAACCTGGACGCGCTGTACGACTGCATGACCGACATCGTGCACAAGGCCGGGGCGCAACCGGGCTTTGTGGTCGTGCTCGAGCAGTTGCCCGACAACCCTCGGTTCGACCGCGAAGCGCGTGAGCAGTTGCTGGACGTCTTTCGCGATGCCGCCGATTTCTGGGGCGAGCGCAAGATTGCGTTCCGCTGCTTCTACTCTTTCGCGGTCACCCGGGGTCAGGAACAGTCGGACAAGCCGCTGGAAGCGCTGCCGGCCGAGCAACCCATCGTGCCCAAGCCAGCGGCGAAGGTGACGGTGCCGAAGTCGGGTGTGAACCCCAACTTCGGCATGAACATGCCGATGATGAGCAGCGCCTTCGACACAGCCGCCTGGCTGCGCGCCGCAGCCTGATCAGCGGCCCAGCACACGGGCCAGGTCGACGAACTCGTTCACCGGCACTTCTTCGGCACGCCGCTGCGTGTCGAAGGTGCCGGTGAAGTTTTTTTGCTCCAGCCAACGGCCGAGGGTGTGGCGCAGCAGCTTGCGGCGCTGAGAAAAGGCCACCGTCACCAACTCTGACAGCACGTGCATGTCCTCCAGCGGGGGTACCGGCAGCGGCAGCATGCGCACGACAGCCGAGTCCACTGCCGGCGGAGGCTCAAAGGCCTGCGGCGGCACGTCCAGCACCCGTTCCATGGCGTAGCGCCACTGCAGCATCACGCTCAGCCGGCCATAGGCCTTGGTGCCCGGTCCGGCCACCATGCGGTCGACCACCTCGCTTTGCAGCATGAAGTGCTGGTCCTGCACCCGAGCAGCGGCCTCGAGCAGGTGGAACAGGATGGGCGTGGAGATGTTGTACGGCAGGTTGCCCACCACGCGCAGCAGGGTTTCGGGTGACGCACCGGCATGACTGCAGGCCTGAACCTGCACGGCAGGCCAGTCCACACCCAGCACGTCAGCTTCGATGATCTGCAGGCCCGGCCAGGCCTTGAGTCGGGCGGCGAGGTCACGGTCGAGTTCAATGACCGTCAGACGGCCGCAGCGCTGCAGCACGGGCCGCGTCAGGGCCCCCAGACCGGGCCCGATCTCCACCAAGGGCTGGCCCGGCCTCGGGTCGATAGTGTCGGCGATGGCCTCGATCAGGCCGGTATCGGTCAGAAAGTGCTGGCCGAAACGCTTGCGCGGGATGTGCTTCATGCGCGCTGCGCTGGCCGCCGCAGGCCTGCGCCGTTGGTCGACGGGTGACTCAAAGCGGCGGCTCGCGCCTCTCGACGTACGCGCGACCCCGCAGGTCGCGCGCCCAGTCGGTGTAGGCATCGTCGAAGCGTTGCTCACGCAAGGCGTTGCGCGCCTGCTCACGCAGCTGCTTGGGATCCACGGCCACTTCACGGCGCTCCAGCACCTGGATCAGGTGCGCGCCGAAGCGTGACACCACGGGCTGAGACAGCCCCCCCAGAGGCAGCGCGTTCATCGCCTCCTCGAACTCCGGCACCATGGTGCCCGGGGCAGCCCAGCCCAGGTCACCACCTTGCGCGGCCGAGCCATCCTCGGAGAACTCGCGCGCCATGTCCTCGAACGTGCGCGCACCGCTCTCGATCTGGCGCCGGTAACCGGCCAGACGAGCCTGCGCCGCCTCGGCCGTCAGACGGCTGGAAGGACGCAGCAGGATGTGGCGCGACCGCGTCTGCGTGACCTGCGCCGGGCCGACGTCGCCCCGAGACAGCACCTTCAGCACATGAAATGCGGCGGCGCTGCGCACCAGCGCCGGTGTCACCTCCCCAACCTTGAGCGAGCGCGTGGCCTCGACGAACAGGTCTGGCAACCGGGAGACCGGGCGCGCACCGATCTCACCGCCCTTTTCGCGCTGGGCGTCCTCGGACAGTTGGCGCGCCACCGCCTCAAAGGGCTCCCCCGCGCGGACCCGGGCCAGGGCGGCCTCGGCCAGGCGGCGGCGCTCGGCGACCACGGCCTCCGACGCGCCCTCGGGCACCGAGATCAGGATTTGCGCCAGGTTCAACGGGGCCTCGGCGGCGGCTGCGCGGCGCTGGCGCTCCAGGTAGTCCTCCACGTCGCTGTCGGTGATGCGGATGCGCTGGTAGACCTCGCGTTCACGCGTGCGTTCCACCAGCAACTGATCACGCAGGTTGGCCCGGAAACGCACCAGGTCGATGCCTTCGCCGGCCAGACGCTCGCGCAGTTGCGGGACGCTGAGCTGATTCTGCGCGGCCACGGTCTGCACGGCCCGGTCAAGTTCCGCGTCGTCGACCCTGCCGCCGGTTTCACGCGCGTAGGTGAGGATCACGCGCTCTTCAATCAGAGCCTCCAGCACCTGATTCCTCAGTTCTTCATCGGCAGGCAACCGTGCACCGGCGCGCTGGGCATCTTCCCGGGCTCTGGCCATGCGGCGCGACACCTCCACCGCCGTCACCAGTTCCTGGTTGACGATCGCCGCGATGTAGTCGCCGCTGCGCACGGCCGAGCGGTCGGCTGCGCGCGTGGCCGCGCGGTCGGTGGCCGTCGGCTGGCCCTGGGCCCAGGTCGCAGGGGTGTGGACAGCCCACAGACAGGCGGTCACCAGGGCCGCCAGGGCCGCCCCGCGCGAAGGGGCTTCGAGTTGAGTCATGGAGAGGTCGCCGTGGGGGTCGTGACGCTTTCTTCACGCATGGGGCGGAAAGCGGTCGCATTGTCCTTCAACACCCGCAACATGCCGCCCGGGGAACTGGACAGGCCCGTCAGTTCAAGCTGGAACATCAGGCGGGCCGTGGATTGCCCGCTGCCCGTGGCCTGGACGTCGATGAACAGGCGACTTGACCAGCACCCGGCGTCCACCTCAAAGCCCACCACGGCGTTGGTGACGCGACGATCGTTCACGCTGTAGTTCATGCGGCCCAGGCTGTACCACTGACGCTGGCAGCCTGCGGAGGTCCCGGGAACCGCGGGGCCCGCCTTGCCCAGGCTCCAGCGCAAAGGCCATTGCCAGCCGAAAGCCCACTGGTCGGACTGGCCCCGGGTGTAGTAATGAGAAACGCTGACGCGCCGGGCCTGGCCCGCATCGTGCTGCGCTGTGATCACCGATCGGATGAGGGCGCTCTCCTGCGCGCTCCAGCGCAAAGAGCCATCCAGGCTCCACTGCGGGATGACCGACGTGGCACCCACCGCCAGCAGGTCCGACGCCCGACCCGTGACCGTCTGGCCCGAGGGGGTGATGCGCTGGTCGCTGAACAGCAGCCGCTGCACCAGGCCCAAGCGCATCAGCTCGGCGCCCGTGGAGGCGTCCAACAGCCGCGTGACGGCGCCAATGTTCAACTGGTTGGCGTCAGAGACACGGTCCACGCCGCTGAACTCATTGCCCGTGAAGATGGAGCTGTAGTTGAAGTCCTTGCCCGCGCTGTCAAAGCTCAGATTGGGGCTCTGTTCACGCCAGGGGGTTCTGATGTAGAGGGCGCGGGGCTCCAGCGTCTGCCGCAGCGCCCGGCCGAAGGCCGCGGTCCGGCGCTCAAACGTCAGGCCCCCGTCCAGACTGAAGGTCGGGATGGCGCGTGACAAGCGACGCCGGCCGTCGGGCAAAGCCTGGTCCAGGCCATAGCTTGCGGCGTTCAGCGCCAGGCGCGGCACCAGCCAACCGCTCGGAAAGAGCCAAGGACGTTCCACATGGCCCAGCAAATGGAGCCGATGCCCGTTCGGCCGGGTGGCAGAGGCGGAAGTGCCCGTCATGCCCGCGCCGGCAGTCGCGCTGGGCAAATCGAAGCGGTTGAACTCCAGCTCGAAGTCTCCGAACAGCCCGGGCGACATTTCGCCGCCGCTTCGCATCCCGACCTGCAAGGAACGGTTGTAAGGACTCGCGAGGGGATCGGTCAGCGACTGCAACACCTGCCAGCGGCGGGTGCGCACGTAGGTATCCACCTCCAGCGAGAACATCGACAGGGGCTGCTCGGCCGCGACTGCCAGGGGCAGCAGGCGCGGGGTCCAGTACAGGCCTCCAGTGGGAAAGTCCTTCCACCAGTCTGCGTCCGACACCCGGACGACGGCCCAGTCGTACCGACCACGATCAGCACCCACAGACCACGGCAAGACCCCGCTGTGGCTGGACTTCAGGGCATGCCGGCTGCGTCCCGCCAGGCGGTCTGACGGCATCCAGTCCGCCCAGACCGAGCCCTGGAACTCGGGCTCCAGATAGCGGAACTCGGCGTCCACGGCAGAGCCGCGGCGCGCCACGAGCCTGGGCGAGATCGTCGCGTCCCGGTTGTGGGCGATGTTCCAGTAGTACGGTGCAGTCACTGACGCACCGCTGCGGCTGTCCAACCGGAATTCCGGGGGCAGCCAGCCGGATTTGCGATCACCCGTCACGGCGAAGGTCAACCACGGCAGCGCCAGCAGCGGCACCCCCAGGAAGTACAACCGGGCACCCTCGGCCACGCCTTCGTTGGCATCGAGATCGACGCTGAGCTTGCGCGCCGTCAGCAACCAGTCGGGGCCTCCGGTGCCGTCCAGCGGACAGCTGGAATAGATCGGCTGCGTGGCCTGGAAGCGCGAAGAACCGAAGAAGTCGATGCGCTGTGCCCGCCCCGCGGTCTTGGTGCGGGTCAGGTCGAAGTCTGGCTGCAGGAAGAAGCCCTCCAGAGACTCCACCTGCAGTTCCAGCCGCGGGCCGCGAAAGGTGGAGCCGTCGTTGTTCACGATCACCCGCCCTTCGGCGATGGCGCGGTCGGAAGGGGTGCGGTAGGTCAGGCGATCGGCCTTGATCAACAGCCCGCCGCGACGCAGCTCTGCATCGCCCTCGGCCCGGGCCTCGTCGTCGACCGTGCCGTTGATGGTGCGGGCCTCGATCTTCACGGGCTGGTCCGCATCGCGACCGGCCGCCCAGGCGCCCTGGGACGACAGGGCCGCCTGGACAGCCAGGACCAGCGGGATCAAGCGTGGGAGGGACATCGGATGGCGGAGGTGAATGAGAAGCCTGGAAGCGGGGCCGACAGGGCAGCGATCCGTCACGGTCGCTGCCGGCATCGGCTTCCTAGAATGCTGCGGATTATCGACTTGGCCCAGCCAACAGACTTCACATGACGCCCTGCAAGATCGAGTGGCCCAGCGCGCAACGTCAAGCAGCCTTCGAGCAATGGCTGGCGGGCCTGGCCGGGACCTGGACGTTGGAGGCCGACACCCTGGCCCCTGCATCCGCCGACGCGAGTTTCAGGCGTTACCTGCGCATTCAGGGCCAGCAGCGCGGGCGTGCCTGCACCTTCATCGTGATGGATGCGCCCCCGCCGCAGGAGGATGTCCGCCCCTTCGTGCGCATCGGCGGCCTGATCCGGCAGGCCGGCCTGCGTGCCCCGCAGGTGCTGGGCTGCGATGAGGACCACGGCTTCCTGCTGCTGGAGGACCTGGGCAGCACGCTGTACCTGAAAGCGATGCAGGCTGATCCGGCGACGGGCCCGGGCACCCCCGCCGATACGCTGATGCGCGCGGCAATCGCGGCCCTGGTGCAGTTCCAGACGGGCGTGCCCGCTGCGGCCCTGCCGCCCTATGACGAAGCGGTGCTGCGGCGGGAACTGGAACTGTTCCCCCAGTGGTGTGTGCAGCAGGAATACGGCATCAGCTGGACCCCGACGGAACAAGGCCACTGGGAGCGCGTGAGCCGGCTGCTCGTCGACAACGCCCTGGCGCAGCCTGTGGTGGCCGTGCACCGGGACTGGATGCCGCGCAACTTGATGGTCGCCGAACCCGGCCCGGGGATCCTGGACTTCCAGGACGCGCTGGCCGGACCCATCACCTACGACTTCGCCTCCTTGCTGCGCGACGCCTTCATCTCCTGGGAGGAAGAGCAGGAAATCGACTGGGCCGTGCGCGGCTGGCAGGCGGCGCGCAAGGCCGGCCTGCCCGTGGGGGAAGACTTCGGCGAGTTCTGGCGCCAACTGGAGTGGATGGGCCTGCAGCGCCACCTCAAGGTGCTGGGCATCTTCTGCCGCCTCAAGCACCGCGACGGCAAGCCCGCCTACGCGCAGGACCTGCCACGCTTCTTCAATTACGCCACCCGGGTGGCGCTGCGCTATCGCGAGCTCACGCCGCTGCTGAAGTTGCTGGAGCCGCTGTCAGGGCGCCAGGTGGCCTCAGGGTTCACCTTTTAGGCGCTGCCGTCCCGCCGCCAGCGCGGGCATGCCTCCAAGCGTGGCGGGGACGCTGAGCCTGAGCCCCAGCGCTGCCCCCTTTCAAGGACAGGCCGAGATCACCTGTGCCACGGCGGCGGTGAGCTTCTTGCCGTAGCCGATGTGCAGGAACTCATTCGGGCCGTGGGCGTTGCTCTTGGGGCCGAGCACACCGCACACCATCATCTGCGCTTGCGGGAAGCCCTTCTGCAGCATGTTCATCAACGGGATGGTGCCGCCCTGACCGATGTAGCCCAGCGGCGCGCCGAAGTGGTTGCTGGAAGCGGCGTTCAAGGCGTTCTCCAGCCAGGGCGCCAGTTCAGGCGCGTTCCAGCCCGTGGCGCCCAATGCCCCGGCGCGGCCGTCGGCATGGAAGGTCACCTTGGCGTTGTAGGGGGCGTTGTCCTCGAGCAAGGCCTTGAGTTGCTCGCTGGCGCGGTGCGCATCCACCAGGGGCGGGGTGCGCAGGCTCAGCTTGAAGGCGGTGTAGGGGCGCAGCACGTTGCCGGCGCTGCGCATGTCGGGAAAGCCGTCGACCCCCGTGACGCTGAGCGTGGGCCGCCAGGTGCGGTTGAGCAGGGCCTCCGCAGGGTCGGTCGTGGTCGGCAGGGCAAGCGCGCCATCAGCCCCGCAGGCCCAGGGCAAACGCTTCCACACCTCGTCGCCCAGGATGGCGGCCGTCGCACGGGTCTGCTCCAGCCGGGAGGCGGGCACTTCGCAGTGGAAGACCTCGGGCAGCAGGCGGCCGCTGGCGCTGTCTTCCAGCCGGTCCAGCACATGGCGCAGGATCCGGAAGCTGGAAGGCACCACGCCGCTGGAGTCGCCCGAGTGCACGCCCTCGGTCAGGATCTCCACCTTCAACACGCCGCTGACCATGCCCCGCAGGCTGGTGGTCAGCCACAGCTGGTCGTAGTTGCCGGCGCCCGAATCCAGGCACACCACCAGGCCCACCTGGCCCAGGCGGGCCTTCAGCACGTCCAGGTAGGCCGGCAGGTCGAAGGAGCCGCTTTCCTCGCAGGTCTCGATCAGCCCCACGCAGCGCGGGCGCGGGATGCCCTGGGCGTCCAGGGCCATGATCGAGGTGATGGCGGCGTAGGCCGCATAGCCGTCGTCGGCGCCGCCCCGGCCGTAGAGCTTGCCGTCCTCGATCTTGGGCGTCCAGGGGCCCAGGTCCTTGCGCCAGCCGTTGAATTCGGGCTGCTTGTCCAGGTGTCCGTACATCAGCACCGTGTCGGTGGAGCCGGGTTTGGTGGCGGGCACCTCGAAGAAGATCACGGGCGTGCGCCCTTCGATGCGCAGCACCTCGAGCTTGAGCCCTGCCACCTGCTGACGCTCGATCCAGGCGGCGGTATCGCGCACCACGCGCTCGACGAAGCCGTTCTTCGCCCAGTCGGGGTCGAACATGGGGCTCTTCGAGGGGATGGCGATGTAGTCGGTCAGCGCCGGCAGGATCTTGTCATCCCAGGCGCGGTCGGCGTAGGCGGCGAGGGCGTGCAGGTTCGTGCCGTCGTCGTCGCTGGGAATGGGCATGGAAGGGTCGCGTGCGTTCATGGGGTCCTTGTATGGATGCCTCCCGGCGATAGGTGCAAACCCGCATCGTGTTGTGAAGAAGTCGGCTGCTGCCTTGTATCCGGCCTTGTTTGTGGGTTGCTCTGGTTACCCAGCATGGCCCACGGGCCCCGAT
>Ga0315907_10007531_pt1 | contig 11339 bp, 20 predicted proteins | sample LakEriMetagenome_3_FD_203525 | JGI IMG/M metagenome (GOLD analysis project Ga0315907, IMG submission 203525) | Freshwater fungal communities from buoy surface, Lake Erie, Ohio, United States - Buoy 12 MA123 | ecosystem: Environmental > Aquatic > Freshwater > Lake > Lake biofilm | place: USA...
CGCTTTCATTTAATTTTTGTATCTCTTGAGCTGCTAAGCTTAATTGATCATCGCTATAAGAAGCGGGTGTGAGAAACAGCCAACCGAACCCTAAAATTGCGGTTAATGATAATCTCCATAACTTAGTCCTAGTCAACTATAACTCCTAAACAAACTGTTTTGTTTATTTAGTTAATTATATCACTGAACTATTTAGCGTTATCTGTTTTGTAAAAGCCTGTACCCTTAAACTGAATGCCGAATGTGCCAAACTGCTTGACCATTGCAGCACCACACTTGTCGCAAAGCTCTGTCATGGTTGCTTCGCTAAGTGGTTTGTTAACCTCTTTAACGTGATCGCAAATTACACATTTGTAATCGTATGATGGCACTTCGTCTCCTTAATTTTAAATGAGCAGTTTAAACACATGCTCAGGTGTATCCTAAGGCGTAACTATTAGCCCGTGCCCCATCCGATGGGACAGAACTATTATACCTTACTTAATTTTGACTGTCTTAGGCTTTTTATCTTCAGGTACAATTTTTTCAACTGTAATAGAAAGCAAGCCATTCTTTAGCTCAGCACCAGTCACTTCCATATATTCACCCAGCGCAAATGTGCGGGTAAACTTACGAGCAGCGATCCCCTTGTGAATTGCTTCACCAGTATCTTCTGCATTAACTTCTCCCTTAATTACAAGGGTTCCATTATCTACGGTTACATCTACATCCTTCTTATCGAATCCTGCCAAAGCTAGGTCGACACGGAATACATCATCTTCTACCTTTACAATATTGTATGGTGGATATGATTGATGTGATGCTGTTGTGTGTACTGAATTTAGGCGATCAAACATGTCGTTGAAGCCAATAAAAAATGGGTCCTTAAAAAGGTCCCATGTATATGTTGCTACCATTTTATTCCTCCTTTAAGCGAATAAGTTAATATGTGGGCCCCTGATGGCGACCCACATACTATTATATCAAATTGATTTGTGAACTTCAACTATTCCGCCTGCGCCCTTGGCAAGGATCGAACTTGCGACCTAATGCTTAGAAGGCATTTGCTCTTGTCCACTGAGCTACAAGGGCAAAGATTTAAAAAATCTTTTTCTTCTTGTCTTCCATCTTCTTAGCATCTGCTTCTGACGCATAAAGCGCTCTCATATGAGCTTCTGCTCTCGATCTGCTTGGATGGCATCCTACTAGTTCTCCGCCTTCTTTTACTACGGCAAACCCTCTGCATCCTGCTGTTCCTTCTTCAATTTTCCAAGGCATATTATTCTCCTTCCTCATCATCCATAGGATATATTCCTAATTGTCTTACTGCTTCCATTCCATTTTCATTAACCGTAATTGTTGCTTCTAGATTTTCATCATATTCAACATTGATTAATCCATCTTCATACAACTTAATTAATGATCTATCTATGTAGTCTGAGTGTGCCTGCCATAATTCTGGAGCAAGGTCTTTTGCCTTTTCTGATATGGAAAATATTAATTCTCCATCTTCATCTACGCCCTCAACCTCAATAGCACCTATTTCAATATAATGTTCAAGCTGCATGTAGTCCTCATCACTCATATAGTCATCGTCCATACTACTATTATACTCCTTACACTTATAGTCCGCCAGGTTGGATTTGAACCAACGATTCATACCTTATAAGAGTATTTCCAAAACCAGACTAGGATACTGGCGGTTGCGATATATACTTAATTGCTTTCTTCATTAAGTTGGGATCGTCCGCAAGGAGGCCTATTGCTGTGTTGCAATTACTACATAATACACCACGGATGCATTTTCCGCAAGAGTAGTGTCCCTCACAGCAATTGTGGTCATGATCTATGTGCGTAGCAGAATTTAATTTACAAATCCAACATTTTCCATTATATTTATTTAATAAATCATCATAAAATTCTTTTTCAATATGATGTTTTTTAAACCTTCTAGGATCGTATCCTAAAGCATCATTATCTTTTTTTCTTTTTTCTCTTCGATAAGCATTTGCAGCTAATCTACAATTATTACATGGCTTTTCTTTATTTCTGCCATGAATTATATATCCAGAATATGTTCCACATTTTGACATACATATATTATATCATAATAAATGTATCATAACAAATATTATAATGTTCCATCTTCGTTTTTGTCAATGGTGGTCTCGACTAACTGTTGAACATAATCAGAAAAATGTTTTCTGATATTTCCAGGAGGACGGGCCCCTAGAGATTTCCACAGTCTTCTATATTCTATCATATTTGCAAATGTTGTGGGACAAAGCATTAATCCATTATATTCTTTTAGAACAGTAGGAAGTGGCACATGTTTTCCACAGCACTTACATTCTTTTGCCTTCTCTTGGTATATACTCATAGTATCGTCATTCTATCCATAGCCGTAGCCAAATCTGCAGGCATCTTTGGCGGGACAATTAGATTAAATGATTCTTCTTTTTCATTTAATCTATTATCCAAAATTAATGAGTCGTAGGTATGAACTGTAACTTCATCCGTTGACTGTATTTTAGTTCTACTTATTGCATTATATACAGATCCGCAAACTGCATCCGCCAAGTCCTTAGAACCTTTTCTTGGGTGATCTACCTTATCACGCATGATTTTTAACTGCAACAATTCATCTATTAAGAGTGGAATATGTGGTCCATGTAATCTTTCTTCAGCAACAACCATAGCCATGTCATCATAATGTTTTTTAGCAACAGAAAGTAATTCGGTATTTATTCCATAGGCCCTTAGCTGTTGCATCATGTCATGAGAATTCCAGCGGTCAAACGTACAGACTCTAATATTAAATCCTGCGGTTCTCAGAGATAGGATGTAGTCTTTTACTTCAGTAAAATCTACAGACTTATCTGATGTTGGAGTCCAATATCTGACAGCATCTACTTCAACAATTGGCGCTGGCTGGGAGTACTGATCAGTTATTTTTACATTTACCCATTTCTGTACATGGGCCATAGATACTGCACAATGGTCATGTTTTTGTGCAAGGTCTACGTGTAGGAAATATTCTTTATCAGGGTCTGGTGCGAACCAATGTTCTAGTCTTCCAAATCTATCTACTGCCAACGACATGTTGCTAAAGCATCTCTCTACCTTTTCTCTGGACTTGAAGAATGCATCTACAGCTTCTGGTGGCATGCAGGCAAATCTGCTTAGCGCATCTGGCATGTTCTTATAAAACTCTACTTTAAAATCTTCTATTTTTTTAGTTGGATTTACATCCCATGTTGGTCTCTTTAAAGCATATACCTTAGGTATCTTATAAGAAATTATATTGTCTTCTTCCCATTCAACAGTAACTTCATTTCCTTCAGTTCCGTCTGGTAAATCATCGACCATCTTTAAAGTTCTGGTTTGAACTATAGTTTCTTTTTCTGCAATTACTGCATCGTAAAATTTTTGAATGGGGTCGTTCTTAAATCGAGGAAATGATAAAAGAATAATTTTGCCATAGTCTGGAAAACGAGATATAACAGATCCACGATACATATCATATATAGCGTCAGCAGTTTTTGCTTGATCATGGCCTGTAGTATTTTCTGTAGCAAAACCTGAGATCTCGTCTAGAATAACTGCGATTACGTTATAACCCTCAAATGCTTCACGCTCTGAGTGACCAGAGTAAACATTTACATTCTTATCAAATCTTATCTCCGAAGCTTTAGGGTCGTACTTGCCTATAAACCATGGAGATCTTTCGATTCTTGTTTTAAATCCCTTAAAGAAAACATTGTTAGCCTGCTGAGCGTTAACTGCGATATTGATGATATCGATTGTATCTCCTGGAGGTTTTCCATAATATGTTGCTGGGTCTTTTAAGCATAATAGTAAATAAACTATATAGGATACTGAAATAGTAGAGGTATAGTCTTTTCCAGATCCTTTTCCAAGCTGTGCAATTATCTCTGTGCAAGTCTGCTTGTATCTGCGTCTTCCCTCATCCTCACCAAATAATTTAATAAGGGTTGACTCTTTATATATCTGAGATCCCTTTTCAATTAGAGTATACTGGTAATCAGAAAGTGGCGGTAATCCAAGATAGTTTGGACTTGTAACAAATGTTCTTAGGTCTACTGGTCTTTCTTCAAATTCTTCGCCATCAAGAATGTCAATAAGGTCATTAAAATTAAGATCCACTAGATTGACCACCATCCTTGAAGTGTTGCTTTCCCAGAATCAATCCACTCTTTATGTAATTGATGTTGAAATTTCCAATTTGGTTCATGTGTATCTTTTCCGCAATCTTGACAGATGTCGGAATAAACATATTCGTAGACATGTCTACAATACTTCTGTTGACTCATCATGCACCATGACTGGCTCTACAACACCAGTAATCTGTGAAAGTCTTTTAGCAACTTCCATCTTACACTTAGGACAGCTCGCTGTTACTTCCTTTAATATTTTTACAAGAATTTCTTGCTTGTGCTCAGTCTCAGCTATTTGGGTAGCAAGCTCTGCGTTATCCAATAGGCCAACCTCTTGCAGCATACCAATTCTTTTACCTTCAATATCTGCAATTAGCTTTAGGGAGGTTGCTTTTACATTTAGCTGTCCCGCCTGATCTGCATCTTCTACTGTCTTCCAAGCCTCTTTGATAAGCATAGCATAATGCTGGTCTGCTCCAGAGACGGCCTCCTTTGCCCTGTCACGGGCCGTAGAATCGTTTCTGACGACTTGTTTCCACTCATCTATATACTCCAACACTTCTGCTCGCTTAAAGCCCGTCAGAGTGGCAATTTGGGTAGGATTATTGCCTTTCAGCAATTCCTCAACTACCTTGTTCATGCGATCAAAATGATCTGCTAATTCGATATCCATATAAGATATTATACCATCTTAGTTGACTAAAATCACTTATCCTTTACCTTAGCAATCTTAAGTAATACCAAATATCCAATTAGATCGTCGATATCATTATCTCCTGGATAATCTGTGCCCTTCATTAATCTATTTAATTTATCATCAATACGGACATATAGCTGCTCTCTTGGTCCCGCCTTTGAAAATACCCTAACTGGGTCAAGGGCTGAGTTACCATAAGCAATATTTTTCTTTACTAGCATGTGTGCAATTTCATGACAGGCATCAAATATTTCTCTTCCTGCTTCTGTGCCTACAGTAAGTAAATATAAATCATCGCATTCAAATTGATCTGAGTCTTCAAAAACTGGTTCTAGCATATCTGCTCCTTATTGAACTTGTGATTCGTATTGATCGTCTATATTTACTGGAGGAATAACTTCTGGAGTCAATGTATACACATTAAACTTTCCAGAGTGGCCTCCTCTAAATATAAACCAATCAGTAGGATAATACATGCCGTTTGCATGCACATCATCTATCATTTTTTGTGCGCCTTTTTTAGATACTAGATAGCATAATGTAGACCAGTCTTGATATCCAGTTGCTAAATTATAACTAATTCTGTGGGATTCGTCAAACCTTGGTCCTTGATTTGGGTCAACATATACGCTGAATACATCAAAGTCGTCTGGCAATTCATTTATAAATAAATTATATTTATAAATAAAATCATTATGTATATATGCGTCATCCTCAAATACTAAAATACTTTCTAAATCGCTATTTACTAAATGATTCCATATCAAATAATGGCTGCCAAAATTCCCAATTTCTCCGTCTTTAAATTTATCCCATGATAATTTAAAATGTGAATTTTCATTAAAAAACTTTAACTTATTTTCTTCTATTCTTGCATCAAGGCATGGGATTTCAAGCTTATTAGACATAAGGATCTCGTCGATACGATCTCTATTTGATTTTCTTACATCATCAACATGAATGATGTGATAATTTATTTCTTTACTATCTACTATACTAAAGCCTGGTCCATAAAATGATTCTACAGTTACAGATTGATCTCCAGCCATTCTTGCATATATATTAGATTTAATTCTAATTGACTCATCAACATCTAAATTATTTTTACCACAGAAAGAATGGAAGTTTTCAAATACTATATTGGTTTCATGAGAAGCCTGCCCATGATCATAAGTACTTCCTTGTGGATGCGTAATTATATGCTGTTTATCTCTTACAACTAACTTATTATTCATTACTGCAAAGGCTGACCAGACTAAATCGATTCCCCATCCAGAAACCATATTCTCAAGCTTCGTATTCTCATACAAGTGGTCAAAGTACTCAAGCATTTGTACTACAATATCTCTATGTAGGTAGTACATTATGCCATTTGTATTAGTTGAAATAAGTAAGTTTTTATCAGTTTTAAACTCCGCCAGACTTGTTGATTCTTCTTTCCACGGATCATTTGTAAAATGTGGTGCATATACATGAATATTTTTATATCTAGACAGAACCTTATGGGCTCTATCTAAATGTGAAGCCCAATTATCATAACTTATATCTCCACAAATGAATATCATAAAATCATTAGAGGTATCGAATTCCTTTAATGCTTTATAAAATTGTCTAAAGTATCTTATATCGCCAACATTGTCCCAATGGCTATTATGACGATTTCCAGAGTTTATAATTTTATGTGGCTGATTACATTCTACAAACTGCTTTTCAATATTATTAACAACATTGTCATATACGTCATCCCAACAAACAATATAGGCGAAGGATTTCATTTCATTCTACTCCTGATTTGTGTAGAAGATATTGCTTGGGTATATGGAACATAGACTAAGCCAATCCCTCTTTCATCTAACCACTCTTGGGTAAATGACATTTGTGCATGATAATCTTTTTTTGCCCAATCTGATCCAGTTACAATGTAGTTTGGCTTTACTAGATCTATAGTAATTTTTGAATCTTGTCCGCCAACATTCATAATTACCTCATCCACATACTTGCAAGCTAGGAGAACATCCATTCTTTCTTGATCGTTACAGATAGGGCGTTTATTTTTAAACTGATACACAAAATCATCTGTATTCAAAGCAATTACAACTTTGCCATCTGGGCCAGCTATTTCTCTACATCTTCTTAAGATATTGACATGTCCAGAATGAAACAAGTCATAAGTTCCTCCGTTGTAAACTATATTTGACATTATTCTATCTCCATTCTTTTATTGATATCAATCATTACATCTGGCAAAACGTACCAGCTGTCCCACTTAGATTCTTCAGGAAGTATCTGTATATATCCTTTAGATAATAGCAGATCGTTGATAAGATCTTTAGTGTATGTATTATTATGCTCAACTGTAATTAACTTAAACTGTCTAGAAAAATCATATGCGTTTAGAATTGAATATTCAGATCCCTCTGTATCAATTGAAATATAATCAATTGTTTGTGGACAGTTATGCTTATCTAGTAGGTCTTTTAATGATATTGTTTCTACTGGGTAGGTAAAGCCTTGTCGCATTCTGGTTTGAGTATGTATATCATTGAAAGCGTATTCAGCTATACCAGAAAGACCTTGTAAATCATTTACTTCTACAAATTCTATTTTATCGCCAGTTTTATCTGATACACACAATGTATCTATTGTGGCGTTTCGTTTTTGTTTTAACACTTTATTATAAAATTTTGATGGCTCTACTAAAAGACCGTTCCAACCATGATATGTTTCTAGCAAGAATGTATTAGATAGGTATATTCCATCGCATGCGCCAAATTCTACAAAGTAGCCTGGCTTATCTCCTAAAACAAAGAGGGCTAGGAGATCTTGTCTTATTTGAGAATATCCCTCTCTTTTTTCACAAAATTCATTAAATTCTTTTAACATTATTTTTTAATTAACCCAGCTTCCTGTAGAGACCTGTATATAGTCATAACTGAAACTCCGCATTCTTTTGCTATATCTTCCATAGTTTTCTTCTGAACTACATATCGACGATATAGCCAGTCTTTACTTTTATATAGTTTCATCGTTCTGTCAACACCGTATTAGAATAATGAGCAATGCCAAATGCATCTGCTACATCGAAGTCATCAAGCTTCAAATTATACTTACTATTAAAGTAATCTACAGTCCTTTGCTTTCTCATCTCCCGCATTTTTGCCTTATACCATGAGTCAACATGTCCAGGATTTTCAAACTTAAGCTTGTCTTTCTCCATCTTTGTTGGGTTTTTATTTCCAATATGAGCCTGCCAAGCTGTAGGAGATATAGTAATAACACTAGCGCCAGTAGACATAAGCTCAGCAATGATAACTCCGTAGACATAGGATAATTTTATCACAGCATCAGGAGACTTGACAAACACTGCACCCTCAATAACAATGTAATCTGATTTAAGTTGTGGGAGCATGGCATGCATTTTAATTTTAGCATCATGTATTTTTTCATATATATCTGATCCTGAAAATTCTACCTTGCCCCATCTAACAGGCACATTATTTTCCATTAAACAAAAAGCAACGGAATTCGTTGAGGCATCTATTCCTAATACTCTATGCGCCTTTGTTTTTACTAAATCAGCTAACTTCATCTATCATCCTTTTTAGTCCAATTCTAGTGGACACGCTACTATTTTTCTCACACATAGCACATAGATTAGAATTATTATATCTGCTCAATTTACTAGAGCATTTCTTGCATGCCCTATGAGCTCCTCCTCTAATTGCCTTTTTCTCATAATATTTTTCCATAATCCTTTTGTTTGTTGCAATTCTGCAGCATTCATCAGAACAATATTTTTGATTATGAGTCTTAGCCTCAAAGTCCTTTGCACAATCTTTATTAGCACAAATCATACTTTGGGGACCTCGTATGGCTCTATTTGAACTGTTCCTGTTGGACCGCTCCAGCACTCCTTCTTGACCTTACAGCTTTTGCAGGAGAAGCTAGACTTTGTGAATGGCCTCATGGGAAGATCTCCGTCTTTAAAGTTATCGTGTACTTCCTGCATCCAAAGAAACAGGTCGTCAATAATCTTTTTATTCCTATCATTCATATGTACTGGAATAACTAAAACCTGTTGAGTATTTTTATTTTCATATAGGAAGAATGCCTCTTTTATATCCTTTAACTTCATATATGTTAAAAGCTGCAGTAGGTGATTTGCAGAAGGCTTCATCTCTGCCTGCCTTGTATCCCATACTTCCTGCTTTGCCGTTTTAATTTCGCCCAGGATCTCTTGCCCATTCCAGTCTAAAACTAAATCAATAAAGCCTCTGATTGGAGGATATTCATTTATAATTTCTAACTCTTCATGCTTTAGGACACCCATCTTTGCAATTAATTTCTGTAGGCGCTCATGAGCCTGTGTTCCCTGAGCCATATTTGCAACAGCAATTGAGTCATTATCATCTACGAAAACTGCACCAGTAAATGCAAGGTACCAATACCTAGGACAATTTCCGCTACCGTATCCAAGAGAAGATGGGCTAAAAGAAGTTTTAGTCATTGACTGTTCTGGTCTTTTAGATGAAAGATATGCCTCATCTAACATCTTAGCAAACTCTTGTGGGTCGAATGCTCCTGTTACCTTTTTAAATTTTAGATTACTAACTATGTCTCTGGCCACTATGAATTGTACCTAACTACATACTTGAGTGCATCTACTAACTTATCAATAGATTCTTTCAATGAATAATAAACATTTTTCTTATTATTGTTTGCAGTTCCAGCCTTATCCTTAGCAATAGTCGAATATACTGATGCCATTACAGCAAACTTAGTTGACATAGCCTGAAGTTCAATAATTAAATGAGGAGCTTTAGCAGATGGTACATCTGGATTCATAAGCATTTTTACAACTATAGCCAAAGCCTTGTCTAAATGCTCGTCATTCATGAATTCATGCAGATCATTAAACTCTGTAATATCGCTTATAAGTTCTAATGTATTCTTATCTTGATTCATTATAGTACCCTTTGCACCATTCCATAGCCTATCCATAATCCGACTATTCCCATGACTCCAGCAAATACTGGAGGTGCTGGTACTGGAAGCTTGAATAGAGCAAATACTGCTCCGACTCCAGCCCCAGTTATTGTTGTAAGAATGATGTCTTTCATTTTTCCCACTTTTCTACTAACTGCTCTAGCAGTGACCACTCGATTACTGCTAATCTTGTCTTGCTATTTCCAGTTCCTAATATTAATTTAAGGACTGGGTACTTGTCTCTGTTTACTTTAAATGTATCAGTACAAATCTTTGCCCAAATTTTTTGTGATATGGAAATACTTGTAGAGTATTCTTTGTAATCTACTACAAAGCTCTTCCATTGAGCATCACCTTTTTGATAATCGCCACGACCACTATTCTTTTGCTGCTTGGCACCATCTCTTTTGGCTTCTGATCTTTCTGACATTACTGCACCTTAAAAATTGTTTCATGGCCTTTAGAGCATCTCCATGACATTACTAAATCTACTGGGTCCCAGTACGCTCCAGATACATCTTCATCGCATGTTTTACATGCTCTAATGCCCTGCAAGACTTCTATGTTATATTCCTTTTCCTCAATTTTTGGATTAAGAAACTCATCAAGATTTGGCATTTATCTGCCCAACTAAGCTGTCTACAACATCTGGATTTTCTCTTAAATATGCGACAGCCTTTGCACGTCCTTGAAAACGTTCTCCATTTACTGTATACCATGCTCCACCCTTTTCAACAACGCCAACCATTTCTGCAAGATCTAATGTCTCTCCAACATAGTCCACTCCAACGTGATCTCCTTGATAGTAGAAATCATACTGTCCAGACAAATTAGGTGGGCCAACCTTATTGTAATCAATGATCCAGTTTACAGGTCTACCTACCCTTTGTTCAATAATCTTATCGCCAACTTTAACGCCAGCCTTGATAGCATTAGCCTCAGCTTCTGAAGACCATAGTTTAATAACTGTAGAGGAGAAGAATTTAACTGCCATCCCTCCTGTTGGGATATGGCTCGCATGCATTGAGCCGAACTGATTGCGTTGTTGAGAGATAAGGACAAGAAGCGTATTCTTGTTCGCATAGTTAAGCATTTTAACCGCATGTGTCATATCCTTCGCTTCCGCACCAATTTGTTTTGTGTCCTGAAGACTCTTTAATTCATCTCCGTCTTTTTCAAAATAGATGGCTGGTAGGAGCGCTGATATAGAATCTACTACGATTAAATCAACATCTGCTTCCATCAACTTTGTTGCAACATCTACCATATCATTTACAGTCTTTGCTGGAGAGTAAATTAGTTTTTCCGAATCAACTCCAAGCATCTCTGCCCACTTAGGATCATATGATGCTTCTGCATCAATCCAAGCACAAGTCTTTCCTTCTTTTTGTGCTGCAGCAATCATCTGTAAGCAGAAAGAAGATTTTCCTGCAGATTTATTGCCCCAGACAAGAATCTGCCGTCCATATGCTAGACCACCCTTAAGGGCAAAGTTCAAT
>Ga0315907_10007534_pt1 | contig 11338 bp, 12 predicted proteins | sample LakEriMetagenome_3_FD_203525 | JGI IMG/M metagenome (GOLD analysis project Ga0315907, IMG submission 203525) | Freshwater fungal communities from buoy surface, Lake Erie, Ohio, United States - Buoy 12 MA123 | ecosystem: Environmental > Aquatic > Freshwater > Lake > Lake biofilm | place: USA...
CATTTTGGGTAACCGCGCTTTGTAACGTATCAAAAGCAACTGAAGCAGGATCACTTCCCATTTGTTGTTTTACAATCGGCACATCTACTCTATCAGCCCAAATTTGCAATTGGTCAATCGCAGCAGCACGAAACGTATCGGCAGCGCCAAGAACTACTTTATAACCTGATTTTTTTAATTGGTATGCTAACTTACCAATGGTAGTAGTTTTTCCAACACCATTAACCCCAACAACCATAATTACGTATGGTTTTTTATTGGCCGGAATGGTAAACTCTGTTTCTTCTCCCGATTTTGTTTCCGATAAAAGTCCGGCGATTTCTTCACGAAGGATTATATTTAATTCGTCTGTTCCCATGTACTTATCATTGGAAACCCGTTCTTCAATTCGCTTTATGATTTTTAGAGTAGTAGCAACACCAACATCTGAAGTAACCAATACTTCCTCAAGATTATCGAGAACTTCATCATCAACCTTTGATTTTCCAGCTACAGCTTTGGTTAGTTTGGAAAGAAAAGAAGTCTTGGTTTGTTCTAAACCTTTATCTAAAGTTTGCTTCGCCTGTTCGCTTATGCTCGGGTCCTTTTTTTCGGAGGAAAATATTCTTTTAAAAAAACTCATAGTATAGGGTTAAAATTTTGTGTAAACCTCATTAAAAAATTCGTCCGCGGTCAAAAATATGAATTTTTTATGAGGTACTTTCTTCTACAGACAAAATATTAAATAGGTAAAAAATAAAAAAATAAAAAAGCTACTTCCGAATGAAAGTAGCTTTGATATATAATATTAATGGAATTATTTCTTTGCTAAGAAACTATCCACTTCTTCTGGTGTCATAATGCTTTCAACAAAAGTATAGGCTCCTGTCTTAGGAGATTTTACCATTTTGATAGCTTTTGATAATCTTTTAGAAGCTGTTTGCAGTGTTGCTACGGTTTTCTTTGCCATGATTCAAATATTTTTAAAATCCTTAAAATGTGGAAACATTTGAAATTTTTATTTTATAAAAATTTCGAATTATTTAATTTCTTTATGAACAGTCATTCTCTTCAAGATTGGATTAAATTTTTTAATCTCTAATCTGTCCGGTGTATTTTTTTTGTTTTTGTTTGTAATGTAACGAGACGTTCCAGGAAGACCTGTTCCTTTGTGCTCTGTACACTCTAAAATAACTTGTATTCTATTACCTTTCTTTGCCATCTTACTTTATTTTTATTGGATAGAATTATTTAATAAATCCTTCAACTTTTGCTTTTTTCAAAACAGCAGCCAATCCATTTTTATTGATTGTTTTAATTGTAGACGCAGCTACTCTCAACGTAATCCATCTGTCTTCTTCAGCAAGATAGAAACGTTTTTTAACTAAGTTAACAGAAAATTTTCTCTTAGTTTTGTTCATTGCGTGAGAAACATTATTTCCTACCATCGCTCTTTTACCTGTAAGGTCACAAACTCTTGACATTATGCTTATCTTTTATCGTTATTCAATTCGAGGGTGCAAACTTAAGAAAAATATATTGTAGTAGCAAAAATATTATTACAGATTTTTTTCTTTTTTTTTATTTACTTTTTACCAGTAAAAAAGATTGTCTTTTTTGAACAAATTTATTAACATTCAAATTTAATTGAAGACACTTTTTAAAATCGCTTTTTGTAGCAGTTCCAATGCTTTATTTGCCGTTCTATCTATTACTTTTTCACGAGGTTGTCCAAAATTAAACTCTTCAGTAAAAATAGCTGTAGGCGTTGCCAATGCAATAAAAACAGTTCCAACTTCAGCTTCAGCGTCGCCTTTTGTTGGGCCGGCATTTCCTGTTGTAGCAATAGCGTAATCGGTATTCATTAATTTTTGAATCCCCAATGCCATTTCCGTGGCTACTGCTGCGCTTACCACTGTATTATTTTCAATGGTTTGAGCATTAACACCTAGTACTGAAATCTTGGTGTCAGTGGCATAACTAACTACACTTCCTCTAAAATAATCAGAAGCACCAGCGGCTGATGATAGCATTTGAGCAATTTTTCCGCCTGTACAACTTTCAGCCGTTGAAATAGTTTTGCCTTGTTGACGAAGTAATCTCCCTACAATAACTTCAATAGTTTCATCTTCATCAAAACCAACGATAATATCGCCAATGATATTGGTTAATGATGCTACATTTTCCTGAATAGCTTTTTCTAAAACTTCTTTATTTTCGCCTCGGGCAGTTAAACGCAAACGCACTCTTCCTGGACTTGGTAAATAAGCTAGTTTAATAAATTTAGGTAAATTGCTTTCCCAATATTCAATACGTTCTGCTACTAAACTTTCCCCTTGACCGTAGGTTAAAATAGTTTTGTGAATAATATATGGTCTTTTGAATTCGGCTACGATTTTCGGGATTAATTGTTCGTTAACAATGCCTTTCATTTCATAAGGAACACCAGGCATTGATACAAAAACGGTTTTGCCCTTTTGCATCCACATACCGGAAGCGGTGCCGTAGTTGTTTTTTAAAACCTGTGCTTTTGAAGGCAACAAGGCTTGGTCTTTGTTAACTTGTGTAGGAATGAAATTCAGCTTTTTAAACAGTGCCACGATATGGTCTTCGACTTCTTGATTTCTAACAAAAGTATCATCAAAATATTCACAAAAAGTATGTTTGGTAATATCATCTTTTGTTGGTCCGAGACCGCCCGTAATGATAACCAAATCGACTTTGTTTTGTAATTCCAAAAATGTATTTAGAATGTGCTGCTTATCGTCGGAAATGGAAAGCAATTCGGTAGTTTGAACGCCAATTTTATCCAAAGCTTTGGCGATATAACCTGAATTCGTATCAACAATTTGCCCGATTAGAATTTCGTCGCCGATTGTAACTATGGTTGCTTTCATTTTGATTAAGGGTTAAGGAATGTGATTTAGGATTTTAAAATAGAATCCTAATTAGCCCCGGTTGGAGCGGCACCTTGTATAGCGGAAAAAGGGAATTGCCATTACTGACAACTCCCGAACCAATTGCTTCTTATTTTACAATTCGAAATCTTTCTTGATTTCTTTTACTGCTTTTTCTATTTGACTTTGAATACTAGCAAAAGTATCAACGATTTCTTTGCGTTTGCCTTCTGCCTTAGTCCAAGCTTCAACTTGCAGAATTTCTTCAAAAGCCACGGTCATACCCAATAAATCCAAGCTTGGCTTGATTTTGTGAGCATAGCTATACGCTAATTTATGGTCTTTAGTTTTGATACCTAAATCAATTTGTTTTAAGTCTTCAGGGACTTCAGTAACAAACAATGTGATAATTTGCATTACGAATTCAGGATCATTGTCTGAAAGAGCGTAAACTTTTGAGAGGTTGTAGTTTATTGCCATTATTTAATATGTAATCTTAATACTTTTTTGTTTTCTATGAATCCTTCAAGAATATCGTTTGGTGTTACTTTTGCAACTCCTTCGGGTGTTCCTGTAAAAATGATATCACCTTTTTTGAGCGTAAAAAACTGCGAAATATGTGAAATTATCTCGTCAATTTTCCACAACATATGACTTGTATTTCCTCTTTGAACGGTTATTCCGTTGTTTTGTAATTCAAAAGTAATATTTTCTGTTGAAATAAAGTTATTTTTCGGATGAAAGTCGCCAATAATTGCTGAACCATCAAAAGCTTTTGCTTTTTCCCATGGTAAACCTTTCTCTTTCAATTTATTCTGAATATCTCTTGCTGTAAAATCAATACCTAAACCTATTTCGTCATAATATTTATGGGCAAACTTAGTGTCGATATACTTTCCAACTTTTGAAATTTTAACCAAAATTTCTACTTCATGATGAACATCATTACTGAATTCCGGAATAGTAAAAGGTGTTTTCTTTGGCAGAATAGCCGTGTCGGGCTTCATGAAAATCACAGGTTCCTCCGGACGCTCATTATTGAGCTCGGCTATGTGATTGACATAATTTCTTCCGATGCAGATGATCTTCATTCTTTTAGTTGTTGGTTGTTGGTTGTTGGTCAATTATTAAAAACTATCAACCGTAAACTTATTTAGTGTTTAGCTTTCTTAATTTAATTCCAGTTAAAACTTTCTTGGTATATAAAGGAAATTCTGCATTTTGAATCCAGCCAAAATAACCAGGTTCTTTATCTAAAACCTCATCAACCAATACACCTTTATGTTTTCCGAAAGTAAAGATTTCCTGCCCTTCGTTATTCAAAGCTATAAATCCGGCAAAATCAACTGACTTTTTACGAGTTGTAAATTCAGAAAGTGTTTTCATATCATTATCTAAATCTTCGTATCTGTCCAATTGTGCTTTGAGAATTTCATAAGTCGCCATTGTATCGGCTTCAGCACTATGGGCATTTTCCAGACTTTGATTGCAATAAAATTTATAAGCAGCACTCAATGTTCTTTCTTCCTTTTTGTGAAAAATAGTTTGCACGTCAACTGAAACTCTGTTTTTCATATCAAAGTCGACTTCGGCACGCAATAATTCTTCGGCTAAAAGTGGAATATCAAATCGGTCGGAATTAAATCCAGCCAAATCGGAATCTTTAATCATTGCATGTATATGGGAAGCTAATTCTTTAAATGTTGGTTCGTTGGCAACTTTTTCATTGGTAATTCCATGAACAGCGGTAGCAAATGGAGGAATCGGAATTGTTGGATTCACTAGCCATGTTTTGCTTTCTTTGTTTCCGTTGGGAAATACTTTAAATATTGAGATTTCCACAATTCTGTCTTTGGCAACTTCGATACCGGTGGTTTCTAAATCAAAAAAACAAATAGGGCGAGTGAGTTTTAATTCCATTTCAAAAAGTTAGTCGACAAATATAAAATAATGCAGTTACCGTTGGTCGATTATTTCACTTTTTTACTTTAAAAATTACCTAATTTATAAATCTAAACTGAATTGCAATATGATACGGACAAAAACTATTTTGTATCACCAAATGAAACAATTATTTTTTCTCTCTACAATTGTGAATTTTGGTTCCGTTTGTAATTGGTTGTTAGTGCTACAGATAACAAATTGGTAGACAAAATCACTTTCAGGATTGTAGGCAAAACAGACCAAGATGAAGAGATTAAAAAAGAACTTGTCATCCAAAAAGACAGTAAAGAATGTCTCTTCCTTTTAACCAAAGGTATTTATACCTACGAAGTAGTATTGCCCAACAAAGAAATTTATAAAAAAGGGGAATACAAGTTTGATGACGATGTAGTTATCACGATAAAGCAGGATTAATTAGTTTTCAGTAATTTAGTCGCAGTAAGCAGAGAAAATCTATATACTGCTACTGATTACTGAAAACTTTTTTAATATTCTCTATTCACATCAAAAGCTTCCAAATAATCGGCTACTCGTTTTACAAAACTTCCTCCTAATGCGCCATCTACAACTCTGTGGTCATACGAATGCGACAAGAACATTTTTTGACGGATTCCGATAAAATCACCTTCCGGAGTTTCAATAACCGCTGGTACTTTTCTGATTGCACCAAGCGCTAAGATTCCAACTTGTGGTTGGTTGATAATTGGTGTTCCAAATACAGAACCGAAAGTTCCAACATTAGTCACAGTGTAGGTTCCGCCTTGTGTATCGTCCGGTTTTAGTTTTCCTGCTTTAGCACGGTTTCCTAAATCGTTTACGGCTTTTGCCATTCCAACTAAATTTAATTGGTCCGCATTTTTAATAACAGGAACAATCAAGTTTCCGTTTGGCAAAGCAGCTGCCATTCCAAGGTTTATATTTTTACGTTTGATAATAAACTCACCATCAACCGAAATGTTCATTCCAGGGAAATCTTTCAACGCTTTTGCAACAGCTTCCATAAAGATTGGTGTGAATGTTAGTTTTTCACCTTCACGTTTTTCAAAAGCATTTTTAACTCTGTCTCTCCATTTCACAATATTGGTCACATCCACTTCAATAAACGATTGTACATGTGCTGAAGTTTGTACTGAAGCGACCATATAGCCCGAAATCAGCTTACGCATACGGTCCATTTCCACAATCTCGTCACCGCCATTCACAGAAACTGGAACAGCTTGAGCTGATGGAGTAACTGATGGCTGAGACGTTTTTGGAGCAACAACTGCTGGTTGACTTCCTCTGTTTTTGATATAATTTAAGATGTCTTCTTTAGTTACACGTCCATCTTTTCCTGAACCAGCAATTGTTTCCAATTCGGCTACAGATATTCCTTCAGCGGTAGCAATGTTTTTTACTAAAGGAGAATAGAATTTGTCTGATGATTTAAAATCGGCCGGAGCTAAAATTGAAGTTGTCGGTTGTTGGTTGACGGTTGTCGGTTGTGCGGTAACTTCACTTACTTCTACAGCTGATGACGCAACTTCTATTTTTGTTTCTAAAGCTGGCGCACTTACGCTTCCATTCTCTGTTTCAATAATAGCAATAGTTTGCCCAACTTTTACGACATCATTTACCTGAAATAAAATTTCGGTTAACGTTCCTGAAACTTCACTTGGAACTTCGCTATCTACTTTATCGGTAGCGATTTCCAAAACAGCTTCATCGGCATCGATTTTTTCGCCTACGCTTTTTAACCAATTGGTAATCGTTGCTTCAGCAACACTTTCACCCATTTTTGGTAATTTCAATTCAAACTTTGCCATATATGTAAACTAAAGTTGTGTTTTCAATTTTGATGCAAAAGTACTAAATCTTTAAGTTAGCCACGAATGCACGAATGATTTTTTATTCTGAAATTCTAATCACTTCTCCTCTATCATTACTACTGTTGCTCCCAATGATAAAATTGCTTTGTATTGGTAACAGTTTAATAGTAAATGACTTATTTTTATTTGCTTCAAAAAAAGATATTGCTTCGGTAAAACTCAGATGGTTTGTATCCAAAATTACCTCAACAATTTCCTTCTTCGAAATCGATTGCGAAAATACTATTTTTCCGTTTTCTAAATTCGTTCTCTCAGTGTTTTTTTGAAGTTTTTTTTCTAAATCTTCTCTTAAGTTTTCATTATCAGAAACTAACAGATAATTTTCTGGACTGGGTTTTGGTTTGACTTTTCCTTGAAACATTTTGACAAAAGAAAAGAATATAATTCCGATCTTCATGACAAAAGAAAAGAAAAGAGAAACCTTGAAATGCTTTTTATAAAAAAAGTTCATCGCTTCCTGAAAGCGTTTCATATAAGCTTCATCTTTCACGGTGCTTTCTCCTTTGTAATGAATAACGGTCGTTTCATGAAAATAGTAGTTATTTTTTTGAAGTAACAACGCTCTGTATGACAAATCAATATCATCAGCATACATAAAACAATTTTCATCAAAACCTTTTAGTTGATTATACAATTCACGCTTCAAGACCATAAAAGCACCAACAAGAATTTCAACTTTTCCAGTTTGGTTCTCGGCTATATGTTGAGCGTAATATTTATTAAAAAACGTTGAATTCGGAAACAACTTATACAACCCAAATATTTTTGTAAAAGCTACCCACGGCGTCGGAATACCACGTTTGCTTTCGGGAAGAAAGTTTCCGGTTCCGTCAATGAGTTTGCAGCCCACAATTCCTAAATCAGTTTGACTTTTGGCGAAAGCTAGAATCTTTTCAAAAGTATCTTCAGCAACAACTGTATCCGGATTTAAGATGCAAATATATTCGCCTTTGGCTTCCTTGACAGCTATGTTATTTCCTTTAGGAAAACCTGAATTTTCATTGTTTTCGAAGAGCTTAATATTCGGAAAACGCTGTTTCATCATCGCACAGCTTTCATCTGAAGAATTGTTATCGATGACAATGATTTCGGCATCCAGATTCTTAATGGCTTTTTGCACACTCAAAACGCACAGCTCCAAAAAGTAGCGGACATTGTAATTAAGGATGATGACTGATAGTTGCATTTGACAAATATAATAGAATCAATTTGAAGATTTGAAAATAATGAATTTGTTTAAATACAATTTGACGATTAACATTGCGATATAAATTACTTACTTTTTTCAAATTCACAAATTAATTACCTATATGTTTAAAATTTGACTAATGCTTTACAAAGTAAGTCTGAATATTTAGTTTTTGATTTTTATAAATAATTATAAAACACCAAAAGTAAGGGAGTTATAATTTTATAAAATTTATATTATTAATTTAATAGATAAAAAATTATAAAGACCATAAATAAGAGCTAAATTTGTTAGTATAACAACCAATAATATTTATTGGATAACATTGCCATTATTTAATGCAATGTTTCATAGAATTTAAAAAATTATGATTGGTAAAAAGGCTCTTTCCGAATTTTTTAAAATCTCTCCTATGCCAAGTTTGGTATTGCTCCCTGATGCTCCTCGATTTACTATCGCGGATGTCAACGAAGCCTTCTTGGAAGCAACACAATCTACTATTGATGATTTAATCGGCAAAGGCATTTTTGACGCATTTCCTGACAACGATTCCGATCCAACCGCTAATGCTGTTGCCAATTTTACAAAATCATTAAATACGGTTATCAAGACTGGCAAGAAACACCAAATGCCAGTTCAAAAATATGAGATCCCCATTAGAGGAACATCTGAATTTGAATTAAAATATTGGGAATCAGAGAATATACCTTTGTTTGATGATAATGGAAAATTAAACTTAATAGTTCATTCTAGTAGGGATATTACTGAACATAAAATAGCAGTGAATGAGCTGAAGAAATTAAATAAAGAATTAGTACAACGGGTTAAAGAACGAACGCAAGAAGTTGAAAAAGTCCTAAACCGTTTTGAATATGCAACTAAAGCTACTTCAGATGCTATTTGGGATTGGGATTTTGAAAACAACCGAGTTTATAGAGCTGAAGGTTTTAAGACTATTTTCGGATTTGATATGGAAGAGTTAAACTTACCAAATACAAAATGGGAAAATTATATCCATCCTGATGACAAACATTCCGCGACAAAGAGTATTCATGATATGATTCATAGTAGTGAAAATTACTGGAAACATGATTACCGAATTTTAAAACCAAATGGGGAAGTTGCTTTTGTTCAAGACAGAGCCTATATCATAAGAGAAGAAAATAATAGCGTAACTAGGATAATAGGTGCAATAAAAGATATTACCAAACAAAGACAAGAAGACGAAAGATTACAATTACTGGAATCGGTAGTCACCAATACTAATGATGCCATAGTTATTTTAGAAGCATTACCTTCAGAAGAATCGGGAAGAAAAATAGTGTATGTCAATGAATCTTTTACTCGCATGAGCGGTTATTCTTCTGATGAAATTATTGGTAAAACACACCAATTATTGCATGGACCAAATACCGATGCCACCGAATTAGCTCAAATGAACAAAGCACTTGATGCGTGGAAAGCTTGTGAAGTCACTATTACCAATTATACCAAAAGCGGGAAACAATATTGGGTAAATCAAACTTTAAATCCAGTTAGCAATGAAAAAGGAGAATACACTCATTGGATTTCCATAGAAAGAGACATCACCTCGCGAATAAAGCAAGAGAAAGAACTTTATATTACTACCTTGAGACTATTCGACACGCTTGAAAGTATACAAGACGGGTTTTATACCCTAGATAACAATTGGAATATTACCTATTGGAACAGAGAAGCTGAAAAAATATCTGACACTATAAGTGACTATATGATTGGCAAAAACTTTTGGGAATTTTTTGAAGGACGTATATCTCAAAAAATAAATGAAGCATTTCGCAAAGCCAAATCATCCAATACTCCCAATCGTACTGAAGTTTATTCAAAAATAGACTCTAATTGGTATGAATTAAATGCTTTTCCATCTGAAATTGGATTAAGTGTCTATTTTAAAAACATCACAGAAAGAAAAATAGCGGAATCCAAACTCAAAAAAATGTATAGAGAATTGGAAAATCATATAAAGGAATTGGCTTTTTCTAATCAGGAATTAGAACAATTTGCCTATGTAGCCTCACACGATTTACAAGAACCCTTACGAATGATAACTAGCTTCTTAAGTTTGATTGAAAAAAAATATAATGACGTGCTTGATGAAAAAGGAAAACAATATATCTTCTTTGCTGTTGATGGAGCCAAACGCATGCGGCAAATCATTTTAGATTTATTAGAATTTTCGAGAGTCAGTAAAAACGAATCCAAACTGCAAGTAGTAAATTTAAATAGCGTAATTGAGGATATTACCTTATTGTACCGAAAAGAAATTAAAGATAAAAAGGCCATAATACAATTTGAAGGATTACCCAAAATTAAAACGTATGCCACCCCTATAAAACAAGTATTCCAAAATCTGATAAGCAATAGTTTAAAATACTCCAAAGCCGATAGACCTCCTATTATCACTATCACTTTCCGTGAAAACCATACTTCCTGGAAATTTGAAATAAAAGATAATGGTATAGGTATCGACCGAGAGTATTTTGATAAGATATTTATAATTTTTCAGCGTTTGCATAATAAAGACGAATATACTGGAACTGGAATGGGATTGGCCATTACTAAGAAAATTATTGAAAATTTAAAAGGAAAAATCAGTTTAACATCAGAAGTAAACCAAGGCACCACATTTTATTTAAGTATCCCCAAAAAATAATAACATAAACAATGAAACCTATTCACATTTTACTAGTAGAAGATAACGAAGGAGATATTCTACTTATCACAGAGGCATTGGCAGAAAGCAAAATTGTCAATACCATAAGTGTGGTTAAGGATGGTAAACTAGCCATTGATTTTCTTAACAAAAAAGAGCCATTTGAAGAGGCAACGTTACCCAATCTGATTTTGCTAGATATTAATTTGCCAAAGAAAAACGGACACGAAGTTCTGAAATACATTAAAGAAAGTACCCAACTCAGGCATATTCCCATTGTCATGCTAACTACTTCCTCTTCTAAAAAAGATATTATTGATGCTTACAACAATTATGTCAATTGCTTTATTACCAAGCCTGTAGATGTAAATGAATTTATGAATGCGGTAATTAAAATTGAAAATTTCTGGACAAACATAGTGCAACTCCCCAAATAAGAAATAACATGAAAACAACTATTGAAAATAAGACCTATCAAATTGTGATTGTTGAAGACAATACGGGTGATTATATTCTAATTAAAGATTATTTAGAGGAGAAGTTTTTGTCGACAAAAATTTATTGGGCCAAAAATTTTAAAGAAGCCAAAGCAATAATTACTGACGATACCATAAAAAGCGATTTATTGCTATTAGACCTTTCTTTGCCCGATAAAAGTGGTGAAGAGCTGATAACCGAAATGACATTGTGTTGCCATGCTATTCCTGTCATAGTTTTAACAGGGTACTCGGATACCAACTTTGCTGTTAAATCTTTATCGTTAGGAGTT
>Ga0315907_10007536_pt1 | contig 11336 bp, 19 predicted proteins | sample LakEriMetagenome_3_FD_203525 | JGI IMG/M metagenome (GOLD analysis project Ga0315907, IMG submission 203525) | Freshwater fungal communities from buoy surface, Lake Erie, Ohio, United States - Buoy 12 MA123 | ecosystem: Environmental > Aquatic > Freshwater > Lake > Lake biofilm | place: USA...
ACCCCCGCCATTGGGAGTCCAGCATGGACGCCAGCATCAACATTGCTTTGGGCAACGGTGACACCAATGAGCGCCTGCAAGCCTTGATGATGATCATGGCCAAGCAAGAGCAAATCTTGCAGCAGCTTGGCCCACAAAACCCGCTGGTGACGCCACAGCAGTTCAGCAACACGCTGCGCAAGATTGTGGAGTTGTCGGGGTTCAAGGACGCCTCCAGCTACTTCCAAGACATCCCTGCCGACTACGTGCCCCCAGCACCTCCAGCGCCTAAGCCAACGCCAGAGGAAATCCTGGCACAGGTGCAGGCCGAGAGCATCAAGGCCGACATCCAAAAGAAGGCGGCAGAACTGGAACTCCAGCGCCAGCAGATGATGATGGACGACGACTTGAAGCGCGACCAGATGGCGCAAGACCTCTATCTCAAGAAGTACGAAATTGAGTTAAAGTACAACTCACAGATCAGCACAGCGGAAATCAACGCTGCGCAAAACATTGATCGTGAAGCGATACGCCAGCAGGCGCTCTTGGCCCAGCAGCAGGCAGAACAGTTTGTTCAGCAGCCGCAGCCAACAGCACCGATGGCGTCACCCATCAACCTTAGTGGAATGGCACAGTGACCAACGAAGACCCGATTAGGAAGGGCCGCAAGGCCCAGCAGATTCTTGAGGATGAAACCCTGAATGCTGCGATTGCGAAACTTGAAGGCGACCAGCTTTGGCTGTTCCGATCCTCCAAGCCTGAAGAAACGGCCAAGCGCGAAACCGCTTGGTGCATGTTGCAGGCCATCGACGGATTGCGGCAGGAGTTGATCAAGATCATGGACAACGGCAAGATTGCCCAAAAGTCTGCCGAGCGCACGCAAAAACTAATTTGAAGTAAATGATGTCAGAATCTCAAGCAATGAATGTGGCCGATGCGGCCACTGCTATCTCGGCAATGTTAGCCCCCGAACAGGGACAAGCGGAAGTTGACGAGACGCAGCCAGTCGAGGAGTCCCAAGAGGACACCGAGACAGCGGCCTCTGAGGAGGAATCCCCTGGTGTGGAAGACGCGCCAGAGGAGGAATCCGCAGAGGAACAGTCCGAGGAAAGCGAGGAATCGGAGGAGCAAGAACAGGCGCAGACTTTCACCGTCAAGGTTGATGGCAAGGAAGTCGCTGTGACCCTGGAGGAACTCCAAAACGGTTACTCACGGACCCAGGACTACACCCGAAAAACGCAGCAGATTGCCGAGGTGCGCAAGCAAGTCGAGCAAGAAACGCAGGCAGTTCGGGCCGAGCGTCAGCAGTACGCTCAATTGTTGGGTGCATTGCAAGCACAACTTCAAGCTACCGAGCCGCAAGTCGATCTGGACCGTCTTTATCATGAAGACCCAATCGAGTGGATGCGGACAAAAGAGGTCATGCGAGAGAGACAAGAGAAAGCCCTTGCTATTCAGGCTGAACAGCAGCGGCTGGCTCAACTCTCTCAGTATGAACAGCAGCGTGCCATGGAGGAGCAGCTTTCCAGCCAGAAAGATGCGCTCTTGGCAGCTTTGCCGGAGTGGAGAGATCCAAAGAAGGCAAAGGCCGAAAAGGCGCTGGTGGTTGAATCTGCGAAGGCGGCAGGTTTCTCTGAAGAAGACTTGAAAAGCGTCTATGACCACCGTCTGGTGTTGCTCCTGCGTAAGGCAGGGCTGTACGACCAGATGATGAGCAAGCGCCAAGGCATCAAGCCTGTTGTGAACAATGGCCCACGACCTGCCAAGCCTGGTGCAGCGGGTCGGGTTTCGACAACAACTGAGAGTACGAGGGCAAAGCAGCGTCTTGCAAAAACTGGTCGCGTCGATGATGCGGCTTCTGCCATTGAACTTTTACTGAGGTAACACCATGACTATCGTCGCCAATACCTTCACCACCTACTCTGCCAAGGGTATCCGTGAAGACCTGTCCAATGTGATCACAAACATTGCACCCGAAGAAACCCCTTACATGAGCAACATTGGCCGTGAAAACGTGTCCAACAGCTTGTATGAGTGGCAAACCGACACATTGGCCGCAGCCGCTGCCAATGCTCAACTGGAAGGTGATGACGTTGCATCTTTTGATGCTGTCACTGCCACCGTGCGTTTGCAAAACTACGCACAGATCAGCCGCAAGACAATCATCTTGTCGGCCACTGAAGAAGTGGTCAACAAGGCTGGTCGTCGTTCGGAACTGGCCTACCAGATCGCCAAGCGTGGCGCTGAGATGAAGCGTGACCAAGAATTCAGCATGCTGAACGGCGCTATTGCTGTGGCGGGTGATTCCACCACTGCACGCGCCACTGCCTCGCTGGGTGCCTTTGTCAAGACCAACACCGACAAGCAGACCAACGGTGCTGATCCTTCCTACACCACCCTGCCAAACAGTGCCCGTACAGACGGTAACGTCCGCACCTTCACTGAAACCATCCTGAAGAACGTCATCCAAAAGGTGTGGACTGCTGGCGGCACTCCGAAGATCCTGATGTGCGGTCCTGTGAACAAGCAGCGCGTGTCTGGTTTCTCCGGTATCGCTTCTTCACGCTTTAATATCGATGGCGGTGCAAAACCTGCTACTTTAGTAGGCGCTGTAGATATTTATGTCTCAGATTTCGGGAACGTGCAAGTTATTGCCAACAGGTTCCAACGCGAGCGTGACGCCTGGGTGATCGATCCTGACTACGCCAAGATGACCGTGCTGCGTCCTTACCAGCAAGTCGAACTGGCCAAGACAGGTGACGCCGAGAAGCGCATGCTGATCGTTGAATGGGGTCACAAAGTGACTGCTGAAAACGCTCACGGCTTGGCCGCTGACTTGGTTACTTCTTGATTTGAAGCCAACGGAAAAGGCCAGGGAAACCTGGCCTTTTTTTTAAGATGATCCACAAAAGACTTTTCGACCGAAACGAGCAGCAAGGCATCACACGCTTTTGGCATGAGAACGCTGAAACAGGTGATGTGACGATTGAGACGCAGCAGGACGTTACGGCTGTGATCGAGGCCAACAAAGCAATCTACAATGCAGTTGACGAGAAAGCCAATTGGTCAGGTGAGTGGCACCTGATCGCAAGCATTCCCGAGGCGCTGTATTACAAGATGAAGGCCGAGGGAAAGATTGATGATCAGGAGTACATGAAGAAATGGCTTAACGACTCTGACAATCAATTTTTTAGGACACGCCCAGGAAAAGTATGAGCAACTACATCGCTGTTTGCACCCCAGCCCGAGATCAGGTTCACACCAACTACTGCTATTGCTTAGTCAACATGGTGACGTATCACACGCTCAACACCGATGACGCCATCAGTTTGAAGTTGATGCAGGGCACCATCCTCCAAAACCAAAGGGCCGACCTTTGCCTGGATGCGATGCGAGAGGGATGCACGCATGTCTTGTTCATCGACAGCGACATGACCTTTCCACAGGACTTGGTGGGTCGGCTCTTGGCGCACGACAAAGAGATCGTGGCAGCCAACTGCGCACGGCGCAGAATGCCCACTGGCCCCACGGCGCAGAACTACGACGAGAACGGCAAGCGCGTGCCTGTGTACACCATGCCCGAATCGACTGGTTTGCAAGAGGTGGGCAGCATTGGCACGGGCATAATGCTGATCAAGCGTGAGGTGTTTGAGGGTATGTCCGAGCCATGGTTCGACATGCCATGGCAGACGACTCGGGGCTACATGGGCGAGGATGTGTTCTTCTGCAAGAAGGCGCAAGAACTCGGGTACAAGGTCTACATCGACCACGATGTGTCCAAGGAGATTGGGCACATTGGCACGTTTGAATTCCGACACGACCACACATGGATCGTGAAAGAGGAACTGGACAAAGAGGCGAAAAATGGCACTTAGCACATACGCAGAGTTGCAGACATCCATCGGGGACTGGCTCAACAGGTCTGACCTGTCGGCCACCATCCCCGACTTCATCAGCCTAGCAGAAGCGCAGATCGAGCGCACGCTGCGCACCCGCCAGATGATTGTTCGGGCCAATGCGTCCTTTGACCAGCAGTATGGCGCTGTGCCTTCTGACTTCTTGGAAGTCAAGTCGCTCAAGCTGACCAGCACCAACCCACCAACGCCTCTGTCGTTCCTGACGATTGATCTGTTGGATGAGCAGTCGTCCAGCTACACAGCCAGCGGCAAGCCAAAGTTTTTTGGTGTGGTTGGCAACCAGTTGCGCATCCTGCCAACACCTGACAGCACCTACACCACCGAGTTGACCTATTTCGCCAAATTGACGAAGTTGTCAAGTACGGTGACCACCAACTGGCTGCTGACCTCCAGCCCCGACATTTATCTGTACGGTGCGCTGCTGCAAGCTGCGCCTTACCTGCAAGACGATGCGAGAATTCAGACATGGGCAACGCTGTACGAGCGTGCCTTGAATGATCTGCGCACAGCCGATGATCGGGGTGCGTCATCTGGGGGCACCTTGCTGACCCGCGCAAAAACTTTTGGATAAGGAACCAAAGCCATGTCATCTTTTACCGACTACACCGAAAGCCTGGTGCTGACCTGGCTGCTAACATCCGGCAGCGCCACACGCCCGACAGCTTGGTATGTGGGCCTGTTCACGGCTGCGCCTTCTGACACTGGCGGCGGCACTGAGGTGACCGGCAACGCCTACGTGCGCAAGGCCACGGGCACCATGAGCATCTCGGGCACATCGCCCACCACAGCCACCAACGCTGCGGCCATCGAGTTTGCTGCGGCATCTGGCGGCAATTGGGGTTCGATTGGCTGGGCTGCGATTTTTGATGCTGAGACAGGCGGCAACATGCTGGCCTGGGCGGCACTGACCACAGCACGCACCATCAACGATGGCGATGTGCTGCGCATTCCTGCTGGCGACCTCGACGTCACTTTGACATGACATGGCTGCATACGGTCTTGGCCCATACGGACTCGGCAATTATTCGTATGGTGTAAGCCTCACTGCCGCGACCATGGCAGCCACCAGCACGGTGGCTGTCACAGCAAAACGCATCTGCATAGGTGCGTTTTCTGTTTCTGCGGCCAGCACGGTGGCTGTGGCCACCAACGTCATCAAGGACGCCTCATTTTCGGTGGCATCGACCAGCGGCGCGTCTGCATCTGCGCAGCGCGTGGCAGACACTGCCGCCACGGCCTCCAGCGCCTCCACAGTGGCTGTTTCGGGCTTGCGGTATGCCATAGGTGCGGCCACGGCCTCCAGCGCCTCCAGCGTGAGTTTTGCGGCACTGCGTGTGGCCATCGGCAGCGCGACTGCGGTGGACGCCAGCGCCATGGCCATCAATGCGGTGCGGGTGCCGCTGATCCAAATCCTGATCGAAGACTTTGGCGTGATGACGGTGAGCACCAGTGTGGTGGTCAACCAGTCGGTGACGTTTGCTGCTGAGTCGTCGGTGTCGGTGGATGCGGCGCGTGTGACGGATGGCGTGCTGCTGATTGCTGCCGAGTCGGGCATGGCGGTGGCTGGCAATTTGAAATGGATTGCAGAGGGTGACACGGCTGAGTCTTGGTCGCCAATTGCAGAAAATGATGAGGTGTGGACGCCTGTGAATGACACCTCCGAAACTTGGGATGCGATTGCCGACAGCAGTGAAAGCTGGACATCAATCGTCGATAATTCAGAAACTTGGCAAATTGCCGCATGAGGTGAAATATGGCTGACTCCACGACGACCAACTTATTGCTGACCAAACCAGAGGTAGGTGCTTCCACAGATTCCTGGGGAACCAAGATCAACACCGACTTGGACACCATCGACGCAATTTTCAAAGACGATGGAACTGGCACCAGCGTGGGCCTGAATGTCGGCTCTGGCAAGAGCCTGAAGGTCGCAGGCACGTTGGTGCTGACTGGTGCATCCAGCACGATTGATGCGACAGCCATCGGCGCAACCACACCAGACACTGGCGCATTCACCACATTGGCCGCATCAGGCGCTGTCACGCTTTCAGGCGGCACAGCCAACGGCGTGGCCTACCTCAACGGCTCCAAAGTCCTGACCACGGGGAGTGCGCTGACGTTTGATGGGAGCGTGCTGGCAACGACTCAAAGCGTTTCGATAGGTAACGGAGGCGCATCAAAGTTTTTAGGTCTTTCCTCTGACGCCCAATACTTGAGAATTCACGGCTCAAACGCTGAGAACCAAGGCGCTGGCATTATTCTTTTCGGCGGGGCATCTGCGGCTCCAAATGTGGGGCGGCTATTGGTGCAAAGCACCACAGCGAAAGAGTGGGCAGCAACGTATCAGTTTTGGAATATTTCCGGCTCCGAACAAATGCGCCTGACCTCCACAGGTCTGGGTATTGGGACGAGTTCGCCTTCACGAAAACTTAGTGTCTACGATACTTCAAGCATTCCAGTTCGTATTGAAACAAACACCTCTGATACAAAGATTGAGATTCTGACAACTTCAGGAACTCAATATATTCAGGCCAATGCCAACAATTTGCTATTTGGCACAAACAACACCGAGCGCATGCGCCTCGACTCCTCCGGCAACCTCGGCTTGGGAGTTACTCCGAGTACTTGGGACACTTTAAGGGCATTGGATATTGGCTCTGGTGGCGGCGTTTGGGGGACAGCCGCGCAAGCAGGACTTGGCAGTAACGTCTATTACGGCACAGGCAACTTCCGCTACAAGGCCACAAACGTAGCCGCTGCTTTGCAAGTTGACGGCAATGTGTTTAAGTTTTTGAACGCCCCCTCCGGCACAGCAGGTAACGCTATTAGCTTTACTCAAGCAATGACATTGGATTCGAGTGGGAATTTGCTGGTGGGGCGTACCAGTGGACTCCCTTCAACAAGTTCTTTTGGTGGTTATTGGGCTGCAGACGGAGGTCTTTATTCATCCAGAAATGTAAGCGGTAGTTCAGGAGTTTTTTCAGTTTTTGGAAATGCTGGTGAATTTAGAGTTTACGGAAACGGAACATACGCAACTATTTCTGATGCTCGTATCAAAGAGAACGTTGTTGATGCTACGCCCAAACTTCAAGACCTAATGAATGTTCGCATCGTCAACTACAACATCATTGGCGATGAACAAAAGCAACTTGGTGTAATTGCACAAGAGTTGTCGCAAGTGTTCCCTTCATTGGTTGACAATGGTGAGTCTGAGGATGAAACAAAAGCGGTGCGTTACAGCGTGTTCGTTCCAATGCTTATCAAGGCCATTCAAGAACAGCAAGCCATCATTGCCGACCTGACTGCCCGTGTTGCAGCCCTCGAATCTAACTAAGGAACCATCATGAACACAATCACTTGGATCATTGAAGCAATGGACTGCAAGCCCACTGAGGGCAGCTTGACCGATGTCGTTATCACAGCCCACTGGCGCTGCAACGGCACAGACGGTACGTTCAACGCCACTGTCTACGGCACTTGCTCATTCGGTCAGCCTGAAGGTGACTTCACGCCCTATGCCGACCTGACGCAGGATCAGGTTCTGGGCTGGTGCTGGAACGCTGGTGTTGACAAAGACGCTACTGAAGCCAACATCGACACCCAAATTGCCAATCAGGTCAACCCTCCCATCGTCACACCACCATTGCCTTGGAGCCAGCCATGAGAATGATTGCACCACTGCTTGCAGTAATGTCCCTGACAGGCTGTGCGACTGCTGAATACGCAGCCTATGCTGATGCCCACAAAGCACAAGCAGCGGCTCAGACAGCCCGTTATCAGGCTTTGGCAGACATTGCCAAGCAAGGTGACACAACTGCCAAGGTTGCTGCTGTGATGTCCCTGCAAATGGGTGGTGGTCAGCAGAACGCTCAGATCAATGCTCCAAAGTCTTGGGCTGACTATGCTTTGCAGTGGACAGGTTTGTTGTTGCCTACAGTGACTCAGGTCTACGCTGTTGGCAAACAGACTGCTTTGGGCATGCGTCAGTCTGACAACGCTACCGCTGTGGCTGTCAGCACCAACCAAGCCTTTGTCGGCATGGCATCCCAGATTCAAGCACCAGCAGCCAATGTCACTACCATCGGCGGTAACGGTGTTATCGGTGCAGGTTCTTACAGCATTGGAGCAAACAGTGGGTCAAACTCTGGCAACAGTGGTCGCATTGCTGGTGGCGGTATTACTGACAATACGGCTACTCCAACTGTGGTGACCAACACCGAAACCACAACCAACAACACAACAACCCCATCAGTTCCATGAGGTAGTGCAGTATGACTACGATAGACGCGACAGAGGCGAGACTGTCAACGCATGAGGAAATCTGCTGTATTCGCTATGACCAGATCAATGCCAGGCTCAAACGCATTGAGGCCATCTTGATGAAGACAGCCGGTGTCATGTTGCTGTCAATGGCCGGGACTATCTTCTCCGCTGTCTGGATATTGAAATGAGAGATTGGGCTGTTGCATTTATTGCGGCAGCCCTGGTGGTGGCGATGACCGTTTGGTGTGCTTACATCGTGATCCAGTTGTTGAGGAATCTGTAATGCTTGCCGAACTTGCCGCTGCGAACGCAGCATTCAACGTCATCAAAGCTGCCCTGGCCAATGGCAAAGAGTTGTCATCCCTTGGTGGCCGGGTCTTCGATTACTTTGACAACAAAGCCAAGATTCAAGAGAAGGCCACCAGCAAAGCCGCTGGTGGTGCCGAGCGCAGCGACATGGAAGAATTCATGGCGCTCGAGCAACTCAAGCAGCAGGAAGAACACCTGCGCGAGTCCATGGTCTACGCAGGCCGCCCAGGCATGTGGGACGATTGGGTCAAATTCCAAGCAGCAGCAGCCAGGCGCAGGCGTGAGGCCCAAGAGGCTGCCAAGCGTGCGGCCATCATCCGCAAGAACAAGCGCGAGGCATTGGCCGAATACATCGCCATCGGCTTGGCCACCTTGGTCCTTGCAGCCCTGCTGATCTATGGTGCTTACATTTACATGATGTACATCCGCAAATGACCGAAAAGGCCGACACCATCATCGACAAGGTGCTGTCCTATGTGGACAGCCCATTCAAGCTGTTCGCTGTCATCCTGATGGGTGTGGTGGCCTTCTCTGGTTACTTCCTTTGGCAGAACCAAGAGTTCATGAGGGATGCCTACAAGGAGTCCAAGAAGCTGCCCGAGATCAACACGGCCAGGGCGGACGAAGCCAGTGCCATGTTGTTCAAGCAAACGGGCGCTGCTGCCGTGGCGATCTTCAAGGTCAACCCACTGTTTAACTCGCGTGTGGTCTACAAGGCATACACCAAGGATGGCCGGGACAAGAGCATTGACGACATAGACGTTGGTCTGTTCACGCACAGCACGCCCAACAACAACGATGTGGTCAAGCTGATGACCAACCAAATCCCTTGCGGGGAATACCGCTACGCTCAGTCTGAGGTGGGCTTGTGGTACATCGAAAAAGGGGTGGGGTATACCTGCCGAGTCAGTGTTCCGCCAGACAGTCCGAGGTTTGTGGGGCAGGTTACTGTGGGTTGGCCGCAGGAGCCAGAGAACTTAGAGCAAATAAAATTCATGCTGGAGATCGCTTCAGCAATGTTGACCAAAAGGGGCAATTGATATGGAATGGCTTAAACAAATCGCACCCACCATCGCCACAGCAATGGGTGGCCCACTGGCCGGTATGGCCGTGTCGGCCATCTCCAAGGCCATCGGCGTGGACCCAGACAAGGTGGGCGACATGATCAGCAACAACAAGCTGACAGCCGAGCAGATCGCCCAGGTCAAGATCGCTGAGATCGAATTGCAAAAGCAGGCGCAAGAACTTGGCCTGAACTTTGAAAAGCTGGAAGTGGAGGACCGCAAGTCAGCCAGAGAGATGCAGGCCACCACCCGCAGCATGATGCCGCCACTGCTGGCTGGCGCTGTCACCATTGGGTTTTTTGGCATCCTGATCATGATGTTCATCGGTCAGGTGGACAGCAACAACCCCGCTATCCTCATGATGCTGGGGTCACTTGGCACGGCATGGACAGGCATCATTGCCTACTATTTCGGCAGTTCCGCAGGCTCACAAGCCAAGACTGATTTACTTTCCAAGACAGGACCAGTGAAATGAGAGAGAACTTTGCAGAGGCTTTACAGCACGTTTTGAAGCACGAGGGCGGTTTCGTTAACCATCCGTCTGACCCAGGTGGCATGACCAACCTCGGCTGCACCAAGGCAGTCTGGGAGGAGCATTGCGGCCACCCGGTGGATGAGAAGGTGATGCGTGCCCTGACGCCTGCTGACGTTGCGCCCCTGTACAAGCGCAAGTATTGGGACAAGATCAAGGGTGATGACCTGCCATCTGGCGTGGATTACATCGTGTTTGACGCTGCCATCAACTCAGGCCCAGGCCGCGCTGCCAAGTGGCTGCAAGCCACTGTCGGTGTCGAGCCTGATGGCGGCATCGGCCCCAAGACCTTGGCGGCTGTCGCTGCGTTCGATCCCAAGCAGTTGATTGACGACTATGCCAAGCGCAGACTGTCCTTCCTGATGGACTTGCCAACCTGGCCAACATTTGGCAAGGGATGGGGCCGCAGGGTTGAGGATGTGCGCAAGGTCGGCCTCGACATGGCATAAGGTGGAATAATTGCGGCATGGCCAACGTCAAGCAGCAATTAGAAACCCCATCCATTCCGAGCCTCGGTTTTGCTCCGGAGGTGTATGAGCGCAGGCACTTCAGTGAAAACTACGGTGCCCTGAACACCTATTTCCGCAAGACGATCAGCGTGCTGGGTGCACTGTTCGGCCCACAAGGCGGCAAGTTTTTGAACACCCCACATGGTGCTTTTCACAGCAGCATCGACCAAGTGGCCGCCAACACCACCACGGCTTACCCGGTGTATTTCGGCACCACCGACATTTCCAATGGCGTGACAGTCGCCAGCGACTCGCGCCTGACGGTGGCGGTGGACGGAATCTGGAACGTCCAGTTCTCTTTGCAGATCAAGAACGTCAGCAATGACGGGCAAGACTTTGACATCTGGTTCCGCAAGAACGGCACCAACATTGCCGACAGCAACAGCCGGTTTCACATTGCGGCCCGTAAGTCTACGGGCGACCCAAGCCACATCATTGCGGCGCTGAATTTTTTTGTTGAGATGGTGGCCGGTGACTACATCGAAGTCGTGGGCTGCGTGACCAGCACCGATGTAAGTCTTGAGGCATTCCCTGCTGGCACCAGCCCCACACGGCCTGCCATTCCATCGGCCATTGCCACCATGACATTCGTGTCGAACCTACCGAGTTGAGCCATGTACCTTCCACTGAAACTTCCACCAGGCATCTACCGCAATGGCACGGAGTACCAAGCTGCTGGCCGCTGGTATGACGCCAACTTGGTGCGCTGGTACGAGAACACGCTGCGGCCTGTTGGCGGGTGGCGCAAACGCTCCACAGCGCA
>Ga0315907_10007546_pt1 | contig 11330 bp, 5 predicted proteins | sample LakEriMetagenome_3_FD_203525 | JGI IMG/M metagenome (GOLD analysis project Ga0315907, IMG submission 203525) | Freshwater fungal communities from buoy surface, Lake Erie, Ohio, United States - Buoy 12 MA123 | ecosystem: Environmental > Aquatic > Freshwater > Lake > Lake biofilm | place: USA...
CATTACTTTTTCAATTGGTACCAATTTTAGCAGCCCAATTTTCTGAAGTGTTTCCTGAATTAGCAGCACAACAAGAATTTGTAACAAAAGTGGTAAGAGAAGAAGAAGATTCATTTTTAAGAACCTTGGACAAAGGACTTAAAAGAATTGATGAACTCATGAAAGCCTCTAACAGCAGTGTTATAGAAGGCAAAGCTGCATTTGAACTTTTTGATACCTACGGATTTCCAATAGACCTTACCCGTTTAATTGCACAAGAAAATAATTTAGCAGTTGATGAAAAAGGTTTTGAAGCAGAAATGCAGCAACAAAAAAATAGAAGTAGAGCCGCAACAGCAATAGATGCTGCAGACTGGATTATTGTAAACGATAGCGAGCATCAAACATTTATTGGCTATACTGATAAGGTTTGTACAACTACTGTTACGAAGTACAGAAAAGTAACAAGCAAAGGAATAACAGGCTATCAAATTGTTTTAGAGACCACGCCATTTTATGCCGAATCTGGTGGACAGGTTGGAGACATTGGTGTACTTGAATTTGAAGGATCTAGCATCGATGTAATTGATACCAAAAAAGAAAATAACTTAATCATTCATTTTACTACCGATATTCCTGCTAGTTTGGAAGGATCAGTAGTGGCCAAAGTAAATACAGACATTCGAAAAAGTATTTGCGCACATCATAGTGCAACACATTTATTACACGCTGCTTTAAGACAGGTACTGGGTACGCATGTGGCACAAAAAGGTAGCCTTGTAAATGCTGCACAACTTCGTTTTGACTTTTCTCATTTTGCAAAAGTGAGTGACGAGGAATTACAACAAATCGAAGACATCATCAACGAAAAAATTAGAGCTAATATTCCGGTAGTCATCAAAGAGATGACCAAAGATGAAGCAGTAGCACTGGGTGCCATGGCTTTGTTTGGTGAAAAGTATGGTGATACCGTAAGGGTTGTTATCATGGACCCAAATTATTCTATTGAACTATGTGGTGGTACGCATGTTGGCGCAACAGGCGCACTTGGTTTATTTAAATTAAGAAGCGAATCTGCGGTAGCAGCTGGCGTAAGACGTATTGAAGCCGTGTGCGGCGAAGGTGCTACAACACAAGTTAACGAAGCATTAGCGGAGCTCGAAACCATTAAGGAACTTGTAAAAAATACCAAGGAACCTGTTAAAGCAGTGCAACAAATGGTTGCCGATTTACAGTTGTTAAAAAAACGCATTGAGTCTTATGAAGCGCAGGCGCTTGTTGCAATTAAAAAAGAACTAGAAAATACCGTTGTCTCAATTGGCGATGCGCATTTTATTGGTGCTGTTGTAACAGTTGGTAACCCTGATGGTCTTAAAAAATTATGTACAGAGTTACAAGGAAATTATACAAACTTACTGGTAGTTCTCGCTGCCAATATTGAAGGAAAAGCAGCCGTAGCTGTGCTAGTTAATGAAACCCTACAAACCAGTAAAGGGCTAGAAGCACAAAAGATTATTAAAGAACAGGTTGCGCCGCTTATTAAAGGTGGTGGAGGTGGACAAAAAGGCCTAGCAACAGCTGGTGGACAGGATCCTAGCAATCTATTACAGGTGATTGAATCTGTAAAAGGGTTGTTAAAATAGAATATATATTCAAGTAAAAAAAATAACTTTAAAGTATCAAAACAATCAAAACTATGTTCAAAATTATTGCATCAATTATGGCTGGTTGCTTCATTATTAACGCAGCAGCAGCCCAAGAAGAAAAGAAAGTAGTCATTGTAAAAACAATGGATACCACCATCGTTCATGGAAAAGAGAGTGGTCCTCAAAAAATGACAGTCATTGTAGAAAATGGAAAAATAACCATAAATGGTAAGCCCGTTGACGGTGTTAATTTACCAGAAATGATGGGTGGTGTAACTGGTATTCCAAAAGTAACGAACGTTCCAAAAGTGATGATGTTCAAATCTGATGATATGAATGCCCCACTTCCTAAATTAGATGGAATGGTAGGTGAATTAAAAATTGCAAAAGGTATGCCACTTGACATGAGCAAGTTAGGAGAGACATTTGCACTTGCATTTAATGATGGTCCAAAAATTGGAATCAGCATCGAAGACCTAACAGAAGGTCCTGGTGCTAAAGTATTAGAGGTTACAGAAGGTTCTCCAGCTGCAAAAGCAGGTATCGCAAAAAATGATATCATTACATCTGTTGATGGTTCATCTATTTGTGATGTAGCTACTCTTCAAGAAAAAGCTAGTGATTTAAAAGCAGGCGACACCATCGCTTTAAAGTTAACGCGTGATGGCAAGTCTAAAGAAGTGACTGTTAAAATTCCAAAAAAAGTAAAGAAGGCTAATATATAAGCCTCCAAAGTGTGCGATAACCCGGTAACTAATCATATTTTTGTTTGAGATGACCTTAAGCAAACAATACGAAGCAGTTATCGGGTTAGAAGTACACGCACAGCTAGCTACCAACAGCAAGCTATTTTGTTCAGACGCCACTACATTTGGCGCTCCTCCAAATACCCAAATTAGCCCCATCACAATGGGACACCCGGGTAGTCTTCCAAAAACCAATAAAAAAGCAGTTGAGTTTGCCATTAAAATGGGACTCGCTTGTAATTCCAGCATTGTCAAGGAAAACTACTTTGCTAGAAAAAATTATTTCTATCCAGACCTTCCTAAAGGTTATCAAATTTCTCAACACACCACTCCTATTTGCGCAGGCGGAAAAGTTCCCATACAAGTTGAGGGTTCAAAGCGCTTTGTTCAATTAAATAGAATTCATTTAGAGGAAGACGCTGGAAAAAGCATTCACGACATTGACCCTTCACATACCCTAATTGATTTAAATAGAGCTGGTACCCCCTTAATTGAAATCGTTACGGAGCCTGATTTAAATAGTGCCGAAGAAGCATTTGCCTATGTAACTGAAATCAGAAAACTAGTACAGTGGCTTGGCATTTGTGATGGAAATATGGAGGAAGGATCTTTAAGATGTGACGCCAATGTGTCGGTGCGACTAAAAGGCGAAAAGAAGTTAGGCACTAGAGTTGAAGTGAAAAATTTAAATTCTATTCGGAATGTAAAAAAAGCAATTGAATTTGAAATTGCCCGACTCGTTGAAATACTTGAATCCGGCGGGACTATTATCCAACAAACCAGAAGTTTTGATGCATCCAACGACACCACATTTGCGATTCGGGATAAAGAAGAAGCAAATGATTACCGTTATTTTCCTGATCCAGATTTAGCGCCCTTTGTATTAAGTGATGCGTATATCAATGAAATAAAATTAGGCTTACCTGTTTTGCCTGCTGCAGTTGAGGAAAAATTGATAACACAATACCAACTTAGTAAATATGATGCAGCTCAAATTTGCGAATCACTCAATACTGTAAAATATTTTGAGGCGGCAGCTAAACATACAACAAATTATAAATCGGTTGCCAATTGGATGCTGGGTCCAATTAAATCATACTTGAATGATGCAGGGCTAAATTATAGAGAGCTTGCGCTACAACCTAATACACTGGCGGATCTTATTCAACTAATCGAAGCAGGTCAATTAAATTTTTCGGTGGCATCATCTAAAATTTTACCTCAGCTTATTGACGGATCAAAAACAGATGTCTTAGCTGTAGCAAAGGAGCTCAATGTCTTACAAGTGAATGATGTTGATGCCCTAGAAACTTGGGTAGACGCTGCTATTGCTAGTATGCCAGATAAAGTTATTGAATACCAAAAGGGTAAAAAAGGCTTATTGGGTGTTTTTGTTGGCGCCGTAAAAAAAATGAGTCAAGGCCAAGCAGATCCAAACAAAGTAAGCGAACTACTCATCAAAAAATTAAATAAATAATTATTCAATTAATACACCAATCATGAAAAAAACAATTAGTGTTTCTCTAATTGCAGTTAGTATTTTATTTGGCTGTGCCGAAAAAAAATATGGCGGCTTTACTGTTAGCGGTAAAGTAAGCAACGCGGGTAGTCAAAAAATATACTTACAAGAATTGCCTTTTGCTGGATCTGAGCCATTAATCCTAGACTCGGCAACACTTCAAGCTAATGGAAAATTTGAATTAAGGGCTACCGCCTTAGAGGAAGGTTTGTATAGGCTAAGTTTAGAAAGAGGGCCGGAAGTACTACTTGTCAATGACGAAAAGAGTATACGCGTTAATATCGACGTTAATAAGCCCAGATTATATGAAATCGAAGATTCTGAAGCAAGCAAAAGCCTTCAAACTTTATTTGCAAAATATAGTGCTGCAGACTCTTCTTTAATGGTCGATTTTAATGCATTAGAAACCGCTCAACAACAGTCTGGCAATGATAGTTTAGTACAAGTGTTAACTAAAAATAGAGACAACGGACTTTTGTCTATCAATAATCTTGTTAATGTATTTATCAATAATTCAAAAAGTCCTGCGGCTATCTATTATGCGATTGGAATGGCTACTAGAACAATGCCTGAAGAAGCAGTTAAACAACTTGTAGAAAAGGCTTCTGTAAAATTTAAAGAACATACGGGTCTTGCAAAAATTAAAGCCTTAATGACCGTTCAACAAGCGGCACCAAGCGGAGCTAATGCGTATGCCCTATTGAATAAGCAAGCCCCTGAAATTAATTTGCCTGACACAGAGGGCAAAGCTTTTTCATTGTCTTCTTTAAAAGGAAAATATGTACTTGTAGATTTTTGGGCTAGTTGGTGTGGACCTTGCAGACAAGAAAATCCAAATGTAGTAGCCGCTTATAATAAGTTTAAAGATAAAAACTTTACCATTTTAGGCGTGTCTTTAGACAATGACAAAGAAGCTTGGATAAAGGCCATTAAAAACGATGGATTAAACTGGAAACAAGTAAGTGATTTAAAGCAGTGGGAATCAACTATGGTACCTTTATATGGATTTGACGGTATTCCATTTAATGTGCTTGTAGATCCTTCTGGTAAAATTATTGCGAGCAGTTTACGTGGTCAAGACCTAGAAAAAACATTAGCAGCTGTTTTAAAATAACTCAGTTTGAATTAAAAAAAAATGGCGCTCGAAATCGAGCGCCATTTTTTTATGCATTGTATGAAACAATTACCATCCTGGATTTTGAACAAGGTTGGTATTGATATTGATTTCATAAGTAGGAATACCCCAAACAAACTGAGGATTATTCGCTGCGATGTTAATTTGATGATAGCTTGTAGCAGGTGTTGTATTGATAGCACCTAAATCTTGAGGTGTACCTCTTGTAAAGCCTAACTTCCAACGTTTCAAGTCAAATAAACGGAAACCTTCGAAAGCTAATTCTCTGGTTCTTTCGTTTCTGATTTCAGTCATTAAAGCAGTGCCTGTTAAACCAGACAATGCTGTTAAACCTCTAGCAACACGTAATGTATTAAGTGTAGATAAAGCAAGTGCTTCATTAGCGCCGCCTGCATTTGCAGCAGCTTCGGCATAAATTAAGAACTGCTCTGCAGAACGAAATACTTTAGGCGCATGTTGGTAGTTGGTAAATGTACCCGTAAATAAAGCTGGGTTACCAGGGAATTTATTTACACACCACATTGTTGGGTAGTTAACGCCCTGTACAATCACAGGAAGTTGCTTTAAATATACTTGTCTTCTTAAATCAGAAGCAGCATACATATTCACGCATTCTACAGTAGGAATAAAATCAGGCGTAAACTTACCAGTTGCACCATTAAACCCTAGATAAATAGAATTGGTTGGCGCCTGCTCTGTTTGTCTTACTACAGCACACTGGAAAATAACTTCTGTAGCCAAATCGTTGGTCCACATGTTATTTAAATTAGTCAGTGTATTTAAAAGTGGGTATCTATTACTTGTGATAATAGTATTTGAAGCAGCCATAGCACCTGCCCAATCTTGCATGTGTAAACGTACACGTGCTTCTAAAGCAGTAGCAACGTCAATCGTAAATCTTGTTGCACCTGGAGTTCCAGCAGTAGAAGCAAGATTTAATTTTGCAGTAGCAATATCAGACAAAATTTGATCATACACTTTTTGAACTGTTGCTCTAGCTGGTCTTGCATTGATGTTAAACTCTAAAACCAATGGCACACCTAAATCAGTGGCAGCCGTAGCTCTATCGTAAGGTTTTGCAAAACGCAAAATCAATTCTGAATAGTAGTAAGCACGTGCTAGATACGCATCACCTTTGAACTTATTAAGCGATGCTGCTTCTGCAGCAGTTGTAGTTTTGATGGTTTCAAAACCTGCGATACAGGTATTGATATTTCTTAATGCAAAGTAATAACCCTGCCAAGCACCACTTAATGCGCCATCATCAGACAAAAAGCTAGTTCCCCATCTGTGCGGGTTACCGTTTCTGTTACCAAAGTCTAAGCTAGCATTTAACTGATCTGCTTGCACATCCTGAGAGATGTTGTAAGAGCCATAAACCCTACCACGTAAATCAGAATATAAACCTGTATTCCAAGTGGCTGCATCCTTAGCCGTTTGAAAAGATTGAGACAACTCAATACTGTTAAACGGATATAGGTCAAGTCTTTTTTCGCAAGATCCTAAAGAAAGGATTGCTGCAAAAGCGACCATATTTTTTATAAGTAATTTTTTCATTTTCATTTTCATTTAACTGGTTATGTAAAGCTTAGAACGAAAGGTTTAATCCAACAGCAACTTGACTTGTGTTAGGGTTAGCACCTAAAGATACGTTGGTATCAACCTCAGGATCAGGACCAGAATAATTTGTTAAAGTCCAAATGTTACGCATTGTAACATAGAACTTAGCTCCAGTTAATACCTTTTGCTTGTTTAACAAAGTCTTTGAAAAATCGTAAGCAAAAGTCAATGCTTTTAAACGCATAAATGAAGCGTCCTCAATTAACCTTGTATCAAACTGTGTAAACTGAACACCATATCTAGGGAAACGAGTTTGATCACCTGGTTTTTTCCAGTAATCAAGTACGGTGTTAGATTGGTTAAATCCTGTAAACTGGTTTGGATTTTCAAAGAAATAACGGTCGTTGTTGATCATGTATTTACCCTTAGAGAAAGAGAAATCTGCACTTACAGAAAACTCTCTTACGCCAGCGCTAAATCCAAAACCACCATTAAATGGAGCGTATCTGTTGATACCCGTATTTTGTTGTAAACCAGCTGTATTAAATGCATTGGTTGTTGTAGACTTTGTAGTTTCAACAATTTTATCAGGATTTGGATTTGGACGGTACCATGTAGCTTCTCCATTTGAAGGATCTACACCTGCCCAAATTGGATAGAAATAAGATACTGGTTGTCCCACTGCCCAACAAACACCAGTATTTGGAATGATCCAGTACTGTTTGCCTTGGAATAATTCTGTAACTTTTTGCTCAACATAACCAACGTTAACATACACGTTCAAGAAAGAAGATTTCTTTTTGATGAAGTCGTAGTTAACATTCGCATTAAAACCAGAGTTCTTTAAGCTACCTACGTTAGAAGTAACAGAAGAGAAACCTGAAGTCCAAGGGAAAGGAACACTAATTAACATGCTTGATGTTACACGGTCAAAATACTCCACATCAATGTTAAGCTTGTTGAATACAGTTGCTTGAACACCTAGGTTAATTTGCTTTTGTGTTTCCCATGATAATTCTGGGTTACCCGGAGAGCTTACGCCCCATCCTGGACTAGAGTTGTATAGGTTGGTACCCACTGTAGCCAAAGATTGGTAGTTACCAATTGATGAGTTACCACTGGTACCAATACTTCCTTTAACCACTAAATTATCAACCCACTTTACGTTTTGTAGGAACTTTTCGTTTTTAGCCTTCCACATTAAACCTGCAGAATAAAAAGTAGCACCTCTAAGTGCTCTACCAAAACGAGATGATTGGTCATTACGAACAGATAAGTCAACAAAATATTTAGAGTCTAAATTGTAGTTTAAACGTCCAAAGTAAGATGCAAATGCATATTCATCCATAAATGAACTAGCCTGGAAGTTAGTAGGACCTGCAGAAATCAACACCAAACGGTCATCTGTTTGACCTGTAGAAGATCCACTAAATCCGTTGGTATTGTTAGAAATAAATTCTTGACCTGCAAGTAATGTAAAGCTATTACGCTGTTTGAGCTTAAAAGTATACTCTGCTGTATTGGTAATGGTTTTAGTTGTTCCTCTAGAGAATGATTCAGATACAGAACCATTGTTTAATGAACCTAAAAACGATGGTAATGTTTTACCAGAACTTCTAAAATCATAAAATTCCATACCCGCTTGAGACTTTAAAGTAAAGCCGGCAAATGGGTTTAATTGGATATATCCACTTGGGTTAAATTGTACGTTTGCACCAAGACTTTGAATTTTATCCGCTAAATAATCAGGGTTGTAAAAGTTACCACCCGGGATAATATCTGGATATTTAACACCATTAGCATCATACGCCGAGTAGAATGGCTGACGAAGTAAAGATAAACCTCTGTTGGTACTGTTTGAACCATAAGGGTTTGTTTGTCTTTCATCATAACCACCAGCTAAATTAACGCCTAATTTAAACCAGTTGTTAACGGTGGTATTTAAGTTAGCACGCATCGTGTAACGCTCAAAATCTGAACGGTAGGTTAGACCTTCTTGCTTGAATGCAGAACCTGAAATGTAATAGGTTGTTTTTCCACCACCACCAGAGATGTTTAAATCAATTTGCTGTGTTGGAATGTTTTCTTTGTAGTACTGTTGGTACCACTTCGTGTCAGCATTATATTGTGATAATAAAGAAGCTACTTGAGCAGGCGTTCTAAAACCAGTAGCAACCCAAAAATCTGTAAGTTGCTTGGTATTCATAAAGTTGTTAAACAAGTCAAGCGTTGGCTTAACTAGGTTAGAAACACCATATTGAGACTGAACGGTGATTTTAGAACTATTTACTTTACCTTTTTTTGAAGTGATATAAATAACACCATTTGCAGCTCTTGAACCATAAATAGAAGTTGAAGATGCGTCTCTTAAAACAGTTACAGACTCAAAATCTTCAGGGTTTAAGCTAACAATTGTACCCGCGTCGATAGGAATACCATCCATTACGTATAATGGGGTTGAACTTGCTCCTAAAGATCCCACACCGTTTAAACGAAGTGTTGGTGTAGCAGAAGGCTCACCAGAGTTGTTGTACACCTGTAAACCTGGAACCTTACCTTGTAAGGCGTCAAACATGTTTGCAGTTGGCTTGTTCTGTAATTTTTCTGCGTTAACAGATACTACAGATCCTGTTACGTCTGACTTCTTTTTTGCAGCACCATAACCTACTACAATTACCTCGTCTAATGCATCTGCAGCAGAAGCTGTAAGTGAAGCGTTTGCTGTATTGTTAGCAGCAATGGTTACGTCTTTTTGAACAAAGTTTAACGATGAAATCGTTAACACTTTAACTGTGTTAGGCACCGTTAATTTAAAGGTACCGTCGGCAGCAGTGGTTGTACCACCTTTTGATGATTTAGCAACTACGCTTGCACCAGCAATAGCAGCGCCTTTTTCATCGGTAACCTTTCCGCTAACCGTGCGGTTTTGTGCGAAAGACTGCGTAAAAGCAAGTGTTGCACACAAAATCATGACAACTAATTTTCTCATATTTTGGTTTTTAATGTAAAAATGCAGACGCTAATTTAATAAAATATTAACAAAACCACCCCTTTTACATGCGGTTATTACTAGTATTTCTTCGTTTTTGACCGAATTAAGCACTATTAAGTAAAAAATGATTTATAAATTACTGAAAACCAGTAACATAGAATTAAGTATAAACATATTAAATATGTTTAACATATGATAACCCTTATCTATCAATATTTAAACAAAACCATTTTGTACTTAAATTCTGTTATTTTTTTCGCTTCTGGAAGTGCAAAATAAGCACCGGAAGTAGGATTAAATTGGTTAAAGTACCCACTATAAGGGTTAATGAAGTGAGCCATCCAAGCGCCTTGGTACCCCCAAAATCACTGATACAAAAGATAATAAAACCGGCAATCAGCACAAGAGACGTGTAAATAATACTTATACCCGTGTGTTTAATGGTTTGAATGAGGGTTGGACTTACCTGATTGTTGTAATGTGGTAGCTCCTGTTTGTAATTGATTAAAAAACGGATGGTTACATCTATTGCGATGCCAAGTGCAATACTAAAAATCAAAACGGTAGAAGGCTTTAATGCGATACCCGCCCAACCCATGATGCCCGCCGTAATCACGAGCGGAATAACATTGGGTATTAATGAGCAAAGTAAAATGCGCACCGATCTAAATAAATAAAGCATGCAAAGTGCAATGAGTAAAAAAGCCCACACAATACTCTCTTGTAAACCTTTAATAATAAAACTAGAGCCTTCTAAAAATGTAATCGTGCTACCTGTAAATGTTACTTTGTAATGCGCCGTATCAAAAATTTCATTGGCTTTTGTTTCAAAATCTTTAACAAGTATGGGAAGTTTAGCACTTCCAATATCTTTCATATTAACACTGATACGTGCCACCTGCTTTGCACTGTCCATAAAGCTACTAAGCAGTTTTGCTACGCCTTCTTTTTTTATTTGAGCACCTGAGTCTTTTGGCGCAGGTGATTTTAAATAAGGTCCCATAAAGGCTAGGTCGCCCTCGTATGGGATATCGTAACTTAAAGTATCTCCATCGTAATAAGCCTGCTTTGCAAATTTTAATCCTTCCACAAATGAAAGCGGCCTTGCTGTTTCAGGATACTGCGCTATGTACACAGATAACTCTTCAATTTTTGAAATAGGTTGTGTGGTTCTGAGTAAACCATTTTTCTTTTTGGTATCCACCATTATTTCAAGTGGCATCACACCACCAAAATTTTGTTCAAACCATTTCAGGTCTGTGTAAATTTTATCTTGCTTAGGTAGGTCATCAACAATAAATCCTTCCGACTTTAATTTACCCATGCCAACAAGCGCAAATGCAGTAATAACAATGGTTACACCATAAACCCAGCGGGCATGATGAAAGGTCCAACGCTCAATTTTTACAAGTAGTTTTTCTAAAATTTTATTGTCTAGGTAGCGGGTGTGTTTTGCTTTAGGTGCTGGCAAATAACTGAGTACTGCAGGTATAAATACAAGTGATATAAAAAATAACACCATGATATTGATGCCTGCTACGAGTCCAAATTCTTTTAAGAGGGCACTTTTTGTTAAAGCAAAAACAGCAAAACCAATAGCAGCTGCAATATTGCAAAACAGGGTTACAATACCCATTCGGCCAACCATGGTAATAATGGCTTTGTCTTTGTCTTTGAGTTCTAAAAAGGCAGTATGGTATTTGTTAAAAAAGTAAATACAATTTGGAATACCAATCACAACCACAAGCGGCGG
>Ga0315907_10007549_pt1 | contig 11324 bp, 6 predicted proteins | sample LakEriMetagenome_3_FD_203525 | JGI IMG/M metagenome (GOLD analysis project Ga0315907, IMG submission 203525) | Freshwater fungal communities from buoy surface, Lake Erie, Ohio, United States - Buoy 12 MA123 | ecosystem: Environmental > Aquatic > Freshwater > Lake > Lake biofilm | place: USA...
GCGGCAGCAGCCGTCAAGATAGGACGGACCGCCCAGACGCTGCATCTGGCGCTGGATGCCGCGGCTGCGGCGCTGCACGTAGGGGCCCGGCTTGGCGACACTGTATTTTTTCGGATTGGGCAGCACGGCGGCCAGCCGCGCGGCCTGCGCCGGCCCGAGTTTCGCGGCGGATACGCCGTAATACCGGCGTGCGGCCGCTTCGGCACCATAAACGCCGTCACCGAACTCCACCACATTCACGTACACCTCCAGAATGCGGCGTTTCGACCAGAAGGTTTCAATGAGCAGGGTGTACCAGGCCTCGAGGCCCTTGCGGACATAACTGCGCCCGCTCCACAGGAACAAATTCTTCGCCAGTTGCTGGCTGATGGTGCTGCCGCCGCGGATTTTCCGGCCACGTTGGTTGCCCTGGTAGGCTTTCTTCATCGCTTCGATGTCGAAGCCGTGATGCTCGGGAAAGCGCTGGTCTTCGGCGGCCACCATCGCCAAGGGCAGCTGCCGGGAAATGGCGGCGTCATCACGCCAGCGGTAATCCACGCGGTAGCGCCAATCGCCGTCCATCCAGGCGTCCAGCATCCGCCCGGCCATGAAACTGCTGCCGACCGGATCGATCCATTTCAGCACCAGCACCTGTGCGGTCGTGAGCAGCACGAAAGCCAAAGGCAGCCCGATCAACAGCCGTTTCAAACGATTTCTGAATGCACCGCGTCTGGCCAAACAATAACTCCGGAGATTGCGCGTAAAATGGCATTCAGTTTAACCAAATACAGACGCCGTGAGGACGCATGCCGATCAAACGCGACACCCTGACCCGCTTCCTGCTTGAGAGCGCCCATGTGCGTGGTGCTTTGGTGCGTCTGGGCGACACCTGGCAGGATATCGCGTCCCGTACCGCCTACCCGGCGGCCGTCGCTGATCAGCTGGCGCAATGCACTGCCGCTTCGGCCTTGTTCACTGCCTCCCTGAAAATCGACGGCCGACTGTCAATCCAGCTGCGCGGCGATGCCAGCGTCCGCCGTCTGTTCGCCGAATGCACCACCCAGGGCACCCTGCGCGCCATCGCGCATTTCGATGAACCGGTACCCGATGTGTTGCAACCGTCCGACTACGGCGAAAAGGCCATGCTGGCCATCACCATCGAAAACGAAGCGGTCAAGGACCGCGAGCCGCAACGCTATCAGGGCATGGTCGGCCTGCAATCGGCCAGTCTGAGCGAAGCCTTCGAGGCGTATTTCCGGCAGTCCGAGCAGTTACCCACGCGTATCCTGCTGTTCAGCCGCGGCGATCAGGCCGCCGGCATCCTCATCCAACAACTGCCCGAACAGCATTGCGATCCGGAAGACTGGCGGCGGGCGCAGATGCTGTTCGATACCCTGCGCGCCGAAGAACTGTTCGATCTCGCCCCCGAGGACATCCTGTACCGTCTTTTCCATGAGGAATCGGTGCGCGTGTTGGAAACCAAGCCGCTGGCGTTTGCCTGCTCCTGCAGCCAGGAACGCGTGGAAAACGCGCTGATCAGTCTCGGACGGACGGAAATCGAGGACACCCTGGCCGACACCGGCGACATCAGTGTGCACTGCGATTTCTGTGGGCAGGCCTACCACTTCAACGCCGAGGAAGGCCTGTCGCTGTTCTGGCCGAAAACCGCGGCACCGGCCAGCGACCGTCTGCACTGAGCCATCCGGTCATTCGGGCGAACTTCTGCCGGATTTTGCCGTCCAAGGCCAAGGAGACTACAATGGCCGTGATGAAGCGTACCCCTCTCGCCCTGTTGACCGCCACGCTGTTGTTCGGCACGGCGGCGCTCGGCCAGGAATCGACACGGCAATTGTTGAAGCCCAACACCACGCCGACCGTCATTCCGGTCTGGAACGTACACAGCGGCCAGATCGAAGGCCTGCTGGTACTCGAGGACGATCCGCAGAAGAAGAACCGGGCCTGGGTGCGTTCGCCGCGTACCGGCAACCCATTGGGTGCGCTCGGCAGTGTCGAAGGCATCAATTTCGACAATGGCATGGCCATTTTCTGTTCGGGACAAACCAATAGTTTCAGCCAACTCACGCTGCTGGATTCCTGCCAACTCGGCAAGAAATCGGCGCGCTATCCGGCCATCAACAGTCCGGGCCTGGAAACCAAGGCCATGCTGCAGCGCAAGAACAGCAGTAAAGAGCTGGGCCTGCCCGGTTTATCCGGTGGTCCGCGGCAGTTCATGACCACGGAATTCGATGCCCCCGTCAGCGGAAAATCATTGAATCTCTCGCCGGCCAAAACCAGCCAAGGCTGGGTCTCGATCAATGGCGAACTGACCCGCGCCAAACTCATTCCGGCCTCGCAGTTCCCGAACGGCGTACCGACCGAATGGGATCGTAATACCTTTGAAATTCCCGAGCGCAAGAAGTCACTCTCCGGCGAAGTGGTCGGCAATGTGGTGCAGATTCCCGGCCAGGACAACCTGCAGTCCATCGGTGCCGGGGTGAGCTGGAAGACGCCCTGGAAGGGCAAGGTCTCGGTCGGTGCCGAAGGCCTGCTCAGCCAGGGTCGCAATTCCTTGAACATGGACAACACCGCCAGCGCACCGGTCACCGACCAGCGCATCGACGGCGTGCGGCCGTATGTGCGGGTGGAAATCGATTTGTAATTCCGATAGCGCGGCAGAATCAATGACGGGCGAAAGCCCGTTTTTTTATGGACGAAAGCGACACAAAAAAAACCGCCGGCTTGCGCCGGCGGTCAGGTGTTGCGATGGGTGAAACCTTATTAGAAGTCCTGACGGTAGGACATGTACCAGTAGGCACCGCCCGGCAGGTCGTACGAGGCATCGAAGCTGTGCGCGAAGCTGTTGTACAGGATCGGCGGTTCTTTGCCGAACAGGTTGCGGGCACCGACGGAGATGCGGGCATCCCACGGGGCGTTCCAACCCAGGTTCAGGTCGTGAACAGCATAGGCACCGGCGTGACTGGAGTAAGCGCTCGGGTTGGTATCACCCACGAATGCCGCCGGAGCTTCGCCGCCGCACTTGGCATTGAGGAAGCCGCAGTTGTACTCATACACGTCGGACATGTAGCGGGTCGTCCAACGCACCGAGTAGTCGCCTTTGTTCCAATCGATGGTGGCCACAGAGCGGTATTCGAACGACGGCGAACCGCCGTAGCTACCGACGCCATTGCTGCCCCACGGCGAGGTTGGGCCGCCGCGCGATTGCAGGTTTTCGGTCCAGCTGGTGTCCAGGGCGAAACGGAAGTTACCCCAATCGCCGGCATCCCAACGGTACACACCACCCAAGTCGATACCCGAGGCACGGAAACCATTCAGGTTGGTGCGGGCGGTACGGACCACAGCGACTTCACCGGAAGCGGTACGCTCGACGCTGGCGCAGAAGGCCGTATCCTGCACCTGGCCACCGGTACCCAAGCAACGGTTCATTACCGTGGAGGCGCTGAGGCTGGTTTGCAGGTCGGTCAGGTTGACTTCCCAGTAATCGATGGTCAGATCCAGGCCTTCAACCCAGCTCGGGCTGTACACGAAGCCGTAGGTCAGGTTGTCGCCGAATTCCGGCTTCAGGTTCGGGTCACCACCGTTAAGGGTACGCAGTTGGGTGTTGGCCTGCGGCACACCGATACCGAGTGCACCACCGAGACCGGCGGCCAAGCAGGCCGTGGCGTTACCCGGAGTGTTCCAGTTGGTGCCCGCCGCATTGACGCGGCAAGGATCACTGACCGACGGGAAGCTTTCGCTACCACCGCCGTACAGATCGAAAGCCGACGGCGCGCGGAAGCTTTCGCCATAGGAGGCGCGGAACATCAGGTCATCGAACGGCTTCCATTTCAGGCCGTACATGGCGTTGGTCGGGGAGCCCGGATCGGCGGTAACGGTGTTGAGACCGACTTTACCGACGGCGCTGTAATCCGATTTGCGCACGGCAGCACGGAGTTCGAGTTCCTTGGCCATGAACACATCTTTAAGCAGCGGGACGGTGATTTCGGCGAAGTATTCAGTGACTTTCGTCTGGCCATTGGTCGGTTCCTGGAAGTTATCCGAGGAGCCGCCCGAAGACACCAGGGTGTCCGGCTGGTTGAAGGCCACGTCTTTGCGGTATTCGAAACCGACGGCAAAGCTCATCATGCCGGCCGGGAGTTCGAAGATATCGCCGGTCAGGCTACCGGTGTAGTTGTAGGTGGTGTTGCCAGCGGTACCCACTTGGGTATAACCGACATAGTTGATCATCTGCTGGACTTCTGCCGCAGTGACCACACGACCCACCGGGGCGCCGTTGATCTGGCTACCTAAACCGAGATTCGGACCACCGAACACGTTGTACGGAATACAGCCTTGGATGCGGGTCGCGTAGGTGGCGCCGCAGTACAGGGTGTTGGAGGCGGCATCATAACCACCGGCGCCAACGGCCTTGGCCAAGTTGAACAGGTTGATGTAACCGGTACCGCGCGAGTCGTATTGACCATCGTTACGGGCGCCCGAGAAATCCCAGGAGAAGTAACGCTCGCCGATTTGGAAGCTGCCTTCCAGGCCGGCTTGCAGGGCGACGATGTCGTAGTCGTAGGCCGGATTACGCGGACCGACGGCGACCGAACGGTGGTTCCAGGTATTGATGGCGACGCCGAACGGGTTGAACGGCATGTTCGAAGCGATACCGATTTTCCACTGCGGGCCACTGGCACCGGCGACTGAAGCGGTCAGCGGCACTTCGGCCAGCTGCTGGTTCGAGTAACGCTTGGTGTAGTTGACGCGGGTGTAGGCCGAGATGTTATCGGTCACTTGGAAACGGCCGGCGGCGAACAGGTTCAGGCGCTGGGCCGGCTGCTGCAGGTAGTTGACCGGCGAGAAGTTGTAACGATCGGCGTTGGTGAACAGACGGAAGTCAGCAGCCTGATAGCCGTTGCTCAGATTGGCCGCCGGATTCAAGGCATAGGTGCCATTGGCGGCAACGCCCGAACCGGAGACCACGAAGCGACCGTACTGGCCGGAAGCCGAGCCGTACGGGCAGACGCCGCCGTAGTAGTCGAAGCAACCGGTATATGGTTCATTCGAAATCAGGCGATCACCGGCCATGATTTCTTTCTGTTCGCTGTAGCTGACCGAGAGCACACCGGAAGCGCGTTCACCGGCGGCACCGATGGTGATGTCGGCAGAACGCTGAGCGCCGTCACCTTTGGCGGTTTGACCGTAGGAAACGCCGAGCTGGGCGCCTTCGAAGTTTTTGCGGGTGATGATGTTGACCACACCGGCGATGGCATCGGAACCGTACACAGCCGAGGCGCCGTCCTTCAGGACGTCGATGCGTTCAATGATGGCGACCGGGATGGTGGACAAGTCAACCGAACCGTCGATGTCGGTAATCCAGCGCTTGCCATCAACCAGGACGAGGGTACGATCCGAACCCAGGCCACGGAGGGAGATGTTCTGCGAACCGTCGGAACCATTGGTTTGGGTGGTGGTGGTGGACAGACCCGAACCGTCCGAAGACGTGATGTTGTTCAGGATGTCGAACACGTTGGTCAGACCGGATTTTTCGATATCGGCGCGGGTCACCACGGCGACCGGCTGGGTGGTTTCAGCATCAACGCGCTTAATACGCGAACCGGTAACTTCCACGCGATCCAAAGTTTTGGCTTCTTCTTTTTCCTGGGCAAAGGCGGTGACCGATGCTGCGGAAGAGGCGGCGCCAACAAACAATGCAAATTTAATTGCATCTGAAAGCTTAGTCACATTAGACATTTTGTCTCTCTCCAAATTGATAAATGAGCCTTGGTGAACAACAAATCGGATTAATTTGAGGTTCAGGCACTTTCAACTCTAACGCAATTTTTACAATATGCCAACCCATTCGAATGAAATAATTGTGTTCATGCCGACCTCCCGAAACTGAACCGATTTTGCCGCCCACCATCAAGCTTTAAGTATTGCAAACCAATGACTTAGATAACATATCCGATTTTCCAGCCGCACCGAAATCGACCCTGTTCAGGAAGCGTGATCGGTCCATCGAAGACGGATTTTGTTAATATATTGTTAATTTGCGCCATATGTCTGAACTGTGTCGCTACCACAGCCCGTTATTCATGGGACGGGAACCATTTGCATCGGCAGCACCGAATGCAGCAAAAGAAAGACCCCGCCGAAGCGGGGTCTCGCGGAAAGCCGGGCGGGCGTTGCTTACGCCAAGGCTTCAGCCGTTTTCTCCAGTTCGTCGAACAAAGCCCGGGGCGTGCGCTCGCCGAATTCTTCCAGATAATCGGCGATGGCGCCGACCTCGGTGCGCCAGGCGGGGGTATCCACGGCCAACAGGGTTTCCAGATCGGCATCGGACACGGCCAAGCCATTGCGGTTGAGTTCGCCGGCTTCCGGCAGCGTGCCGATGGCGGTGGCGCGGCCGGCCACTTTGCCTTCAACACGTTTCAGCATCCATTCCAACACGCGCATGTTGTCGCCGAAACCGGGCCACAGGAATTTGCCGGCGACGCTCTTGCGGAACCAGTTCACATGGAAGATTTTCGGCAGTTGCGCACCGGCCACATCGAACGACAGCCAATGCGCGAAGTAATCGCCGAAGTTGTAACCGGCGAACGGTTTCATCGCCATGGAGTCGCGGCGCACCACACCGACTGCGCCGGTTGCGGCGGCCGTGGTTTCCGAAGCCATGCCGGCACCGACCAGCACGCCGTGTTTCCAATCGCGCGCCTCAAACACCAGGGGAACCAGCGATTCGCGGCGTCCGCCGAACACGATGGCGGACAGCGGCACGCCGCGGGGGTCTTCGGCTTTCGCGGTGTAGCTCGGGCAACGCGTGGCGGAAACAGTGAAGCGCGAGTTCGGATGCGCGGCCGGGCCGTTGGCCGGATCGACATCCCTGCCCTGCCAGTCTTTCACCGGCACGCCATCCGGCAATCCTTCCCACCAGGGTTGGTTGTCGGCGGTCACCGCCACGTTGGTGAATATGGCACTGTCGTTCAACATCGCCAAGGCATTCGGATTGGTTTTGGCGCTGGTGCCCGGCGCCACGCCGAAGTAACCGGCTTCGGGATTGATCGCATACAGACGGCCGTCGGCGCCCGGACGCATCCAGCAGATGTCATCGCCGACTGTCCAGATTTTCCAGCCGGCGTCGCGGTAGCCTTCCGGCGGAATCAGCATGGCCAGATTGGTTTTTCCGCAGGCACTGGGAAACGCCGCGGCGATGTAATGGGTGTCGCCCTGCGGATTTTCCACACCCAGAATGAGCATGTGTTCGGCCAGCCAGCCTTCCTGACGTGCCTGCCACGACGCGATGCGAAGCGCGTGGCATTTCTTGCCGAGCAGCGCGTTGCCGCCATAACCGGAACCGAAACTCTGGATGCCGAGATCTTCCGGGAAATGCATGATGAAACGGCGGTCGGGGTTGAGATCACCGGTGGAGTGCACGCCTTTGACGAAGCTGCCTTCGCGCTCGATACGCGCCAGTGCCGCCGCACCCATGCGCGTCATCAGGCGCATGTTGATCACCACATACGGGCTGTCGGTGATTTCAACACCGCAGCGCGCCAGCGGCGAATCGATCGGTCCCATGCAGTACGGCACCACGTAGAGCGTGCGGCCCTTCATGCAGCCTTTGTACAGCGCATCCATTTTTGCCTTGGCTTCGGCCGGATCCATCCAGTGATTGTTCGGACCGGCGTCATTGCGGTTTTTGCTGCACACGAAGGTCAGATGCTCGACGCGTGCCACATCGGAGGGACTGGAGCGGTGCAGAAAGCAGTTCGGATGACTGCGCGGATTCAGGGCAATGAGATCTCCGGTTCCCAGCATCATTTTGACCAAGCGGGCATTTTCTTCATCGGAGCCATCACACCAATGCACCTGGTCGGCTTCGGTCAGGCTTGCATACGTATGTATCCAGGCGTTCAATTCAGGAAGTTGGCTGCTCATCAGTGCTCTCGGAAAAGGAAAGGGGGCCGTTTCTGGTTTAGGTTTTGGGCCCTAAGGCGACTATTTTAACCGACCAAAGGGATCAATGTCTCGGTCAGATGCGCCACGTACTGATCGAAATCCTCATGGCTGAGCTTCGGCGTGCCCAATTGCAGGTTCAGCTGCAGAAACCCGACATAGGACGCATACACCAGTATGGCGCGGCTTTGCGCAGTTTTGCGCGGCAGTCCGGCCTGGCGCAGGCTGGCGGTGAGGTAATCGATGCGGCGCTGGGAAACGCGCGCCAGCACCGGCTTGACCAGGGGGTGATCGATCGCCTTCAGCAGTTCGCTGTAGATCTTGTGGGCTTTGAGTTCCTCGGCCACCAAGGCGATCAAGGCGGTCAGGCGGGCCTGCGCATCGGGCAAGGCATCGAGTTTGCCGAACACCTGCTCCTGCTCCTGCGACTCCCACAGCTCCAGCGCCGCCTGGATCAGCGCGTCCCGGGATTCAAAATGCCAGTAAAAACTGCCTTTGGTCACGCCCAGACGCTTGGCAATCATCTCGATGGCGATATTCTGCAGACCGCCTTCGGACAGGGCATCCAGCGCGGCCTGTTGCCAATCGCCTGATGTTAAACGGTTTTTTTCCGTAATTGTGCTCAGCGATGTGTTCATGATGCCATCTTCGCCTTTTCCATACTCGGGAGTATTGACAAACCTCAGTAAGCTGTCAATACTATAGCGTATGGTGGCCAGCTTCGCAAGCCTTGCGCCATCCGTAGAACCCCAATTTTCTGGAGAGTGTTATGAGTATCCTTGCCCCGTGGCTGGCCCTGATTGTGGTCATCGCCTTCGTGAGCTACCACCGATTCTCATTGGCGGTATTCGCCGCCATCGGCGGATCCGCACTGGTGGCCTGCGCCCTGCTCGGCGCGTCATCGGTTTCGGTCATCGCCGCCGCCGTGGTTTTGGCGCTGATTGTGCTGCCGCTGCTGATTACCCCGATCCGACAGCGCTTCATCACCGCGCCGCTGCTCGGCTTCTACAGTAAAATCCTGCCGCCGCTGTCCGATACCGAAAAAGTCGCGCTGGAAGCCGGTACCGTCGGCTTCGAGGGTGAACTGTTTTCCGGCAAGCCCGACTGGAAGACGCTGCTCAGCCAACCCAAGCCGGAATTGACCGCGGAAGAAAAAGCCTTCCTCGACGGCCCGGTGGAAACCGTATGCGGCATGGTCAACGACTGGGAAACCACGCACGTGCATGCCGACCTGACTCCGGACGTCTGGGACTATTTGAAGGTCAATAAATTCTTCGGCATGATCATCCCGAAAGAATACGGTGGTCTCGGTTTCTCGGCCTATGCGCACTCGCGCGTGATCATGAAGCTGGCCTCGGTTTCGGCCACGCTGTCGTCCACCGTCGGCGTGCCGAACTCGCTCGGCCCGGGCGAACTGCTGCTGCATTACGGCACCAAGGAACAGAAGGATTACTACCTGCCGCGTCTGGCCGATGGCCGCGAAGTGCCCTGCTTCGGCCTGACCGGCCCGACCGCCGGCTCCGATGCGACTTCAATTCCTGATTTCGGCATCGTCTGCAAAGGCGAGTGGGAAGGCGCCAATATGCTCGGCGTGCGTCTGAATTTCGAAAAACGCTACATCACGCTGGCCCCGGTGGCGTCCATCATCGGTCTCGCATTCCGTCTTTATGATCCCGATGGTCTGCTGTCCGACCAGAAAGACCGCGGCATCACGCTGGCGCTGATTCCGCGCCACGTCAAAGGCATGTCCATCGGCCGTCGCCATTTCCCGCTGAACTGCGTGTTCCAGAACGGCCCGATTTACGGCAAGGACGTGTTCGTGCCGCTGTCGCAATTGATCGGCGGTGAAGATTACGTCGGTCAGGGCTGGCGCATGCTGGTCGAATGCCTGTCCATCGGCCGCTCCATCACCCTGCCTTCCACCTCCAGCGGTGCCGCAAAACTCGCGGCCGTGGTCTCCGGCGCGTATGCCCGCATCCGCAAACAGTTCGGTCTGTCCATCGGCCGCTTCGAAGGCGTGGAAGAAGCGCTGGCCCGCATCGCCGGCAATGCCTATGCCTCGAGCGCCTTGTCGCAATCCACCGCAGCCGCTGTTGATCGCGGTGAAAAACCGGCGGTGCCTTCGGCCATCGCCAAATACCACTGCACCGAAATGGCGCGCGAAATCGCCAAGGACGCCATGGACATCCACGGCGGCAAGGGCGTCATCCTCGGACCGCGCAATTATCTCGGCCGCGGCTGGCAGGCTGCCCCGATTTCGATCACGGTCGAAGGCGCCAACATCATGACCCGCAGCCTGATGATCTTCGGCCAGGGCGCCATCCGCTGCCATCCGTGGGTGCTGAAGGAAATGCAGGCCGCGCAGCTGGCCGATCCGGTGCAGCGCCTGAAGCAGTTCGATGCCAATCTGTTCGGCCACATCGGTTTCGCGTTCTCCAACGCCGTGCGCTCGTTGTTCATGGGCCTGACCAACAGCCGATTCGGTGCCGCACCGACCAGCGGTGTGACCCAGCGCTGCTACCGCAAGCTCAACCGCTACTCGGCCAATCTGGCCCTGGTGGCTGACACCTCGATGCTGCTGCTCGGCGGCAAACTGAAGTTCAAGGAAAGCCTGTCCGGCCGTCTGGGCGATGTGCTCAGCCAGCTGTACATCGCCAGTGCCATGCTCAAGCGTTTCGAAGACGAGGGCCGTCCGGCCTCGGATGAAGCGCTGATGGCTTACGCGTTCAACGAATGCGTGTTCAAAATCGAGCGGGCTTTGTCCGGCGCTCTGCGCAACTTCCCGATCCGCCCGGCCGCCTATCTGCTGTGGCTGTTGGTGTTCCCGTTCGGCCGCCGTGCCCAGGAGCCGAGCGACCGCCTGGCGCACCGCGCCGCTGCCATGCTGATGTCGCCCTCGGACGCCCGTGACCGCTTGGCCGACGGCGTGTTCCTGACGCCCTGCGCCAACAATCCGGCCGGCCGCATCAATGCCGCGCTGGTGAAAGTGATTCTGGCCGAACCGGTCGAGCGTAAATTCCAGAAGGCGCTCAAAAACGCCGACATCGAAGCGCTCAGCTTCCCCGAGCAGCTGGATGAAGGCGTGCGCGAAGGCTGGATCAGCAGCGACGAACGCAAACAGCTGGAAGAACTGCGCGAACTGACCTGGGATGCGATCACCGTCGATGATTTCGACCACAGCGAACTCATCGCCGCCAGCGCACTGAAAGGCAAGGCCTTCGATCAGGCCGCCTGATGCAAACGCCTTTGCTCGCGCTGTATGGAAAAATCAGCCGGTGGCCTTTTGGCCACTGGTTTTTTTCGAAGGCGGTCTGCTTCAAGGCGCCTTACTTCGGCAGCATCTCACCGGTAATCACGCGTCTTGAACACAGTCGCTGCGAAGCCGT
>Ga0315907_10007550_pt1 | contig 11323 bp, 5 predicted proteins | sample LakEriMetagenome_3_FD_203525 | JGI IMG/M metagenome (GOLD analysis project Ga0315907, IMG submission 203525) | Freshwater fungal communities from buoy surface, Lake Erie, Ohio, United States - Buoy 12 MA123 | ecosystem: Environmental > Aquatic > Freshwater > Lake > Lake biofilm | place: USA...
TCTTCTTCTTGGCTTCATCGGGTGAAACGGGTTTCTTCGTTCCAGCTGCTTCTTTCATGGAGGAGAGTTTGCGCTAAGATAGATAGCAAAGCGGAGGTCAACTTCGAATAAAGGTGAAGTTATCAAACTTTGGATATGGAGGAACGAGGAGCACGTGAGGCCACCTCTCCGAGTATTATCAAGAACACCGATAAACCTAACAGCAGCTCGTAACTCAGCACTCTATCAAGGACACATCTTGTTGTAGTCGATCACAGCCTCTTCAAACGTGCAGGTCTGGTATTTCGGGTTGGCGAAATACTCCTTTTCGTAAGGATCACATTCGAACATGTATTCGCGAATGGTTTTGACTGCTTTAATTCCCTTTAACCCGGAGACTTCATACGCTGAACCATCGGGCAAGCGCACTTGGCGTATGTAAATGCCCTCGCGTGTTTCCTTCATGACCCCTTCATTGCTGAATGAACCGTCGAAATTTTCCTTCAGACGGTAGCTGGTTTGTACATCGTCAAAGACATCCACCGTTATCTTGCCATGCACCATGCGTTTGCCATAGCGGTAATAGCCGTCAGGCTTATTGATTTTTAAGGGCATCCTCAAATACATAGCCCCATCCTGAACCAGCGTTTGTATTTCCGGAATATCGTTCTTCAGCAGCAGAATGGTCTGATTCTCCGAATTCACATACTCCAGCTTGATCATTTTCCCCTGCGCATTGGTGTCGAAATAGTTGATCGAACGGCACGCAACGGAGTCTTTGGCGAGGGTGATGAAGTAGTTTTGGGCTTGGAGTCCGGAGAAGCAGCATGCAAATAAGAAGAGCGTCGATGAGCGTTTTAGAATGGATGGCATGTTCACGTTGTTAATCAATTTTGTTCAGTGGGGGAAACCAAATAATCGAGTGCAAAGATAGCCCTTCGATCATCGTCCCTCGTTCCCAATCCCCAATCCTCAGTCCCCACTAAGCGCCACCCATTCATTCTCATTCTCATTCTCATTCTCATTCTGTTTGTGATTCTAAAAATTCCAGAAAGAGAAGCAGAAACAGAAACAGAAACAGAATGAGAACGGCCGCCAATCGTCCCCAGTCGCCAGTCGCCAGTCGCCAGTCCCCAGTCCCTAACACCTAATACCTCACACCTACAACCTAATACCTATCACCTATCACCTAAAACCTATTCCCTCACCAACGTCACATACCCCGCCCGGCTCTCCCCCTGCTGCCCGTCGCGCGGCTCGAGCACCCAATAATACGTTGCGGAAGGTGAATCTTCGCCTGTCCATCCTTGCGACAGATTTTCGGTAGCGAAAACCTCGACACCCCAGCGGTTGAAAATGGTGAGCTGCCACCTTCCGGGAAATTCTTCGAATGGAACGAATCGATCATTATCGCCATCGCCGTTGGGTGTGAAGATGTTGGGCAACGTGATGGTGCCATCGCTGTCAATGAGAATAAAGGAGGAAAGTGTATCCACGCATCCATTTGCATTTTCGACGGCCAGCAACACGGTGTAATTGCCGGGAATAGGAGGGAAGGTCACTACCGGGTTTTGCTCCTCCGCTACTGCAGGTGTGCCCGATTCAAACTCCCATGCATAGCTCAAGGGAGCTGCTGAACTCGTTGAGGTGAACGTAATCTCCGTGTCGTCGATCGTGGTGGGTTGTGGACCGGCTGTGAAGCCTGCATTCGGAGCATCGTTCACAGTAATCGTTACCGCATCGCTGTAGCTGCAGCCAAATGAGTCGGAAACATTCACACTGTAGGTTCCGCTTTCATCTACCACATACTCTTCACCCGTGCTTCCGTCTTGCCAACTGATGGATTCAAAACCCGGCGCCGAAAGCACGATGGTTTCGCCTTCACATACAATAGCATCATCGCCCAGGTCTAAGGTGCTGTCGTTGCGGATAATTACGGTAGTATTGTCTGAGCAAATGTTTTCGGATACGTTTTGCGGTATAGCATAGGTCAAGGTCGTTACGAACGATAAATCTTCTTGACAAAGCACTTCCTCCAGCACAGCGCCTGAGTTAGTGTCGATATGATAAAGGTTGCCATTTGCACTCACTCCCCACAATTCATTCGTGTTGTAATCGTAGGCAAGGCCGCGCAAATCAGCCTGTGTGTTGCCAACAGTAACCACCTCGGCTGTGGTGGTGGTTATCTCTAACAATTCACCATTAGCTGTTGTTGCCCAAAGCACATCTGACGATGGATCGTAAGCCAGTCCGTTGATCCCATCACCACCGGCGGTGAAAAAATTATCGATTGCAAGTTGATCCAAATCACCAATGGCGTTGAGTGCTCCATTATTCACATCGATTGAATAAAGGGTTTGTATCAAAGGTTCGCCGGCATTCATTTCGGGAATTCCAATTGCATAAAAACGGTCGTTCACATTATCATAATCACCCGCGTAGAATTGATGGTCGGTATACGTGAAAATCGGCGTTACAACACCTGTTTCAACATTCACCGATGATAGAGCGGGTGTCGTCACAATGTTGGAGAGACCATACAGCGTGTTGTTGGCTGTGCTGAAACCCATGGCTGTCCAGTCGTTGCCGGTGTTACTTTGAATGGTCTCTGTACTCCCATCGGCGGTGCTGATGTAGAATATTAAATCCTCTCCGCTATGATCGTAGGCCAGAAAATTTCCGCCTTCCGTATCGACATCTTGAATGAATACCTGAAGGGTCAGATTGGCTGTGCCCGCCGCTATTTCTTGCGCTGAAGGAATATACAAAGGTTGCGCTACGGTATCTGAAGGAATGAACGTTCCTCCGCCCAGCCATTGCAAGCCAGCATAAGACTCGAATTGACTCAAGTCTGCTTCGAGCTGCAGGGTATCCCCTGAACAGACTTCCAATGTCTCGGGTAAGTTGAGCAAATCGCATGCGGGTTCGTCCGCGATACAAGCCAGCACTGTAATCTGATCGGATGATTCGCAGCCATCCGCTCCATTGCCATCTGAGCAGGGGCCATTCACACAGGCCACATAGGTGCCCGGCTGCGTTACCGTGAAGTAACGCGTGCTATTGTCGGGCCAGGTGCTTTCCGGACCGCTGAAGCAATCGCCACCCCATTCCCAATAATCGCCCACGCCGGCATCGAGTATAATAGAGTCGCCCTCGCAGAGGTAAACGGTGTCGGGACCAAACTCAATGAAATCGATATACGGGTTGTAAAAAATCCAGGAAGGGAAATTGGGAAGCGAAAAGAATAGCTCACCCTCGCCGCCGCTATAGCTGAATACTTCAGATGTCACCGTTGGTGATTCACTGTTCACGCAGTTGATGGTACCAAGTTTACTCTCACCAAAAAAATTGAACCAGGTGAAATAGATTTTCATGTCGGGGGCCATCTGCATATAGAATGCAGTGATATCATTAGCAATGACTTCTTGTGTCGAAGCGACGCTGACCCCTTGTTCAATGGCACTTGCCAAATTATAGCGCACCAATTGCTGTGTGCCGGTTCCAAGACCTGAGGAGGTGGCGTAGAGGTATTGAGCGTTGTGCGAAAATTCGACCGCCTCGGATCCAACTGCGGGCAGCTGTTCAGGATCAGACAAAACGCCTGTCGTTAAATCGAAATCCAACAACAGACCGCCCGAGGTGACGACTTTGCTGTAAGCAGCGAAAAAAAGCGGTTCCGGATTACCGGCAATGGGCGAGGCTTTGATGGTGCCCGTCAGAGGCGTATCGGTTTCGAATACAGACGAGAGGGCTACACCTTCCGAAGTGATACTATACACACCAATGCCTGTAGTGTCTTGATTGATCAGTATCCAATAGTCTGACTCGTTGGCGTGTCGAATGGCGCACAGACCTTCGAATGAATAATCATGCACAGGAATATCCGCTTCCACCACATCGCCCAGTCCATTGTTTAAGGTCATGTCGACTTTGAAGTAGCGAAACCCTCTGCCATTGGGCTGCAACGCCAATATCTCGGGTGTCGCATCCACATAATGTTCAATTTCATCGATGGTAAACAAGTAGTATACATTCGGCTCGCCGGGTGCTGGAATGATTACCGACGATTGCGCAGCGCTCATACCACCTCCTTCTAAACCTTGCATATCATACATCACCTCATGGTTTCTGTTCCAAATGTGTCCGGGATCCTGACCGCTTATCGGCAATCGCCCTCCGCCATTGGAGTAGAATAATAGGTTGCCGGCCGAATCGCAATAGGCCGTGCAGCCCTCAAACGTGGACATGGCGCCGGTTATCTGTAACGCCTCGCCCGAGTTGAAGTCAAGACCATAACCAAAGCCGAAATGCCAGACGTTGGCTTCTTTTTGAGAAAAAAGGGTAATTGAAATAAGCACCAGGCTTGCGGTAGTGGAAAAGAGCCTCATGAAAAAATGTGTTAGCGAATGATTGAAATGGTTCCTCTGTACTCGTATCGCTCTCCTGTTTTCAATGAATTCGTAGCAATGTAATAGGTGTAAACGCCATTGGGAATATAATATTCGCCGCTTGCTCCACCGGTCCATGCCTGTTGCGGATCTGTGCTGGAATACACTATTTCTCCCCAACGATTGAATATGTTGATTTGAAAGTTGGATTTATCAATGCCGGTGCTTTCCATCTGAAACACGTCGTTGATACCGTCGCCGTTGGGCGTAAATGCAGTGGGGACAAACAGGTTGAATAACTCGTTGACGGTGATGACACCATTGATAATGTCGGAACAGCCTTCAGGGGTTATTACTTGCAGTTGAACCGGATAAGAACCACCAACACCCAGAGGCAGCGTGAACTGCGGGTTTTGGTTCATGCTGGCTAATTCTTCTCCGGGCAACGAGACTGTCCACTCATAGGTGGCGATGTTTCCTTCTGACAAATCGAGTAGTGAAATGTCCGTGTTGTCGGCTTCCAGAATCAACGGCTCGGTGGTGTAGTTGGCCTGTGGTTGAGCAATCGCTTGCAAGTAGTTGGTCAACGTGGTGTCGTAAGCACAGCCAATGGCTGTCGATACTTCCAGAGCTATATCGAAGACTCCGGGTTGAGTTGGTGTAAAGGTTACGTTCGACTGATTGGGGTAGGGTGTGCCTTCGATAGTCCATTGCTGAGATGTGAAGGTGCTCGGGTCGGTGTCATTGGTGAGTATAAACTGAGCCGGCATGCAGAGGGTAGTGTCCAAAACACTCAGCGCGATGGTAATGGGTGCATCCACCGATACATCGAAACAATCGGAGAGTGTTTGACCATTGATATTAGTTATAGTCAAGCAGGCCTCACCATCTTCTGTTACGGGCAAGGCGCAAGCGGCTTCTGTGCACACGGGAACCGTGTTGTACGTCCACTCATACGTAAATGGACCTTCACCGTTTTGATTTTCCAGCAACTGCAACGAAAGGGTTCCGTTGTAACAGACAGCAGTGTCGTTGGGAATTTCTATGGTCCATTCGGGTGTCAGCGGATTCACGCAACAGTTGCCGCCGTCGGAAATATCATACACTTCGCTGAGCCAGCAGTTGTATTGCGTGTAGTGAAACAACAAATCGTCGTCGAAGGCGGTCAGAAAATAATACACGACTTCATCGGGGGTATTACCGCCACCGGCCGGGTAAAGCGTATCGCACTGACCACCGACGCCCACCATAAGCCCGGGTCCGCCAAACTGTCCACCCCAACCGCCTGCTCCGTTGCCATGCAACGGTTCATAGCCTACCGGTGGAGCGGTGAATATTTGCGTTATCGAAGGGGCTACGCCGGAGATGGATGTGGTCGGAATACCCAGTCCACAGTTGTTATTTCCTGCCGATGAGTTGAATCCGGCGTAAAGCACTTCAGCTACATTACCCGCAAATGGTCCTGTGATATTTACCTCCACAGGCTCGTAGGTACAAATACCAATTTTCAAATTAGGGATGTCCTGGTCCACATTGATGTTGAGCGTGCCTCCGTCGTAGTTGGAGTAGATCACGACATTCCCTGTTCCGTTGCAGAGAGGGGAGACATCGGGATTCGTTACTCCCTGATATCCGGTGTTCAAAAACCACTCATGCTTCATGCCTTCTGAAGGAAAGCCATCTGGAGTGTTGGTTGAAGGAAATGCACAAGTCGAGGTGGAAGATGTTCCGAAAGTGTCGGGCAGCCAGGCCGCACCTGGATCCACTGAACGGGTGGCAAAGGTGCCGGCTGTATCGCCCGTGCCAACGCGAATACCTACATGCACCGACGTACTCGGCACTGCCACACCTTGAAAAGGACCGTAGATGAATGAGATGCTTCCAAACCCAAAGCCTGTGTAGACTTGGTTGATGATGCGGGCTTGAAATGATAAGGACTCACCGACATACCCCACGCGGCGCACGTTTTTCCATTGCACACGTATGCCTTGAAAATCGATGGTGTAGCTGACCTTTGAAGTAGCGTCGATGCCCTCGAGGTTGGAGGCAAAGGGCGCAATGACTGGCGCGGAAATGCCTTGCGAAAGCGGATCGTAGTTGTTGGGTGCTGCAGCAACACTCAACGTCATGAAGCCGTTTGTGCTGATATAGAGGGAGGTATGCGGTTCAACCCCCATGGTAACGGGGAGTGTCGGAACAGCTGCCGATACATCATCATCGAACGCCCCCGAAAAGACCACCTGATCACCGGTTAGTTCCGTCCAGGTATCGGTGGATTGGAATATGTAGTTGTAGTCGAGTATTTGCGCGGAGAGCGGCAGGTTGCAAAGTAGAATCAGAAAATAGGCTACAACGGAATACTTGCCGATGATTTGCATAATTGTGTAGTGTAAATCCAAAACAATTGATGATTCCAAAAGGTTGCGTAATCGTAACATTATGTTTTCGCATTTTTGGGAAGATGGGACGTCCGTGTCCAACTTAGTGGAGCATTTCGTCATTCTAAGCTCTATCCGTTTCCTATATTTGCGCCGTTATTACCACGAACGAATTCTATTATGACCCACTATTTGTTGGCAGTCGGCCGGATTGCCTTTTTCTTCTTTACCTGCTTACACGTATCCATAGCCCAAGATAGCCCCGCGTTATGGCCTAAGGAAATCACCACCGATCAAGGGCAGATCGTTGTTTACCAGCCCCAGCCAAGCGAACTGGATGGTTCGAAGCTGACCGGTACGGCGGCTTTTTCAATTTTGCCCCAAGGCAAAAACGACCCGCTGTTTGGCGCATTGTTCTTTTCGGCCATGCTCGATTTTGACCGCGACAATCACCTCTACACCTTGCGCTCGTGCGATGTAACCAACGTGCGCTTCGCCTCACAAGATTCCACTATCGACATGGAAAAAGTGAAGGCCGGAATCGTTAGCGCTATCCCCACATGGAATTTCACAGGGTCTACCGACCAGCTCATAACAACCATCGAACGCGCCTCGCTGCGTGAAAGCAATGCGGGGTTTAAGAATGAGCCGCCGGCCATTATCTACCGCAGCAAACCTGCCGTTTTGGTGCTGATTGACGGTGAACCCAAGTTTCAACCCATGGAAGGAACCGACGTGCAGCGCCTCGTCAATTCACCATTCCTCATCATGAAATACGGCACCGAACATCCATATTACCTCTATGGCGGTGATGATTGGATGACCTCCTCGGATGTAACCAAAGGATGGACGGTTACCAAAAACGTTCCCGGCCCGGTGAAGAAAGCGCTTGAGAAAAACACCCAACCCGAGGAAGCAAAAGACGCTACCCAAACTACCGATGAAGGAGTTACTCCGGAAATCGTCGTTTCAACCAAGCCTGCAGAATTGATTCAGACCAACGGTGCTGCCAACTATGTGCCATTGACAGGACTTGATCTGTTGTATGCCGACAACTCAGACGATTACATTTTCAAGGAGCTGACCTCGCAAAAGTCCTTCATCCTCAAGTCGGGCCGCTGGTATGCTTCAAAATCCATAGAAGGTCCATGGCTCTTTGTAAGTGCCGACAGCTTGCCTTCTTCTTTCGCTAAGATTCCTGCAGGCTCACCGGTTGATGGTGTGCTGGCCAGTGTGCCCGGCACCCCGCAATCAAAAGACGCTGTGCTCGATGCGCAAGTGCCTCAAACAGCCACAGTCGATCGTAAGACCGCCGGAAAGAATGTGGTGGTCACCTTCGATGGCGAACCCAAGTTCGAAGCGATTGAAGGAACTTCATTGATGTTGGCAGTTAACTCATCATCAACCGTTTTCAAATACGGAGCAACCTATTTTGTAGTTGACAACGGCGTTTGGTTCGAAAGCAAGAGTTATAAAGGCCCTTGGGAAGTAAGTACGTCAAGGCCTTCTGATATTGAGAAAATTCCGGCTAGCAGTCCTGCCTACAATACCAAATACGTCTACATCTACGATTCAACACCGGATGTAGTCTATGTGGGATACACCCCGGGCTATATGGGCGCTTACGTTTACGGACCAACCGTGGTGTATGGAACAGGTTGGCACTACAGCCCATGGATTGGCACAACCTATTATTCCCGTCCGTGCACCTGGGGTTTCGGTATGCACTATTCACCGTGGACGGGTTGGAGCATGTCGATCGGTTATACTGCGGGCCCCTGGAGTTTCGGCTTCGGAGGACCTGTTTATGCCTATGGCGGTGGCTGGTTTGGACCCCCGATGTATTATCCGCACTATTACTATCCTCCCCGTTATTATGGACCTAGCAGAGGGTACTACGGTCCACGTCCGGCAGGCCCGCCCAATCGTCCAACCTACAAAGGCCCTATCACGAATTACGGCAACAGCCCACGTCAAAACATGTACAACCGCCCGGGGGCGAACAGTGGCATCAGCTCAGGTATAGCGCACCACGACGGTCCGGGCATCGGCGGTGGAGCAGGGGCACATGCTTCTACACCTAAAATGCCGGCAGCCAAGCCAATGCCCAATCGTCCGAATAACGTTTATTCCGACCGCGCTGGAAATGTCTACAAGAATGAAAACGGCAATTGGCAGCAACACGCCAACAACGGCTGGAAGGATGCTTCACCGGCTCAAGTGAAGGGCGCCGGAGGCATGATGAACGAGCCTGCCAACCGCGATAGAGCAACTCAACGCTACAATGGTTTCCAACAAAGCCGTCCTTCGCCGGGTGGCGGTGGTATGGCACGCCCGGGAGGCATGCCCGCCGGACGTCCAATGCCGCGCAAACACTAATTCGATACTCATTTCAAACAGCTAATAACCTAACTCGTGAGAGCATTTTTTCCAGTCAAGACCCCGATTAAGGCGCTTGCCATGACCGCAACACTTAGTCTTTTTCTAGCTGCTTGTTCAGCACCGCCCAAAAAGGAACCCCCTGTGCCGGAGGTTCAAGTGCTTGAGGCCGTTACAAGGTCAATACCGGTTTTCACCGAATACATCGGCGAAACCTACGGTCAGGCCGACGTTGAGATTATCACGCGTGTTGATGGCCCCATAACCGGCATTCATTTCCAGGAAGGACAACCGGTGAAAGCAGGTCAGTTGTTGTATACTGTCGATGATCCCATCGTGCTTAATGCTCGTCAATCGGCCCTGGCTCAACTGACGGCTCAAGAAGTCATGCTGGTGAAAACAAAAGCCGACTACGATCGCGTGTTACCCTTAGCACAAATGAACGCGCTCAGCATGCGCGATTTGGACGCCGCCAAAGCGGCTTATGAAGCGCAGAAGGCTGCTGTTTCTGCTGCTCAGGCAGGTCTTTCCAATGCTGACGTTCAGGCTTCGTACACACGCATACTGGCGCCTATTTCGGGCGTGATTGGTTTGTCAAGAGTCCAGGTGGGCGATTTCGTTTCAAAGGGATCACAGCCGTTGAACGTCATTTCTGCCACGGGCGACATTCGTATTCGATTCTCGATTTCTGAAACCGACTACCTGAAGTACCGCGAACAAGCCGCAACGCGTGATAAGAATTCACCCATCGAATTGGATGTAATGCTCAGCGACGGCAAGTTGCTTCCGCAAAAGGCCAAGTTCGATTTTGCCGATCGCGCACTGGATGGTGGAACAGGAAGCTTGCTCGTGCAAGCCGTGGTTGAAAATACCGGAGGATTGCTGCGACCCGGACAGTTCGTTCGCGTCAAGACCGTTTCGGAACAGCTGAACGATGTCGTGATTGTTCCCCAACAAGCCGTGCGTCAATTGCAAACGCTCTATCAGGTAATGATAGTGGATGAAAACAATGTACTCACAGCCCGCACTATTACGCCTGGTCAACGCGTAGGCAGCAACTGGGTCATTAAGGAAGGACTCAAGGCCGGTGAAAAGGTGGCAATGGTTGGCAATGCCATGATTCAACCGGGAAAGCCCATCATTCCGGTGCCCATGCAATGGTCGTATGATTCAACCCTGACGCGCTAAAGAACAACGAAATTATGAGTGAATTTTTTATACGCAGGCCCATTGCAGCCATCGTCATATCCATTTTGATGGTGGTGCTCGGATTGCTCGTGCTCAAAGGCATTCCGGTATCACAGTATCCGCCAATCACGCCGCCCATGGTGCAGATTACCGCGCTTTATAGCGGTGCCAATGCCGTGAATGTGGAGCAGGCCGTCACAACGCCCATCGAACAGCAGGTGAACGGTGTGGAGGATATGCTCTACATGCGTTCGGTAAACTCGGCCGATGGCACGGCGAATATCCAGGTTTCCTTTGAGGTGGGGACCGACATGGACAAGGCCAACATGTTGACCCAAAACAAGGCTACACAAGCGAATCCGTTTCTGCCGGCCGAAGTATTGAACTTGGGGGTGACCGTGAAGAAGTCACTCACGTTTCCGCTGTTGTTGGTTTCATTCTATTCACCCAATGGCGCTTATGACAAAGACTTCCTCACCAACTACGCTTACATCAATGCCATTGACGAGTTAAAGCGAACGCCCGGAGTTGGGGATGTGACCATTTTAGGTGGAACTCAATATGGTATGCGTATCTGGGTACAACCCGATAAACTGGCGTCGTTTGGTTTGACCGTGCAGGAGGTGATGAACGCAGTGAAAGATCAAAACGCGATTCGTCCCGGTGGTACATTCGGCCAAGAACCGGCACTTCCGGGTAACGAGAACACTTACTCAGCTCAGTTGCAAACACGCCTTGTCAACGAGGAGCAATTTGAAAACATCATCATCAAGTCGAACGAAAACGGAGCATTGGTTAGACTCAAAGATGTCGCACGCGTTGAACTGGGGAATGAAAACTACACCTCCGGCAGCCGCTTGAATGGAAAGGCATCAGCTACCGTAGCTATCTATCAAATTCCCGGATCCAACGGTCTGGAAGTGGCCGAGGCCATTCGCACCAAAATTGCGACCTTGCAACAATCCTTTCCACCCGACTTGGATGTTGCGTTTCCCCTCGATACCACATTGG